>Ga0207665_10000852_pt1 | contig 20607 bp, 22 predicted proteins | sample LARL112metaG_FD_184351 | JGI IMG/M metagenome (GOLD analysis project Ga0207665, IMG submission 184351) | Corn, switchgrass and miscanthus rhizosphere microbial communities from Kellogg Biological Station, Michigan, USA - LAR L11-2 metaG... | ecosystem: Host-associated > Plants > Roots >...
CCATCGAGCCCCCTAACGGAATCGAACCGTTGACCTTTTCCTTACCATGGAAACGCTCTACCGACTGAGCTAAGGGGGCCAGACCCGCGCAGCCGTGCGTGGGCCTTAAAGAGGGTACATTCTCGCGGTTTGACGCGCCAAACCGCTGGTCTTCGCGCCGCTACCGACCGACCGTCACACCGTCCGAAATCGGCCCGTCGTTCAGTTCGATCGACTCCACATCGGTGCCCTTCCGGCACGTCGAACACGCCGGCCGTATCCACCGAGTCGCCGGGATTCAGCTCAGCCAGCGTATTGCCGAGATCCACGCCTCCTCGTCGGATCGATAGACCGTGCTGCACGGTTTGCTGGATCTCGGAGAACCCCGGATGAGCTGTGACGTTACTGTGAGTCGGCCGTGTTTGCCGAGATTCGCGATCTGCGCGCAGTCTGGGCGTCAGGTGATAGGACTGAACCGTGAATGAATCCGGCACGCCACGCGTGGCGGTGTACCTCGACTTCGACAACATCGTCATCTCGCGTTATGACCAGATCCACGGCCGCAACTCGTTTCAGCGTGACAAAACGGCCGGCTTCCATAACGCACCGGGGCGGCTGACCACGGCGACCGTCGACGTCGGCGCCATCATCGACTTCGCGTCGTCGTTCGGCACCCTGGTGCTGACGAAGGCTTATGCCGACTGGTCGGTCGACGTCAACGCCGAGTACCGGGGACAGCTGGTCGGTCGCGCGGTCGACCTCGTGCAACTCTTCCCGGCGGCTGCGTACGCCAAGAACGGGGCCGATATCCGGCTGGCGGTCGACGCGGTCGAGGACATGTTCCGGTTGCCCGACCTGACCCACGTGGTCATCGTCGCCGGCGACTCCGACTACATCGCGCTCGCGCAGCGCTGTAAGCGGCTCGGCCGCTACGTCGTCGGCATCGGCATCACCGGTTCGATCAGCCGATCGCTCACGGCCGCCTGCGACGAGTTCGTCAGCTACGACGCACTCCCTGGCGTCCCGGTGGCCGTGCCGAAGAAAGGGGCCAAGCGCGCGAAGGCGCAGGAACCCGACGACGAGCCAGAGCAGCCCGATCCGCAGGCAGCGGCCACCGGCCTACTGGAGCGAGCCCTGCGGATCGGCCAAGAGAAGGACGACGCCGACTGGCTGCACAATTCGGCGGTCAAGGCGCAGATGAAGCGGATGGACCCGTCGTTTTCCGAAAAGTCGTTGGGTTTCAAGTCGTTCAGTGACTTCCTGCGATCCCGCACCGATGTGGTGGACCTCGACGAGAGCAGCACCACCCGTTTGGTGCGACTTAAACCCGCCGCCACATAGTCTGAAAGCCATGACCGACCGCCTGTACTTTCGGCAGCTGCTCTCGGGGCGCGACTTCGCGACCGGCGACATGATCGCGGCGCAGATGCGCAACTTCGCCTACCTCATCGGAGACCGCCAAACCGGCGACACGGTCGTCGTCGACCCCGCGTACGCCGCGTTGGATCTGGTCGACACGCTCGAGGCCGACGGCATGCGCCTGTCCGGTGTCCTAGTCACCCACCACCACCCCGATCACGTCGGCGGGTCGATGATGGGCTTCGAACTCAAGGGCCTCGCCGAGCTGCTGGAGCGAACCAGTGTGCCGGTGCACGTCAATTCGCTTGAGGCGGACTGGGTTTCACGCACCACCGGCATTGCGCGCTCCGAGCTCACCGCACACCAGCACGGCGACAAGCTCGGCGTCGGCGACATCGACATCGAACTGCTGCACACTCCCGGCCACACACCGGGCAGCCAGTGCTTCCTGCTCGATGGACGGCTTGTCGCAGGCGACACGCTGTTCCTCGAGGGCTGCGGGCGCACCGACTTTCCGGGCGGCGACGTCGACGCGATCTATCACAGTCTCCAGGCGCTCGCGAAGTTGCCGGGCGACCCCACCGTGTTTCCTGGCCATTGGTATTCGGCGGAGCCGAGCGCTTCGCTGTCGGAAGTCAAGCGAACCAACTACGTGTACCGGGCGAGTGATCTCGATCAATGGCGCATGCTGATGGGCGCCTGACCCGCGCCGCCGCGCCTGCTTGCGTGAGCAAAAGTCGCGCGGGTCCCTGTGAACCTGCGTTATCCTCCCGCGATGACCACACCGCCCACGCCCGCCGGTTGGTATGCCGATCCCGACGGCTCAGGCGGCCAACGGTATTGGGACGGGTCCGCGTGGACCGAACACCGGTCCCCCGCCACCCCTGAGCCGACAGCGCCAACGACCCCCGCCGAACCCCCTGGTAGCGAGCAGCCGACCACCGTCGTCCCGCGCCGGCCCGCCGGGGAGCGGGTGGGCGCGCACCGGGCACCTGAGCCAGAACACGAGCCCGAGCCGACGCCCGAGCCGAGGCCTGAGCCCGAGCCGGAGCCGACCGCGGTCATCGACCTGGATTCGGCCGCGGCCAGCGAGCAGTCCACGTCGCCGGTGATCCCGCCGGCGCCGTCGGCCGAGCCGTCGTTCGCCAGTGCACCGTTCGAGCCACCGCCCTCTGAGCCGCAAGCGCGGGACCCGCGCCGCCAGCTCATCATCTGGTTCGGCGCGGCGTGCGCGGCCCTGCTGGCGGTGCTCGTGCTTGTCGTCATCTACGCCGTGTTCATCCACAAGGACAACACCGTCCAGGCCTCGTCGGGGCCCGGCACCAGCACGTCGAAATCCGCGGCCCCGACAAGCTCATCGGGCAACGGCTCGGGCAGCGGCACGGAAACCCCGAGCGAATCACCAACGACCGCTTCAGGTTCCGGCGCGCAAGCCTCCGACGGCGGTCTGACGTTCGCGGTCACCGGCGTGGAGACCGCGCCGTCGGTGCAATCGCAGGACGCGCCCGTGGAGCAGACCGCACAGGGCGAATACGCCATCGTGCACCTGACGGTGTCGAACTCCGGCGATCAACCGGCCACATTCGTCGGCACGTTTCAGAAGCTCAAAGCGGGCGGCACCACGTTCTCCATCGACGACGTGGCGACGGCCTACCTCAACGGCACTATGGCGCAATTGAATCCCGGGGACACCTCGGATGTAGCAATCGCTTTCGATGTACCACCGGGGACTACACCGGAGTCACTCGAAGTGCACGGCGACCCGATCAGCGCCGGCGTCGAGGTTCCCTTGTCGTAGTCGGCGGGCAGAGTGGAGAGTGTGGCTGACACGCTCTATGCCGACGTGTCGGAGTGGCAGGCCGGCGTCAACGACAGTTATCCGTATCCGGTGTTGTGCATCCGGTCCAACGACGGCACGCATCGAGATCGCCGGTGGGCCAACAATTACGGCTGGTGCCTGCGCAACGCCGACAGCGGCCGGCTGACGTTCTTCATCGTCTATTTTGTCTGGCGGCCGAATTGGCAGCAAACGGTCGATACGTTCAAGGATCAGGTCGGCACCCCGCATCCGAAAATGGCGGTGATGCTCGACGTGGAGTCGTGGGATGGCCAAATCCGCGGCGACCGGTCGGGGGGTATCAACGCGGCGTACTACGCGGTCGGCGCGTTCGTCGGGGCGACGGCGAAGGTGATCGGCTACGGCAATGTGGGCGATCTGAACAATGTGTGGCCGAATAAACCGCCCGGCCTCCGGTTGGTGGTCGCGGCCTACGGCCACAACCCGCCGTATCCCGGCAAGGTCGCCCATCAGTACACCGACGGCTCCGGACACGGCGGCGGTTTGCCGGAGGGCGCTCCGCCGTTCGGCCGCTGCGATATGAACTCCGCCGATGGACTTCGGCGGTGGAATTCGGCCGTGCTTGTGGCATAACAATCGCGGGTTCCGTGCCCAGTGAGGCCGCAACTGTAGCGAATCCGTAGGAATTCGCAATTCGAGTAGTGCGATACGCAGGACACGGCGACTTTCGCCGGGCAAACTATTCGGCAGCACCGAAAATACTTCCGCCGGGGGTCGCCGTGAAGAACATCGTGCTGTGCTTTGATCGCGCACGAGACCATCCTGGTCCTCGCGATGCAACAAACGCCGAGGCGTTGCTGCGCCTGCTAGACGAGAGCGACGAACAGATCACCTGGTACCACCCGGGCACGCGGGTGCCCGCGTTCGATGGCCGTAAGTTGGCCGCCCTGCGGTGGCGCGAGGCCGCCGCAGCCGACGCCAGGGCCACGATCGCCGAGGCATACGAATTCCTGGTCGACTGCTGGGAACGCGGTGATCGGATCTACTTGTTCGGCGTCGGCCGTGGTGCCTACTGCGCCCACGCCATGGCGCGGCTGCTCGGCACCGTCGGCGTCCTGCCCGACCTGATGGACTACGTGCTCGCGGCGTATGCCGTGCCCCGCACGCGTCGCAGCCCGCAGGACTGGCGGCGTCTCACTCTGCTGGCCGCCCGACTGGCCGGACATCGCGAAATCGGTGTTCCCGTACAGTTTTTGGGACTCTGGGACATGGTGAATGTGCCGGGTCGGCACGGGAGGCGCGAACCGCTGACCAATGTCCTCGCGGGCAGGCATGCGGTCGCGGTTGACGGCCGCCACGGTCCGCATCACCTTGTCTCGTCGCCGGAATGCGTCGACGAAGTCTGGTTCCGCGGGGCGCATTGCGACATCGCGGGCGGCCCAGGGGCGTGTTGGCCGCTGGCGGATATCGCGCTGGACTGGATGCTCAACGGCGCAATGCAGGCCGGTGTCACGGCGCGGAACGCGAGTTACTGCGAAGCGCCGGCGCCGAGTGAATGCGACGCCCTCGCCGGGAGCGCGCGCACGATCTCGCTGCGAAGGCTGCCCGCAAGCCCGCTGGTGCACGCCAGCCTCGACATCTACCTGCGGGCCCATCCGGAGTACTGGCGTCGGCTGCCCGCCCATGTGGTGTGGGCCGACACGGATTGGCTCGCTCGCAGCGAACGGCTGGTACCAGCCGGGCCGCCGGCGATGCCGGTCCAGCCCGCGGTGCTCACGGCCGCCGCGTCCTAAGACCCGGTGTCGGCGCCGGCTGTGGCGATCGCCCATGTGCGACGGGTCGCGTTGGACGCCGTTGGCGAACAAATTTCGATCGACGCCCCGTCGCCGTTCCCGGAGATCGCGATGTACGTACCGGTGCGGCTCGACGGCAGATGGCGGCTTGCTGCAGACCAGAAAACTCCCGTTCGCGCCAAGCCATAGGCCTCGGGGCTGAGCGCCGGACATTTGCCAGCCTCGGCAACACGTCCGCATTCCCGCGATGCACTCCAGCCTCGATTTACCCTCAAGACAGCGCCGTCCCAGCAACGGGCAAAGCTGCAGCCGGTCGAGCGGCTGGAGCTGCTGACCCTGCACGATCTCGCCCGGCAGGAAGAGCAGAAACTCGAGCTGCTGCGCAACCCATTGACCTAACTACCACTACGCGGCGAGTGAGAGCCGCGAAGAGGTGCTGCGTGCCGAGATAAACCGCGTGCGAGCGGCCGCCGACGACCTGCGCGAAGCGCTACCGCGCCCAGTACACGCGCCCGTGAACAACTACCACACGCTCGCGCAGAACAACGTCGACTTCGAAGAGGCCCACACCACGATGATCAACGGCAGGCATCGCCGCGATCTGAGCTAACGCGTCACTTCCAGACGGAGCCGATGCCGCATTCCCAGAGGCTGAGCTTCGGCACGCCGCTCTTCTTGGGTTGCTTGCGGCGCTTGGTGCTGCGGCCTTCGGATTCGACGTGGTCGGCTGACCGCTTCCGCTCTGATCGCATGTCTGTCCCCCTCTGCGGCGCCGGCGACCGGGTGCCGTCGGCGTTGGTCTCACGCTATGGACGGCCCGAGGAAAGGTCATGAGTAGCGCACTACGTGAATCTGGGTTGTTGGCTTTCGTAACCTTGTTACGTAACATCGTTAGCCATGGGTGACACCGTGAAATACGAGCTCAACGACGCCGTCGCGACTATCACGCTCGATGACGGCAAGGTCAACGTGCTGGGGCCGGACATGCAATCGGCGATCAACGAGGCGCTCGACCGGGCGGAGAAGGACTCGGCCAAGGCGGTAGTGATCGCAGGCAACCAGCGGGTTTTCAGCGGCGGCTTCGACCTGGCGGTGTTCCAGTCGGGCGACGCGAAGGCCGCGCTTAGCATGCTCGCGGGCGGCTTCGAGCTGTCGGTGCGGTGCCTGACGTTCCCTGGGCCGGTGATCATGGCGGCGACGGGCCCGGCCATCGCGATGGGTTCGTTTCTGTTGCTCTCCGGCGACCACCGGATCGGACAGCCCAAGACGCGGTGCCAGGCGATCGAGGTGGCGATCGGCATGACGATTCCGATCTCGGCGATCGAGATCATGCGGGCGCGGCTGACGCCCGCGGCGTTCCACCGCGGTACCGCAATGGCGGCGACGTTCGCCGGCGACGAGGCGCTGGGAGGCGGTTGGCTCGACGAGCTCGTCGAGGCCGACCAGGTGGTGGCGCGGGCGCAGCAAGTGGCGGCCGAGGCGGCGACGACGTTGCACCCCGGCGCGCACCTGGCGACCAAACTGAAGGCGCGCGATTCCGCGCTGAAGGTGATCCGGGCCGGAATCGACGGGCTCCCAACGGAATTCTTCAGCTAGGTCGAAACGATGCCGAGGGCAAAGCAGCGCACTCCCGAGCTTCGGGACCGGCTGCTGGAGGTCGCGATCGCGACACTTTCCGAGGAAGGGATCGCGCGGTTCACCACACGACGGGTCGCCGAGCGGGCGGGCACGTCGGTGCCCGCGGTCTACGAGCTGTTCGACGACAAGGCCGGCCTGGTGCGGGCGATGTTCTTCGAGGGCTTCCGGCTGCTGGGCGGCGAGCTGGCGAAGGTACCCGTCACGGCGGATCCCGTCGCGGATCTGGAGCGGCTGGTTCCGGTATTCCGGCTGTTCTGCCGGGCGTATCCGCGGCTGGCACAGGTGATGTTCTCGCGGCCGTTCGCCGATTTCGAGCCGGGGCCGGAGGAGCTGGCGGCGGGAGCGTCGGTGCGGGAGGTGTTCGTCGGCCGGATCCAGCGGTGCATCGACGCGGGCCTGTTGTCGGGGGATCCGACCGACATGGCACATGTATTACTTGCTCTGGCACAGGGTTTGGCGGTGCAGGAGGCGGGCCGGTGGCTCGGGTCGGGGCCGTCGATCGAGCGGCGGTGGAAGCTGGGGGCGACGTCGCTGCTCGCCGGGCTGCGATAGTCGCCACGCGGAATTGCCCGGGCTGGGAAAATCCACGTATGGCTGGTGGAGGCTCACGGGTCGGCACGATGTTCGGGCCGTACGACCTGCAGTCGCTGCTCGGCGTCGGCGGGATGGGCGAGGTGTATCGCGCCTACGACACCGCCAAGGATCGCACGGTGGCGATCAAGCTGTTGCGTGCCGAGATGTCCGCCGACGCCGGCTTCCAGGAGCGGTTCAGGCGCGAGTCGCGGATCGCGGCGAGACTGCAGGAACCGCACGTCATTCCGGTGCACGACTTCGGCGAGATCAACGGTGTGCTCTACATCGACATGCGGCTGGTCGAGGGCGACAACATCCATACGGTGCTGCGCCGGAACGGGCCTTTGGATCCGGCACGGGCCGTGTCGATCGTCGGGCAGGTGGCCGCGGCGCTCGACGCCGCGCATGCCGGCGGGCTCGTTCACCGCGACGTCAAGCCGGAGAATGTCCTGCTCACATCGAATGACTTCGCCTATCTCGTCGACTTCGGCATCGCGCACCTCGGTGGCGACAGCGGTCTGACGAGTGCCGGCGCGGCCATCGGATCGTGCGCGTACATGGCGCCGGAACGGTTCACCGGCGGAAAGGTGGGCCCGGCCGCTGATGTCTACTCGCTGGCGTGCCTGCTCTACGAATGCCTGACCGGCTCGGCACCGTTCCCGACCGGCGAACTTAGTCAGCTGATGGGCGCTCACGTCATGTCGCCGCCACCGCGACCGAGTGTGACGCGGCCAGGCGTTGGCTTCGCGTTCGATGCCGTCATCGCGCGCGGAATGGCCAAGCACCCCGAGGAGCGCTTCTCGTCGGCGGGTGACCTTGCCCGTGCGGCCGCTGCCGCGGCGACGGTGACGCAGGTGCCAACGGCAATGAACCCTGTGCCTTTGCAGACGGCGCCCATTCGGCCGGTTGCGGCGGTACCGGCTGCCCAAAGCCCGTCCGTGCGATCAGGTTTCGGCGCTGGGCGGTGGCTGCTCGCTGGCGCGGCTTTCGTCGTTTGCGCGGCGGCACTGGGCCTGGTGCTGTGGTTTGCGCTCGGGCAGAACAGATCTGGGGAAGTCGCGGCACCTCCCCCGACCCCACCGGCCACACCGACAACTCAGCCGGCGTCGACGTCAGCGTCCCCGATCGCCCTGCCCGGCACCGATGCGCAGGGCTTCATCGACTATCCGGGTGCGCGGTGCGACGCGGGCAGCGGCCCGGCGGCATTGGCCCGCACGACGCAGTCGGTCCTCGTGGTGTGCCGTGCAGGTCCTGGCGACTTCTACTACCGCGGTGTACGACTCAGCGACGGCGCGGGCATCGAACTCGCCAACGCGGTGCGTTCGTCTGGGGGGTTCGACGTCACCAATCCGACGGACGGCACCCGGTATCAGATACGGCCGGACGCCTTGACGATTACCCCGCCGGACGGCCGGGCTGTCACCGAGCCGATGGTCCAGTACGCCACGAGTTGACCCCTCGGTCCGGCCGGGACTTATCACCTCAGTGCCAAGCTCCCGGGCACGCGGCCCGCCACCACCCCTCAGTAGGTGGCGGGCCGACGATGCGTCTTGTCGTGACCGCCTACTAGAGCCCGCCGCATCGCGACGGGGCCAAGGAGGGCGACCACGGGGGGCAATCCGGCGGTAAAGGCTGCGGCGGGGGAGGCGTATACGGCGGCAGAGCCGGAGGCGGAGGCCCGGCGTCATGCGGAGTGCCATGCCACGGGTAGATGATGTTGGAGGCGACGTCCACGGTCCCCTCCGAGTTCCAGTACCAGTCGTGGCAGACATTCCAGTCCCACGTGATGACCTGGCTCCCCGGAATGAGCGGGTCGCCTGGGCACCAGTGAGTGCAGGTGAACGAACCCGGGCAGTTCCCGCCTTGATAGCTGGGGCCCCAGGCAGGATCGGCTTGAGCAGTTCCGGTGGCCAGGCCGAGTCCGGCCAGGCCCACACCGCCAGACACCACAACAGCAGTGGCGAACCGTGAAATTCGGATCATGGTTTGGTTCCCTTCGTGAGGCGCCACCCCGCTGGCGTTGCTGCGGTCAAGTAGAGACCGCTGGGGTCACTACCGATCCCAACCTTGCGACTGATGTCTTGGCGGATTCTTGGAGCCGCGCATTTGGGGCAGATGCCCCATGCTCTTGGGAGCGCAGCCGTCACACCATGGCCGCATGAAGACATTCGCCACGCCACTGGCGGGGGCAACCGCCTCAAAACTCATGGACCTGCCCTCCGGAGACGACGAGCGAGTCGTCGGTTTCGGCGTGATGGGTCTGCCGTTCGCGGGCGGCCACTACCTCTCGTTCCGCGACTTTCCCGCGACGTCGTTCTCACCGTCGTAACTGCCTGAGCTGTCGCAAGATTGACGTGACGAGGCGAAGAGCTCACGCGCCGAGGACGAAGGCGTCAATGGATTGCTCGTGTCCCCGCAAATTCAAGGTGCGGCGCGGCGACTTCGCCATTAGGTCATCGGCCACTTCAGATGCGACGAGCAGCTCCCCGCCGTTCGCGTGTTGTTGCATCCGTGCCGCGACGTTGACCGGATCGCCGAGGGCAGTGAAGTCGACCACCGCTCCCCCGACGTTGCCGACGTAGGCGACACCTGCATTGACCGCAACGCCCACCTCGAGCCAAGGCCCCCCGGGGCTGCCGTAACCGACCGCTTTGAGCAGATCCATCCCCGCCAGAACTGCGCGGCGCCGGTAGCGCGGACCGCTGATACCTCGAACAAAGAAGGCCATGACCTCGTCGCCGATGAGCTTGTCGATCACCGCGTCATGTCGCAAAAGGGTTTGTGTCGCGGCGATGTAGAACCGATTGAGCAATGCAGCGAAGTCAGCCGCAGCACCGCGCTGGCCCAGCGCCGTCGAGCCCCGAACGTCGGCGAACAGGACCGCGACGTCCACCTCCGCCCCACCCGCGGGAAGCGAATCACAACAACGACTGCACAGGTTTGGGTTCTTGCGCGACGGACTGAATCCGGCAACGGCGAGAAGGCGACCGGCCGGGCCGCCGAACGGGTTGTTGCAGACCTTGCATCGCGGCGCCGAGGGCAGGTAGCGAAACACCCGTCGCGCCCTCACCAAAGACGCGTGACCATCCGTCAGCACCGTGACCCAGGGTTGGCGCCGGATCGGCGGAGCGGTCTTGGGTGGGACGTCGACGATAACCATGCGGTAATGATCGACCCGGCAGCCATGCCGGCACATGGGGCATCCGCCTCAAACACGATCGCCGCGCCGTAGTGCCGCGCGCGGAAACCGGGCCCGCGAGACATCTCGCGAGCCCGGTTGTGCGGGGAGGTCATCGCCGAGACGCACCCGGCCGCGACCGCCGGTCCAGTACCCACACCGTGGCAAGGGTGAGCGCAACGGCGAACGAGGCGAGCGCTATGAGACTGGCACCGGTACCTCCGCGGAAGGTGTCGCCGTAGGCCGACATGGCCGGCAGCGTGGCGGTGTACCGGTCGAGATCCAGGTCGCGACCCAGTGCATCGAACGCGTGGCGGTTGGAGAGGACGAGGCTCATCAGGCGTCCCGGAAGGGCCATCTGGTCGACGGGGACTATGGCGCCACCGAACAGAACCTGAGGGAAGCAGAGCATCGGCAGGGCGAGTGCGGCCTGTGCGGCGTTGGAGACCGCGGCCGAGGCGAGCAGGCCGAGGGCCAGTGCAGAGGTCGCTTCGATCACAATCGTCACGAAAAGCAAGGCATACACGTGCCATCCGAGGGCGGGGAGTCGACCGAGTGCCCGCAGCACACCGAGTAGCACCGCGCTCACTCCAGCCAGCACAGGAAGCAGGGCGGTGACCTTGGATGCCACGTAGGCCCACACGCTGAGCCCGGCCAAGCGCTCCCGCCGGAATACGGCCATCTCGCCGACGATTTGGAGCAGGCCATAGGTCAGGCCGAAGAAGAAGCCGTCGAATGCGATCCAGAACACGATCTGGGCCGGGCCGACGTCGGCCGAGCCACCCGGGTCGAACGCGCCGCGCTTGAACAGCGTCGCCATCATCGCCGTGACCAACACCGGTGAGCCCAGGAGGATCGCCAGGGTCAGCCGGTTCCGGAACAGCACATCAACATTGCGCCGCGTGAGCAGCCACCATTGCCGAATTACGCTCGTTCGCTTGACATCTGAATGAGTAGCCGGGATCGGCAACAAGGCCAAGTCAGCGCGGGCTTCGGATTTCGGCCGACTGTCTGCGAATCGCTCCGCCCAGACCGCAGGGGTGTGCTCACCGGCCAGCCGCTCGTACACCTCGGCGAGATCCTCCACGCCGAAGTAGCGCCGCGCCTCGGCCGGGCTGCCAGTAAAGGCCAGGTGGCCGTCGCGAGCAAGGAACACCACCCGGTCACACCTGTCGATACCGGCCGGCTCGTGTGTCGTGAGGACAACGGTGACCCCGCGCTGGCTGAGCCGGCGCAGCAGACGCATGACGTCGGCTGCAGTCGATGGATCGAGCCCGGAGGTGGGTTCGTCGAGGAAGAAGAGGCGTGGCCGGGTCAACAGCTCCACGGCGATACTGGCCCGCTTGCGCTGGCCGCCGGACAGCGCACGGACCGGCACCTCGGCCCGGTCAGCCAGGTCGAGGTCACGCATGGTCTCCTCCACTACCCGGTCCGCCTCAGCCGCCGACGTGCCCGCTGGCAGCCGTAGCCGCGCCGCGTAGCGCAGAGTGCGACGCAGGGGCATCTCGAGGTGGATGATGTCGTCCTGGGGTACGTAGCCGATACGGGAATCGGCGCTGACCCGGGCACCGCGAACGACGCCGTCGTGCCGAACCTGCCCGGCAGACGGTGGTTGCAGTCCCGCGAGGATCTCCAGCAGTGTGCTCTTGCCTGCTCCACTGCCGCCGGCAATGGCGACCAACTCGCCCGGTTCGACCGACAGAGACAGCTCCTGAAGGATCTGACGCGCGCCGACATTCCGGCTGACGTTGATCGCATCGACCCGCCCGCCAGCCGGTGCTGCCGGGGCGTGAGCTGGTGGCATTCCTCCGAACCGCTCGGTGGTCGGTGGTTCGAATGTCAATTCGGTCATGATCGTTGATCTCCTTTGGTTTTCAACTCGCCGCGACACGGTTGTCGCGTCCTCGCTTGCGTGGCGGTGTGCCATGCACCCGATATTGGGTTCGCGACCACCGACCGCACATGGGGCAATCGCCTCAACTTCAAGGACGAGAGGGTTCCGAAACTTGAGGCAACTGCCCCATGCGCGGCCCCAACGCGGGGGTCGACCATTGCCGCACGGACCGGTCCGGATGGGACCGATCACCAAAGAATGGAGATGTTCATGACCACAATGCAGACCCCGGTCGACAACGGCGTCAACGTCGAAGCTCTACTCGGCGTCCGTGATGCGTTGGCCGAAACCCCCGAGATCGCCCAGTTCCAATGGCGCGCAACGGTTTCCTGGGTCGGCGGCACACACAGCCGCTCGACCGTGGATACTTTCTACGGGTTCGGCGAGCAGCAGCATCACAAGACGACGTTCACTCATGACATCGACCATCCGCTCGCGTTCGCCGCGCAGGACAACGGCATCTCCCCTGTGGAGTATGTGTTGGTCGCGCTGGGCGGCTGCCTGACGGCGGGCATCGCCTCGATCGCCCAGCATCGCAATATTCAGCTGCGCTCGGTGCAGGCAACCGTCGAGGCCGACGAGGATCTCCATGGAATCCTGGGCGCAGATCCCGAGATCCGCAACGGCTTCACCGGTGTCCGGGTGAGCTACCAGATCGACGCCGACGCAACCCCGGAACAGATCAAAGCCCTTGTCGCGCAATCGCAGAAACGCTCCGCGGTCTACGACATCCTCACCAACCCCACCCCCGTCACCGTCACCGTCGACGTGCCCTGAGCACGCAGCACGTAGCAGGAGGCTCACCAATGCTGAAGACATCTGCCATTGTGGTGGGCGCCGGGCACTGCGGACTGGCCATGAGTCGTTGCCTCGCCGACCGTTCCATCGACCACGTCGTGCTGGAACGCGGTGAGGTAGCGCACTCCTGGCGCACGCAGAGGTGGGATTCGCTGCGGCTGCTCACCCCGAACTGGATGACGCGGCTACCGGGTTTCTCGTACCGAGGTGACGACGCCGACGGCTATCTCCGAGCCCCCGACGTCGCGGAGTTGATCGAGGGCTATGCGAAGGAGTCCGCGGCGCCCGTGCGTGCCAACACCACCGTGACATCGGTGCGGCGGGCCGAGGGCGGATACGTGGTGCAGACCGACCAGGACATGTGGCACACGCGGTCGGTCGTGCTCGCCCCGGGTGCCAGCACCGTTCCCAAAGTGCCTGTGCTGCAGGGCGGTGTGCCCACCGGCATCACCACACTCACACCGTTGGACTACCGCAACCCAGGCCAGCTTCCCGACGGCGCCGTGCTCGTCGTCGGCGCCTCGGCAAGCGGCATCCAAATCGCCGCGGAGTTGCACCGCTCCGGTCGGCAGGTGTCGCTCGCCGTCGGCGAGCATGTCCGGATGCCGCGCACGTATCGCGGCAAGGACATTCTGTGGTGGATGGACGCGGCGGGGCTGCTGGATGAGCGCTACGACGAGGTGCCCGACCTGGTCCGAGCCCGCAATCTGCCGTCGATGCAGCTGGTCGGTTCACCCGACCGGACCACCGTCGACTTGAACTCGTTGAGTCAGGCGGGCGTGCAGCTGGTCGGACGGTTGGCCGGCATTCGGGACGGGATCGCGCAATTCTCCGGCTCACTGCCGAACATGTGCACGCTCGCCGACCTCAAGCTCGAGCGGCTGCTCGACACGATCGACGCCTGGGCGACCAAGGCAGGCTGGGACAATGCCGACACGCCGCGACGGTTCGCACCGACTACCGTTGCCGCGCCCGCGCCGCTGACCCTTGACCTACGCTCCGGCGCCATCCGAACGATCCTCTGGGCGACCGGTTTTCGCCCGGATCTGTCCTGGCTCGACGTCGGCGTGTTCGACCGAAAGGGCAATGTTCGCCACGACGGCGGCGTCACCGCGAGCCCGGGCCTGTACCTCATCGGCATGCCGTTCCTGCGCCGGCGCAAATCGACCTTGATCGACGGCGCCGCCGCCGACGCCGCGGACCTGAGCCGACACCTCGCCCACTATCTCGACTGCAACTGAGGAGAGCATCTGATGGACCACCACTACGACGCGATCATCGTCGGCGGCCGGTGCGCCGGTGCGGCCACCGCGATGCTGCTGGCCCGCGGCGGCATGCGAGTGCTCGTCGTCGAGGCGGCCCGGCCGGGCACCGACACCTTGTCCACCCACGCGCTCATGCGCGGCGGTGTGCTGCAGCTGCACCGTTGGGGTCTGCTCGACGCGGTCGTCGACGCGGGCACACCGGCCATTCGTTCGACCGAGTTCGCGTACGGCGACGACGAAGTCCAGACCGTCGACATCCGCCCGAGCGGTGGCATATCGGCGCTGTACGCCCCACGCAGAACCGTGCTCGATCCGCTGCTGATCGAAGCCGCCCGCATCGCAGGCGCCGAGGTCCGCATCCCGGCGCGGGTGACGCGCGTGTTGACCGACGACGGCAGGGTGCACGGCGTCGAGGGCATCGAGCGCGGGACCGGCCTTCGTTTCCGTGCGACCGCGCCGCTGACGATTGGCGCCGACGGACGGAACTCGACGATCGCGCGAGCGGTCGACGCGCCTTTCCACCGCCGCGGCACGGAATCCGGCGCGCTCCTCTACGGTTACTTCCCCGGACTTCCGCGCGATCGCTACCACTGGGTGTACCGACCAGGCGTGACCGCGGGTGTCGTGCCGACCAACGATGGCTTGGCCTGCGTTTGGGCCGGCACCGCGGGCGACAGGTTCATCCGACAGCGGTCGGCGGGCCTCGACGCCGCCTACCGGTCGCTGCTCGCCGAAGCCGCCCCGGAGCTGGCCGGCTCGATCGATGCGGTACAACCTGTCGGCACGCTGCGCGCCTTTCCGGGTCAGCCCGGCTGGATCCGCACCTCGGCGGGCCCAGGCTGGGCGCTGGTCGGCGACGCCGGCTACTTCAAAGACCCGATCACCGCGCACGGGATCACGGACGCCCTGCGCGACGCGGAACTGCTCGCCCGGGAAGTCCTCGAAGCCCCCCGCAGCCGGCACGCTCAGCTCAAAGCTGTCCGCGATTACGAGCGCACCCGTGACCGACTGTCCGAGCCGCTGTTCGACATCACCGAGCGCATCGCGAGCTACGACTGGGACCTGGTGGAATTGCGCAGACACCTACGCGAGCTGAGCGAAGCAATGCGCCCCGAAGTCGACGAGCTGCTCAGGCTCGACCAAACTTCGGCCGCCTGACCGGAATTCGACGATGACCGTGTCGCGGACAAACCAGCAACGCGCGCTCCTCGCGCTTGTCGAGGTGTTGGGTCTTGGCGTCTGGTTCTCGGCCACCGCGGTGGTGCCCACTCTGCGTGCCGAGTGGGGTATCGGCGCGACGGGCGCGGTCTGGCTGACCGCTTCGGTGCAGATCGGATTCGTCACGGGGGCGATCACCTCCGCAGTTTTCAACCTCGCCGACCGCGTCACACCGCAGAAGCTGCTTGCGGCAAGCGCACTAAGTGCCGCGGCGTGCACGACGGCAATCGCCTTGTTCGCCACCGGCCTCGGTGCGGCACTCCCGATGAGATTCCTTACGGGGATGTTTCTGGCCGGCGTGTATCCGGTGGGGATGAAGCTGATGGCTTCGTGGTCCGTACCCGCCGATCGAGGCCGCGCGTTTGGGATTCTGATCGGAGCGCTCACCCTCGGCTCCGCGCTGCCCCATCTCATCAGCGGCTTCGGGCCGCTGCCCTGGAGAACTGTGATGCTGGCCGCGGCGGTGTTGAGCATGTCCGGTGCCCTCGTGGCGCTCGCCGTGATCCGGCCCGGTCCACATCTGGATATCCGCACGGTCACACCGGATCCGCGGCACGCGCTCGCGCTATTCGTTGAACGCGGACCCAGATTGGTCAGTCTCGGCTACTTCGGGCACATGTGGGAGCTCTACGCACTATGGACATGGCTGTCCATGTTCGTCGCCGCCGGCCAAGAAGCACGCGGCGACACCACCACAGCGTCGACCGGCTTCATCGCATTTGCCGCGATCGGGGTCGCCGGTGCTGTCGGCTCCCTTCTGGGCGGCTGGGCATCAGACCGTTTCGGTCGTCCTCTGGCAGCGGTGGCAGCGCTAGTGATCAGCGGCGGCTGCTGCGTGGCCTCACCACTCTTTTTCGCTGCCCCGACAATGGTTCTCGTCGTCTTCGTCTTGGTGTGGGGTGCCGCGGTCGTCGCCGACTCGGGCGTCTTCTCCACAGCGCTGAGCGAGACGACGGACGCCCGGTACGTCGGCACCGCCCTGACCGCGCAGACCGGCATCGGTTTCCTGTTGACAGTTGTCACCATCCAACTCGTCCCGATTGCCGCCGAGCTGATCGGTTGGCACTACGCGTTCCTGATTCTTGCGCCCGGCCCGCTGATCGGTGCCGTGGCGATGTTCGCCCTGAAGGCTCCCGAACAACACTCACATCCGCAGGAGGAAAGACATGACCACCAGCCCCACGCGCACAACGCCGTTCGTCGGTCAGACAGCGCAACTCTCACGCACCGTTGGTGACAACGACATCGCATTGTTCACCGAGATCAGCGGTGACCGCAATCCTCTGCACTACGACGAAGCCGCGGCCAAGGCGTCCCGCTTCGGAGAAATTGTCGTCCAGGGCGGCGTCACCAGCGCCATCCTGAATGCCGTTGTGGCCGAGAAGTTGCCAGGGCCGGGCACGGTGTTCCTGAATGTCAACTGGGCGTTCAAAGCACCAGTGCGCTGCGGTGACACCATCACGGGCCGCGTCGAAGTCATCTCGGCACGCACCGACAAACCGATCACCGAACTGCGCACCACCGTCACCCGCGACGACGGAACCGTCGTCCTGGACGGAACAGCGGTTTGCTACACGATGGATATCGCCGCCACGACCGAGCGGTGACATCCCATTGCGGGACCGCTGCGCCGTTGGAACACCGACGCAATGCGCACCGAGCACAGGTGCACGTAAGAGGGCAGTTGCCGCGTCGTTTGCATCAACTGCGTCAATTTCGGGTGCAGAATGGTGGCGTGCACCCGACCCCGACGCCGCGCGCCTCGGGAAAAGGGCTGCGCAGAGCGGAGTTGCTGGCCGCGATATCGCTGGCGATCGACCTCGGCCTTGGGCAGCCGATGGAACACATGCTTCGGTCGTCGCTGATCGCGACACGCATCGCCGAGCGGATGGGCCTCGACGCCAGGCAGCGGTCGATCGTCTACTACGCGAATCTGGTGGGATGGGTCGGTTGTCACGCCGATTCCCACGAACTTTCGGCACTCTTCGGTGATGACATCGCGTTCCGGGCGGACACCTACTCGGTGGACATGACCGGGCTGCCCTTCCTGCGTCTGATGCTCAGCCATGTGGGGCGGGGATTGCCGGGCTGGGAGCGCGGAATCCGCGCAGCTGCCTTCACTCTCACCGCACGTAACCAGGTCGCCAAGCTGATTGATTCGCACTGCAGTTCTGCCGGGGTTCTCTCCGATCGGATGGGACTGGACCGGCAGGTCGGGGAGGCGCTGGCGTATATATTCGAGCGCTGGGACGGTCACGGGATGCCCAACGGCGCACGCGGAGAAGAAATTCCGGTCGAAATCCACATCGTGCACCTGGCCGATGTCGTCGAGGTGCACCTGCGCACGGGTGGGCTCGGACGGGCTGTTGAGGTCGTCCGAGCCCGGCGTGGCACGCAGTTCAGCCCGGCCGTGACGGAGGTGTTCGAGCGTGATGCCGCCGGGATCGTCGACGGAGTGCTCGAAATGGATGTCTGGACCGCGGTGTTGGCGCAGGCTCCGGATCGCGGCCGCACTCTCGACGGTGACGAGATCGACGAGTTGCTCAGAGCCATGGCGGATTTCGTCGACCTCAAATGCCCGTGTTCCCCCGGCTACTCCCGTGGCGTCGCGGACCTGGTAGCCGCGGCGGCCCGACACTTGCGGGTGCCGTCAGCGGATATCACGCGTCTGTACCGTGCGGGCCTCGTGCACGGCCTCGGCAGGTTGGGGGTATCCAATCAGATCTGGGAGAAGAAGGGTCAGCTCAGTACGGCTGAGTGGGAACGGCTGCGGATGTACCCGTATCTGACCGGGCGGATCCTGAGCCGGGTCGGCGGATTGGAGTCGGTGGTGTCCGTCGCGACGAGGCACGAGGAACGCATCGACGGGTCCGGCTTTCCCCGAGGGCTCGCCGGTGCGGAGTTGACCGCACAGGACCGCTTACTCGCTGCGGCGGTGGCTTATCACCAATTGCTCGAGCCGCGGCCGCAACGACCTGCGCTCGATCCTGGCGGTGCTGCCAGTCAGCTGCGCGAGGAGGCGCGCGCCGGACGTCTTGACGCCGACTCGGTGGAGGCTGTGTTGGCGGCGGCCGGGCATCGGGCATCGCGCCGGAAGTCCGGGTCGGCCGGGCTTACCACCCGAGAGGTCGAGGTGCTGCGACTCGTCGCGCAGGGCCGGTCGAACCGCGACATCGCCGCCGAGCTGTTCATTGCCGAGAAGACGGCGCGTAATCACGTCGAGCATGTCTACGCCAAGTTGGGTGTCAACAACCGCACGCAGGCGAGTCTCGCGGCGATCGATCGGGGCCTCGCCAGCTTCCCGGTCAACACGGCCGCGAGACCATGACGACCCCCAACTGCCCGAGCGATCTGCTCGGCGCCGTGTCAGCGAGATGGCAGCTGAGATGATGGTGGGGTGACACACGTCCGAGGCCGGGTGTGGCGGGCCGGTAAGCCGCAGGACGATTTCGACTTCCCGTCGATCTCGGACTACCTGGTCGAGGACGACACGCTGGTGTGGTGCGACATCTACGACCCCGACCACGCGATCCTCAAGGATCTGGCGCAGGAGCTGAGCCTGAACTCGTGGGCGGTGGAGGATGCGATCGCGGAAGCCGAACGCACCAAGGCCGTCGTCTACCGCACCCACACGTTCTTCACGGTGTACGGCGTCTCGACCAAGGAGCCGGCCGATGAGACGCAGTCGATGCTCGACATCCACCGCATCTCCGGGTTCGTGCTGCCGCAGGGACTGATCACGGTCCGGCTGTCGCCGCACTTCGACATCGACGCGGTCTCGCAGCGGTTCGACGAGCTGGGCGGCCAGGAGTACGGCGTCGGGTCGTTGGTGCACGCCCTGCTCGACGTCGTGGTCGACGGGCACTTCGAGGCAGTGCAGGCGCTCGACGACGGCATCGAGTCCGTCGAAGACGACTTGTTCGCGAACAAGTCGCAGAAGGGCTTGCAGCGCAAGACGTTCCGTCTGCGCAAAGATCTGGTCGAGCTGCGGCGGGTGGTGTTGCCGATGCGTGAGGTCGTCAGCTCCATCCAGCATCGCCGACTGGACGCCAAGACCGCGCCGGAGCTGGATCCGCTGTACTCGGATCTGTACGACCACGTGCTGCGGGTGTCGGAGTGGACAGAGTCGTTGCGGGACATGGTCACGACGGTGTTCGAGACGAACTTGTCGCTGCAGGACGCACGGCTGAACACGGTGATGAAGAAGCTGACGGGGTGGGCGGCGATCATCGCGGTGCCGACCGCCATCACTGGGTTCTACGGGCAGAACGTCGAGTATCCCGGGATTAATACGGTGGGCGGTTTCGTGACAAGCACATCGATCATCGTGGTGATCGTGCTCGCGCTGTACTGGATGTTCCGGCGACGAGACTGGTTGTGAAACAACGCCACACTGGCGGTTCGATGAGAAAACGGCGGTGAGCACGAGTGATTCGCTATACCGTCATCGGCGTGTGCGACCTGACCAGCTGGTCGGCGCGCCGGTAGTCGTCGTCGGCGTTGAGCGTGAGTACGCCGACAAGCTCGTCGCCCGACTCGAAGTAGGCCGCGAACCCGTTGTGGTGGTCCACGAGCCGGCTGTGCTCATAGGGGGCACCCCAGGCCCGGTACTTCAGCGTGGATTCGCCGATGGTGCACGGGAATTCGGGCACCTTGTTCCAGGCCGCCTCATGGCCGGCCGCAGTAGGGGTAGCGGCGCCCGCCCTCGGTGACGACTTCCTGGCGGGCAAGGTCGATGTGGTCGACGGTGATGCCGCGGATCAGCTCGACGTCGTTGCGGACGAACCAGCCGGGGCTGTGCAGATCGAGCTTGGCCTCGCGGCCGCAGAGGTAGGCCTTGCTCAGCGGCGGCTTCGCATAGGGCAGGGCGGGGGCGGTGGTCAGAATCCGCACAGAAATGTGGGGGTGCTTGCTGCGGAACGTCTCGGCAGCGCTCAACCCGGCCGGACCGCTGCCGATGGCGATGAAACCTGGTGCCACCACACTTCTTGGGTACCACTACGGAGAGTCGATCGAACCCCTCGCAAGCGATTCGTCACATTTGCTGAGCCCGTCCCGGACGTAGTGCGCTGACTGCAAGACGGGCGCGATCTTGTGTGGGACCATCTGCGCAT
>Ga0207665_10000854_pt1 | contig 20597 bp, 22 predicted proteins | sample LARL112metaG_FD_184351 | JGI IMG/M metagenome (GOLD analysis project Ga0207665, IMG submission 184351) | Corn, switchgrass and miscanthus rhizosphere microbial communities from Kellogg Biological Station, Michigan, USA - LAR L11-2 metaG... | ecosystem: Host-associated > Plants > Roots >...
ACATCAATCTCATTCTCAATCCGTATTCTGAGAAATATGTGGCCAAGGATCGTACTTACCTACTTCGCCATCTATAATTATTATCAACTTCATATCAATATCCAGTGAACGGGAAACAATCCTCAGGAATGATTAATGTTGTCGCTACCTTTTCTGCATTTACAAGCTCTGAATCATCTACAACTGTGAACAGTACTTTTTTAGCGAAATACTCTCCTAGGATATTATGTGCTTCTCCTACATTGCCTAAATTATTAATTTCTACTGTCAATTCATATCACTAACTCTTTATCATTACCATTACATCTGGTCAGTATACTTAGAGCGTATACCAGCTACATACGTTACTAATCAAATTATTGGCGCGCATCACTGTTATGTATAATGTGAGCTAGCAAAAATTTTACTTGAATAAAGGAGCGCCCGAGCCGTCATAGATGTCAGGGGTGCATCGCACAGGTACTAAGTTTTTGTTTTTGTACTGAATTGAATATGTACTATGGATACTCTGACGGAAAGAATGTCACTAGAGATTGAGCACAGTGTCTATGATTTTAGATAGCAAAACCTAATTCGTTGGGGCTAATTTTCTATTCATCAAGAACGAGTTTCCTTCTATGGATAAAGTCCTATATAGAGAACTGCGGATATTCAGATTTCAATCACGAGTAAAATTATATACAATAAAATAAACATCTGTTAACCTGTAATAAGGCTATTGATTCGTTCTTTTAGGATATTGGAGTTTGTTTGCTAGCTAGTTCGTATAAATTCCCTTAGTGCATGTGCTTCTTCTCTGTAAGCCCTAATTGTTTGTCGTTTACCATCCGGGCATACTAGCGTAACCGTTATAATATTAACTTCTGCGTCGGAGGCAAACATTTGTGGATAAATCTTTTCTATTTTGCAATTGGCATCAAGTAATTTTTTTAGTTCTGAAATAGACTTAAACTGATTACCAGCCATTATGTTATATCATATTACTTTATAACAATAAAACAATTCTTCTGGTCGTCGCATTTGATAGAATGGAATCATTTGGATGTATGTATTGAGATAATCTGCCTGAAAAATAGCCAAATTTGATGAAATCATGTCATATGTGGAGATTGTTTTTGCGCGGACGCCCACACACATCGATCGCGCAATGATGCCTTATTACATCGGATCTACACCTTATCGAATTGTATAAATCAGATTAGGAATGCCATTCTACATTGGTTAATAAATATCTAAAAATAGGTCTTATAATGGTAATTGCATCTGGAGTCTCTGCAGTCTATCTAGATCTCGAAGGGTTCGATTGTCTGTCGAGATTGAGTAAAGTCCAGCGATCTGAGATTATAGTTCAAAATTTACCAGATCTTGAAAGGAACTGCTTTATCATCACTAATTCTTACGTATATTCACTCTTCGGAGTAATCATAGGAGTTATTCTGATAGTTATTTGGTATACCAGATATAGAAGGTGGCCATATAAAGAAAACAAAAGGTGGACACGTTAATAGATAGCTAACCTTCTAATTACGTAATAGATCTAATAAATACCTCTTAGTTTGTTGTTAGGTTATAATGCATATGGCATCATGTCCAATTTGTAAAAAGAAAATGAGTGAACATTCCGAGTTGCAAGATAAAATATGCAAAATGATCACGATAAAGCAATTTGCAAATTACTCTCCTGGTTATGATGTTCAGTTTAGACCTTTCTTCGAAGAATAAGATCATATCTAACTATCTGGGGGTGTATGTGGATAGGTGAATCCTTAGATATATCTCCAAGCAAAGCTATTGCTGAGTATCTCAATCACATCACGAATCCCATTTCTTGTATTTTCAATTATAGGGGTTTTTAGTAAGATTATTATCGCAGTCCGCAGCCTGGTTGTCTACCAACCTTTTTACTTTAAAGTCACTAAGGGTTGCTCTTCTACTTTCTCCAGCTCTGGTTGCTGTTTTTCTTCTTCATCAGCTAGCTTATCCATTCTTCTCTTGAAGAGCTTGCTATATTCGTAGTCTGATATAAAGTCACACATATTGTAGTATTCTATAGCATTTTATTTAAGCAGACTCCTATCAATTTTTGAACATGACTATATGACTCTGAATATGGGCCCGTTTCATGCTTTTTACTCTACCATTTCTAATCAATTTCTATTGAAAAACTATAGCAAACAATAGAATTTAATAAAAATTGCCAATTAGTCTAGATAGCAGCAATTATTACTTTTTTCATCCGCTGGCTTCCTCGGGTCAGGCTACGAATCATGCAGACCTTCTTTGCATTTTGGTCACATTCTCGAGGGCTCAGTTGGACCTATCTACAGATCCGTTATCCGGTGAAGAAAAAGCAGCCGTATTTACTTAATCCAGGGTTTGTATTACATTGTTTCTCATTCGTGTTAAAGTCTGTTTTTGCATGCTGTCACAGAATCACCTGACATAAAGTCCCCGCTAGCAAATCTTATAACTTCGTTACCCAATCCACTATGTAGTAAAAATATTCTATAAATTACGAAAATTCCACTTGTATCGTCCGTAACTTTTATTCTTCGATATATCTATATCGGTATGTTACTCGTGTGAAATACAATTGAGGACTCGCCTATTAATTTCAAAAAAACGTATTATAGCCCTTTTTAGTACAACAGCATAATACTGTTGAAATTCAGGCACGCAAAACAATCTGATAAAAATAATGCTTTAAAATTCTGTACTGATACATTTGAATGGGGTGACTGCATAGAGGAAGTATGGGATGATTGGAACTCTGATCCAAATGGATATTTGACGGTTGCAGAAGAAGAAGAAGAAGAGGACAGTGGAGTAATAGCAGCACTTTCTCATGCTTATGTATGTCCTGATAGGAAAAGGGTATGGTTAGAAGGTGTCAGAGTTAATCCAAATTTCAGACGCAGATCTATTGGAACAGAGTTGATAAAGAGAATGGTACAATATGGCAAAGAACAAGGAGCTAAAGAAGCAGCCAGCTGAGCGGTTGAAAGAAAAATTACCCCCTTGTACGTCATTATTTTTTGTAGCAGTACTATGAACCAGTGTTTTAATATGATCATAGGTCCAATATTAATTTGATTAACTTTCGTCTTATTCATCCATTCTATACCTGAACCAAATTCTGACTACTAAGGGAGTAAATTTATTTCATTCAGATGTGAAAAGCACCATAACGGAAAGAAAAATTACCCCTTATTGATAAGAATATTTCGTCTTATAGTATTGCCTGTAAGAATTAATGCTAAACAAACTAATGTACACTGTTGTTATTCTCATGATTATTTTACTTAGCCGTAGAGTTAGAGGATGGCATAGAAGGAGCGGGCAGGCGCGCGGCAGCTGCATGATTTGTAAATCCAGAATGAGCTTCAAGCCATGAATAAAGATCTGCTAATACATATTGCTGTATTGGTCCAATTTCAGTGAACCATCGAGATGAAGGATAGAACATATGTCCTAGATTTGGATATGTTATCAATGTATGGTCAGGATGATTTACGTCGGTTAATCTTTGTTGTAACAGAAACGCTTGTTGAACCGGTGTGTCCTTATCATTTTCTCCATTGAGCAGTAAAATGCTAGTAGAATTGGATACATTACCAATAATATTTATAGTGGGTACCAGCCTAAAGTGTGACCTATACCATACAGGACATCCTTCAAGATTGTTACATCTGGACTGATTGAAAGTAGAGATATTTTTATATGAATTCACTAGTGCTGGTTTAAGTTGTTTGTCAATATTTACATAACCAGGTTCGATGGTATTACTTCCAAATTTGTTTATGAGATAGTTAGTTATAACTTTGGTGTCATTAGTACGCAAAAAGGTAAGGTAGACGGAAGATGGGACAAATATATGGCTTAGCACAGGATCCTTTGCCATTCGCTGTATTGATATCAGCCCAGTATGGTTTTTATCCAATACTTGTCTCGCGTACGTTTCTGGTACGGATACTACTTGATAGTGGAGCAAATCTCGAAGGTTATGAGCTACTGTGCCCATAAGTATTATATTCTTCACCTTGGCTGGATTATCTATTGCTACTCTAGGAGAAATGATTGTACCTTCACTATGACCAATTAAGCTTATCCTCTTAGGATCCACTTCAGGTTGAGTTGCAAGAACATTCAAAGCTTTACCACTATCACGAATTAGATCGTTGACTGTAGCATTTCCCCATACGTTCTGATTAACTGTAAGATTTGCACCTACGCCTCTCTTATCATACCGAAGTACAGCGAAGCCCCTTTCTGATAGATATTGAGCTATCTGCCAATACGGTGTTGGCGGTTTCGGACCATATTTGTGAACAAATCCCAATGTTCCATTCTTATCATTAGCACCAGATCCATGGATAAGCAAGACAGCAGGAAATGGTCCTTTGCCAACAGCAGGATAAGTGAGTTGAGCATTAGTCTTTACCCCTTTTCCCAGATCTATAACTAAGTTTCTATATTTTACTGTCTGGATGTATTGTTGAGCTAGTACTTGGTTTTTCTGCAGGTTGAAGAAACTAGTAGATAAACTAGATGATACAAGCATAGTGATCAAAAACAATCCTAAAGACAAAATAATACTTCTTATTCTGACCAATTTATTATTCCTTATGACATTCAGCATGTATTTTAGATTTCATAGACTTGTTTCTTTGAATCGCAATTTTCTCGTAATCATATCGCTAGTGATGTAGAATTGAATACAGGGTCTAATTAAGAAATCATCTTTATAATTGGATCTAGTATTCTACACCCGGGATACCCAGGTTATTTTCTAACCTAAGGAAGAATTTAGGTATATTCAAGTATAAGATACAATAGATAATGAGAAAGCTATAATGGAATTTAAAACTATCCCGGGTATCCTGGGTACAATTAGGCTATGAACAACGCGCCTACTTATAGCAAACCATTCTAACCTTCTTCCCTTAGACTAGACCTAAGTGCTAACCCTGACCAAATGTGGACTCTCATTTCCAGTACCCACGCGTTTATCCTGCACTCCTTGCTTCGATAACTCTCTACCTAGCACATTTATTTCCAGCCTATTCAACCGCTTATACCAGCAATAATTAATAAAGTCTGAATGCGCTTTCTGTTTGTCTGTTTCATATTGCACGCCAAGTACAGACCTATCATCAAGCCATGCCTTAACAGGATCTGACAATCTCTGGTATCTTGTATTGCATTTCTGGGTAGGTTCCTTCTGTGATGTTATTAATAATGATCGGAGATTTGTATTTCCAAGAGAGGTTATTGCTTGAGTAATTAGTAGTTCAGATTTACTGATTGATTTTCTGACATCTTCTAAAAGTTCAATCACTACCTTTTAATCCGATCTTTTGGTAATAAGTTGAGAACTTACTTACACAATAAATGCATAGATACAATAAGATAATAGTCAAATAGCAATGAAAAGACTGCTCATTCTCCGTCATGCTAAATCTGACTGGAAAGATCCAGATTTACCAGACCATGATAGGCCACTTAATAAGCGTGGCAGGCATGATGCACCCCTGATGGGAAAGCTGCTTAAAGATGAAGACTTAAAGCCGGATCTTATTGTAAGTTCACCTGCGACCAGAGCTAAGAAGACAGCAGAACTTGTAGCTAAGCGATGTAAATATAAAGGAGAGATTGTTATTAATCAAGCTCTTTACGAAGCTGAACCAAAAGACTACCTTAAGATCTTGGAAGGGCTTTCTGTTACATATAAGACTGTATTAATGGTAGGGCATAGCCCCACGATAGAGGAGACAATTGAAATGATTACAAATTCATCAGATGTCATAATGCCAACATGTGCTCTAGCTCATATACGTTTACCGATAGAGAATTGGGCTGACTTCAATAAACAGAAAATAAAGGGAAAATTGGCTAAGATATGGAAACCAAAGGAATTGTCTTAAAGTCCATCTGACATATAACAAATTAGCATTTTATTGTATTATCATTGTATGCTTTTATTTTAAAGCTCATTTTCAGGATAAAACCTGCCATAAATTGGTAGATATGATAGCCATTGCCAGTCCATAGCACGATATGATGGCCATGTATACTTGTTTTAATTTTCTTTAAGATTCTGTTCAACGCCCTATCAAATTTATCTTTCGAAGCAAAGTCTTTTTAATCGATATCTATCATTAGAAAAGTTGGAGTTCTATTAATGCCATCGTATTTAGTAAAGGAAGGATAAGCATTGATTCTACAATCCTTAGTTTGATGCCCTAATATAATCAAGGACTTCCTTTATGTTGAACACTTCTTTCTGATAGCCAAGAGTCCTAGTCATGATATTACTTGGGAAAAAGCGCCCTTGGAAATGCGATAATATGAGGTTTAGATTCTGTTTTACCTCATTTAAATTCTGACTACAAAGGGGGTAGATTTCTTTCTGTATTGGGATGAAAGAAAAATTCCCTCCTTGTATACCATTATCTTCGTTTTTGAGCTGGTCCAGTGTTTATTGTAATCTATATGACTAATACTAATTTGATTAATATACATTTTATTTATCCATACTGCATTTGAACTACCTTAACTAAAATTTCTGATTACTAAAGGGGTAGATTTCTTTCAGTGCATTTGATGTCTTGGAAAATTCGCATGATAACAGAGAAAAGCTGCAGGCAATGGAACTATTCAAGGATACACACCTAGTCAAGCTGTAGTTACTATTAAAAATGTTCATTGCCATAAAAATTCTGATTTAAATTCATGGATTGCTATCATACCTTGGAATAAAGTTTTGGAAAATCTATTGCATTATTTTTGTTTTTCAATCTTCGTTGATGTACAGTTTCCCATTTTTGTGTGTATGTTTTAGTGACATCCTCTATCTTATCTGCAGTAAAGGCCAACACATATTGATATTCTTTTCTCCAGTTTTCTTCATAATAGTGTGGATGATTTAGCGAGATTGGATAATCTAAAGTAGAATCTACATGGACCCATTGCCCATCTTCTGAAGAAGAATAAGAAAGCATAGCTTCGTTCCAGCAATGGTCAAGGAAGTCATGTACAATTCTTGTTTTTATTCCTAAACTACTTAATATAGCTCCAAAAAGCATGGACCATTCACTACACCTTCCGGTTTTATTCTCAACAATCTTTAGAATTTCGCCATATCTAGGAAAGGCATATTCGCTTTTACAGACGCTGCAGCCAAAGACTTCTACTTTGCGTATCTTCCATGGATCGCCTATTATTATTTTCTTAATTTGCATTATTGGTGCTGCTGATGCTACTGACCTACTACTAATACTATTACTGTCACTAACACCATTAGGACTATCACATCTGTTAACGCACACTTCACAAACAGGATCCTTTGGAATCCATTTCATAAACTCATTTTTGAACCATTTCAATAATGGTATAATGTTGCCATCTTCTTTTGTTGTTGCTTTCAAAATAACGTCTTGTGGTATTAACGATCTAACTTTTTTCAGGATCTCTGGATTTTCATACTGCTCTGTCACTCTTTTATAAAGCATAAAAGTATCTTTCAAAGGATCAGAAGGCAATCCAAGTAAACAGGACCAATCAAGCATGATATATTATGTACAAGTACAATTGTTATTATTATGTTATTCTTGGCAAAGAGTGATGATATTTCATACCACTTTTGCAATTACAAGATTTAACATCACAGCATATACAACCAGATTCAATTCTAGGGCTATGAAATGAAATAGGATAATGTGCGTTTGACCCTTCATTATTTGGCACCAATCCAAGAATCATGATATGGAATGGATGATGATAGTGATAGTGATGGTGGTGCGCTTTCTATATATCTTAATAGTCGCCCCCTCCACGCGAGTTAATGCATTAGAGTCGTACTATGCCCTTTAGATCAACAGCTATAGGATTAGCATGTGTAGGCATCCCTGTTATGAATAGTGTATGAAATTCGAAAAGTTTTGATTAATAGTTATACGAAAAGCGCCTAGCAGTCATAGACGTCAGGGCATCCATAGTGCTATATTGGGTTCTACATTATGCATTAAGCTAATGGCACCTTTTTTACGAACATCTTCTCACTTACAGAATGAATATGTACTATGGTTACTATGGATACCCTGACGAGACAGAATATCGCTAGAGATCTTAGTGTGAAATATTATGAAAAATCACTAACAAAACTAATCCGTCAGGGTTGATTTTCTATAACATCAGATACAATTGCGCGCGCGGTTATGATTAATATTTTCATTGCGTTTATTTCTTAGCCATATTAGACTTCTGTAAGCTTGCCTTTAACGCTGCCACAAGATCCTTAGTCTCTTCCTCTTTGACTTTTTGTGGCTCGGCGACTATCATTCTACCTTTTACTTTTGTGTCTATCAGTTTTTCTAATTCTTTAGCATAGGTATCAGAATACTTGCTCAGATCTAAATCTTCACTAGATAGATTTTCAACTAGCAATTTTCCCAATGATAATTCTTTATTATCCACAGCAGCGCGCTGTAGGTCTCTAAGTTCACTAATTTCATCTACCGGTCGTATATCATCTATATAATGAAGTAGATGCATTACTATTACTCTCTGATAAGGTCTGAGAGCCACAACATACTCTTTTTCTCTAAGCACTATTTTTCCAAGTGCTATTTTTTTAGTTTCAGTTAGTACTTTTACAAAAAGTGAATATGCCTTATCATCTTTGTTCTTATTGTCAGTAAACTAGTAGTAGGATATTTACAACATGCTGCCGGAGATATAGTTGCACATTAACATTTAGCATTTAGAACATGTTTTATCCACAAAGACATGTTGTTTATTCTCATTTTTTTCTAACAAATTTAATTATTCTGATAAAGATATTGTCATTATCTCCGCTTGATATAGTTCTTGCTATAACTGAAAACAGAATCGCCAGACCAGTCGCAGATGAGATTAGCCAAAGAATATAGCTATTTGCAAGATCTATCCTTCCAGACCAAAGGTCATATATTATTCGCAAAGCTATGGTAAACAATCCCTGACCTGCACCAATTCCTATCAAAATCTTTCCAAGGTTAACTCTGTTTGCTGCAAACAAACTTGCACCTACAAGCACAGTAATTCCTCCTAACTGGCTAATAATTACTACTATGCCTATTGGAACTATAACTAGAGCCCAAATATTGCTTGGTAAGTTGGTCAACATCTCATTTTGAATTATGTAGTAAAATCTTACATCGGCTTTGTAACCAGAAATCAAAAATATAATCCCTGAAACAAAAGCAATAACCGCAGCTAGCTGATTTCTTTCCCATCTGCTAAATCGTATAGTTTCATATATGTCATAAAAAATCCTCTTGGCCTTTGCAGTAGCAGTACTATATGTTCTATCAACAATTCCTAAAGGTGTGATAGTATTTTTCATCCTTTCGATAGAATATCTGTGATGTACCTCATAAGCAGTTATTTTAAGTTCTATATCTTTTTTGCTTATTGATAATATCGTGGACCTGGGAACAGCATATTTCCTCAACCAAGTAAATTCGCTTTGTATAACTATGGTGTCTGCAAAAACTTTTTTGACAAATCCCAATTTTTTGCCATCGCTGGAGTATACCGACTTGTGTAATATTCCAGACTCATCAGCATAATACATATTTCATTACTCAGATATGTAATACTTACTCATGTAGGTCAATTGTGTGACTTGTTTGATCTTATAAACATACTATACTTGTTTATAAGTTTCAGTGTCGAAAATGAGACGAAGTTATTATACCTCCATATCCCGACAAATGGCCAGATCCAACTAAACCTTTCGAATCCACTTACCCACCAGCCGTCTTTACCAAAGCCTAACCGTCAGTTGCACGAACTCGCGAAACACATCCATTAGCACAGCAACAGCTACCATCTGCTAAACCCACGAAGAACTCAGATCGCCCATCTATACCGCCACTAGCCGACTTTATCATCAACCTGTGACGTCAGTCTACACCTAGGACCTAGCATTTTCGATAATCTTTATAACCTGGCATCTCACCTATCGTATTATAATATTATTTCCGGCGCAATTACGCCGGATGTGTTAAAAAATCCGATATACTAAACTTGTTGCATATTTACGGAATTAGTATGTTGATTCGCATCGATTAGCCGATACTATCTATAGATATCATCAATTGGAAGGTGAAAGCTCAGTGATTGGATATCGGGGTACGCTTAATGTCATATGTCTAATAGGCAGGAATCCGTATTAAATTTAAGATAAGGCACTGGCAATTACTTAAGTCCTTACATATGCGATACTTGCTCTTCTGTTATTATAGCAGATATGAATCGCTCCAACCACAATTGTTGGTTCGCGCGCTTCAAAGACATCAGGGTCATCGCTTGATACTTACTAGCCATCCTAATGGCATGCCTTGTTACGATTGTTTTATAGTTAAATTGGGCGCCCACTTGGTCTATCTATTCTGTAACATCATATATCTCCTCATTAGGGACATAACTTGTGTCGTTGAATTTCATATATTTTTTGTTCTGCGGTAGATTATTGTCTTGATGTCCTCATCCAGTCGTTACGAGAGGCGCTGAAACAGTCTCTATACTTATCACGCCCCATTATAGTAAATAATTTTAATGTTGTATGCCACACATCATATTAAGAAGTGCCATTTCCGGAATAACTTAAACCAAACTTATCATATTGTCAGATACATTGAAAATTGCTATATTAAACTAAATGTTTCCGCTAACGTCCAGTAATTGCTACTATCAATAGACATCAGCATTTCGACACAATTAAATCCAAGCAGCATCATCAAGCGGCAAGTTTGATCCTGACAGTGGAGTACGGCAAGTACAAATGATCTTAGTGGGTGAACAAACAGTTGTAGATATTCTTTGTATTGCTAATGGGAGTGGCCTTGGAGTGACATCATAAGTACTGGCATAACAGGGGGGCTTTGGAAAAATAGTTTCAGAATGTTCAAGGTCTGAAAGTCATTGTGGTAGCTAGATGTTGAAATTAAATAATTTCTTTTTATCATCTGACTAAGATTTGTCAGATGAAATAGATCATTACCATGCACATAGGTTTTAATATTCAAGCATAATTAAATTCATACAAATGTTTCTATTGGATATTATAAAGCATGATACACATAATGAAAATATTTGTGATCTATGTGGTGAAGAATTTGGGAATTATGAGGATTTGATCGCACACGCAAGACACGTACATCACCATCCAATCGTGAAGTGCCATGAGTGTGGTAAAGAATTCATTCACGAAAATGATAGACTTCATCATACCAGAGAAGAACATCTAAAAAAAATAGATCATCGAACCCATAAATGGGAACATGCGAAAAGAGTTAAGGATCCGCAATCGGACGTAGATGAACATATGCATAACTTTGGTGATAATTTCTAAATCTCAATTTATTTTGACACCAGATCCCTCAGTTTTTGATAGGCCCTAACATTATACCTATCTGACTAAAAGTACAGGACAATGAGCATATTACACTACACCATTTGCAACACTTCCAATCAATAACCTTTTTAGTCCGGTTCTTCCCCTTCGTTCCAAAGACTATTTGGCTCATTAACCGAATAATTTAAAATCAGTTCGCTTCAACTAAAACTTTTGTCTTTTTTACATCTATCAGACCTGCATTTTATGCTAATTGTCTTAATTTGTCAAACCAATATTCTATTTTATCTTTAATGTCAGCAAATTTTGCTGCGTTTAATAAATATTCTGAACCGACTATGGGAACAAGTATTGCTTATCCGAACTTCAGATCTTCATTTAACTTTTTAGTTGTCGGTTTGAACAAGTCAATAAAAGGGATTCTTAGCACCAGTGATTTAACATTCCTTCTACCTATTTTTGGACTCTTTTAACAATACCAATCTGTAATGCTGCTGACAATCCATCTACTATTACCCATGCCTCCTTTATCTTGTTGCCATCGAAATGAAAAACAATCATACCGACGGTTTCAAATTTCTTATTGGTAGCTGGGATGCCACGAAATTCCTTTTCATGCGTTCCTTCAACAACAAAAGTGGAAGCAACTTTACCAGACTCAGCTATGCTATCTACCATAGTAAACTGCATATCAGGAAACGCAGCACGATCTGAGGAGATCCATTTCTTAAAGTTTTCAATTCCTTCCACATCTTCACCGCGAGCATGGTATACAAAGCCAGGTGTCAATAGACTGTCTATACTGTCCAGATTTCTTTGGTTATATATGTCATCAAAAAATTGGCGAACTGTTAGTTTAATTTCTACAAGAGACATCCTTAAGCCCCTTACTATTAGTCAGAATTTAACTGTTTTCTAGCAGTATTGGTCAAGGGAAAACACGAACTTCGCCTGATTATCTACGTATCTCCCATGACTATCGACGACTATAGATCCAAATGTCCCTGACAGATTGCTTTGCATTGCTGAAATCTTGAGCTGTGCTTGTATACCTCTGTTGGGGAGCATTTGCGCCTATGGTTTTTTCTAATGTAAGTTACGGAATGTAAATCATGTGAATAGTCTGTCCATCCTCTGAACTTTAGTCTAACCCAGATCATTTATTGATAACTTACCTTGAGAACGATCTTTAAATAGAACGCAGATGTTGCTACAAATTATGGGTAAGTACGACAAAAGCTCGACCGCGCTGGTAATTATAGGTATCGTCGGACTAGTAGTGGCCTTGGCCGTCGGATACTTGTTTTGGCGCGGAATATTGAGATGGTGAGTTATCTTCTTGCTGATCTTCTAAGAATCTATGTGAATATGTATTAATAATAAAAGAAGATTAAGATGCTAGAATCACTAGCATCTTGAGTTTTAGGAGTGACTCCATTGCATCAATTCCTAATAGCCCTCCTGCGGTTTCTTTTAGATCCATTTTATGAATTCTTTCTAGTATACCAGCAAGGGTAGCGTATTTTGTTTTCAACTCACTAATCTTTTGTTCAATCACTTGATCAAGCTCTTTATCTTCACCTATGAAACTCAGTCTCGTAGCATGAGTCCTTAGTACAGACCTTACAGGTTCAACTAGTACCAATACACTAACGACTTCTTTTAGATCCATGTCTGGAATCCTTTCCAGAACGGCAGTAAATATGGGATACTTTGCTCTCATCACATCAATCTGTTCCTTAACCTTCTGATCGCTGGTATCTTTATCCGAAATACTCATACACTAAAATCTCCCAGCGCAGTAATTAAACATTCACTGAACATTAGTTAGATGACCATTTGCTAAGTAAAATCGCGTATCACTATTTACGATATGCTACCAAAGTTTGATTTCATTATTGCTCTCTATAAGTCTTGTTGGATATGTCTACCCCGACTTATTTTGACTAATTTATAAGAACGAGTCGAAAGACAAACATTCTTCAAAATAGACGATAAAACATGGGAGTCCAAATTATGGATTACAAGAATATTTTGTTATCAGGCGTGGTTATCATGTAGCTATAGCTAACACCATTGTATAATGTGATACGATTGCTAGTCGAACCTGAATCTTCTATCTCTTCATTACCAGCATCTAAGGAGATGATGATTATTTTAGTTGACCACGGATTTCCCCGTTTGAGTTCTCATGTGTATGAACATTGACATAATCTTAGCCGTCTTCTATTAGTCGGACTAAATCAGTTACCTGCTTTCCTGCTAAAGGGCCTATAAGATCAGCAGAAGTACTAGTGCCACCCACAGAAGTTGAAGTACTACCGTCACCATTACTTGAAGAAGATGCTGAGGCACCTGCAAAAGTATTACCTGTTCTCAAGGTTGCGATTACAGGTCCGTTCGTTCCTAAACTGCCTTTGTGAATATGAGCTCCACTGACTACACCATTTAGATCGGAAATAGATAACCCATAGTCCAACATGTTTTGCTGGGGATTTGCGAATAGCTTAATTTTTCCTGAAGCATCGGTATTAACAGGTGATACTTCATTATCGCCAGTTAAAACAGCACTGAAATGTTTTCCTGAGACAGCAGACGTCAATGATGATGAGGATGAGGATGTGCGCGCCATCGCCACCGTCGATACCGCGGCTGATCCAGTCAGGTCTGAAGAAAAATTATCTAGTTTTATGATTTGAGGTAAAGTATTCTGCTAGTGGAAATCGGTGCTGGATTATCTCTGTACATCTCATCGTATTATATTATCTAATACGGTGTTTTTCATTGACCAACCTGAGTTCGCGAGAGGGAAACTATTATGCATTTGGAACCAGATGAATTATTTCTTTTTTATCATACTAGAGTGATACTCCGCCATCTCTCTAATTGCTGAGTTATAGCTCTTTACATACTCCTTTAAAAGCTCTGTATTCTTCGCCAAAACTTTATTTTGTATGTTCATCCAGTTGATCAAATTTCTTGTATACTCATTTGAATGATTTATCATATTTTCTGTATTTGCCGTTGCAGTACTAGGTACCTTGTAGTATGGTTGAGAATTTGAAAAATATTCTTTTTGAAGAGAGATTGTACTCTCGTAAGCGACCTTAGTCGATTCCATATATTCTTGCTGTAGTTCTGATATTGCCTGTACATGCTGCTGCATAGACTTGGCAAATTCATCTGAAAGCTTTTTATAATTTTCATTAGCTGCTTCATTCAACTTATTCATTGGAGCACTCTCATTCTGTTTCTTTTCGCTGTACATATACAAATTACTTATGACAGTAGTATATAGCCCTAACTTTCATCATAATCAAGTTTCTGACAGAGCTCTTTTTCCATCTTTAATACATCAAATAATCCTGTCCTGCTTCCACTTTTCGTTTCTGTCATTTTCATAATTGTCGGGTGAATAGAATCGAAATTGATCTTTTGTCTTTCTTTGTCAACTTCAATCCTATTTGCGGATTTCCTTTAATGTCAACATTCATTATGCCATCTTTTACCGTTCCCGTGACCTGGCAAACAGGTCTAACATTATCTGCAGAGTCCCGGTATCACCATTATTACTTGACATGATCTGTACTGTCAGGTTAGTACTTTGCCGCTTTTCTAAACAGCTGCTAACAAGACAAACTTATCAGCTGAAGTAAAAATTCAGGGCATCTGAAGGAAGGAGTTGTTTAGCCAATCAGACTTTATTCTAAGTATCCATCAATTGACATAATACAAGTCACATTGAGCTCCCATTTTATCAAGCTCCTGAATTATGCACCATTCTACACACTAATGTATTATGTGATTAAGGATAAATGGTCACCTACCATAATGAAGAAGAGTGGCTTTTACATGCGCCTCAAGAGCAAAATAGCATTTAAAATTGTGTCTTATGAGTTGAGAACTGAACCAAACGCTCTGATAATGAAGTAATAATTCTCAAATAACTGCTACGGATTAATTGTGAATTCAAATGGTTTTGTAAAGCCTGCTGCGTGACCATCCTCAGATTGATAATTGAGAGTTGCAGTTGCCTTAGTTTGTCCTGATGCAAATGCTTGATATATTGTTCCGGAACTTGGACCAGCTATTGTAACTTGATCACCTGGTTTTAGATGGAATGGAGGAGAAGATGTAGTGCAACCTTGAGTATGTCTTATTACTACATTATTGAGGAATTTTGCAGATAAAGGTGAATCACACACGCCAGCACTGAATGTTATTGCGCCTGGGGACTTATTGACTACGGTTGCACCTACTTCAAATTTACTGGGAACTTTTAGATTTGATGGAGATGTATGAATATTTATCAGATCAACTTCTTTTGAGGAATTCTCATTTGATTTGCTTGTTGTAGAGTTAACAGGGGATTGTGAGAATACGTATTGGATTTGGTTCAGTGAAATGCTCAAAATACTAAATAAAAGGAATCCAGATATTGTTATCGATACAACGCTTAATTGAGTTAATTTGAAAGGTTTTTGCATGACAATCTATTGCTAGAGCACATATTTGAGCATATCTCTAACAATGTTAAACTGTTTCCTTCGATAAATTATGAAAAATGAAGGAATGTACTGACTAACGCTATGCACACTATTGACCAAACGGTGGTAGTAACCAAGTTTGTGCTACAGCATTAGACCAAGATGGTAGCGGATTGAGATCACCAGCTGGTTCTTGGGTCACTATGATATCTGTATAGGTTGTTGCATTATTCATTACTTCTTGAAATCTTAAGCCTCCAGAATTCAATATTTTACCCATACTTAGTGCGTAGTCTGAACCCTTTGAAAAATCATCTACAAGCCAGGCCTCAAAAACTTTACCCGGTTGAGGAATATAGTTTGTAGTGAGGTCGACATCAATCAAATTGCCGTTTGTACAAACGTCCGCTAGTCCGAATATCGTGCCACCATATCCTATTAAAGCACCTGTCTGGCATTTTATTGGTTTAGTTTGAGGAGATTGAGGAGTTTGAGCGTACACTTTGACTAGAACGGATGACATTGATAGTAAGGCTACAGTTGTCAACATAAGCGCAGCAATGACACCTAATCGCATAATTTGAAATACATTCGTAAGAATATAAATAGTATGCTGAGTATTCGATTCTTATAGATCTAGGTAAGAAGTAAATAGTTATTACCAATTTTCGTGTGCAAGGACTTCATCTATTAGTTTCGGATTAGGACTCATCACTGATCTGGAAAAACTATTGGACTTTTAGGAATTGTCTGTAAGTTACGGATTATATCAAAGATGGGCTTGGTGCCGCGGCAGATGTATTTGCATCTAGTTTTGTTTTAAATCTAGACTTTCGTCCTACACTCTAATGACCTAGGTTCCTATCCATCATATTGCAAATCAGGTAGCCATTAATAAACTCATGTAAGTTATATCTCAGGAATTTATGGGATAAGATCTGCCAAAATCCCGAATTTTTTAACTAGTCCTGGTAAATCATTATTACCTGTTTGCAATTGCTTGATATTTGTTGCATTTATACCCAGATCTAAAAGCTGTGGAAGTTGTTGTGAAAGTGTTTTTAACCCGCTTGATTGCGAAAGTTTTTGCACCTCATTGGTGAGATTGCCGCTCTGGGGCAGGGTGAGGTTCACATCTGATTTTGTAACCAGTTCTCTAAATTTTTGTGATACTGCAGCAAGTCTTTTCTCCACATCTTGAGTTAGTTGAGGCGATGTTTGATTCTGGCTCTGCGCCTTCACTTCCAAGTTCAATGTTGAAACTGACATAGCCAGAAGAGAAATAATTGTTAATCCCGCGAACAATATTAATTTTATATTTCCTTTCATAAGGGAGTTCCCTTAAGAAAGTTTGTAGGTACAGTATAAATTTGTTACTTATGAGAAACAACATGCATATTCTAACTAAGAATAGAAGAATCTGTAAAGACCCATCAGAAGATGTAATATCTCGGGTCAATGGCCTGGTAGATGGCAGTTCCACAAAATTTGCAGGTTTGGAATAATCCTATTTCCTTTTGCTAAGTTTGCTTCCCCTTGTACTTTAATTGTCAACCGCAAACAAAATCACTCTCGTCTATCTCTATTGAGCCATAAATACCAGACATATTCAATGAGCCATTCCTATCAATTGCCCTCTTTGCTTTCCTAAGCGCTGCGCCCTTTAACATACCCATTATTCGTTTATTTAATCTGTCTAGAGATGCTCCCTTCCAGAATAACATTTGTTCTACATCTAAGTTACACAATGGAACTTGAAGCTCTGGTTTGAAGGCTCGTATCTGACAATTCCAGACGTCCAAATCTACGATGATTTTCTTGGTAGCCTGTATGTTATTCACGATCACCTTAGTGGTCACGTCAGTAATAGTATACGGCGATGTGATATTAAAGTCAGTTCTTCTCAACAGTAATTTCTCATCCGTGTTTTTGATAAACCTATCATTCTAACTCATAGATTATCTATATAATAGCAGTCGATCTAACATAACTAATTAGTTTCGTGTTGCGTAGGGGGTATGTACTATTCCGCTGAAACAAGGCGAAAAAGGTGAAATATTTTAACTTTTCAGTACCATGAGTCCTATGTCGTGAATTTAAATAATCCATCCTAGTGACTAGTTTATTATTAAATGAATGATACATCTCCAGGTTGGAAGCGAGGTGTACTTGTTGGTCTTGGCGTTTTAGCTATAATCTTTTCTATACTTGTATTCATACACCCGGGAATGACTGTCGTCACACTAGTTTACATTATGGGCATAACTTTGATCATAGTTGGACTTGAGAAAATCATAAGTGGAATATTTGAAAGACGTGGATCAAAGTGGGGTACTGTAGGTCTCGGAGTGCTGACCCTCATCTTCGGTTCTTTAGCAATGGTATTTCCTATTAGTACTGGGGTCTTTGTGATAGTTATGTTAGGTGTTGGTCTGTTATTCGCTGGCATCTCTCATCTGGTATATGGGTTTGGGAATAAAGGAAGTCCTGCATGGGCAAGAGGATTTAGTATTGGTGCAGGTGCCTTGGCTGTTATTTTATCATTCCTAGTAATGGGGTCTCCTTATGCGGGAGCATTGGCAGTTTCTGTCTTTGTGGGAATAGCACTATTAATAATAGGCATAGAGATTACTATAGTTGGGATCACTGGTAAAAGAATCCCAATGACGCCCTCTGATATAAGGCGTTAAATTTAATGCTTTACCCCACCTTGGTGTTATAAATGCGAATTCAGATTCAGTTATAAACTCATAGATCCTTTTTTTACCGATGGATAAGAAAGATTTAGACGGAAAGAACTTTTCAGAGTTTACTGAAGTCATCACCAGGAACATAATACCGGGTAATGAGAAGAATTATGATGACTGGCTTCAACGTTTTATGAAATCAGAAAGACAGTTTCCTGGCTATCTCGGAACGACAGTAATTGTTCCTGGAGGCAATATCTCTTCTGTAAGGTATGTCATTAACCGCTTCGCCGATCAGGCCTCACTGAAGAACTGGGAAAATTCAGAAGTAGCACTCAAACTGATAGAAGAAGTGAGCAAATATTCTACCCGCGAGCGAGTGACAGGTTTGGAGACTTGGTTTATTTTGCCAAACTTGAAAACTATAGTTGCTCCTCCCAGATGGAAAATGGCTATAGTTTCATTCATTGGGGCATACTCTATTAGTTTACTAGCACAGTATATCCTGGGTCTTTATTTGGGACAGATGCCATTGCTTACTAACATACTCATGACTATAATACTCGTGCTTGGTCTCACATATATTGCAATGCCTCTCTTGAGTCGATTGCTGCAAGGCTGGTTATACCCAAGAAATTTATGACATTGATTTCTAATATCTTGCTATAGGACTACTGGCATTATTATCCTTTGTCTTGTCGTAATTGTTGGTTACCACGTTCTCATGATTGCATACATACTTATGAAATCAATAACATGATAATGGTATCATTTATTGAAAAATATACCATTGTTCGTTCAATTTTATGATTGTTTTATCTCAGTTATAGGTATAAACAGTATCGAATACGAGTAGGGAGAGACAATCTGACCCAATTGAAGAGAGCGAGTCTGCCATCGAAAATGATTACACTAATTCATCAAACTTTATGCAATATAGCATTCCTATGATGTTTGAAAATAAACTGGTTTGTTATAATTTGAGCTCACTAAATATAGTATTGTCAACATCGTCATCAATAGACAATATAATAAGATTGATTGACTGTACATATGGATAAATGATGAGAAGTAATATGTTTATTAGGAATTATAGTATTGTGTGCACAAGATAAAAGAATGAACCATGAGTCGGATACATTCACATTCCAGATCAATGGAAATACCTTAACACTAAATAAATTAAATAAACAAATGGATGAACAGTTCGAGTCTTTATATCGATACTACTTCTCTAAACATAAGTTTTATATTGATTCATTCAAGAAATTAGCTATGAGATTCTTTGACGAACACTCAGATGTGAAGTTACACGATAGATTCTTTAACAATTTTACAATATTGTGGGATATATTAATACAGAATGATTCTTTCTTTTCTGCTGAACAGGTATGGCAGATAGCAGTACAAATATCTACACAATGGGAGACATTAAATCAATCTAAAAATAGGATTCACAAGGGTGCTGCATATTATTTCTGGGCGATAACTTGTATTTTAAAAGAAGATTTAGAAAAGGGATTTCTGTTGATGCATCAGGCACTAGAGGAAGATAAGAAAAATAGACCTAAATGATTTAACCTTTGCTCCTGCCCATGCATTTGTAAGACTTGATTATACACAACAAAAACAATACTTTAGAAATAAAATTCTTGAAATAACAGCATTCCTTGAGCAGATGTTAAATTTATATCTGTCTTCAAGAAACGGCGTATTATCATTAAATCAATTAAAATCGAAATTTTTAGATAATAAAGACCTACTAGATGAGACATTTCTTTTTGTATATCACCTGTTTCATGTTAAAAAGTTGTTATCCGAATCTAAACAGGAATTAACTCAAAATATTTATGGATCGATACTAATGATGCAAGTCACTTTCACATTTATTCTGGTAACAGACAATGTGATTAGAAAGAAGTATAAGAATAGGGATACTCGTAAGCAAGATCTAATACATCTCATGGAATATCTTTCTGAGGAGTCGAATCTAAACATGGATCTAAATAAGTTGAAGGAAAT
>Ga0207665_10000857_pt1 | contig 20551 bp, 25 predicted proteins | sample LARL112metaG_FD_184351 | JGI IMG/M metagenome (GOLD analysis project Ga0207665, IMG submission 184351) | Corn, switchgrass and miscanthus rhizosphere microbial communities from Kellogg Biological Station, Michigan, USA - LAR L11-2 metaG... | ecosystem: Host-associated > Plants > Roots >...
CAGCGCCGGCCATGCCTTCGCCTCGGCCTGACCATTCGGACCTCCGGCGAGCCATGGAATGGCTGTAGCGACGGCGTTGAGCCACCACGTCTGATAGGGATTGGGATTCGGAGCGGTCATTGGGTGATGTAGCTGAGCGTCAACGTCGGCGGATACGCCGGCAGGACGAACGTCGACGGGCTTCCCAGCGTCAGGTTTGCCGCAGCGCCGTTGATGGTGACGCCGGAGCAGTCGATGACGCCGACGATGTTCATGATGAGGTCGATGATCGCAGCGATGCGAATCGTGCCGTTGACCGGGATGCCCGCGATGTAATTGTTGAGCGCGGTCGTCACCGCCGCCTGCACCGCCGTCGACTGCGATGCGGATGCGGTCACCGTGGCGACGATGGTGATTGCCGTCGTCGTCGGCGACTGCACGACGGGGTTGTCGCAACCGCGCGTGTACGGCGAGATGAACGCCTGAATGAGCGCAATCGTCGCCGGCGGCAGCACGCCGCCGGGCCCGGCGACGACGATGTTGATCTTGTTGTTCACGATCACATCTGGATTGACGCTCACCTGCGTGACCTGCGCGCCCACGCTCGGCGTCGACTGCGCCAGCAGCGCATAGAGACTCGTGGTCGGAATCGCCGCCAACGACGACCAGCGATTGCGGCAGCGAGCGGCGAGAGCGGTATCAGATTCGATGTTCGCGCCCTGCGAGGTGATCCAGGGCGCTGGCGTCGAGAAGCTGTAGGTATCGCCGTTGACCCAGCTCGTGCCACTGGCTCCGTTGTTGAGCGTGACGTTGATGCCAAGGCCTGCGAGGTTCGTGATGCTCGAGACCGATCCGACGACGACCGCGGCGCCGCCGTCGAGCGAATAGGAGACGCTGGCCGGCGCGCTGGTGCTCGTCGCGGTGATGAGGAGCACGATCGAATGCGACCCGACCGGCGATCCGCCAAGCGTAATTGTGCCGGTTCCGCTACCGACGTGCGAAACCGCACTGAAGTTCGTCGACGGATTTGTCAGCGTCACGCCCGGCATCGACGGAGACGCGAGTGTCAGGCTGGCACTGTTCGATGGGTCGGCGTAGCTCGCGCCAGCGAGCTCGGCCTGAAACAGGATCAGCAAACTACCACTCGCCGGAATCGTTCCCGAGCCCTGCGAGAAATAGCGGTTCTGGCTGATGCCAAAGACTGCAATCGCCGGATTCGACGTCGAGAACGAATACGACTGGCTCGACGTGTTCGTTGCCAGGATATAGCCCTGTGTGAACGTCGCCGAATTTTGCAGGAGGTTGTAGACTTCCTGCGCTGTCAGTGGCGTCCAGCCGGGATATCCCGGGGCATAGTCGAGCAGCGACCCGCCGGCGATAGCGGGGATGTAGTTGGTTACGAAGTCGGTCAGCGCCGTCGCGAATGCCTGATTGCGCGCCAGGTCCGCGCCGCCTTGCTGCCACGCCGTCGTCGAGAAACCGGCCGACTGGTAGTAGGACAGGAGCACCTGGAACGCCTGCTGCGGCGTAATCGTCTGCAGAAGCTGTTGCAGCGTCGTCGTCATTGGTAGTTGTACACGGCGGTCACGGTCAGAGCCGTGACGTTGAGGACCAACTGCAGCGGGCCGACGGCCAGCACGCAGTCGACCTGAATGGTCAGCGCGCCGCCGGCGTAGGTGAATTTCACCACGGCCGATTGCACCGCTTCGTCTTTGAGCACTTCGAGGCGCACTTGATCTTGAGCTTGCGCGAGCTTCGCCGGCGACACGCGCGCGAGCACGTAGCGGCGCACGTCGAGGCCGCGATTCGCGTCGCCGCCGATTACCGACAATCCGCCCCGCGGCGTCATCAGCAGGCGTGTGATGCGCTGGCCGACGAGGAGAAACGGGTCGGTCACTGGCACGCTGATGAGCGGCGCATCGTTGACCCAGAACGTGTCACTGCCATAGTTGGTGCTCATCGGCCGGCTCCGACAATCTGCGAGCCGACACTCGGCGGCCACAATGCGAGAATGTTCGCCTTGAATGCCGCGCCGCCGTCCTGCGGAATGACAGCAGCGCCCGAAATCGCCAGCTTGATATTGGCGATGTCCGTCACCGTCACCACTGCATCGCTGCCCGCCAACTGAATCTTCTGCGCGCTGTCGCCGCTCAATCCGCAGCAGACGTATGGGCTCGCCGGATTGCCGCCGTCCCAGCTGAGCAACACCGTCGAATTGGGCGCTACCTGAATCTTGACGCCGGTGCCGAAGCGCACGGCCACACGTTGCATGCCGCCAAGCAGTTGTTTGTTGCGCGCACCAACGGGCTGAATATCCACCGTCGTCATGTCCACCGACTGCGTCACGACCTGGCAGACGTAACTCGCGTAGTAGTCGATTCCCGCCGTCGCCTGCGTGACCATGCGCCCGATGGACGCATTGAGCCCACGCATGCCCTCTGACGGGAAGTCGACATAGACATGCGTGCGCAGCCGGCCGCCGGCGATCACATCGATGCACCGATTGACGTTGCCGAGGCCGCTGATGCTTGTCCCGGGCGCGCAGAATGGCGCCTCGACGCCGAGCACATAGGAGCCGTCGGCGGGGTCCTGATCGATCGCATCGAAGGTGCCGCTGGCCGCCGGCCATGTCTCGCTGCCAATCCACAGCGTGCCATCGGGCAACATGCGCCAGCTCATCGCCGGCGCCACGATGCGTAGCAGCGCGCGCAGGTTCCACCCGACGGTGTGTCCCAGCACCGCCCACGCGCCGATGCTCGTGGCGAGCATGCCGGCGTCGGTCGTCGACGATAGCGACTCGCCGCCGTCGCGCATGAGGCCGTTGATGACGTCGCGCGCGAGCGACCCCTGTGCGTACGCGCGCGCCGTCGCCAGCTTGCTCATGCCGCCGGCGCCGCCGAGAATGCGCACGTGCATGCTGTCGAGGAAGCTGCCGCCGCGATTCGGGTCGACGACGCCGGCGATGGAGTAGTTGTTCTCGCTGGCGATGGTGACCTTGGTGCCGGGCGTGAAGCCAGAAGCATCGGTCGTCTGATCGAGTTTCAGGTCTGCCGTCCACACGCCGACGAGCGGGCGCGTGATGACGCCGCTGATCACGGCGACGTTGTTGGCGGTCACCAGCGCCATCAGCGCGGCCCCAGGTTCGACGGCGTTGCCCCTGGAAGTGCGAATCCGCTCGGCGTGGTGCTGGTCGCGCCGGCGTCGAGGAGAGAGCCGATCGCAGACACTGCCGTCTTGGTCACGTTCTTCGTCGACGGCTTCAGGAACTCGATCGCAGTCATCTTGAAGATGCCGCGCCCCTGGTTGTCAATTTCCGGACCCTCGCCGCCGATGAACTGCAGCGCCTTGATGTGGTGCAGCGTCAGAAGCGGATGCTGCACGTCGTACGCGGGCGGCGCGCCCTTGTAGGCGACTGGGAACAGCGTGGGCCACAGATTGGCGAGTTGGCGCAACTGCTCGGGGGTCCAGATGAGAAGGTCAATCTCAGCGACACGCAAATCGAGGCCGTGAATCGCCACGCGCGCGCCATCGTTGCCGGACGCTTTCTTCTTGTCGATGTCACGCGCCGAGCGCACGTGCACCGTCGCCTTGCCCGGCGTGTACGGATTCGTCGACGGAATGCCGACGTAGAGATAGCTCCACGCCGTATCGATGCCCGTCAGGTACGCAGGTCCATCAGAGCCCGGGTGCCAATAGGTGCCGTCCTGGAGCTGATAGACGGGCTGTTTCCAGAATTGGAACGACACACGCGGGCCGGGCGCGCGGCTCTGCGCCGAGTAGGGCGAGACGATGCTGAGGTTCGTCGCCATCAGCCACCACCTTCCTGCGCAGCCTGCTCGAGCGCGTGCGCTACGTGCTTTTGAAGCGCCGCGCCGGCCTCGCGGTGCGAGCGGTCAGGATCGTCGCCGGGTGCGGCATGCACAACGACAGCGCCCGGGTGCACGTCGATCTTCGTGCCGCGCTCCCGCAATTCGCGCACGGCGGTCGCGTTCGCCCGCTGGGAGGTGTCACGATCGGAGATATATCCCAGCCCCGCCATGACGGGATTGACGCCGCCGGCGAGCCGGCCGGCGAAGGTCCCGGCATCGACCTGCGCCTGCCGCTTCTCGGTCGCGCGCGAAGCGGCCTGGATGCCCTTCTCGCGCCGGCGGTCGGATTCTTCCTCTTCGATGCGCGCGACCGCGGCTTTGTCGCCGGTGATGTACGCCTGCGCCAGTGACATCTTGGTCGCCATCGTGGCCGCAGCGTCGGCAGCATTGAGCAGTAGTTCGCCAATTGCCTGCAGGTCGGGCACGAGCTGCTGCACGACGTCGACCGTGCGCTCAATCGCATTCGCCAGCTTGTCAGCCGTCTCGGCCGGGTCGCCGATGAAGGCGGTGATCTTGTCGAACATCGACTCGACCGCAGCCTGAATGCGACGGCCCGCCGGCGAATCAGGATCGAGCTTCTCGAGCAAGCCCGCCATCGCATCGCTTGCGCGCTGGAAGCCCGGCGAGTCGACAAGGTTCTTCAGGTACTCATTGGGAAGGTTCTTCAGCCGCGCCAGCCGCGCCTCATACGTCTGCGAGTAGGCGACGGTGCCGGTGCCGAGCTGGCCGCCTTGTTTCTTCTCGATCCCCTTGTAGATGGTATTGAGCAGCAGTTGCGGGTCGACCTTGCCTTCCTCGGCCCGCTTCTTGGCGACGTCTGTGCTGACATGGAGCTGCTTGGCGAGGTCGGCGTAGAACGGCTTGATCGCGACGCCTAGATTCGGCAGCAACCGTTCTTGCACGCCGCCCTTCAAGAAGATGTGCTCGAAGCCGCTCAGCAGCTCCTGCACGCGGCCCATGTCGCCACCGCGGCCCTCACCCGCGGCGACGTCGGACGCAGCGGCAAAGGCCGAGCGCACGCCTTGCTGATTCATTCCGGCACGGCGCGCGGGCAGCAGCATTTTGCGGATCTCGTCGTCGTCGAAGCCTGTCAGCTTCGAGAAGCGATCGGCGTCCTCGCGGAACTCCTTACCGCCGCCACGCCCAAGCGAAAGTCGCTCACCGAGACGCAATGTCTGCTGCTTGCCTGATTCCTCGAACGCGCGCGAGACGCCTTCTTCGATCACCTCGACGAACTTGTGCGCCGCTTCGACGAGGAGCTCGCCGGCCTTCATCACGCCCTCGCCGACGATATCGCCCACCGCCGCCGCGCTCGCCAGCTTGGCGAATGACAGCTTCGAAGTCAGCGCAGAGATGAAGCCCTCGCCCTTGGCGAGCCCGGAGCCTTCGAGCAGCTTCTTCTGTTGCTCGCCCAACTCCTTCTGCGCCTTCTTGAGCTTGATGAATCCGACGGGGTCTTTGTTGATGCGCTCCAGCTGCTGTTCGAGTTTGCGCAACGGCTTGTCGAAGTCGAGCGCCTCCTGCGTCTTGTGTCCTTGGCCTTCGAGCTTGCGCAGCGGGTCGACGCCGCGCTTGGCCACGCGGTCGATGTCGCTGATCAGCTTGAGCTCGAAGTTGAAGGCCTCCACGAACTATCCTCCCAGCTTGCGCAACGCTCTCCAGAGGATCAGAAATCCGACTTCTTCGTCGACGGTGAGCTGTTGCGTGGTGCCCCGAATCGCCGCTTTCAGTGCCCGCGCCCCTGGGACGAGGTTGTCGGTGAGACAATCCTCGAAGGCGCCTACAATTTTTTTGAGCGCACCTCCGCCGACGAGCCGGCGTGGTCGTGAATCTTGTCTGCCAACGCCAACACGAAGCCGGGCCGGCGGAACAGCAGCGCCTTGACGTCCTCGCGCTCGGGCCAGACGGCCTGGCGCATGATGGCGTTCTTGGCGACGAAGCGAAGCCGCTCGTTCTTATCGACGTCGTTCTTCGCCTTGTCGCGCGCGTCGAATGTGTCGTCGACGAATTTCTTGTACTCGTCGTCGTTCGGGCCGGACATGATGAAGAAGTAGACCTCGTCGTCGTCGGCGTCTTTCAGCTCGACGAGGTGCAGTTGCCGATCTTGGTGCTGGTCCTTCAGGCGTTTGATGGTGTCTGCGCTGGGCGCATCCATGGGGACTCCTACGTCGACGGGTCGGCGTACATCGCAATGCCGTTCACGAACACCTGACCCGCGCGATATTGGTATTTTTGCGTGGCTGCGTCGTTGCCCTTCTGATTGCCGGCGCCGACGTTCTTGACCTTCATGCCGACGACCTCGACGACGCGCACGTCGATGCCGTTGTTCACGGCCATCGTGATGCGCATGTTGAAGAACACGCTCATGAGCGAGAACTGCCCAGAGCTCGTGATCGTCTTGGCCCAATCGTCGGCCTCGCTGGCGAGCAACTCGAAGTCGCCCGTCGTCGTGCCATAGCCGTCGGTCACGCCGACGGCCTGAATGCGATTGCCCTGCACCTCGCCCGAGTCCTGCGCCGCCTCCCAGTTGAACGACTGGAGGCAGCCCTTGGGAAACTGGAAGGGCACCGAGCCGTATTGCTGCGCCGTCTCGCCTTCGAGGGAGACATCCTGAAACCCGAAACGGACGGCATTGATGTACGCCTGTTGAATTTGACCGGCCACGCTCCGCCTCCGTTACGACGCGCTCAGCGTCATGCCGATGTTGAAAATGACTTGCGTCGGATAGCCGTACGGCTGCACCGCGCCCTGCACGATGAGCTGCTTGGTCGAGTAGATATTGTTCGTGCGCGTCGTGGTCGCGACCGCCGCCACTGCATCTTGCGGCGAGCCGCTCACGAGGCCGTCGTTGAGCGCGCGGGTGACCTTCTTGTCGATCTTTTGCGCCGCGTCCTCGCGGATGGTGCCGACCTGACCGTTGCGCGTCATCGTCGGCAGCTTCTTCAGTACGTACGGCTTGAGCGCGTTGGCGCCGAGTACCGAAGCACGGTCGATCACGCGCGCGTTGGTCAGCGTGTAGTAGTCGCTCGTCGACACCGTGCCCATCAGACCCTGATTCAGGAACACCGGGCCAGGCCCGTACGTGCGCAGCGACGTGATACCCGCCGTCCAGAAGCTCATGCCGTTGGCGAAGTCGTCGCGCACGCAGCTGGTAAACAGCGACACGCCGCCGTCTTCGAAGGCGCCGATGTCTTGCGATGCAGGATTGCCAACCGCACGCGCCGCCGCGGCCCAGCTGGCGTTGCGGCGGAACTGCAGGCCAGAGTACGAGCTGGTCATGAGACCGTCGCCGGCGCAGACGCAGACATGCGGCGCCGACATGCTGGTGCGCTGCGTGATGACGACGCTGTCAGTGTCGGCCGCGTCGACGGTGATGCTGCCCGCGTTCTGCAACACCGTGCCCACCGTCGGGCCGCCGGCGACGAAGCGCACGTAGATGTTCGACCCGGCGAGCGTGACCGCCGCCGATTCGAGCAACGTCACCTGCGTGTTCCACGCCGCGGCGCTCGCGACCGAGCCGACGACCCAGATCAGCGATTCGGTCTGTTGCGCGATCAACGTCGTCTCGATCAGCGTCAGGTTGTTGGTCAAGTCGGTGTTGCCGAACGTCGGCGGCGCCGCCGAGAACGCGTAGGTGTCGGTCGCCGTCGCGTTGCCCGAGAACGCGAGCACGATGCCGGTGTTCGGAATGGCGTACGTCGCCGACGTTGTCAGCTGAGCGACCGTGGTCGATTGGCCATTGTCGAGCGAGATGCTCACCTGCGACGTGCCCACCGCACCACCGAGCAGCACGGTCACGAGCACGCGGTAGAAGTCGACCGGGCTCGACGTGAACGTCGGCGCCGCCGGGCCCGTGCCCTGGGGATGCGCGACGACGCCAGCCGTCGAAATGGTGTAGATGTCCGGCGTGCCGCCGGCGACGTAGGTGCCCGCCGTGAACACGATGTTGGTGTACGTGCCGTTTAGGAGATAGCCGGCGCCCGACCAACCCGCCGCCGACACCACTGGCGCGCTGGTGGTCGTCACGCCGGTGATCGGATTCGTCACACCGAACGTGAACGCCGCCGTGCCGAGCGTGCCGCCGGTAGTGCAGGTGATCGTAATCGTGCCCTGGGGGGCGATCGTCGGCGTCACCGTCATTGCGCCGGGGCCCGTATGAGTCACGCCACCGACACCGCCGCGGGTGGACGGATTGGTCGGCATGAACATCGCCGTTGCGCCCGGAGACGACTTGAGCACGTACTGCACCGCCTCGAGGCCCTCGCCGCCAAGCAGTGTATTGGTCGCCGAGACCGGATCGCCGAAGCTATAGATCACGCCCGTGAGCCCGGCGAGCGTGCAGCCGAGGATGAGCATGATGTTGGTGTTCGAACCTGGCTGAATCCCGAGGTTGCCGTCTTGCTGATTGACCGTAAGGCCTGGACCCGCCATAGCTGGTTATCCCGGTTGGTTGTTGATGCTCGGGGTGAACTGCGTCGTCTCGACGGTGACTTCGCCAGCCGTCGGCGGCGCCATGACGACCGGCACGTCAATCTGCACGGTCACGACGAGCGCCTTGCCCGCCCGCGCCACAGCGTTCTGCATGCGCCTCCAGTCCTCGCGTACGGGCTTCCACGAAAGGCCATAGAAGACATCCCCGTTCGCGTTGGACTGCGCCCGCTGGTCGCGCAGCGCGCTCAGAAGGGCAAGGCGCACCGTCTCGACTGCGTCGGCGTTGTCGATCGGAAGATTCGACGACGCTTCTGCCCACACGTAGAACTCGACCTGTGTCGACACTTCCCAAAGGTTGTCGACATACGTGTCGATGTACTGCGGCGGCGGAATGACCCCCGGCGAGGTCGAACCGTCCATCGCATAGCCCGGCTCCGTCGTGACGCCGCCGAGCGGAACCATGACGATGTACGGCAGCGCCGGCATCATGTTGTCGATCGACTCCTCGCCGAACGCTAGCGAGATGCCAGACATGAACACCGACGCCTGCAGCGCCTGAAACAGCGTCTTGAGCGGCCCAGCCATCAACTGCGCTCCACGAGATCGCGCACGGCATCGCGCGCGGCATCGTTGACCGGACCAGACCAGGTGCCGAGACCGCGCGCCGGGTCGGGGAAGACCATGCGCGCCACCATGCGGCTCGTGCCGCTCTGGTGAAATTGGAAGTAGCCGCGGATGCGCATGATGACGCGGTCACCGGCGACACGCGCCGTGAGGCTGTCGAGACCCGCGCCCGTCTTGCGCAAGATTGGCCACGCGCCTCCCTTGTCCTTGCGCGGCGCCCATGACACGCCGTACGGATCGCGCTGCTCGACGAAGCCGCGCACGCACTCGTCGTGCACCACATCGCGCGCGCGCGATAGCACCTGCGCCTTGACATCGGCGGCGGCGAGCCGCTCTAGCTTCTGGATGAACGCGCTCAAACCGGCCACGTCACCACCACCAATCGACGGCCGTACCCTGCGGAGGCGAGCCGACGCCGCGGTCGGTCCAGCCGCGCACCTGCGTCGTGACGACGCTGCCGCCGTCCACGGGAAGCTCGACGCCGCCTTCAGGAGGCGATGCCGCCGACGATGAGTCCTGAACATTGACCGGCGTCTGCGTCCCCTTGGACACCTCGTCAAGCCAATGAAGCGCGTCCTCGTAACGCTGCCGCACGTTCGCGTCGCCAGACGACTGCGGCGAGTAGCCGCGCGCGGCCAGCAGATCCCAAGCAGCGATGATGCAGACCGCGCGCACGAGGTCGTATCCCCACTGCGTGAGCGGCAGGATGTACTGGCCCTGGAGATATGAATCAGCGACGGCAGATGCCGCCTGCAGCGCCTCGGTCTGCGCGCCCGCCGGCACATTCGACAATGCCGCGCCCAGCAACCCGATGTTGGTCAGGTCGGTGGTCGTGGCATAGACGGTGCCGGCGAGGACAGGCATTTACTTTTTCGGCTTCATGCCCTTGACGGCGATCTCGCCCGCGTCGACCTTCTTCTGCAGGTCGAGCACGACTTCCTCGTCGAGGTCGACGACCACGGTCCTGCCCGCCGGAAGGACGAGGCCCGCGAGGCGCGTCTCATCCTTGAGCGACTTGATCTCGAACTGCACCAGCATCTACGTGTTCCCCCGGATGGCAAGCCACCAGAGCCCATAGGTGGCGACGCCGCGAGCGCGCACGCCCCACTGGTAAACGTCCCGCTCGAAGACGGGCTGGTCGTTCTCGGCGATTCGCTGCTGCATCATCGGCGCCTGGCGCAGCTGCCAAATGAACGGCTTGATCGGGAACGAGTTGTCGAGCAGGTACCACTCGGTCGCGCTCGTCAGATACGGATTGACGAGCAGATCGGCCACACCCATGTACGTGTTGCTCGACGGGGCATTCGCTGCCGCAGCGCCGTACTGCGCAGCCGGCGACAGGAAGTTGGCAGCCACGAGGTCGCGGCCGGTCTTCTCCAGCGCCGGGTTGACCATGAGCAGCGGTCGGCCGGTCGCGAAGACGCCGATCGGAACGCCATCGCGCCCGACGTACTGCTTGCCGGTCTGCAGCGCGGTGGCGAAGTTGGCGCCGGTGAGCGCCAGCGACAGGTCATTCGACTGCGTGCCGGAAAGCTCGCCCGACGGGTCTTTGAGATGCGCGCCGTTGAAGAACGACAGACCGTCGTAGCAGAGCCCGAGCGTCGAGGAGCCGCCGTTCTTGATGGCGTTGGCGATCTGCTGGTCAGGCCAGATCGCAGCCGCACGACCGAGCATCTGCGCGCGCGCGCCATAGAGCCCGTACTGATCGTCTTCGATGGTGACGCGCGGAACCTCGATCGTGTCTTCGAACAGGAGGTTCGTCGCCGTGAAGGCGCGCGCCACGACGTTGCGGACGAAGCGCTCGCCGACCCACTGCCGCAACTGGGGGACGAAGTCCATCCAGCCGTAGACGTTCGTCGTCGAGCTCGACGGAATCGTCGTCGCCACTTGCTGGTAGAACGTCGGCGCCGCCTGATAGCTCGACTGAAAATCGAGTCGCAGGTTCTGGAAGAACGCGGCGAGATTTGATGGGGTGAGATCCATGTTCGTGTTCTCCCGTTACCCGATGTGCAGGCAGATGGTGCCGTTGCCGGCCGTGAATGCGGTGAACGCGGACCCGACGAGCGTGATGGCCTGGCCGGGCGCGAATTGGTTCGCGCCGGTGATCGCAGTCGCCGCGATCTCGGCGCCAAGCAGCGTGTTGGCCAGCGTCGGCGTGAGCACACCGCCGGTGAGCGGCGTGGCAGCGATGTTCGGCGTGATGGTCACCGTCGCGCCGGCGCCGGCGCCGGCCTTGTTCACCGACATGGTGATCTTTTTGATCTTGCCGGCGAACTGCGGCGTCCACGTGAACAGCGTCGCGTTGGCCGCCGACGTCAGATCCATCGCCAGCGACACCACGCCTTCGACGACGTTCGGCGCAACACCGAGGCCAATCGAGACGGCGACGCCGAAAGTTGCGTCGATGTTCACAACCACACCCGCGAACGGGCGCGTGCCGCCGTTGTCGGTCAGCGCCACGGTCTGGTCGTCCACCGCGTAGCAGGGATGCCCCAGATGCTGCAGCGTGATGGCGTCGGTGCTCGCGCTGTTGTTCAACCAGAAGACGCCGGACCGAACATCGATGGTCAGCGCGTTGGCCGCGCCGGACGAGTTGTCGACGGTCTGCTCGGCGACGCCGATGACCATCTGCGTGACCGCGGCGCCGCCCTTGACGGCTTGGCCCTTGGTGGCGGCCAGCTGATCGGCGCCGACCATCGCACCTTTGAAAATCTTGGTGCTGGCGCTCATCCCGAGGTTGATCTTGAACGGGAGGACGTCATTGTCCGCGCCGTAGCGAATGACGCTGCGCTCTGCCGTGACGTTCGCCATTGGACTAGCTCCTCACCTTCGCGTCGGCCGCTTTCATTGCGCGCAGCGCGTCGAGGCGCTTCTGCAGCGCCACAGGGTCATCGCCGACGAATCGCTTCGCGGCCTCGATTTCCGCCGTCGTGATTTCGACGACGGGCGCGCGGTCGTTCACCTCGACGATGTCCGCGCCCTTGGCCGCCACTTTCGGCGCCGTCGCCAGGAACGACTTCAACTGCGCACAGCCGTCCTCGCGCCCACGCAGCGACTTCAGCCACTCGCTGGACGCCATCGCCGGCGTGATCTGATTCGCGTCCTGGCCGCTCTTGACGAGCGCGTCGAAGTCTGCCGAGCGCTGCGTCGTCTCGAGCTGCGCCACCTTCGCCGACAACGCGACGACCTGCTCCGCCGATGCGACGGCGCCACGAACGGCGCCCATTGCTTCGGGCAGGCTCTTGACCTTCAGCGCCGAACAGACATCGTCGGCAAAGTCTTTGTAGCGAGAGGCGACGGCAACGGCCTCGTTCTCGCCAGCGTCGGCATTCAGGCCGAGCGCCACAATGACGCTTTTCATGGATTCCTCTTTGTCGTCGTCGTTGAAGTTGCGCGAGGCCGCAATGAGGGCTGTGATGCCGTCGGCGGCGGGGAGATTGGTCAGTGCGAAGTTGATTAGCTCGACGCAGCGATTGGTCTTGACGTCGACGCGGCAGGCGATGCTGAAGTAGCGATACTCGCCCTCGGCCAGCATCGACTTGGCCTTGTTCGTCCAGGCCACCTGCGTCGCGAGTAGGTCGCCGCCGCGAACCTCTGGCACCCACTTCTTCGCCGATGCCGGCGCCTGCACCGGCGGCTTCGCGAGCGACATATGCTCGTAATCGGCCATGAGGTCGATTCCGCGCGCGCGATAGCGTTTGAGCGTCTCGGCAGCCGCCTCATCGTCGAAGAGGATCTTGTCGCCGTCGTTGTAGGTGTTGATTCCAGAGGCGAGGAGGCGAAACTCGGTCGGCACGCTGCCATCGGCCGACGGTTCGACCGGAATCATTGCCTCGACGATGCGCGTGCGCCCCACGGAACGAACATGCCGACCGTGGCGGATTTGTCAGGTTTGGATGAGTCAGCGACGAATGGGGCGGAACTCGGGATGCACGCGAACAGTCTCGGACTCATCAACGCGTGATGAAACACCTGCGACGCGCTCGGCCAGCTCCTGGATTCGTTTCTCAGCGTCTGCCAGTGCCGCCTGCGCGGCATCCAAGTCGCTGCGCGCGGTCGTCACCGCAGCCTCGGCCGCGCGCAAGTCCTCTTGTCGCTTCGCGATGGCGCGCCGGGCTTGGAACATGGCCACGAACAGCCGTTGCACGTCCTCGTCGAGAACGCTCACGTTTGTTGCCCGCCGGGCTGCGCCTGCTGCTCGTCGGCGGCCGCGGGGTCCATGTCCTGTTGCTGCTTTTGCTCCGCCTCAGCGGCCTGCGCGGCGGCCTCGGTCACCGATAGCAATGGCACGCCCGCCTGCTCGAGCAACTCGCGCACGTCGAGCCCGTCGGCCTTCAGCTTGGCGACGACGTCACCGAGCAGGCTCAACTCTGTCGCCTTCTTGGCGCCGTCCTCGGGCGGGTCGACTTCGATGCACAGCTTTGGCGCGTAGTCGACCTGGTCAGGGCCGTGATTAATCTCCTGCCACCGCCGCGACAGACGATTGCAGAATTTCTCGACGACGCGCGCAAGCCACTTCATGATGTCACGCCGCACGCTGTCACCAGGATTGGCGTCGCTGCCGAGGCCGCTCGTGCCCTTCGAGCTCATCTTTTGTCCAAGCACGAGAATCGCCATGCAGTCGTCGAGGTGGTCAATCTGCGCCGAAAAGACCTGATGGCTATTGCTCTGGGCCTCGACGAGCTCGACGGCGTACTTCTTTCCATCGCCTCCTTGTGGCGCAATGAGCACCGTCTCCGTGCCGACCGATTGCAGTGCGCCGCGGAAGTTGTCCTTTGCGCGCTTGTCGGCGTCGGCAGGCGTGATGCCGACACGAATCGGAAGGCCATGCACTTCGCTGTGGCGCGCGCGGTCGCGAAACACCCATTGCCGCGCGAGGTAAAGCATCGACATGGAGCGCACGAGCCCATTGAGCCGGCCGTACTTGTGCGAGTACGGAGTCAGCAGCGCCCAGTCGAGTGAGTCGCGCGGAATCAGCGTCTGACCGCCCTGATGGCGTAGGTAGTACTCGCTGTCGGCGAGGTTGAACCATAACGCCCCGGGGTGCCAGGTGCGCATCTCGGCGGCGCCGGTGCGCATGTTCCACGGCGTGCGCATGATGCCGGCGCCGGTCATGAGCGACCAACGCAACAGCTCATAGAGCTCCTCCTCTGGAACCATCTCGTCCCAGCACTCTTCGAGCTCGTCGGCGAAGCGCTGGGCCTTCTTGGTGTCGTCGCTGGTCTCGAAGTGTCGTTCGCAGCCGAGCACAGACATGATCAGCGTGTTCAGAAGCCCTCGCACGCGATCGTCGCGCAGCATCTGCTCGACGAGTAGCGACGCCGAATAGAACTGCCCCTGCTCGAGGTCGGCGAGGATGTTGGTGACGCTGCCGACTTTCTCCCACTGAGTGAAGACGGGGAGGATGAGCTCGAGCGGCTGTTGCTGTGGGCGCGCCATTTACATCCTCCGGCCGAAGCCGCTGGGCTCGTATGAATCGTATTCCGGTCCCTGCTCGTCGAGCATCAGCTCGGTCAATGCCCACACCTTGGCATCGACACGATTCGGCGATCCGTCGAAGCCAAGCGAAGTGAACATGCACATCTCGTCTTCAAGCTGGTCGAGCGCCCCGACGTGATGGTCCTTGCCTTGCTCCATCAGCGCCGCTACCGGCTCGGCGCGCACGACCTTGCCACGCGACGCGGTTACCGCCATCAGCGCGACGCGAATGCCCATGTCGCGCGCCACCGTCGACAGCACGTGCTCGGCCATCTCGCCGCCGTAATTCTTCTCGTACACGATGCGATCGGCTTTGAACTCCCGATATGCCTCGACGGCGCGGCGGCCCCAGCCATCGGGTGACAGGCGGCAGCTGCGATCGGCGAGCGTATACGCGTGCCCATCCACGCCGCGCCCGGCGACGACAATGCCCTGTTCATCACTGTCCTTGGTGTGACCACCAGACGGATCGACGGCTACGACGACGCGCTGTAAATCTGGCGCTGCGTGCACGCGCAGATCGTCGATGCGCGAGCGCTGCCATAACGCTCCAGGCACGTCGTCGAGCACCTCGGCATAGAGCTCCTGACGACCCAGCCGCGTGCCCTCGTACTTCGCCTTGATGGCCTCGAGAAATGGCACAGCGAGGTTCGCTGCATTGTCATACGTGGAGCCGCGCGTCACTGCCGTCGTCGACGATTTGATCAACTCGCGCACGAGCCGCACCGGCTTCGGCGTCGTGGTAACAACGACGCGCGGGTCATCTCCGAGACGCAGCCCGAACTGGAGCATGTCCCAGGCGTCGGGATATCGCCACGACGCCAATTCGTCGCACCACGCGCCGTCATGCTGCGGACCGCGCAGCCGCTCGGGCTCGTCGGCCGTGAACACGGTTGCGATAGCGCCATTGGGCCAGGTGATGCGCCGCTTCGACGGCTCGTAATGCGGCCGGAACCATGGCGGTGAAATCGCCAGCAACCCCGATTCGCCCTCGACCATCACGTCGCGCGCATCGGCCGCCGTCGGCGCCACGAGCGCCAGCCGCCCGCGACGGCCCGATTCGACTTCGCTGCGGCACCACTCGGCGCCCGTGCGCGTCTTACCGAAGCCGCGACCGGCGAGGATGAGCCATACGCGCCAAGCCGTCGCCGGCGGAATTTGTTCCGGGCGCGCCCATGCCCGCCATTCGTAGCGCAGCTGCGCGCGCGCCTGGGGTGGGATGGCGTTGATGACACCCTGCACGCCGACGCGCTCTACGGCGCGTTGCAAGAGGCTCGCGCTCATCGCGCCAGACGTTCCAGAGCTGACACGAGGTCGACGGTGATCGGCTTGCCGTCCTCGCCGGTGATCGGCTGCGTCGGCTTGCCCATCGTGCGGTCATAGACCTCACGCAACGCCATGCACCGCACCTTGCCGTCGTGATGGTCGAGCAGCTCGCCGAGCGTCTGCGTTGCCTTCGGCAGCAGCGCGCGCAGTTGTCGGCGAACCTCGGCGATCTCCTTCGGCATACCGCCCGGATTGCCACTCGTGCCCTTCGGAAACGGGCGCCCTGGGCCGTTCTTGCGCACAGGTTTGCTGTCGTCTGCCACAGGTCGACCCTATCAGCAGCGCCGCGAAGTGTCCGGTTTGAGCCAGCGCCACAGGAGCGCCACGACTGCAATGAGCGCCGTGAGCCAGCGCCACCGTCGACGCTTTGGCAGTGGCGGCGATATCACGCGCGGCGCGATGCCGACGTTGCGCATCTTGCACACCGCCTGATGCGCCGTCGCCGCCGCTTTCTGCGCCTTCGTCGTCGGCGCTTCTCCTGGCCGCGTGCGCAGCATCTCAGCTCGACAGCTCGAGCACCACATGACGACGCCGGCGCCGACGGGATGGCGAATGCTACGAGCGCCACGGCGCGCCCGTATGCGATGCGCAATGAGGTCCGAGAATCTACCCATGGTGTCGCTTGAATTCTCCGACGATATTGCCTTCGGTGTTTGTAATGACATCCATTTGCGATGCCGGGAGGATTCCAGCCTCACGTAGAGCAGCACGCGCGCGATGGCCGGCCATTCCACGCACCGGCTCACCACGGGCCGCTTTCTCGATCGTCCTCGGGTCTACGCCAGCCTTGACGGCAAGCTCGCGGATAGTCGATTCGTCGAGATCTTTGTGTCGTTTGCATCGCTTCATCGTTTTCCCTTTCGTCGCAACTCCGCCGCCAATTCAGCAAGCTCGGCCGCGCCCATGTTCGAATACCGGATATAGAAATCCTCGGGGTGCTCGCGCTCCTCCCAGTCATGATCAGCGGCGCGTATGCGCTCGAGCGCGCGCTGGGCCACCTGGTCAACGCTCTGACGGCGCATACCCATCAACGCCGCAATCTCTTCGAGGGTCATACCGCGCGCCGCAACGTCGAGGGCGCACGTCTCGGGCATTGCGGTCAGCACCTCGACGATGTCATCCGCGTCGCCCTCGTCGATCTCCCGAGTCACGAATAGCCGGCCGTCCTCGGCGATATCAAGCAGCAGGTGATATCGGCATGACACCAGAGGGCACGGCCGCGCACCGTCGACGCATTCGCTCCGCGTCGCAGGCAAGACGCGCAGGTGCACGGCTCGCCCTCTGACCATCACGCGTCACTCGAGCAGAACGGACACCGCTTCACAACCCATCGCTGTCCTTTGGCCGCCATGACGAGTTGCCGGCGATACATCCGAAACACGCCCCACTTGACGGCCGCTTCGAACTCGTCGCAGCACCCCACCGGCGCCATATCCTCGTCGAGTGGACCCACCTTCGGCCCTCGCCCGTACGACACGAGTCGATGCACGTGGTGAATGGCGCACGAGCCCACGCGACAAAATGCGCACGCCTCGGCGTCGGCGCTCACGCGATCACCCGCCACCCATCACGAAACCAAGTCAGGCGACAGACGTTCGTGCAGAACACCCAGATGGTGCCACGCCCGTCCTTCACCCAGTGCATGGGCCAGCGCGGATCGAAGGTCCGATTGCACGCTTCACAGCGAATCCCCGAGACCGCCTCTGCGCTCACCTGCGCCACCCATCACGCCGATCGTCTCCATTACGTGGATTCCAAATCGGGAACCGCCGTCGGGGCTGGTTCCCAATCTCTAAAGAGATTTGGGAACCACCCGCTGACCGTGGTTCCGGGAACACAAACAGGGTGGTTCCGGGTGTTTTGGGAACCACTATACGCATCGCGTTAGAACCCATTTTGACGCTCCTTGTCGATGCGGTATCCGGGGCATGCTTGGCCGCCACGGAAGATCGTTTCTTCAGCCAGCACGCCGGTCGAAACGAGCCGGCGAATGGCCTCCACGATTGCTTCCGATCTGGCCTTGCAAATGCCCCGCAAATCGCGTCCTGTAAGCGGCTCCTTTGCCGCCGCCACAGCGGCAATGACCGAATTTTCGATCATGTCTTGCCGTTGGTGCTTTTTCTCCTTGGTCTCCTCGCTGTCTTGTGCCTGCAGCCAGAGCGCGTCGCCGCTGGTCGTCATCGCAGTCTCAAGTTTGACCAGTAGCGGCTCCGGGGCAGGCGCATCACGGTGCTCGGCCTCGACGCGAATCGCGCCGTCCTTATGCGTGAGATAAAGCGCGGAGTCGATCCAGCCATGAAGGACACTCGATCCGCGCAGTCGCTGGCCGGCTCGGCGATTCGTCTCGGTCATCTTGGCCATGTGATGGACGAGCATCACTGAGCAATGGTGCTCACGCTGAATGATGCGCAATGGCGCGAGTAACGCCGACGCGAGCTGCGCATCATTCTCGTCGAGGCCGTGAAGATCACGCAGCGGATCGAGAATGAGCAAGCTCGGCTTCAGCGCAGCGACGGTGCGCGACAGCATCGCTACTTGCTCTGGATCGTCGAGACGAAGCGCCGGCACATCGATGAGATACAAATCCAATGAGGCGATATCCACGTCGAGGGCTCGACACATTTTGGCAATTCGACCACGCGTCATCGCCGGGCGATCTTCGGCATTGAACATCAGCACTCGGCCTTGCCGAGTTTCATATTCGCCGAGCATTGATTTGCCAGCAGCAATACAGGTAGCAATTTGCGCGGCAGCGAATGACTTATATGACTTTGGCTCGCCGCCGATAATACCGACGGCTTGATCGAGCCATAGGTGTTCCACGAGCCATTTGACCGGGCCATCGTCGGGAACCGCTCCGATAGCCACCGTCGGAAAAGACGGCGGACTGGGCGGCGACACTGCCGAGGTATCGGCGCCGATATACGCGCCATTGGCAGTCGATGGATATTTGATATCGAGCTCATGCTCGATATCAAGAACTTCGTCGTGCCACATACGCTCGGAGTTATCGCTCACCGGCCGCACCTCGGGCATGCGCGCACGAGCTCGACCAAGTCGGTCAGCGCGTGCGGCGTGACCTGCTCGCGCATAAGCTCGTCGGCGACGTAGCGCTCGGCCCATTCTGCGATGGAGACTGCGCCAGTGGGATTGCGCTCCGCGGCGCGAAGGCGCACGAACTCACGGACGAGCACCAGCGCGCACGGATCATAGACATGGCAGGACAGGGGAGGCGCCGGTGTTGGCCAGGTCTCTTCGACCTCGCGCATGACGTCGTAGAGGAGGCCATGCTCGGGCGCGACGAAGTCGCGTTGCTCGATATCGACGTCGCGAGGACACAGAAAGTAGGCCGCAAGGAATCTGCGCTCGACGGCCAGACGCTGCTCCAACGTCATTCGCACTCGCGCTACGCCTCCCCCCACACCCGCGGCTCGCCATGTCCGCGGCGGCGCATCTCGCCGATCACCTGCTCATGCACGCGTCGCAATCGCCGCCGCCGCAGCGCCACGCGGACAATCTCGACGGGAAACAGTACCGGCGCAACGAGTAGCGTGACGCCGACGACGAGGAGCTTATGCATGTAGTAATTCATCTGTGAACTCGTCTTATTGTTCACGCCGCCTTCGTCTTCTTGGTGTCGAGCTTCTTGGGCTCGGGCTTCATCTCGATTACGGATCTCTTTGAGGGAGTCGCGCTCGCGTCGAGTTTTGTATCGGGCAAAACATCGTTACCGCGAATGAGTCGACCCGTAAGTCGCGCATGCTCGAGGCGCAGGGCAAAGTTTCCGTTCATGGTGTTGATGGCCCGGATCTGTGCCTGCGCTGCCTCGACGGGGAGCTTGCCGCTACGCAATCCCTGCAACACTTCGGCAGCGGCATCCATGATGTCCTTGGCGGTTTCGATCTTCTTGCTCATTGTCCACTCCTCTTCATTAGAATTTCTCGCCTACAGTCACGCAAAATGCGCAACGTTGGCATCGTTTCAACGAGAGACGGATTGCGGCTTCGGGCATATGCAGCGATATGGCCGCATGCCTTACTACAGAACCTAACCGGAGACGCTGAGACGCGCCGAAAGACGACGCCGCATGGGCATCTCCCTTGATACACATGCTGCAGGCGTCTTCCCGGGGCGATGCCAGCACGCCTCCGCGCTTTCACGACCGGAGTCTTTGAGCAACCGAGACGACGCGCTATCTCTTCATCGGGTACGTCTCCGAGTGGTTGCTCGCCCCAATCACGGCGCGTCGTACGCGCGCATCCGCAGCTTTGATTGGGCTTGTACCGGCTCTGTAAATTGCCCGCCGCTCTTTCGATGTGCTGCCCACAGCAGCACTTGCAGATCCAGCGCGCCCCACCAACGTTACCAGCGAACGCAACGACGGTGAGGTTACCGAACCTATGACCTGTTAGGTCGGTGACAGGACGAAGGCCATGTTTGTCGTGGCCACAGGACGAATACTTGCGGAGCTGGTCTATAGACGCGCGCCCCAGGCTTCCACAGTCGCACCTAGCCAGCCACATTGACTTCGATGCCGTTAGGTTCTCGAGTCCAATCACGACGCGCTTACCGAATACCAGGCCGGTCATGTCATTCACCGGGCGGTTACGTCGAATCGTATGTGAATTGGTATTCACGTGGTCGCTAATCGTTTCGCAGTACGTTTCCTGAACACCGGCCGCTTCGCATCCCGCGCGGCATTGCGCAGCCCATCCTCAGTCGCCTTGCGAATGCGCGCGATACGCTCGTCCTTCGTCATCGTCTCCGCGCCGCGCGTGATCGGCGCCGGCGGCTCTGGTGCCAACAGCGAGACCACGGCGCCGTCGGCACGATCGATCTCGGCT
>Ga0207665_10000858_pt1 | contig 20546 bp, 17 predicted proteins | sample LARL112metaG_FD_184351 | JGI IMG/M metagenome (GOLD analysis project Ga0207665, IMG submission 184351) | Corn, switchgrass and miscanthus rhizosphere microbial communities from Kellogg Biological Station, Michigan, USA - LAR L11-2 metaG... | ecosystem: Host-associated > Plants > Roots >...
AACCTGCACCCTCAGGTAAAGTCTCTTCAGGAGACAGCGATGCCGGCCGGCCCCGTCCTCTGCGTCCAGTGCGACAAGCCCGAGGACCAGTGCACTTGCGAAAAATACTGCACAATCTGCAAGAGCCTGGAAAAAGTTCGTCTATGTATGGACGGCCTTTACTATTGCCCGGACTGCCGGGAAGCTTGTGACGTCACTCTCGCGGACACCCGTGGCCACTGACCCTAAATGCATCCAGTTGCACCTGGATGCCGACCCGCGATTCGCCGCCGCGGCGGGAGGCGCGGTCCGCTATCTTGCCGAAGCCTCAGGAATGTCCGAAGAACTCTGCCGCGAATTTCAGGAAGCCACAGTTCGCGCCTGCCTGGAAGCCTTCGAATCAAGCGCCACGCAATCTCATCTGGTAGAACTGTGTCGCTTTGAGGATCGCCTGGAAGTGATTGTAGATTCGAACGCCGGCTCCGCCGCCATTCGCCTAGCCCGCCCCGTCAATTCGTAGCGGCCGCCTTCCGCTTGCCCCGCGCCTCGCGGGGAGGCGGTTTTTGAAGCGGCGGCCTTACGCCGCCGCTCTTTCTTCTTCCTGTTGTGACGCGAACTTCCTGGCACTCGAACCAAAAAACAAAAAACGCGGGCGAATCGCCCGCGTCTCCTGCCTCAAATTTCTGCCCCTCGTATCTACATCTTCAACGCAAACGTGTTCTTCTTAATTAGCGAACTCATCTGATCGTCGGTCAACGCCAGCCGCAGCACCACGCGATCCCCCGACGGGTTCACCTGCGCCTGTCCCAACAAATCCGCCATTTCCGGATTTTGCTGCTTGGCCTGATATTGCTGATACACAAACGCCAGCTGCATCAACTGCGCCAGCGTGTTGGCATCATCCGTTGACCCGCATATAGCCTGGAATTTTCCATCGATCCCGTTGCTCGCTTGGATACTCAAAATCAGGTTCTGCATCCGTGTAACCAGTTTCGCCGCCTCGGGGAATTGCTGGATCTGCGGCGCAAGCTGCTTCATCGCCAGCCGCGTATACGCGGGATTCAGCACCGCCCACACCACGCCACTGCCATTCGCTTCGTTGATCAACGAATAGAATTTTTCGTTCCGCAATAATCCTTCCGCGCCGCCGTACCGCACATCCAGCATCTTTTCCAATTCGCTGCGGTGACCGAACGCCGCCGTGTTCGCATCCAGAAACAAAAAATACAAATCATTCGCGCCCGCTCCGCCGCCGAACGCGTACATCGACATTCCGTGCGACTTGAACGTCGGCAACTTCTGCGCCTTAAAATAAGCTTCCGTCGATTCCGGGTTGTAATTTCCAAGCGCAACGCCCACCACCTCTTCGCCGGTGGGCACCGCCGCCGAACCCGTACCCTCCGTTTTCGCGGTTACGCCTTCCGCCACCAGGCCCCATGCCAATTCTTCCACCTGCGAATTCGGGTCCACTCCCGCCGAAGCCAAAAACTTCTCGAATTGACGGAACCGCTCCGGCAGCATCTGCTCCTGCAATTGCGCAAACCACTTTTGCGAACGAGCCTGCTTCAGGTTTGCATAGGCGAACTCTCCGACGTTTTTCGGAAACAACGCAATCGTGTCCGGCCCCACGCGCTGGGCGCTTGAAGTTTGCGCTGCGCACAACATTACTGCGGCCACTGCCGCCCCGCTTACCAACCGCAAAAACGAATTCCTCATCTCTTGCTCCCTCTCATCCGGTCTTATTCTTGTTACGCCAGCGCCGTCGCGCTTAGCTTGTCACGCAGCATTGTGACCGCATGCCGCATTGCTTTAACATATGCTGCGTCCCTGATCCCATCCAGATTAATTTCCACGTTGGCAATCGCCCCACGTGCGCCGGCCTCTGCCATCAACCGTGCCACCTTCAAGTCTGACTTCATGGATGCCGCCGCGATAGCCTCCAGTTGTCCCAGGCGTTCGAAGAGAGCAACAGCCCTTTCGGCCACCTTTATCGGTACATCCGCTGCGCGCTTGGTCGTTTCCTGAATCGTCTGCTCGCGCGAAGCGATTTCTTCCACATCGCCCTGCGGCATTTTAAATGCTGTCATCACCGCGTCGTAAGACGCGGCGTCCCTATCAATTGCCTCGATCAGGGCATCGGCCTCCCGACGCAACGCATCCAGGTGCTCTGAAAGTTTGTCGACGTGCTTCGCCTGCGATTTTTTCTTGCGCGAAAGCCCCGCCACCATCTGTCCCAGCGCTGCAGCCAGCGCAGCCGCAAAGGCGGAAACGCTGCCCCCACCTGGCGTCGCGCTCGGCTCCGCCACCGCTTCCACGAAGGGCCGCGCCAGAGCTGCCAGTTTGCCGTCCCTGCGTTCTACCAATGACGCGCCAGAAAGCACCACGTCCAATTTATTCTCAAACACCTGCGCAGGCGAGAAATTCTCCAGTTGCAGAAAATAATCTGCCGCCATCTCGAGGGCTTTTTTCGGCACCAGCCCCACAATCTCGCTGCCGACCGGGACTGCTCCGTACCGTTGCGCCTCGCGCTTCACCATGGCATACACGCGATGCATTGGCGTCTGTTCGTAGTCCGTCAAATTAATCGACACCTGCGCCAGATTCCGCGCCTTTAACTGCACGCCCATGGATTTCACATAGCGAAGCCCGCCGTTCGAAAAGCGGATCGCCCTGGCGATCTTGTTCGCGATGCTGATGTCCGGCGTGTTCAGATTCACGTTGTAGGCCACCAGAAATTTTCGCGCTCCAACCACCGTCACGCCCGCCGTCGGATGCATTTTCGGTTCGCCCACATCCGGCTGTCGCTCGTGATTCTTCTTCATCTCCTCCTTCATGCCCTCAAATTGCCCACGCCGCACATTCTCCAGATTTACGCGGTCTGGCCGGGTCGCCGCCGCCTCATAAAAGAAAACCGGAATCCGGTATCTCTTCCATATTTCATTTCCAACTTTACGCGCCAGCGCCACACAATCTTCCAACGTCACGCCTTCCACGGGGATAAACGGCACCACGTCCGTCGCACCCACGCGCGGATGCGCTCCCTTGTGTTGCGTCATATCGATCAATTCCATCGCTTTGCCCGTGCCCAGGATCGCCGCTTCGCCCACAGCATCCGGATCGCCCGCCAAAGTAATCACACACCGGTTATGGTCAGGGTCCAATTCATGATCCAGCACCCAAACCCCGGGCACCTTGCTCATGACTTCGATCAGCGCCATCACTTTCGAAGCGTCGCGCCCCTCGCTAAAATTCGGCACACACTCAATCAGTCGTCTCATATATGTCGTCGCTCTACTCCGCGCGTTTTTCCTTTTTCTTGACTTTGTAGCGCCGCCTTCTGAGGCGGGCTGCTTTTCTTTGCCGTTTGTAGCTGCGGTTTCACGCCGCAGCTCTCTAAGTCCTCGATGCTCCGTCCCTCTGTGACCTCTGTGTTAATTCCGGTCTTCTCCGCGAATCCTCTACGTCTCAGCGCCTCTGCGTTATCTTTACTGTTCTTGCCGTTTCGCCTCTGTGTCTCGGGGGCATCTTTTTCCTATCTTTTGTCTCTACTTTCTGTCGCCACGCCACTCAATCCCGCAAATAAACAATCTCCCCACGCTTTAACGTCATCCAACACGTGTTCACTCCAAAATAGTAGGGAATTTCCCGATAGTCCGCCACTTCGAACACCGCCAAATCCGCCTGTTTGCCACTCTCGATCGAACCAATCTTCCCGGCGCGACCCAGAGAATACGCCGCATTCAGCGTAGCCGCCGCCACCGCCTCCGCCGGCGACATTCGCAATTGCGAACAAGCCAACGACAAAATCATCGGCATGCTCAACGTAGGGCTCGTCCCCGGATTAAAATCCGTCGCCAGTGCCACGATTGTTCCCGCATCAATCAACTCCCGCGCAGCAGCATACCGCTCCAACCCCAAATGAAAATCACAACCCGGCAAAAGCGTCGCCACAGTATTCGATCGCCCCAGCGCACGAATATCCGCAGGCTTCAAATATTCCAGGTGGTCGCAACTTGCCGCGCCCAGTTCAATTCCCATTCGCGTCGCCCCGGTATTGGAAAGCTGCTCCGCGTGCACCCGTGGTTTAAGCCCTCGCGATTTTCCAGTTTCCAAAACGCTGCGAGATTCGCTCAATGAAAACGCTCCCCGCTCGCAAAATACATCGCAATATTCCGCCAGTCCGTTTTCCGCGACGTCAGGAATCAGGTGCGTGATCAACAATTCCAAATACTTCTGTCTACCACGAGATTGTCCGCGGTACTCCGCAGGCACCACGTGCGCGCCCAAAAAAGTCGAAACAATTTCCAGCGGTTGCTCCGCATCCAATTCCTTGTGTAACGATAAAATCCTAAACTCGCTTGCAACATCAAGTCCGTACCCGCTCTTTGCTTCAATCGTAGTCGTTCCGTATTCCGCAAACCGTCCCAGAAATCCTCGCGCGCGATTTTTCAGTTCCTCGGCTGTTGCGGCGCGCAGCTTCTTCACCGAATTCAGAATCCCGCCGCCCTTCCGCGCAATCTCTTCGTAACTCGCGCCCCGAATCTTCAGCTCGTATTCCTCCGCTCGGCTGGCCGCGTGGATCAAGTGCGTATGCGAATCCACAAATCCCGGCAGCACCACGCGTCCGCCCACATCCATTTTTTCTGTTTTCTTGCTTTGTTTCAGTTTTTCAATCTGAGAGGAAGGGCCAACCGCAACAATCACACCGTCACAAATCAAAATCGCGCCATCGCGAATCACGCCAATATTCAGAAGCTCGTTGCCACGTCGCGGTGCACGCCCACGAACAGTAACAATCTGCGAAGCTCCGCTAATGAGAAGGGAATCACTCACCGCGCGGTATTATGCCCAATCGCTAACCACTTTGCACAACGCACAGCTGAGTTTAAAAGCCGTCATTCCGAGCGAAGCGAAGCATCTCTCTCTGCGTGCAACATGGCTACAAATGCATCATCCTGTCCACGCCCGATCCTCAGGACACGAACACGGTGCGACCACTTTAACGAACAAAAAACCTCGTCATTCCGAGTCTGCCTGCCGCTGCTAGGCGACGCAAACCGAATAAAAAGCGTCGCCATCCCGAACCGAACAACTAAAAAACCCCGTTATTCCGAGCCAAGCGAGGAGTCTCTTTTCTCTTCGGCGTACAGCACGCCTCCAAAGTGTCGGTCCGCCAAGCACCTGAGCGACAACGCCCGTCCTCACGCACCCGCCGCCTTGGTGTTATAAGCCGGCACAAACACCTTCCGCGCCCACGCCTCAATGGAAGTCGCTGTCGTATTCCCCGCCGTCCGCGGCTCCAACGGCTTCAGCAGCCCGTCATTGGCCGCCGAGTTCATCTCACTCATCAGCGAAGCTGTTTTCCCCGGAATCCCCATCTGTTTCATCCCCTGCTCCACCAAAAATCCCGGAAACTTCTGATAAGACAGTTTCGGCTTGCCGATCGTCGACCCAATCGCCGTAGCAATTTCGTCGTGCGACACATCGCGCTCTCCCAGTAATTCACGCGTCGAGAATCCCAAAAAATCCAATTGCAACAAAGCGTCCGCCGCATGCTCACCGATATCGCGCGTAGCGATAAACGGCATCTTCAAATCGCCCTCGATACCCCCGGCAAGAAATCCCATCGAATGCACCAGTGGGATGTACAACAGAAAATTCTCCATAAATGGCCCCGGCCGCAGGAAAAGCGCATTCAAGTTCGGCACCTGTTTCAGCTTTTCTTCCAGCGTGTGCAACACCTGGATCGGCCCAGTCTTCTTTTCGTGCTGCGCGCCAATGCTGCTCAACACCACCACGTGCGATACTCCACCCGCACGCACCGCTTCCGTGATTGCGGCGATCATGTGGTTCCCCGAACCAAGCAACTCCGGATCCTTTGCCCTTGGCGGAAGCAAAATATACGCCGCGTTCGCGCCTTCGAAAGCCTTGCCTAGCGCTGCTGCATCGTTCACGTCCGCAGCAACGCCTTCCGCTCCCAGTTGGGTAATTTCCGCCGCCTTACGTAGCTCTCTCGTCACGCCGCGAACTTTCTCCCCCTTCTCCAGCAACTTCTTTGTCACGACCGATCCCGTATGGCCTGAAGCTCCCAGCACCACGTACATGTCATCTCCCCGTGTTGTGATTATTTGCCGTTCTACCGCCGCGCTTCAGTCCGCCTCGTTGCAAATTTGTGCAAACGCAATACAATCTATCCGCCGCGCGTACTCTTGTACTTTTATACTTTGTATGTTGTACGCTTTTTTTCTTCAGGCCATCGGCACCTTAACATCATTTCTCTTGGCAAATTCAATCGCTTCCGAATAACCCGCATCCACATGCCGAATCACGCCCATGCCCGGATCGTTCGTCAACACGCGCTCAATCCGCGCCGCCATCTCCTTCGTCCCATCCGCAACCGTCACCTGACCCGAATGCTGCGAATAGCCAATTCCCACTCCGCCGCCATTGTGAATCGAAACCCAAGACGCTCCGCTCGCCGTATTCACCAGCGCATTCAGCAACGGCCAGTCCGCGATCGCGTCCGATCCATCCAACATGGATTCGGTCTCACGATAAGGCGACGCCACACTGCCGCAATCCAGATGATCGCGTCCAATCACAATCGGCGCTTTCAATTCGCCCTTAGCCACCAAATCATTCAATGCCAATCCAAATTTGTCCCGTTCTCCGTATCCCAGCCAGCAAATGCGCGACGGCAATCCTTGAAACTTCACCCGCTTCTGCGCCAACGTAATCCAGCGTCGCAAATGCTCATTCTCTGGAAACATTTCCAATACCAATCGGTCCGTCCGCGCAATATCCGAAGCCTCACCGGAAAGCGCCGCCCAGCGAAATGGCCCTTTGCCCTCGCAAAACAGCGGACGAATATACGCTGGCACAAATCCCGGGAAGTTGTACGCGTCCTTCACGCCCTGCTGGAACGCAAATGTCCGAATATTATTTCCGTAATCAAACGTCACCGCTCCCAGCTTCTGCAAATCCAGCATGCCCTGAACGTGTTCCGCCATCGCCTGCATGGAATGTTTTTTGTATTCTTCTGCGTCCCGTTTCCGCAGCTCCAGTGCCGCCGCAAGCGTCATCTTGTTCGGTACATACCCGCCAATCGGATCGTGAGCGCTCGTTTGATCCGTCAACAAATCCGGCACCACCCCGCGCTTCGCCAGTTCCGGAATTAGATCCGCGCAATTACCAACCAGCCCGACCGAAGTCGCTTCCCCCTTGCGCACCGCGTTCTTCAAAATTCGCAGCGCTTCATCCAGGCTGGTCACCATCACATCGATGTAGTCCGTCTTCAAACGCTTCTTGATGCGTTCCGGATCGACATCAATTCCCAAAAACGCCGCGCCGTTCATCGTCGCCGCCAGCGGTTGCGCTCCACCCATCCCGCCCATCCCGCCACTAACAACCAATTTTCCTTTTAAATCTCTGCCAAAATGTTTTTTCGCGGCCGCCGCAAACGTCTCGTAAGTCCCCTGCAAAATTCCCTGTGTCCCGATGTAAATCCAACTTCCCGCCGTCATCTGGCCGTACATCATCAATCCCGCGCGGTCATATTCGTGAAACTTGTCCCAATTATTCCAATGGCCCACTAAATTGGAATTGCACAGCAAAACTCGCGGCGCGTATTCGTGCGTGCGAAAAATTCCAACCGGTTTTCCCGACTGCACCAGAAGCGTTTCGTCGTTCCCAAGCCCGCGCAACGATTTCACAATCGCGTGAAAGCTTTCCCAATTGCGCGCCGCCTTTCCCGTTCCGCCGTACACCACCAGCTCTTCCGGCTTTTCCGCAACTTCCGGATCCAAATTATTCATCAGCATGCGCAGCGCCGCTTCCTGCTGCCATCCCTTGCTGGAAATTTCCGTCCCCCGCGCCGCGCGAAACGGCCCCTTGGAAAGCTCCGTCTCCGACATAGTTTTCGCCGTGCTCATCTCACTCTCTCTCCACGAACGCGCCACAACGCCATCTTACCAGTTCTTGATATAGCAACGGCCCGCCTGCCGCAGTCAGGCTTTATTTCCGCTGCTCTTCTTCGTCGCGTCGGTCGCGAACCGCCCGCGTTCGCCCTCTCGCAGCACACTCACGGGCGCTGCTCTTCAGTAGCACAGCTTACGCTGATCTTCGAAGGGCAATCCTGTCCACCCTGAGCCGCAAGCGGCTGTGCACGGTGCTGCCCACGTTACGAACAAGCCGAAAGGCGCAAGCAGGCGATTCCGGGTGCACCGTCAACGCCGCAATCTGCGCACGTTTCAGAATTCCGATTTCTCGAGAGTCACTGGGCACTTGTTCGCTAACGGCTGCGTTAATCGGGCATTGAGCCGTTCGGATTGGCTTTAGTTCGATTCTATTTCATTAGAGAGACAAGTCCATCCCCGAAGGTGTCGCGCCAGCGGACCGGTTCGTGCGTTCCTCCAACTTCCTGGTAAATCACCGAATATCCTTTAACCTTCAAGATTTTTACAAGGTGCCGGTTCGTTGACAGCAGCGTCGGCCCATCCTCCGCTACATCCTCCAATAATCCGGCCTCAAGAAAAAATCTCAGCGGCAGCTTCGAATTCGCCTCATATTGACTCGTCAACCATTCCCATTTTACATCCTTATGGCCCTGCCAAAACGCTCCGGATTGCGAAAGCACTTTGCCGAACAACTCCGGCCGTTGCATCGCAACGAATGCCGCTGCCGCCCCACCTGCGCTGTAACCTCCGACGATGGTCTTCTGGGGATCGCGCGTCACGTTCCAGCGGGTTTCCGCTGCCGGCTTTAATCAGTACCCGGCCGCCGCAAGCTACATCCACTCATCAAGCGGTTCAGCTATGTCGAATGTTGTTTGACGCCACTCACAATAAGAACCTCCGCCGGGAAACTCATACCACGCTCTGTGGAGTACTCACCAAGAGACTCGATCGCCTGACGCTTCACTTCACTCATCTGATCTTTTGAAAGTGTTGCAACTTTTTCCCGAAGTTTTTCAGACATCTCCAGACGCAACGTCCAAAACTCTTCTACTGAGATCGGCGCTTGTATCGTGAATCGCAGCAGGCGTTCGCTTCCAGCTATCACCCGAGCTTCGTTAAGGATCTCGAGTAGCTTGCCAGGACTAGCAAAGCGGAATGCATCCAAAGCATCCGGAGCAAGTGGTGGCGAATCGATATGCCGCTCGATCACTCGCGCCAGCGAATAGTGGAAAGGATTTCTTTCGGCGAAATGCCAGACCGCCAGGGCCAGTCTCCGGCCTGGCTTGAGCACCCTCAGCATCTCACGGACCGCGTCTACCGGAGAGGGAAAGAACATCACCCCGAACCGGCTGATCACAGCGTCGAATGTATCGGCTGGAAACGGCAGATGGTCTGCAAAGGCAACATCAAATTGCACATTTTTCAGTTCAAGCCGGTTTGATTCGCGGCGAGCGGCTGCAACCATCTCGGGAATCGGATCGATCCCAAAGATCCGACCTTCAGGTCCGACCAAGTCCGCAACGCTTAGCGCTGGTTCTCCGGGACCAGTAGCAATATCCAGAACCGTGTGCCGACTGCTAATTTGCCCTTCCTCTACAAGAGCATGCGTAATCGGCGCAAACATCTGCCGGATAATTTCGTGGTGCTTCTCCCAGAACGGAGCGGAACCGCTCCATCGGTTTAAGACCTCTTGTTCGGGTTGCATGAGCAGAAGTATAGCCCCCGGCGTCATTTGCCGCGCGGCACATCGACCGCGGCGGAAAAATAGTCAGCTATTACCTGGGAAATCAGTCTGAGCAGTCTCTCCGTAGCGCGATCGATTTGGCTCTTGAAAACAGTCCATCGAAAGACAAATGAAACCACATTAGTTGCAGCTCAGACCTAACTCTGGTGAGTCGGCCCACCGGACACATAACGCCGTTATCGGAAGCTTGAATCTCAATACGTACAATTGGATTATTTTCAAGTACGCCGGGAAGCAAGATTAACGTTCAGCGTATGGCAGCTCGTTTCACTTCTACGAGATACCGACAAACCAGCCGACCGGCCTGCGTGTGTAGCTCTGTGTCAGCCCATCGTGGGCATTACAGCTTGAACCAGTAGACGGGGGCACATGCGGCGAGGTCCGTTACGAATTGCAGCGCGAGCACGCGCAACGCCTTTCCTGAAGCGCGCGGGAGCCATTTTAGCGCGAAGTATGCCACCCGTGGCCAGCGGCAATAGGCAACCTCTAGTTCACGATGCAGTTAAACAAGCAGTTCAGCCTGCCGGCGATCCTTGGGACAAAAACCTCCACGACTTAGGACGAGAACCATTGGATCTTGTCCTTGCAGTTCGGAGAGCTTCCGACGTTTCGCAGTGTGGTCGGAAAGCTCATAGTCGGGAAATACCGCTCGTGGACCACTATCAGATCGCACAGGAACTCCTCGGGGTTGGATGCCCGTCGCCGGACTACGTCTCCATGTTTAGTAAACCGGTGTTCTCACGAGCGGCCTCGGCCAGCGCGCCGCGCCCGCGACTCTCCATGCGAAGAATCGACAAAGCCTCGGACCAGTGCCGAAATCTCGTCTGCAGCAGTGTCAAGTGCGACCAGTAACGGAGGCGTCGGCGGAACCGAGTACGCGGAGCTGGGCGGCAATAGTCGTGACTGCAGTAGCAAAAAAAGCCACCACTAGCCGTCAGCGACTCTCAATCCCTTGAACCCTCCAACTTCGATTTAGAAGCTCTGGCGGAACGAAATAGGTATAGACAGTTATATCCGTTTTTCAATCATCTGCCTCGTTGCGCCCCCCCGGCCGCTAGAGTAAAGTGGCGTCAGACAATGAACTACGGGACGCTTCCCTCCAAATTTCTCCACGCCCTCGATACGTGGCCTAGCCCACGTGCTCAGATGTTTCGCAGCCCTCAGTCCGCAAGCTGGCAGAATATTTCCAGCGACGAATTGCTTCGCCGCACTGCTGGATTGTCGCAAGCACTGTTTGAACTTGGCGTAAAACCCGGAGACCGAGTCGGCTTGTTCGCAGCGAACCGTCCAGAATGGCATACCGCGGACTTCGCCATCACCGGAAATGGCGCTGTGACCGTTCCGGTTTATTTCAAGGAATCCACTGAGCGCACCGCCTACATTTTGAAACATTCCGAAGCGAAAGTGGTTTTCGTCGCCGGAAGCGACCAGCTGATTTCTTTACTCGCGATTCGCAGCGAACTTCCGCACCTGGAACAAATTATTGTCGCGGACGCGGGCGATCAAATTCCCAGTGATTGCCTGCGCTACGAAACATTGATCGCGCTCGCGGGCGGAGCGGAAGTTGCCTCCTACCGCATGCGCACTTCGCAAGTGCTGCCGGGGCAACTCGCCTCCATTATTTATACTTCTGGAACTACGGGCGAGCCGAAAGGCGTGATGCTTTCGCACACGAATTTCTGTTCCAATGTCACCGACGTCGGATGCGACTTTGCTTTGAACTCCAGCCAGGATGTGGCGATTTCGTTTCTTCCTCTGGCGCACGTGTACGGGCGCACACTCGATTACATTTATTTGTTTCAGGGCGTGCCGATCGCATATGTCGACGTCGTTGAAAATGTGGCCCAGGCGTTGAAGGAAATTAAGCCCACCATCATGGCTGCGGTGCCCCGCGTCTTCGAAAAAATCTATGCGCGTTTGATGGAGCAGGGAAGCGCGAGCCCTGGACTGAAGAAAAAAATATTCGCCTGGGCAATGCGCGTGGCCCAGCGCGCGGCGCCGTGGCGTTGCGGCGAAGCGGAAGCGGCTCCGCTGCTGAAAATGCAATGGACTCTGGCGGACCAGCTTGTCTATTCCAAAATTCGCCAAGGCACCGGTGGGCGATTGCGAATTATTTCTTCCGGCGGCGCGCCGCTGTCGCGTTCGCTTGCGGAATTTTTCTGGAGCGTCGGCATTCCGATCTATCAGGGATACGGGCTGACGGAAACCTCGCCCATCGTATCCAGCAATTTCCCGCGCAATCGCGTGGGCAGTTCCGGTTTGCCCATTCCGAATTGTGAAGTAAAAGCCGCCGACGATGGCGAAATCCTGGTGCGCGGCCCAATGATCATGCAGGGTTACTACAAGCTGCCGGAAGCGACGCGCGAAGTGATCGATGAAGACGGCTGGTTTCATACCGGCGATATCGGCTACCTGGACAAAGACAATTATTTGTTCATTACCGATCGCATGAAAGATTTGCTGAAAACTTCCGCCGGAAAATTTGTGGCGCCGCAGCCGATTGAAAACGCTCTCAAAACCAGTCCCTATATTCTGAATGCCATGGTAGTCGGCGATCGGCGAAAATTCATCGTGGCGCTGGTGGTTCCGAACTGCAAAACCATCTCCGCGAAAGCTGCGGAACACGGAATTACGATTGCCACCGGCGAAGAAGTTACCGCGCATCCTTTCACACGAACCTTGCTGCACGCGGAAATTCAACGGCTCACGGCGAATCTTGCGCAGTACGAAACCATCAAGCGATTTGCGCTACTGCCTGGTGATTTCACTTTCGACAATGGCGCACTGACTTTCACGATGAAACTGAAACGCCGCGTAGTGGAAGAGCAATACCGCGATGTAATCGAATCGCTCTACGCCGATGTGGCGGAACCGCGACCCGTTGTCAGCCGGGACTGAGGACGGCGACGAGTGACTGGAAATCTGCGCTTTGAGTTTTGATTTCGTTGGTCATTTGTTTCTCTGCATTCTCCGTTCTACACTTTTATCGAGCACTGCTTTCGAGATTTGATCGAGGTCAAAATGTCCGACCAGCTTGTGATTGCGGGCCGCGCGTTTGCGTCGCGGCTGATTGTCGGCACCGGAAAATACCGCAGCTTCCAGGAAATGGCGTGTGCGCATGCCGCGTCCGGCGCGGAGATGGTGACGGTCGCAGTGCGCCGCGTAAACCTTACTGATAAAGCCAAAGAGTCACTGCTTGATTTTATCCCCCGCGACAAAATGTTTATTTTGCCGAACACCGCGGCGTGCTACACGGCAGAGGAAGCGATTCGCACCGCGCGGCTGGGCCGGGAATGCGGCCTTTCCAACTGGGTGAAGCTCGAAGTGATCGGCGACCAGCAAACTCTTTATCCGGATACCGAACAACTGATTGAAGCGACGCGCGTTTTGGTGAAGGAGGGATTTGTTGTGCTTCCTTACACCAACGACGATCTGATCGTGGCGCGCAAACTGATCGATGCTGGAGCAGCCGCCGTGATGCCGCTCGCTGCGCCGATCGGATCAGGACTTGGAATTCAGAATCCCGCAGCACTGCAAATTCTGCGCGAGCGAATCACCGAAGTTCCGATGATCGTGGACGCCGGCGTGGGCACCGCTTCCGACGCCGCCGAAGCGATGGAACTGGGCGCAGACGGCATTTTGATGAATACGGCTATCGCCGAAGCCACGGATGCTGTGTTAATGGCGGAAGCGATGCGCGATGCGACGATTGCCGGCCGCAAAGCATTTCTTGCCGGGCGCATGCCGAAAAAACTTTACGCTTCTGCTTCCTCTCCGCTCGCTGGCGTGGTGCGTTAAGAAACGTTCGTTGAGATTCTTCGGCATCCATACCCGCGGTAGCTAGCCTTATCGGATCGTCGCAGAATCCACAACGCGTTGAAACCGAAACACTGGGATGACAATGCGATGTGTTCCTTCAGCCGCATTAATCAATTCAGCGAGCCCAGTTTTCGATCTTCAGGCCCGGCACTCGGCGGAATTCCTTCTCATTGTTCGTCACTACCGTTAATCCTGCTGCTATGCTGTGGGCTGCAATCCACAAATCATTGTTGCCGATCATCTGTCCTCTCGACTCCAATTCCGCCCGAATTGCACCGTATACTTGCGCAGTTTCCTCATGGAGCGGAAGCACTGGCAACAATGCGGTGATTTGCCGCAATTGCGAAATCGCTTCAGCGCGCCGAGAGCTTTTTGTTACTCCGTATACCAGTTCCCCCATTGTAATGACGGACAGCACTGCTTCTCCAGCACGCAAATCGCGAAAGGCCCGCCGCACGATCTCGGGCCTATTTCGCCGGATGTAGATAATCGTGTTGGTATCGAGCAAATAGCACGGCTCCATCTATAAGCCCTTACGCTTTTGCGGTTTGTCCTTTGCGCGGCGAATATGCAGGATCTCCTCGGGCAGAGTAGCGATGAGGTCAAAGGCGCGCTCCATGGTCCCTGGTTTTTCCCGCAGAATAATTTCATCTCCACGGCGTTCGATCTCCAACTCATTGCTCTTGACTCGGAACTGCTTGGGCAGCCGCACTGCCTGGCTATTCCCTGATTTGAATACTTTGGCACTGGCCATAACGTGAGCTCCGTCCTAACGTAGATACGTCTAGTATATACAATATCATGCCTGGGCTTGGGCGGCTTTTTTGGCCAGGGCAGAGTCGTAGCTTTCGCCGTAGATGGCGGGGACTTTGCTGCCCATGGGACGGAGATAAGTGGAGAGCTGGCCACGGTGGTGGATAGTGTGTACGAGGCCGAACTGGAGATAGAGGACGGCGGGTTGCTGGATCATGCCGCGGAAGTCGATGATTTTGGCGAGCTGCTCGCCGGTGAGTTTCGTAAGCGCGTCGAAGTTTGTGGCGTACGACTGTTCGTACCAGGCGGAAATTTCGGCGGGAGTTTTCGCGTTTTCGGGAATGGAGACGGCGCTGGGATTGAAGATGCCGTTGATGACGGTCACGAGGAACATGTTGTCAGAGACGGCGATGTGGCGAAGGAGTTCGTTGGCCGTTTTAGCGCAGGCATCAGGTTGATAGTTCACTTTGTCGGCGGGAACGGCTTCCAGGATTTTTTTGGTGGTCCGGCATTCGTTTTTCAATGAGCCAAGAAAGAAATTGTGCAGCAGGAAGTGAGCTTGTTCCGGGGTCATGGTTGACATGGTGCGCCTCCTTAAGGCGTTGGTGTGGTGTGGCCGCTGAATGGGCGACCTGCATTCTACTCCCAAACATATGAAGTCAGGCAGTCACGGGAATGTGAACGGAGTCGGATGCCGGCGGTGTGAGAGCCGGGCTAAAGCCCGGCACTCGTTAAGAAGACGTGGCTACAGCGCAACGTTCGGACAGGGGGGCCAGTAGAAAGAGAAGAAAGACGGCGGGATAGACCCGCCGCTACAGAGAGCGATTCGTGGCTTTGTTTTTGCCCGGACCGGTGTAGGTTTTGATTTTGCCGTCGGCGACTACGGCGATGTAGCGGCCGTTTTCTAGGAATTGCATGACCTTTTTGCCTTCGCTGGCCATGATTGCCCAGCGGGACTTGGTGGCGGGATTTTGTTCGAGGCCGCGCAGATTTCTTTCACCGAAAGAAAAGTCTACTTGTTTTAGTCTTCGGCCCTTGGTGATTTTGACCGGATAAGTGTGGCCGTCGAGGTTCACGATGTTTGATTGTTCGAGCATGGTTTGGCGCCAAACGGTGAGGAGGGCGTCTTCAAGGGATCGGGGCATTTGTTCTAACCTGTGGGCGTGAAACAGATTTGTATGTTAGCCGTTTTTTTGTTGGTGCGGGCGGCTGGGCGGAAAAGGGAGTTGGGCGGACCTTTTTACGGGGATGCGGCGCCTTTTGTGGAAACGACGGAAGCCGGGCTAAAGCCCGGCACGACGTTAAGAGGGAGAGCTGACGTGAATGCCGCGTGCGGTGGCTACAACGGAAGAAAGACGGCGGGATAAACCTGCCGCTACATAAAACACGAAAAGCGCGGAAAACGAAAAAGGAAAAGACGAATGGGAAAGACGAACGGAACAAACGAATAGACAGGACCAACAGAGAAGACCCAGGTGTAAACGCGACACCTGCGGCACCCGGGGAAAACGCCGAGGAAAGAAAGTCATGCGACTGGGAGTGTGGACGAGACGGTTTTAAATCCTGTCGAGATTGGTGAGATCAGGTCACGATTGGTGAGGGCTAGGGATGGGGAGGGCTAGGGCTTGTCGGGAGTGCGAACGACGGTTGGGGGTGTGGTGACTTGGTGGACGTCGCGTCTGGGTGGAGCTTGGATGATTTTGGGTGCTTGTTTTTTTGGTTTTTTCTTTTCGCGGCCGCGTGCGTCCCGGTTTCCCATGTGCAGTAGATTGCCACAACCAGGAGCGGAATTAAAGAGTACAAAGTACAAGCGGGGAACGGGGCAGTGATAGGCGACCAGCGGGCGGCGAGAGGGGCTAGAGTCGAAAATGGAAAATAAAAGATCGAAAATCGAAAATGGAAATAAAGACGGAGCCCGGTTCCGCCCCGAGCGTGGGGCAAGCGGAAGGCGGCGGCTACAAAGAAGGGGGTGGATGATCAGCGGAAGGCGGGCGATGCAAAGAGCGATGCAAAGAGGGCTGCTAGGGCTGGCACTGAGAGCGATACGCGAGAGGCGATGCTGAGTAGGTGCGGGAAGCGGAGAAGTTATGGAGTGAGGAAGAGGAAGTGCCAGAGGATGTCGACGCCTGCGTGGACTAGGGCGGAGGCGAAGATGGAGTTGGTTTTGCGCCAGGTCCAGCCGTAGAAGAGGCCAGCGATGGACGCCAAGAGGACGTAGCGCCAGTTGGGGAAATACATATTGGTGATGTGCGAGAAGCCGAAGAGGATGGAGGCAACGATCCAGCCGGCGGTTTCGCTTTTGGTGGCGTGCGAGAGGAAATTTTGCAGCAGGCCGCGGAAGAGAAGTTCTTCGGGCCACGCGGTGAAAAGGAGAATGGCGATGGAGAGCGGGAGGAAGGATTTCCATTCGTGGATGCGTGGCGAGTAGACGAGGAAGTGGAGTTTCAATCCGAGAGGAATGGCGATGCAGGCGAAGAGGACGAGCGCGACGAGAATGTAGAGAGTCCAATTCGCGCCCCAGCCGATGGAATAACCGATACCTTTTGCGCGGCGGAGCAGAAGAAATCCTGCGATGGCGAGGTTGACGGCGAGCATGGTCGTGAAAATGTAAGCGAGGCGGCCGCCGGGGTAGGGCCAGACCCAATGAGAGGGGCCAAATTTTACGGTGACCCAGATTGCAGCGAGTGTGAAGAAATCCTGCCATGAAGCCGGAGCGGCGCTCTGTGCGGTGGAAAGAAGCGAGAGCGGAAGAAAGATGAATGCGGCGACTGCGGCGAGTCTTGCGAAGGATGCGGTGCCGGTGCCGAGCGCGTAAACAAGGAAAATAAAAAAGACGATGACGGCGAGGAGCCAGCCGGAGGCTGGTCCGGCGAAGGCGGAGATGCGATCGGGAATACCGAGGGCCGCGAAGAGCAGCATTACCAGCATAAGAAATGAAAAGGAGAGAATGGTGGCGACGAAAGCGCGGCTGCCGTAGGCGAGTCCGTGTGTGGCGAATCGGGCAAAAATGAAGAAGATGCCGGAGAGCGTGGTCCAGAGTGCGATTGCGGGGAGGATGCCGATTTGTCGAGAGTCGGGCAAGGTGGGCATTGTAACGCGGGACGCTAGTGGCGAGTGCGGGATGAAGAAGTACAAAAGTACGAAGTATAAAGTACAAGCGGTGAGCGTTTGGGTGACGGGCGGATGCGTCGATGTAGCTGGACAGCGTGTCTCGCGCCTACGGCGCTGGAACTTTGGCCGTCGCTTGGCCCCCAGCCCTTACGGGATGGGCTAAGTTGTGTCACGCCTATCGGCGGTGGAACTCTGGCTGGCGGTGATTGGATCCGGGCGGATCTGATGAGTGCTTCGTGTGTGAATTTTGACTTATTCGAGGGCGAACGAGAGTGAAGAGGTTCCGGTACATAGACTGGATGCGCGGGTTGGCGTGCGTGGTGATGATCGAAACGCACTGCTATGACTCGTGGCTGGGCGCGGAGGCGAAAAAATCGGAATTTTACCGGTATTCACAGATGGGCGGAACGCTGCCTGCGCCGTTGTTTATTTTTTTGGCGGGAATTTCCGTGGCGCTGGTCACGGAGAAGTTGCGCGCGAAGGGAGTGGCGCGGGGCGCGATTGCAAAGCAAACGATGCGGCGCGGGGCGGAGGTGTTCGGGCTGGGAATTCTTTTTCGCTTACAGGAATTTATTTTGGGGATACCGATTTCACCGTGGACGGATTTGTGGCGTGTGGATGTGCTGAACATTCTTGGGATTTCCATGATTTTGATGGGGGCGCTGTGTTGGTTGGCGGGCGGACTGGGTTCTGCGACTGCGGTGGCGGTACGGGCGCGGAATTTAGTTTTGGCGTTAGTGGCGGCGGCGGTGGTGGCGATGGCTACTCCCGCGCTGTGGACTACGTGGCGGCCGCGATTTTTGCCGTGGCAGGTGGAGTCGTACGTGAATGGCGTACACATTTTTGATCGGCCGCAGGTGTGGCTGTTCCCGATTTTTCCGTGGGCGGCGTTCGCGTTTGTGGGATTGGCGGTGGGATTTTGGTTGTTTACGGATTTTGCGAGACGGCGCGAGGAATTGAGTTTCGTGGTGCTGGGGTTGGCGGGCGTGGCAGCGTTTGGCGCGGCGCTGGCGTTTGATCGTTGGGGTGCGGCGATGTATGCGGTATACGACTACTGGCATACGAGTCCTAATTTTTTTCTGGCGCGATGCGCGGTGATCATAGTGATTTTATGTCTGGTGTATGCGTGGTGCAGGTGGGGATGGGGCGAGGCGGGTTTTAGTCCGATGGAACAGTTGGGGAGAACGTCGTTGCTGGTGTACTGGGTTCACATTGAGTTTGTGTATGGACGATTGTCGATCTTGCCGAAGGGGGGATGCGGGATTGCGGCGGCTACGGCGGGAATGTGCGTGATTTTGTTGGCGATGCTGGGATTGTCCGCGGCGCGGACGCGGTGGGGTGGGCGGAGGGATTTGGTGGGGTAGGGAAAAGAGAGAGAAAGGATAACGCACAGACGCTGAGTACGCGGAGGTTCGCAGAGCGGAAGAGGGGACGTGGAAGCAGGCGGGAAAGACGATGAGGTGTTGCGAAGTTTTGACCTTGAGATCCTTCGCCTATCCTTATCGGATAAAGCTCAGGATGACAGCGTTTTTTATCGGACAGGCTCGGAATGACACGTTTAATCGAATGGCCTCGGTTAACACGGTTTTTTTGACATTGAGGGGCGGATTAATCGGGACTCCAGAAATGGGAATTAGGGATTTGGATTTCGGGACTGCGATTGTTGAGATTGCGGGATTTTGATGATGACTTCGTTGGGTTTGGCGAGGCCCAGTTCGTCGCGGGCGATGGATTCGATTTTGTGGGGATCGGTTTTTAGGGATTTCACTTCGTCGGAGAGCTCGGCGTTTTCTTTTGCGAGGCGGTTGATGTCGGACTGGACGCGGTCGATTTCCATTTTTGTGCGGCGCATGGCGAGGAAGCCGTGAGTGCCGAAGATGTCATGCAGGAAAAGCGCGAAGACGCAGAGGACGAGGATGGAGCGTCCGTATTGCGACCAGATGGCGGCAAATTTTGTTTGCTCGGGCATTGCTGATTGGAGCTTATCAGAATTAGAAGCGGTGGCTGAGGCGCATTATGGTGGAGTTGGGGGGCGATTACGAAAATGGTACCGGAGATTGAGAGCCTAGCTGCAGTCGAGAAGGAAGGGAGATGAAAACGAAGCGAAGGAGAAAGAGAAGAGGAAGAGGAAGAGGAAGAAAATCGTTGCTGGAATTGGACGTCCTGGCAAGCTGAGGCGCAGCATGCTGCTCCCCTGCACAGATTATTCGTAAACGTTTGCTAGAGACTCAAATCAACGATCACCGCTGAGTGGTTAACTCTACGATAAACGTCACGCGCTTAGGATCCAGTCGGTGGCTTCGCGGGCTAGTTTGGCGGAGGCGGCGGGGGTTTCGGCTTCGACGTAAAGGCGGAGTAGCGGCTCGGTACCGGAGAGGCGGAGGAGCATCCAGGAGCCGTCATCGAAGGCGAACTTCGCGCCGTCGGTGCGATCGATGGATTTTATTTTGCGGCCGAGAAGGGTGGAGGTTTCGGTTTTGGATTTCTGGATGGCGACGGATTTTTGTTCGTCGGTGAGATGAAGATTTTCGCGGATGGGAGCGAAGGAACGGCCAACTTTTTTGAAGAGCTGCTGAATTTGTTCACTGATAGAGGCGTTGCGTGCGACGATCATTTCCGCTACGAGCAGGCAGGCCAGGATGCCGTCTTTTTCCGGTATGTGGCCGCGAATGGTGAGCCCGGCGCTTTCTTCGCCGCCGAGCGCGATTTTGTCTTCGCGAATAAGCTGGCCGATATATTTGAAGCCGACGGGAGTCTGGTGGACGATCTGGCCGTGGAATTTTGCGGCGGCGTCGACGAGTTCTGATGTTGCGACGCTGCGTGCGGCGGGCATTTTCCATCCGCGCGACTCGACAAGGAAATCGTAGACGAGCGCAAGAATGAGATTGGGCTGGATCCATGCGCCATCGGAATCGATGATGCCGAAGCGGTCGGCGTCGCCATCGGTGGCGAGGCCGGCGGTGGCTTTGGAGGAGAGGACAAGATTGCGGAGAGGAGCGAGATTTTCTTCGCTGACGTCGGGGCCGGTGCCGTCAAAGAGCACGTCGCGCTCGGCGCGAATGGTTTCTACCGGGACGCCATGGTCGGCGAGAATTTTGTTGAGGTAACCTGCGCCGCAGCCGTGGAGGGCGTCAACGGCGAATTTCGATTTGGCTTTTGCGAGGATGTCGAATTTCACGAGTTGT
>Ga0207665_10000859_pt1 | contig 20542 bp, 18 predicted proteins | sample LARL112metaG_FD_184351 | JGI IMG/M metagenome (GOLD analysis project Ga0207665, IMG submission 184351) | Corn, switchgrass and miscanthus rhizosphere microbial communities from Kellogg Biological Station, Michigan, USA - LAR L11-2 metaG... | ecosystem: Host-associated > Plants > Roots >...
CTTCCTCATGGAGGACGGACATGACCACCACCTCACCGGCGCAGAATAAGGCGCTCGTGCTCAAAGCCTTCGAGACGCTGTTCAACAAGCGCGACTATGTTGCCGCGGAGCGTTTCTGGTCGGATCGCTATATTCAACATAGCGCACATATTCCGCCGGGCCGCGATGGGTTGTTCAACCTTATTCGCGACCTTCCAGACACTCTGCGTTACGAAAATCACGTGATCCTCGCCGAAGGGGATTATGTCATCGCACATGGGCGCTTTTCCGGCCATGGGCGTCCGAGGTCATGGATCGCCGCCGACGTCGTACGCTTCGAAGATGGCAAGCTCGCCGAACATTGGGACGTTCTTCAGGACGAGGCGACCCGGGCGGAATCCGTTAGTGGTCTGCCGATGTTTGGTGACCGTTTCCCGACCTGAGCGCTTGTTTCGTGGCGAGTCCACCGCAACCGATGCGTGGCGCGTAACTCGCGCTGTGCGGCGCGGCAAGCGGGACGGGCCGCCATCACTGGCTCCGGATTTCGCTCGGCGCCTTGTTCGTCCAACGATGGAAAGCGCGCCTGAAGTTTGCAGCGTCGCTGAAGCCGAGCGCCAGCGCGATATCCTCATTGGCCAGATTCGTGCTGCGCAGATACTTTAATGCGATCTGGGTCCGCAGTTCATCCCGCAAGCCGCGAAACGAAAAACCTTGCAGCTGGAGCTGTCGTCGCAGCGAGCGGTCGCTGACGCCGAGAAGCTTCGCTGTGGCCTCAAAGGTTGGAGGGTTTGCGATATCGCGGAGCAGGATCGCGCGAATCCTGCCGGCAATCCCGATCCGCAGTTTCAAATCTTCAAGCAAGTCGTCGCATAGGGCGACGATGGTCGGATACGTCGTCTTGTTGCCGAGACCGGCAACCTGATCCAGCCATCTCGACTGAAAGACAATCTGATTGACCGGCCGATCAAAACGTATGGGGCATCCGACATGATGCAGGGGAAGATCGAAATCTGCAGCATGCGAATATTTCAGTTCGATCTCGAACGGCGCAAAAGTCGGGCCCATGATGTCGCGCATCAGCGAAATATGGATGCCGATCTGCATCTCGGTGATGAACCGATAAAGAGCCGTATCGCCCAACGCGTGCGAATTTGGTTCGATCAGCCAGCTCGCGTACCCCCGCTCTTCGCCGAATTCGATGGAGGCCAGCGGAGCGGCGAGGGTGTGGTATCGCGTTGCGAAGTCCATCGCCTTGCGAAAGTCCGGACAGCACAGGATCGCATACCCGTACATCCCGTAGGTCGAGATGTGAATTGAAGCGCCGATGCGATACGGCAAGTGCCGATCGGCCGACAGATGGACTGCGTTCCGGCAGACGGTCAGCAGTTGCAGCAATGAAATCCGCGCCTGCGGGGAGTGGACGTCCCGCGGCGCGATGTTCGCATCACGCAGCACGGCGTCGGCGGCGCCCTGACTTGCCAGCATGTCGTAGATCGCGGCCAGCTTGGTGGACTCATAGACTCTGTCGGCAATACCGACAGACAGCGTGTCCGGTACGCTTCGGGGGACCACAGGATTCGTGCGGCGTATTGATTGCAATTGAATCGGCCTTTCTCTGAAGCAGCAGAAGCGGGACCTTACGAACATACCGGGTTCCCGGGACAACCCAAGGCGGCAGATCGGCTCGAATGTCTTTGACGCAGCGCAGCAATGGTGCGTAAGAGTGGGCAGGACAGAAAGTGAAATTTCGGCAGGAGCGATCCCATCGAAGGACGCTTGTCCGGTTCAGACCCGGTCGATGGCCGTTTTGGACCTTCACAAACCTCAAGCATCAAGCGACGTTTCGGATTAATGTCGCGCGGCGCGCTGTCTTGAGACAGGACGGCAGATCAGGCGATCCGCTCGCTTGGAATTGCGGATGCCGCTGCAGCTGGAGGGAGTGAACGTCGAGGGAGGTCGCCATGGCAGGAAGGCTGATTCAGACCGCCGAATCTGCATATCAATATCCGCTGATCTTCAAGCAATTGTGGCACACGCCGCGTGTGCAGGCGCCGGACCAGGAGATCGTTTACCGCGACCTGAAGCGTTTCACCTATCGTCAGATCAGAGAGCGGATCGGCCGCCTCGCCTCGGCGCTGAGCAAGGCGGGGGTCGTCCCCGGCGACACCGTCGGCGTCCTCGAGTGGGACAGCCACCGCTTTCTCGAAGCGTTCTTCGCGATCCCGATGATGGGCGCGGTGCTGCAGACAGTGAATGTTCGTCTGTCACCCGAACAGATCGCCTACACGATCGACCACGCTGGCGCCTCGACGCTTCTTGTCAACGATGAATTCGTCGGGCTGCTGGAGGGGCTGAAGGCGCATTTGCCGAAAGTCAAGCGGCTGATCGTGATGTCGGATCGGTCCACGCCTCAGACCGGCGGTCTGTCGTTCCTCGGCGAGTACGAGAACCTGCTTGCCGCGGCTTCGCCCGACTACGACTTTCCCGACTTTGACGAGAATACCCAAGCGACCACTTTCTATACGACCGGCACAACCGGACTGCCGAAGGGAGTCTATTACAGCCACCGGCAGCTCGTGCTGCACTCGATCTGTGGGTTGGCGTTGTTCGGTATGGCGGGGCTGCAGGGACGCTTTTCGCGCGATGACGTCTACATGCCGATCACGCCGATGTTTCACGTCCACGCCTGGGGTTTTCCGTGGTCGGCGACACTTGCGGGCGTCAAGCAGGTCTATCCAGGACGCTACGAGCCGGCGATGCTGGTCAAGTTGATCAAGAGTGAGGGCGTCACCTTCACCCATGGTGTTCCGACCATCCTGCAGATGCTGCTCAATGCTGCCGCTGCAGCGAATGTCGATCTGAGCGGTCTCAAGATGGTAATTGGTGGTTCGGCCTTGCCCAAGGCGCTGGCCAAGCAGGCGCTCGCCGCGGGCATCGACATATTCGCCGGCTACGGCATGTCGGAGACTGGCCCGCTTGCGGCGGTCTCCCACGTCCGCTCAAAGGATCTCACCGGCGATCGCGACGGAGAGGTCGAAGTGCGCACCAAGGCCGGCATGGCCGGGCCGCTGGTGGATCTCCGCATCGTCGACCCCGACATGAAGGACGTGCCGCATGATGGCAAGTCCCCCGGCGAAATCGTGCTTCGTGCGCCTTGGCTCACACAGGGCTACTTCAACAATCCCGAAACCTCGGAGGAACTCTGGGCCGGCGGCTACCTGCATACCAGCGATATCGCAGTGGTCAGCCCCGACGGCTGTGTCCACATCACGGATCGTATCAAGGACGTGATCAAGACCGGCGGAGAGTGGGTCTCGTCATTGCAGATCGAGGATCTCATCTCGCAATGCGCCGGCGTCGCGGAGGCCGCCGTGATCGGCGTCAAGGACGAAAAATGGGGCGAGCGGCCGCTGGCGCTCGTGGTCAAGAAGGCGTCGGGTGCCGATAGCGTTAGCGATGCGGCCATCAAGGATCACCTCAAGGTGTTCGCCGACAAGGGCGTCATCTCGAAATACGGAATTCCGGGCAAGATCCTCTTCATTGACGGCATTCCCAAGACGAGTGTCGGCAAGATGAACAAGAAGGAGCTGCGCGAGCGGTACGGCGACATGTGATTGTTCGAACGCAACCCGAAAGGATCGAGGAGGAAACATGAGCGGGCTCACCCTCGCCGGTCTGGGCGAAAGAATTGGACAGGAACTCGGACTTTCCGATTGGGTTGCGATGGATCAGCAGCGCATCGACGCGTTTGCGGCCTGCACCGGCGATCATCAATGGATTCATGTCGATGTTGAAAGGGCGAAGCGGGAAAGTCCGTTCCGCGGCACGGTTGCGCACGGCTATCTGACGCTGGCGATGGTGGCGCCGCTGGCGATGCAGATCGGCGTCATTCCGATCGACGCCGCCGCCGGGCTGAACTACGGGATCGACAAGGTCCGCTTTCTGGCACCGGTCCCGGCCGGCGCGCGCGTACGGCTGCGGGTCGTGCTTGCCGGGATCGAGCCGAGGGAAGGTGGCCAGGTGATCATGAAGACCCAGAACACGCTGGAAGTGGAGGGATCAGAGAGGCCTGCCCTGATCGCTGAAACCCTGGCCCTTCTGATTCCCGCCAAGGGAGTATGAATGCAATGAACATGGAAGATCGCAGCGCGGCATCCTCGACCCCGGAAATGTCCGAGGCGGCATCCCGAAACACTCTGGCGCTCAATCCGCTCGTCGGCATCCAGGGCAAGGACCTGGTCGACAGCGCCGGCATCCTGTTCAAGGCGCTAATGCGCGAACCGAGGGTCGCAACCGAGCAGTGGCTCTCCTTCGTCGGCGAACTTGGCTCCATCATGGCCGGCAAATCCGAACGCGCTCCAAAGGCCGGCGACAAGCGATTTTCCGACCCGACATGGAAGGGGAGCTCGTTTCACAGCGGCTTGCTCAAGGCCTATCTTGCGTGGGGCGAGGCGGTCAATGGCTTGGTCGACAAGACCAGTCTCAGCGATATCGACAAGGCGCGCGCCCACCTGATCACGGAAATCCTGATCGACGCCGTGGCGCCGACCAATTCGATGCTCACCAACCCGGCTGCGGTGCGAAAATTCGTCGATACCGGAGGGCAAAGCCTTTGGCAGGGACTGAAGAACTACTTCGACGATCTGGCGCGCAATCGCGGCATGCCGTCGATGGTGGACATGAGTGCCTTCAAGGTCGGAGAAAATCTTGCGGTCACCCCGGGCGCGGTGGTGTTGCGCAATGAATTGCTCGAGTTGATCCAGTACACGCCGGTGACGGCGACGGTGCGGAAGCGGCCGTTGCTGGTAACACCGCCGCAGATCAACAAGTACTACGCGCTCGATCTGTCTCCGAACAAGAGCATGGTCCACTTTTTACTCGAAAGCGGAATCCAGACTTTTGCGGTCAGCTGGCGCAACCCGACCGCGGCCAATCGCGACTGGGGACTGGATACCTATGTCGCTGCGCTCGACGAGGCCGTCGACGCGGCGCGCGAAATCTCCGGCAGCGAAGACATCTCCATGATGGGGTCGTGCTCTGGCGGCATCACGTCAACGGCCTATTTCGCGACACTTGGTAGTGCGGCGGAGAGAAAAATCAGAAACCTGGTGCTGGCGGTCTGCCTGCTCGATCCCAACTCGGCCGAAGACAGCACGTTCGGCTGCCTGATGACGCCCGAAACCATGCGCGCGGCCAAGGAAGTCTCGCGGCTGCGCGGTATCGTCGACGGCCATGATCTGGCGCGAATGTTCGCCTGGATGCGGCCCAACGACCTGATCTGGAATTACTGGGTGAACAACTATCTGCTCGGCAACCAGCCGCCGGCCTTCGACATCCTCTACTGGAACGCCGATACGACCCGCCTCCCGGCGGCGCTGCACGGCGACTATCTCGATCTGTATTTCACCAACCCCTTTGTGAACCCCGGCAAGCTCACGCTGAACAACAAGACCGTCGACATGACCAAGGTCAAAGCCGACAGTTACGTCGTCGCCGGCATCACCGATCACATCACGCCGTGGAAGGGGGTCTACAAGACGGCCCAGATCATGGGCGAGGGCACCACTTTCGTGCTTTCGAACAGCGGACATCTGCAAAGCCTTCTCAATCCGCCGTCCAATCCGAAGGCGTCCTTCATGATCGGGCCGGTCAATGCGCAAGCGCCAGACGCATTTCTGGCCTCGGCCGAGAAGCGGAAGGGAAGCTGGTGGCTTGATTGGCGCGACTGGCTGTATGCGCGCTCGGGCGAAGAGGTAACTGCGCCCGCTTCGCTCGGCAGCGCGCGCCACCCAACCCTTTGTGCCGCCCCGGGGACCTACGTCTTTGAGTGATAATCTCGCCAGCAGCGACAAGGCCGAACCGGTTATGATCGCAACACCGGGTGCGATCGAGAACCGGCAAGTCACGATCGACGGTCAGCTGCTTCAGGTCGCGATCAGACATGGCGAGGCGAACCGGCCGCCGCTGTTGCTGTTCAACGGGATCGGCGCCAACTGGGAGTTGGCAAAGCCGTTCCTTGAAGCACTAACGACCACGACCGCTGTCATCTTTGACGTGCCTGGTGTCGGCGGTTCGCCAAGGCCGCTTCTGCCATATCGTCCCTCGAGGCTGGCGCGGCTTGCTGCCGGTCTTGTCACGGCGCTGGGTTATGCGCAGGTCGACGTCGCCGGCGTGTCCTGGGGCGGCGGCATCGCGCAGCAGTTCGCGCATCAGTATCCGAAGCTGTGCCGGCGGCTGGTGCTGGCCGCGACGGCGCCTGGTGTCACCATGGTGCCGGCAAGCCCGTCGGTATTGTGGAAGATGGCGACGCCGCGCCGCTACACCGACAAGGACTACATGAACAGGATTGCGGCCGACATCTATGGAGGAGCGTTTCGCTTTGACCCGTCAGTGATCGGCCGGCACGCGGACGCGATGCATGGCGCACGCAACCTGGGTTACCTGTATCAGCTTCTTGCCATGGCAGGCTGGACCAGCCTGCCATGGCTATGGTCGCTGCCGCAGCCGACGCTCGTCCTGATGGGCAGCGACGATCCACTGGTCCCTCCGATCAATGGTCGTATCCTGGCCGGCCTGATCCCGAGCGCCGAGCTCCGCATGATCGATGACGGGCACCTGTTCATGGTGACCCGGCCGGCGGAAACAGCCGCCATCATCGAGTCGTTTCTGACCGATGAGAGCCGGCAGGTCGGGCCATCGTCCCGGCTTTCGCGGGCGACGGATCGCCTCGGAAATCTCAATCCAACGTCCGAAGGCGGACGCCACTAGCAGGAGGTGATTGTCCTGCCGAAGCCTCCGAGATATCAGACCAAACCTCGCCAAGCATGAGGGAGGAACCCATGGCGAACCCGCAGTCAACTCGTGCTGAAAAGCCGCATTACGAGCCGCCGCCGATTGACGGCGACTTCTACAGGATCGCGAGCGTCATAAACGACAAGGAACGTGCCGTGCTCCGGCGCGTTCGCGAGTTCACGGAAGGTGTTGTTGCCCCTGTGATCGAAGAGTATTGGGGGCGGGACGAATTCCCGTTCGCGATTATCCCGAAGATGGCCGCAATCGGCATCGGCGGGGTCGGCTACCAGGGCTATGGCGCGGCGGGTGGTAGCTGGCTCCTGAACGGCTTCGTGGCGATGGAGCTGGCCAGGGTCGATGCATCGGTGGCGACGTTCTGGGGCGTGCATACCGGGCTGTCGGCGGGCTCGATCTATCTGTGCGGCGACGAGGCGCAGAAGCAGCGTTGGCTACCGGCCATGATGCGTTTCGAGAAGATCGGTTCGTTTGGCCTGACGGAGCCGCTGGTGGGATCGGCGACGTCTGGCGGAATGCTGACGACCTGCCGGCGAGAGGGCGACAGCTGGATCCTCAACGGCCAGAAGAAATGGATCGGCAATGCCACATTCGCCGACATCAACGTGATCTGGGCGCGGGAAGAGGGGTCGAACCAGGTCAAGGGTTTTGTGGTGGGAAAGGACAATCCCGGCTTTTCGGTCGAGAAGATCAGAACCAAGATGGCGTTACGCGTCGTGCAGAACGGGCTGATCACCTTGAAGGATTGCCGCGTGCCTGAGACGGATCGCCTGCAGAACGCGAACACGTTCAAGGATACCGCGAAAGTCCTCAGGATGACCCGTACCGGGGTTGCATGGTTTGCTGTCGGTTGCCAGATGGGCGCTTACGAGCACGCCTTGCGTTATGCAACCGAGCGCAAACAGTTCGGCAGGCCCATCGGCGGATTCCAGCTCGTTCAGGATTTGCTGGTGCGCATGCTCGGCAACGTCACGGCGACACAAGCGATGATGCTGCGTCTCGCCCAACTCCAGGACGAAGGCGTGATGGGCGATGAGCATGCGTCGCTTGCGAAGGCGTTCTGCACGGTCAAATGTCGCGAGACCGTGGGCTACGCGCGCGAGCTGCTCGGCGGTAACGGCATCCTGCTCGAAAACCACATCGGGCGCTTCGTGGCAGACGCAGAAGCGATCTACTCCTACGAGGGCACCAGGGAGATGAATACATTGATCGTCGGCAAGTCGATCACCGGGCTGAGTGCTTTCGTCTGACGAAAAGATCGCATCGGGAAGTTTCTGATCCGTGGGGCCGCAGAGACGGCTCCTAAGAGTGTACGCCGCTACCGGCAAACTGCCGCAGGCCTTTTCGCGCATATTTCGTTGAGCCAAACAGAAAATACCGCCAGCCGCGATCACCAAAGGAAACTCCACATCTGGCTACCGACCTCATGGGCAAACCAGGCGTTCACGATTCGGAATTGAGGAGCGCGCTTTGCATGACGATCAACATTCCGCAATGTTGGTTTTGATAGCCAAACTTCGGTGTCTTACACGATGTCGCTATTTTCTAGATGGGCGTCGTGACGAGCCAAATCGATGTCGAACTGCTGGCGAAGGCGGCTGCCCGTTTGGAAGAGGCTGTGATTGATCCTGCAGCCTGGATCCGCGTGATGGACGACCTTTGCGCGGCAACCGGCTCCACCGGCGCGGTACTGCTTCAAGGCGATAATCGGACGCCTGACGTGCCTTACACCGCATCGATGAAGGAATCGCTCCGCGTCTATTTCGGCGACAATTGGCATGCAAAGGATCTGCGTGCTGTTAGGGGAGTGCCGCGACATCTCGCAGGCGATGTGGTTGTCATCAACCAGGACTTGCTGACGCCGGAAGAGATGTTGCGCGATCCCATGCATAATGAAGCGCTGTTTCCGTTCGGCTTCCACTGGTACGCCGGAATTGGCTTTTGGGCCGAGAAGGCTCTGTGGGCCCTCGTATTTCAGCGGACAAAGCGGGAAGGTTCGTTCGAACGCCAGGACAAGAAATCGCTTGCGACATTGTCGGCGCGAATGAGCGAGGTGGCGACACTTTCCGCAGCCGTGGGCCGGGTCGCGTTGTCAGGGATCACGGATGTTCTCGGCCTCGTGCGGCGGCCCGTGCTGGTGCTCGACCGGTTGGGTTACGTGTTGCACGCGAATGCGCAAGCCGAATCCGGATTTGATGACGATCTCAGGATTCGCGATCGCCGACTGGTTGTCCGGGACGGGCGGGCCGCCGCGCAGATCGATCGCCTCGTCCAAATCATACGTTCCCTGTCCGACACGGAGCCGTTGTCGCTGGAATCCATTGTTATCAGGCGCACGCACAAGCGTTCGGTTATTTTACGTGTGCTGCCGGTGCCAGGCGCCGCGCGCAATGTTTTTCTCGGAGCCCGCGCGCTTCTCGTTCTGGACAATCTGTTGCCACGGATCGAGGCGGATCAGGACATTCTTGCGCAAGCACTTGACTTGACGCCGGCTGAGGCACGGCTCGCCGCACTCCTTGCACGCGGCCTTTCGATTGAAACCGCTGCTGCGGAGTTGCGCGTTGCGCAGCAGACGACACGCAATCAGCTCAAATCGATTTTTGCCAAGACCGGAGTTCACCGGCAATCGGAGCTGGTCAGCCTGATTGCTCAGCTCACGTGAGGACACTTGCGATGTCGATTTTGAACGAACATCATCCGCCGTCGCATAACCCATCTGGGTCATGACAATGAAGCATTCGTTCCTTAAATTACCTGCGGCTGATTCATGTAAAGCCTTCTTCGGCTGCGACAGGCATGCCCCATCAATATTCGATTTTCGAAACCACCTTGAAAAAGCACGGCCGGAGATGGCGGTGGCGCGTGTGCACCGCTCAAGGCGAGGTGGTGATGGGAGATTCAGAGAACAGCCGAGCCGCCGCAAGATACAAATCCAATCAGGCACTCTTCCTGCTCTTTCTTTCCGCGCCGTTTGCCTCGGCCCGGAAATTCGGGATGCCATCGCTCGACCTGGACAAGGCTTAGGCGTGGCGGCCGAGATCCGTCGGTGCGGAACAAATCGACACCTCTCTCGCGGTAGCCGATCGGATCGTCCAGCTTGAAATTCCTCGGTCGGCCTGGGAATCGTACCCAGGCGATGACTCGAACGTCGAAGAGTTCGTGTTGATAGACGCAGGTATCCGAGTCTTCTTGCGAAGTATGCGGTCTCACACGCCTTCAGCATCGATCACAGTATGTTGGCAGGTCTCAATCTGCCCTTCAATTGAGCTGATAGACATCATTGTATACAACAACAGCCCGTTGGGGCTTCAAAGTCTAAAAGCTGCTTGCTGCGCGCTGCCGGCTTCAGGGCGAAGAGCCAGCGATGTGGCGGTCGGTCGCAATCAAACTCGAAACAAGACTCGCCGAACTGCCCCTGCCTGCGCATCGAGGAGACCAGAGCCGGGGTCAGAGGAGCAATGCTGCCTGTTTCCCGGTTTTCTCCTGATGTCACAATGAATGGACCCCGCGCAGGAACGCCGAGTTCACTTGCCAAGATGCAAGAGCGCCCAGCCAAGATGGAACGCAGGTTTTCAGCCGTAATGGCCGCCGACGTGGCGGGCTATTCGCGGCTTATGCATGATGACGAAGAGGAACGCACATACGCCTGACCGAACTCCTGGCAGGCGCCATCTATCCATCGATCGAAGAGCACGGCGGGCGTGTCGTGAAATACACCGGCGATGGGTTTTTGGCGGAATTTTCGTGCGCGATCGAAGCGATGCGGGCTGCGCTGCAGTTTCAAAATCGCGTCGACGAACTTTCAATCGGTGACGCGGAAGACAAGCGCATCCGTTTCCGCGTGGGCATCAATATCGGCGACGTCATTGTTGAACCGCATGATGTATTTGGGGACGTGGTGAACATAGCAGCGCGGCTTGAGAGCATCGCGGAGCCAAGCGGTATCTGCATAACGTCCTCAACGTATGATCAGGTCAGAGGCGAGCTCGCGGTTGAGTTCCAGGATCTCGGAGAGCAGAGGTTTCAGAATATCGCGCGCCCGATACGGGCTTACGCCTTGGTCCGAGAAGCCGCAGGCACGAGGAAATTCGCGATGCGCGGCCGAACAACTGCGCCGCATCTATCGATACTGGTGCTGCCGTTCGAGAATTTCGGCGACGATTGCGAACATGACCATTTCGTCGATGGAGTGACGGAGAGCTTGACCACCGACCTATCGCGTATCAACGGCTCCTTCGTCATCGCCCGCAACACCGCGTTCACGTTCAAGGGCAAGGCCATCAACGTCAGGGAAGTCGGCTACGAGTTGAATGTCCGCTACGTGCTGGAGGGCTCGGTACAACGGGGTCGCAAGCAGCTTCGCGTGAACGTGCAGCTGATTGATGCGGAAAGCGGCAAGCACATTTGGGCCGAGCGCTTCGAAAAGCCGTTCGCCGATCTTTTCGATATGCAGGACGAAATCGTATCAAGGCTCGCCCAGGCGCTTGATGCCCAACTCGTTCTGGCCGAGGCGCGCCGGGCCGAACGCCTGCGCAATCCCGATGTACTGGACCTCGTATTTCAGGGTTTCGCCGCCACTTACCAGGGACCGACCCCCGAACACTTGAGCCGCGCCCGTAGATTTTTCGAGCGTGCCTTGGCAATCGATTCGCAGAGTGTCGGGGCGCTGGTCGGCATCGCAAGCGTCGATGCAACCGTTGGCGCCTATCTGTTGACCGACGACCGGCCCACGCACCTTTCGGCAGCAGAAAAAAATGCGATCAGAGCGCTTTCGCTGGACCCGCACCGGGCCTTGGCCCACAGGGTGCTGGGGACCGTCTACAATATGACCAACCGTTCTGCCCAAGGGATAGCAGCATGCGAGCAGGCATTGGCGCTCGACCGAAATCTGGCCGACGCTCATGCCGTTATCGGGATGGCCAAATATTACCTGGGCCGTGCTGCCGAGACCGAGGGGCACATACTTGAGGCGTTTCGTTTGTCTCCCCGCGATATCTTTGCCCACCGCTGGATGCACTTTATTGGAGCGGCCAAGATACAGCTCGGTGAGTATGCGGATGCCGCCTTTTGGGTTGGGCGAAGCGTTGAAGCGAATCCCAATTCCCCGTTATCGCATTTCTTGCTCGCCGCCGCGCTGGGCTACCAGGGTTTGGTGGATGAAGCACAAAAGGCTGCCGCCGCGGGACTTGCGCTCAACCCCGGCTTCACGATCCGCCGCTTGCGGGCTTCGCAACCAAGCGACAATCCGATGTTTCTGGCCGGGCGCGAACGGCTCTATGCGGGCATGCGCCTGGCCGGAGTGCCCGAGGGATGATGTCCTCTGGCAAGGCCCTGAACGAACCTGCGCACTCTCGCGGTCTCCTTGATTCCGGGGTCTGAGCTCGGCAATCAACTGTGCCAGGGTCGATGGCTTCTTTACTTTGGCTTTTCCGACTCCTCGGCCGGATTTGGTAGTGCCTGGAGCACTTGCGTCAACGCTTGAGCGTAACTGGTTGTCTGCGCAAGTTCTGCCGCGCGTTCGAACAGGGCGGATACGATGGCTTCGCAGTCGCGGTCGGATAGCGAGGCGCTGCCTCGCGCATGGAGCTCGCGACTTAGGATCTGGGCCAATATGGTCCGAATGCCCATCGTTGACGACCCTTGCCTTGTCTTCCGGTTCTCACGGTATCTTTGTAAGCCTCGCTGCGGCTTTGATTGCTAAGGCAGCGAAGTTTCGCTCACGGCTGGTTTGAACAGCTGACCATGATCCGAAATTGCAACGTTGCCCGTTTAACAGTTGAAGCGAGCGGATATTCCGTCTCCGAACGTCAAAAGCCGGTGAACAACTTGCGCGAGCTTTTTAAGCAATCGTGTTTTGCTGCGTCGATGCAACCTCAGTATGTAGCTCCCGTATGGATTGATCTCGTTTCAGTGCAACCTTGGGGAAATTCCAATGAGAGCTACTCTGGCCGCTGCGGCGGCGGTATTTATTTCGACTACGGGCGCAAGCATGGCGGCTGATCTCGCCGCTGCCTATACCAAGGCTCCACAGGCCGCGGTCTATAGCTGGACGGGCTTCTACATCGGCGGCAACGTCGGCGGAGGCGTTGCTTCATCTCATTTCGATGATCCCGGCATTCTTGGCTCTTCCACGGCGACGGACGGTTTCTTCACTGGCGGCGCGCAAATCGGCTACAACTATCAATTCGGCGCCGGCTTGATCGGTATCGAAGCGGACGTGAATGGAAACAGCACGTTTAGGGGCTCGGTGATTGGCGCTGGTGATCGCTTCTCTTTTGCGGTCGGCGACAGGGCAGATGTCAGTGGTACCATCCGGGGTCGGGCCGGCCTGGTCATGAGCAACGCCTTGATCTACGTGACGGGCGGCGCCGCTTGGGCGGATCTCAGGCAAACCGGAGTCGCATTCAGCAACTTTGGCTTCTCCGGCGGACCCAATGCCAACAGCAACGGGACCAGTTGGGGAGGCGTTATCGGCGCAGGCGTCGAGTTCGCGGTGAGCCCGAATTGGACGGTTGGCGCGGAATTCCTTCATACCGTGTATGAAGACCACGATGCTGCGCTCATAAACGTCAATGGAACGAGCGCGTGCGGAGTTGCAGCCGGTTGCACCATCCGCAGTCAGCTGACGACCGACGTCGCGCGCGTACGGTTCGACTACAAGTTCGCGCAATAGGGCGTTGACCCGCGATAGAAGGCTGTCCCTGGACAGCCTTCTCTGTCTGGCGCCAAAGAGTGTGCGGGCCTCCCGTATGGTGGCGTCTCGCCTGGCGTTGATTTGGCCGCTCGTCGCTCGCACGCGGAGAGGAAATGAAGAGAATCGCTGTTGTTGCAGCCTTTTCAATGTTTGGAGCGACGGTGGTCGCGGCCGCTGAGCTGGCACCCAGGCATGCCGAACTGTCGCCGCTCGTCACGAGGCCTGCAGGCGGTCCTGGCGTTGCCGGAAAACGGGATACAACCAACTTGGTCACCCGGCAAAACCGGGAAGCCATCGACAGAGTAGCCGCACTGAGCGGCTTTTTCCTTGCGACAATCACAACCGTACTTCTTGCATCACAGCTCGGATTGGGTGACGCAAGGATAAATGTTGAAACAACGGGCGCGCACAACGGCAAAAGAACTGGCCACGAGGGTTTCAGGAACTCTCCGGTGTGATGGGCCGCTGTCACTCCCGTTGCGTCAGCGCGAGCCGCAGCCCTTATGCAGTCGCGCTGACGCACATCCCGCACGTCTAGCTGCAAGACTCATACATATCCATCATCGCGCCGCTGCGGTGGCGCGAATCGATGCTGATCCGGATGCTGGTCCAGAGGTCAGCAAGCATCTAACCGGGACATGGAGCATTCCTGGCAGGTGCCCAATGTCCCGGGATTTCTTGTTCAGTTGCCGGAGGGACGGAAATCGGCGTCCTCGCCGCCTACTCTGGACGGGTCTCTTTCACTCGAGCCGACAATGTCGATCCTCGACCAGGCCCGCGTTCGCGCGCTGGCACGGATCGGCTCACTCAACTCGTTATGCGCCCGGCGCAGATGCGTCGAACCCGCCCCTTGAGCGAACACCGGCATTGCAACGGTGACGGAAAGAATCATCGTGGCGCCTAATATTTTGATCTTGGTCAATTTGATTCTCCGGTTTGACTTGTGAGCGCCTATGCGCACGAAACCTGAAACAGTTTCGCGTTGATCGGACTCGACAAGCTCCGTCAAAATTTCCAACCGACGCCTCTTCTCTGGTAACGCTCGTTGAATGTCCCTTGACATAGCAAGGGACGAACGCTCGTGGCGTTATCCGTTGGCGGTGGCGTTGAGCAGAAGGCAACTGGAAAGGATTCAAATCGACAGCTTCACGCAATTGCGAGTTAGGCTCGAATGGGCGCAAGGCGAGTCGCGGTATTCCCGTCCAGCTTGCGGACCAGTGCGTCGCGCTGGTTCAAATGACGGAAGCGTGAGGAGGTGAAGTCGAAAAATGAGTCCTCGCGTGTGCGCAGCGAGCCCACAACCGAAACCGTATCCGAACACCACTTGGTGCGAGGGACCGGACCGAACTCGGTTAACTTCTTACTCGGCGTCGCTAATGGCGAGCTGTGCCTTGGGTTTGCGCGCTCGCGCTGACGGTAAGGTCGCGGGTAACATCCGTTGCAGCACATCATCACGCAACACGAATTGATGAAATAGCGCAGCGGCTGCATGCAGCCCGATGAGCGCGATCAGCACTTTGGCCCCAAACTCATGAGCCTCGACGAACAGAACGCGGATCTCCGGGTTCGGGGCCACCAATGCGGGGATATTCCAGACTAAAAGCTGAAACGGCTGACCGTGAAACAGCGTTCCGCACAGACCGGTAATGGGCTGCAGGAAGAGCAGCAGGTAAAGACCATATTCGTTCGCCTTCGCCATCGCTTGTTGCAGTTTCGGCATGCTTTCGGGAAACGGCGGCAAATAAGCGAAGCGATGCCTCCAGACGAGACGTATCAGAACGACGAACCATGTCAGCGTGCCCGCTGTTCGGTGGATCGTCAAAATAGCTGCAGCCAGGCTGGTTTCATGATGAACTGCTCCGCGCAGCCACGCTGTGGCAAACTGAATGGTAATCAGAAGCACCGTGAGCCAGTGCAGCAGGATGGTTGTTTGATCGAAGCGTTTCCCCTTGTCCTTGGGTCCGTTGGTCAATTTCCCTGAGACGTCAAAACCGTTTCTCATCTCGAGCTGCTCCGGCAAAAGCACCCTTGCCGGGTGCGTTGACAGGCAGACCCCATCTTGAATTTCGAAATTCCCTTGAACACTGAACATCGCGAATTGTTCAGCGAGGCTTCCGGCGCGATCACTTCAGCGTGTGCTTTTGCAAGATCACTCAAGCGTGGGTTTGCAAATAGAAAAGAGAAGAACCGGGTAGGGCTGGATCAAACCATTTGCATGCCGTTGAAGGTATCGCCGGGTGCTGCTTCACGACGAAAATGAGCGACAGGAATAAACAAAGCAGCCGACGGAATAATCGGAGATCGACGATGTCTTTTGCTTCGGAGCGGGAGCGTTGCAAGAGTGTCGGAGTAGTCAACCGTGGTCTCGCCCCAATTGTGGCTCGTCGAATGGCGGCGAAGATTTCTTTGTGCTCTGCTCATGGGTGCGGTGATCGCACTCACCGCGGCCGAGGCGCGCGCTGAGGCGGAAAAATGTCCGCAGTCTGACGATGAAATCGCGACGGACCGGCCGGACGTAACGAACTCAAGCGTGGTCGTGCCCTTCGGCAGTTTCCAGAGCGAAAACGGAATCAATTCAGGCGCGCACTACGGTAGTCGGGAAATCGATGGCACAAACACCCGCTGGCGGCTCGGGATTGCGCCATGCCTGGAAATTCTGGTCGATGTGCCCTCTTATTTGGCAAGCGTGAAGGCTTCCGGAAGTGCGGGTTGGACGGATGTCGCTCCCGCCGTGAAATGGCAGATCAGCCCGCTGCCCGGAAAGATCGATCTGTCCGTGACCGCGGGGGTCTTCTTGCCAACCGGCACTGCTGAAATAGCCGGCCGTGGAGCCCAACCCTATCTGCAACTCCCTTGGTCGTGGGAATTGCACGATGGGTGGGGTGTGAGTGGAATGCTCACCGAATTCTTCCGGCCTGTCGGATCGACCGGGACTCCGATCACGGAGACGACCTTCGTGGTTGAAAAGAAGCTCTCGGAAAAGATGAGCTTGTTTACCGAATATGTTGGCGATTACCCCGCAGGAGCTGGTCCCTCGTTCGCGCTCAATTCAGGAGGCTTGTACCATCTGACCGCCCGTCAACAGGTGGATTTCCATTTCGCGATCGGGCTGAACCACAATGCGCCAAGCTACGTTCTCGGCGTAGGCTACTCGTTTCGAATCGACGGATTGTTTCCGCGCTGAGAGCAGCTCGCCCTTGAACGCGCAGCGGCGTCTTGGAGCGGGCTCGCAAGTCATTCAAAACTTCTGATCTTGTGGCGAATTACTTTGCTGGCCCGAAGGCGGACTGCTCTGGCGATTCTCAGGTAGGCTGGTTTGATCGCCGGCCTGGAGCCAGGTCGGCATTCGCACCAACGAGTTGTCAAGGTGATTAATGACCCAAACGCCTCCAAGCGCGATAAGGCCAGCCAACACGACACTAGGCAGGGTTCGCACCAGCACGCCAAGCAGATCTGCGAAGGCGGCCAATATCGCCGCGCTCGCCAATAACAGCTCGCGGCCCACTCGGTAAAGCGCCCAGACTACTCCTGCCAGAATCAGGACCAGAAGTAACTGCTTCCACAGCGGCCACTGCTGCCAGGGCACACTCGCCAATCTGCTGATCTGATCGACCGACCAGGACCAGATGAGTTCGACGAAACGGAAGATCGCCGAAATCCCGTCATGCAAGAATTTCAAGAGCTGATCGAAAACCTGTTTCATGGCCAAGCCCTCGCGCATCAGGAGATAATGCAAGAAGGCAGTGTCGGGTTCCCGAAGTCGGGCAGCCGCGCTCAATCATTTGCCGGGGTCCTGGCGACCGCGGAAGAGTCTGCGAAGGTTGGTTCACGGTCGAGGCCGGCGTCGTGACCATGACGGATCCGGAAGGCATTCCGATCTGCGACGTCGAAGGCGACAAGATCGAGCACAAATTGGCCGAAGGTGAGAACGCACGCACTATTGCGTCACGCTTGACGCTGAAAATCTTCAATGCGACGGGACGATCCGGCAGACTTCAACCGGCCCGTTCTTAGGTATCACCGGTGGGTCCATTAGGGCGTGGTCGGCTTTTGGAGGCAAAGCGGAAATGGACCGATGGGAAAATCGGCTGAATCGGTCGCAAATAACCCTTGTGCGACATCGGTAGTCAGGAGTTTTGCAGTCGCAAATTGACCGATAGACCCTGTTTCGCCGCCCACAAATTTCTGATGTAATCCCGGTTTGAAGTAGCGTCCTCCTGCATTGGGACAGGCGATGCGCTCCGGAGCAAGCAGCAAACGGCCGGGACAGAAGGCGGAAACGCGGAAGCGCCACGCTGCGCCAACCATGCGCCGCCGCCGTTCCTCCGATGACCAGGCTGGTGAAGTCGATATTGATGATCGACGAAAGGCGGAGGGGGCCATTCGGGAAAGCGAATACAAGCTTCGTCAAATCATCGACACGGTACCAAGCCTCGTCTGGGCGACGGGGCTCAATGGCGAAAACACATATGCCAATCAGCGCATTTTGGACTATATCGGCGCGAGATATGAGGATTTTAAGAATCGTGGTTGGCAGCGGTTCGTGCACCCGGACGACTTGCCAGAAACTTTAAAGGCCTTCCATCACGCAATTGAGACTGGAACTTCCTACGAGACTGTACACCGCGTGCGTCGGGCGGACGGCGAGTTTCGTTGGCACCGCACTCGCGGTGAGGCAATGCGTGACCGAGAGGGCCGAGTCATCCAGTGGTATGGCCTGACTATTGACGTCGATGAAGCCAAGAAGGCCGAAGAGCGGCTGCGCCGCAGCGAAGCCTATCTGGCGGAAGCACAGCATCTGAGTCACACAGGCAGTTTCGGCTGGACGCCTTCCACCGGCGACTTTCACTGGTCGGACGAAACCTTTCGCATTCTGGAATACGACTCGAGCGTCAGACCGACCTTGGAACGGGTGCTGCAGCGCGTTCACCCCGACGACCTCGCGACTGTGCGCCAGGCTATTGACGAGGCATCGCGTGGCGGCAAGGTCGACATTACGCATCGTCTGTTGATGCCGGGCGGTTCAGTCAAGTTCGTGCATGTCCTGGGATACGCCTTGAAGGATGCGGCCGGCAATCTGGAGATTGTCGGAGCGGTGATGGACGTGACAGAACGCAAGCGCGCCGAGGAAGCATTGCGCCGTGGCGAAGCCTGGTTTGCGCAAGCACAGAGGCTAAACCGAACCGGTACTTGGGTCATGAACGGGACAACGAGGCGTTTTCTGTATTGGTCGGACGAGTGTTACCGGATCTGGGGGTTGGATCCGCTGCAGGGCCTTCCAAGCCGAGAAGATATGTGGGGACGCATTCACCCCGACGATCGAGAAAGGCTGTGGGGAGTAGTCCAGCAGGCATTGAGCGAGCAAAGAGATTTCTTTGAGGAGTTCAGAATCTTACTGCCTGATGGAACGGTGAAATACCTGGAAGCAAACAGCTATCATGAATTTTCCCCACTCGGCGCGCTACTCGAGGTCATCTGCACATGCGTCGACGTGACAGAACGGAAGCGCGCACAAGACGAGCGTGAGAGGTTGCGGCAGCTGGAGTCAGATCTCGCCCGCATGAACCGTTTGAGCCTGATGGGGGAACTGACGGCCTCGCTGGCTCACGAAATCAAGCAGCCGATCGGCAGCGCGTGCAACAATGCTTGTGCAGCCCTGAATTTTCTCGACGAGCAACCGCCTGAGCTGGCCGAGGTCAGGGAGGCGCTCGATTGCGTCGTGGCGGATGCCAATCGCGCCGGAGAAATCATCGACCGCATCCGCGATCAAGTTAAAAAAACGCCGCCGAGAAACGATCACTTTGATCTGAATGCGGCGATCAACGAGGTGACGGACCTGGCGCGGAATGCAATCATCCAAAATCGCGTCTCGGTCCAGACCCGGCTTGCTGAGACACTATTTCCTATTCACGGCGATCGTGTGCAATTGCAACAAGTGGTCATGAACTTGCTGCTGAATGCGGTCGAAGCAATGGGCGATGGCCACGCAGGGGCGCGAGAGCTGTTGATCAGCACCGAGCAAGACCACAACGGCGTACTCGTGGCAGTGCGCGATTCCGGGCCGGGAATCGATGCGGGACATCTGGAGTGCGTTTTCGATCCCTTTTACACCACGAAATCGAAGGGTATGGGGATGGGACTGTCGATCTGCCGGTCGATCATCAAAACTCATGGCGGACGCCTGTGGGCCACCGCTTGTCAACCACACGGGACTCTTTTTCAGTTTACGATCCCTGCTCGAAGGGCCTGAGCAGCGGATGGTCTGCTTATGGCCCATCGCGTCATTTCGCTGCAAAGCAGCGCTTTGATCGCTTTCGGGTCCAAGCGAACATCAAGTGGCACGTAGGACCGGCGGCTCAATCGATAACTTCGTAAAAGTCAGACACGCACTGAGATGTTCTTGCGGGACATCGATCGGCAAGCGCGCGCACTCCACCTCACGGAATTTTGGCAATTTCCACCAGGCGATTACGAAGCCAGCAATGGGCTAGTTCCCTGTCAACGCGCGGATGCCACACGGCAATCACATCGAAACCCGGAACAGCGATAGGAGACTTGAGCACGGCCAGCCGCTTATCGTTATCGCGCAACAGGCGAGACGGAACGAGTGCGATAAGATCGTCCGTTTGCAATATCTCCGGCGCGAGCAGGAAGCTCGACACGGAGTACCGAACCTTGCGCCGTAGCTTTAGGCGAGCAAGCGCCTGATCGGTTGGGCCCTCGAAGGATCCGCCTGTTGGCGACACGACAATATGATCATAGTTGCAAAAACGCTCAACGGTCATTGCCCCACGCCGCGCGAGCGGATGCTGGGGGCGAACGGCGACGACATAGCGCTCGCGGTAAAGCAACCGAGACGGCAGATCAGACATTGCAAACTCAGGAATGGTGACCGCCAGGTCGATTTGTCCACGAGCCAGGGCGTCGCTGAGGCCCTCGATGATCGGCGGCGTAATGGCCAGCCGGACATGTCTCGCTTCGCTCCTCAGCACCTTTACGAACGGCACGAGAAGAGCGTGTTGTATGTAGTCGTTGCTCGAAATGCTAAACGTAGCCTCGGCG
>Ga0207665_10000860_pt1 | contig 20521 bp, 19 predicted proteins | sample LARL112metaG_FD_184351 | JGI IMG/M metagenome (GOLD analysis project Ga0207665, IMG submission 184351) | Corn, switchgrass and miscanthus rhizosphere microbial communities from Kellogg Biological Station, Michigan, USA - LAR L11-2 metaG... | ecosystem: Host-associated > Plants > Roots >...
GCGTATTTCCAGGGCTCGTCGGTCACCACGACCACGCGCTTTGCCCCTTCGGCGGCAACCTGGGCGGCAATCTGCGGCACCGTCAGGCCGCCGTCGTTCGCCTGGCCGCCTGTCATGGCGACGGCGTCGTTGAACAGGATCTTGTAGGTCATCGTCACCCCGGAGGCGATCGCCGCGCGGATCGCGAGGTAGCCGGAGTGGTTGTAGGTGCCGTCGCCGAGATTCTGGAAAACGTGATCGCGCTTCGAGAAAGGCGCTTCGCCGATCCAGTTGGCGCCTTCGCCGCCCATCTGCGTGTAGCCGAGCGTCTTGCGGTCCATCCACTGCGCCATGTAGTGGCAGCCGATGCCGGCATAGGCGCGGCTGCCTTCGGGCACCCGCGTGGATGTATTGTGCGGACAGCCCGAGCAGAAATAAGGGATGCGCTGGGCGACGTCGGCGGTCTCGGCAAGTGCACGCTGCGCGGACTTCAGCCGCGCGACATTGGCCGCAAGCTCGTCATTGGTGCCGTAGCGCAGCAGCCGCTCGCCGATGCAGATGGCGATGTCGTTCGGATCGAGCGCGCCCTTGACCGGGAACAGCCAATTGCCCTGCTCGTCCTTCTTGCCAATGCAGACCGGCTGGTTGGCCGTGCCATAAAGTTCTTCGCGCACCTGCACTTCGATCAGCGAGCGCTTTTCCTCGACGACGATGATGAGATCGAGTCCCTGCGCGAATTCGGCGAGTTCCTGGCGGCCGATCGGCCACACGCAGGCGATCTTGAACAGGCGCAAGCCGAGATCATTGCACTTGATTTCATCGATCCCGAGCTCGTCGAAGGCCTGCCGCACATCGAGATACGCTTTGCCGGTGGTGATGACGCCGATCTTGGGCGCGCGGCCTCCGGTCGTGATGATCCTGTTGAGCTTGTTGGCGCGCACGAAGGCGAGCATGGCGTCGCGCTTGAAATCGTGCAGGCGCGCTTCCTGCCCGAGAAACGTATCGGTCAACCGGATATTCAGGCCGCCCGGCGGCATGCGAAAATCTTCCGGCGTAATGATATTGATGCGATCGAGACTTGCATCGACCACCCCGGTCGATTCCACCGTCTCGTGCATGCATTTGAGTGCCGCCCACGCTCCGCTGAAGCGCGACATCGCCCATCCGTAGAGCGCGTAATCGGCAAATTCCTGCACGCCGGCCGGATTGAGGATCGGCATCATCACGTCGACGAAATGGAACTCCGACTGATGCGCGGTGGTCGAAGACTCCGCGGTGTGGTCATCGCCCATCAATGCAATGACGCCGCCATGCTTCGATGACCCTGCAAGATTCGCGTGGCGGAAGGCATCGCCGGTGCGATCGACACCGGGGCCCTTGCCGTACCACATGCCGAATACGCCATTGAACTTGCCCTCGCCGCGCAGTTCGGCCTGCTGGGTTCCCCACAGCGCCGTGGCGGCGAGCTCTTCGTTGATGCCTGGCTGAAACTTGATGTCGGACGCGGCAAGCCGGCGTGCGGCGCGGATGAATTGCTGATCGAGGCCGCCGAGCGGCGATCCGCGGTAGCCCGTGACGAAGCCCGCGGTGTTGAGGCCGGCGCGACGATCCAGCTCTTTCTGCATCAGGCAGGCGCGGATCAACGCCTGATACCCGGTCACGAATATATGCGACTGGGTAAGGTCGTATTTATCCTCGAGGCTGACCGGTCGAAGCGGCATGGATTGCCTTGTCACGCGGCGTACGGGGGGCGCCAATCCCTCTCATATAGGCTTGCCCCGCACGACGCAAAGCGTCGGATTCAGGATAAAGGCTAGGCTATACCGCGGAGACTTCCGGTCAATTTCGTAGTTGACGCGCGGTCTAGAAGGAAATTTCCGCGAAGGGCCTCCGCGCGCAGTTTGGCGCAATGCAACAGACAGGGCAGACCCACACCGATGTGGGTGGTCAAATTCTGTGCGGCCTGCCAGAAGGGTGGCGCCGGAACTTCATAATGCTGCAATCCCCGCCCTCCTCGATCGAGACCAAGGCGTCCTGGGCCGTTGCCACCGCGGCGCTCGGCACGATGCTGATGGCATTCGGCGCCGCGTGGATCACGGCGGTCGCGCTCAAGGACATTGCCGCCGAGGTGGATGGCGTGCGCTCGATCCCGGCGCTCGCCAGCGCTCTCGCCTGGCTCGGCTCGGGCTTCGGCGGCATCCTGATGGGGCGCATTGCCGAAAAAGTCGGCACGCGGTGGACCGTCATCTTCGGCTCGCTGATGATCGCCGTCGGCCTGACGATCTCAACGTTCGGACCGCCCTGGCCGCTCTGGATCGGCCACGGACTGTTCATCGGGTTGATCGGGCTCGGCGGCATAAATGCGCCGATGTACATTTACGTGAGCCGCTGGTTCGATCGCAGGCGTGGTTCGGCCTTGGCGCTGATCTCGAGCGGAAGCTACCTCGCCGGCGCAATGTGGCCACCCATCTTCGAGCGTGCCATCGCGACCATCGGCTGGCGCGAGACCATGCTGTGGTACGCGCTCACCGAAATTGTCGTGATCCTTCCACTGGCGTTGATCTATTTCCGCGCGCCTCCGGAACTTGCTTTCCCCGCAACGCTATCAGAGTCCGGTGCCGGGAAACGCGTGCTCGGATGGTCGCCGAATGTCGTATTCGGCATCATGTGCGTCGCCGCGGTGTTGTGTTGCGTTCCGATGGCAATGCCGCAGGGCCATCTGGTAGCGTTCTGCAGTGATCTCGGCATCAGCGGCTCGGTAGGCGCACTGATGCTGTCGGTCCTGCTGGGCACCGCATTCTTGAGCCGGCAGATCTGGGGCGCAATTTCCGACCGGATCGGCGGCCTCGCCACCGTGTTGATCGGCTCGGCGTGGCAGGCGGCGTCGATGACGGCGTTTCTCTTCACCCAGAGCGAGGCCGGCCTGTTTACCGTCGCCGCCGCCTTCGGACTCGGCTTTTCCGGAATCATTCCGGCATATGTGCTCGCGCTCCGCGAATTGTTTCCAGCGTCCGAAGCGTCATGGCGAATTCCTACACTGCTTCTGTTCAGCGGCGCTGGAATGGCGCTCGGCGGCTGGCTCGCCGGATTGCTGTACGATCACTTTGCCTATTATGCGCCGGCGTTCGCGACGGGCATCGGCGCCAACATTCTCAATTTACTCTTGGTTGGAATCCTGGTCGGGCGGCAGCGCCTGCGCCTCACGCCCGCGATGGGCTGATCAGCCAGACGGCGCCCAGTACACCAAATGCCACGAGAGCGGTGCCGAGCGCGGCCCACGATGCCGAAGCCGCGAGCGCGGTGGTTGCCGCCCAGGCGATCGATGAAAAGGCTTCGGCGAAGGTGGCGAGACGGGACGAGGTCTGCCTGCGGCGAAACTGGCTGCGGCGCGCCTGCACGCGGAAACAAAGCTGTATCGCAGTTGCCGCCGCCGCCGCGGAGAGAATTCCGAGCGCGCAAACAACCCCGGCAAATACTGAGTCAAGCGTCAGCACCGCCACGATCGGTGCGAACACAAATGCGATCATCCCGATGACCGCTTCGATCTTGGCCCAAAGAATTCGACGCGAGCCAATAGGCGCGGTGGCGACCAGATCGGGCGCGTCTTCGCCGGAAATCGACAGCCACGCGAGGCCGCCGGCCAGCTGGCCTGCCGCCATCACGACGACGGGAATCAGGAGTACGAACGAGTCGTTGTGATCGTGGAATGTCACCCACAGAAGCATCGCGGGTGGAAGCAGATAAAGGATCTGCATCAGGGTCTGCGAAATCAGCCACGGATCGCGCAGCAGCAACGTCCATTCCTTGTGCCGCAGCACGCGGGCAGGCGAGCGGCGGCGAAAACGGAGCGACCAGCGGCGATGGCGCACGATCGCGCTCGAGACACCTGCCGCTGCCACGGCATGCTCGCCAAATCTGCGCGAGAACAGCGCGATCGACGCCGCAAGCACGACGACAGCGAACATCATGACTCCCGCCAGCGCACCGTAATCTCCGAGCACGGCACGGGCAGGCCACCAGAACGCGCTGTGCGTATCGGGCGCATGCGACAGCATCCAGTCCGATTGCAGGGCGGCAAAGCGTGACAGACTGCCGGCCGAAAATATCGCGGCCATCTGCAGGCCGATGACGAATGCAGCGCCGATGACCGCCGCCACGATCTGCGCAACCAGGCGCGTGCGTTTGGCGCCGATTACGCGGAACAGGGCGATGGTGAGCGCTAGAGCTGCTGCCGTGGCCACCGCACCCATAGCGGCGACGACACCGTAGGCGGCCAGCCAGCGGGCCCCGCCGAGAAAAGCCAGCACGTTGATGAAAGGCGCTGCGAGCAGGACAGCGATGGCGACGGCCGCGCCCGCGATGCGACCCATGCGCACGGCGAATACTTTTCGCGCGGATGCAGGCGATGTGAGAATGAGATCAAGATCGGAGCGCGAATAGAACGCGCGCGTCACGGACTCCATCGCCTGCGACAAAAGCAGTGACCACGACAGCAACAGCGAGCCCGTTATACCGACCAGCGCCGAAGTCTCTGATTCAAGATCGGCATTCGCGTAGCTCGCCACCGTCCAGAACCCGAAGACGTGCATGAAGGCTGCAAAGGCGATCAGCGCGATCGTGGCCGTACGGGCCCGCGTGCGCCCGCCCGCCGTCATCAGGGAGGTCCAGTCGCGCCAGCCGAGGCGAAATTCGTGGCCTGCGAGCCAGGTGAGCGAAGCGGGCTGGCTCACGCGGCAACCACTTCTTCGGCGACGAGCGCGAGAAATGTATCTTCCAGGCTTGTCGCGCCCTTTCCGGTCTGACGGCGCAGATCCTCGAGCGTGCCTTCGGCGATGAGGCGTCCGCCGGCGATGACGCCAATGCGGTCAGCCATGCGCTCCGCCACTTCAAGAATGTGCGTCGTCATGATGACGGTGCCGCCCGCGCGTACGCGCTCGCGCAACACGTTCTTCACCTGGCGCGCCGTGCCGGCATCAAGTCCGGTCAACGGTTCGTCGAGAATGATGAGCTTCGGATCGTGAACGAGCGCGCCGGCCAGCGCCACTTTCTGGCGCATGCCTTTGGAAAATCCTTCGCAGCGCTCGTGCGCATGCGGTTCGAGACCAAGCCACCCGATCAGATCCCGTGCGCGGGCTTCGGCAGTTGCAGGCTCGATGCGCCACAGGCCCGCGACAAACTCAAGATACTCGTAAGGCGTCAGCTTGTCGTAGATCATCGGCTCGTCCGAAAGCCAGGCAGTGACCTGTTTGGCAGCAACCGGATCGGCGAGTGCATCGACGCCTTCGATACAGATCGAACCGGCATCCGGCCGCAGCAATCCCACGACCATCCGCAAGGTGGTCGTCTTGCCGGCGCCGTTGGGACCGACGAGCACGTAGAACTCGCCGCCATAAACCGTGAGATCGAGCGCATCGACCGCGGGACGGTCGAACCGCTTGCTGACGCCACGCAACGCAAGCGCGATGGGAGGGTTTTGCTTCATTCGAACTGCCGCCGTCTGGTGAGGTGTCGTTCCTTACCCCACGAGTCGTTTCAGCGGCGTAAATCGTCGAATTGCAGCAACGGAGTTAAGCTTTCAGTCAGCCTACGGCTTGGGCACCATTCTAAACATGGCCTCACCATAGGTCTGGCGCGCATCGGCAAGAAGCGGCTGAACGGCCGCGACGAAGGCGTCATGTTCCGCAGGCGTGAGTGTGTTGATCTTGCAACCTTCCGCTTCGATCGCCTTGCGCGATTCTTCGTGCTCTTCAACCGCAAGCTTGCGTTGATAGGCGACCGCTTCGTTCACCGCTGCCTGCATGGCGCCCTGCAGATCCCGCGGCCAGCTTTCGAAGGACGTCCGATGCAGGAAGATAGGCCGTGAAATGTAAAAATGATTGCTCAGTGTGTGGAACTTGTGAAACTTGTGCACGCCGTAGGTCACCGTATTGGCGAGCGGATTTTCTTGCGCATCCAGCGTGCCGGCCTTGATCATGTCGATCGCCTCGGTCAGGTCCATGCGCATGGCGATCGCGCCGAGCAATTCGAAAGTGCGTTTGTGAATTTCGCTGGGCAACACGCGGATCTTCATCCCCTTCATATCCGCCGGCACATGAATCGGACGCAGCCTGTTTGAGATGTGGCGAAAGCCATTCTCGAACCAACCGAGGATGCGATAGTTGACGCGTTCCTCGGTTTTACGAGCAAGAAACTCCCCGAGCGCGCCATCCATCGCACCGCGTGCTTGCGCGTTGCTGGAAAACAGAAACGGCAAATCGACAAATCCCAGTTCCGGCACGCGATCGGTCAAATAGCTCGACGATTGATAGCCCAGAGTCATCGAGCCATCTTCAACGAGTGTGAGAATGTCCTCGGCCTTGTGACCGTGATCCATGATGTTGAAGACATACTCGATCGAGACATCTTTGCCGAATTGCGCGTCGAGCTTGTCGCCGATGAGTTTCAACGATTTGCTGAAACCGGTGCTCGGCGGCCCGTAGCCGCCCATGCGAATTTTGATTGGATTGGCCATTTTCACTCGCTCGTTGCGGCACTCTCTATACTGACGCGGAGCGATCTGGCCAAGCAGAAGCGTTGTGGTAGAGTCCGCCCGCATTCACGGAGGACCAAGCCCATGAACAAGCTCGCCAGCGTTCCCAAAAGTTCACGGGGTGAAATTTCTCCAGCAGAGTGGGAAGCGCGGGTCGATCTTGCGGCCGTCTACCGGCTGACCGCGCACTATGGTTGGGATGATGTCATCTACAACCATTCGTCCATGCGCGTTCCGGGTGAGCCGCGCAAATTCCTGATGAAAAAGCATGACCTGCTCTACACCGAGGTGACAGCATCCAACCTCGTCAAGGTGTCAATGGATGAGGACCTTGACGAGAAGTCCGGCGTCAACCGGCCAGGCTTCACGCTGCATGGCGGCGTTCTGAGCGCGCGGTCGGACGTGAACTGCGCGATGCACGTTCATACGAATATCGGCATGGCGATCGCTGGACTGAAGGGCGGTCTCCGCATGGTGTCGCAGCAGGCGGTTCGTTTCTATAAGCGCATCGGTTACCACGCCTATGAGGGCATCACCGAAGACCTCGAAGAGCGCGAACGTCTCAACCGGGATCTCGGACAAAACCGCGCGATGATCATGCACAATCACGGCCTGCTTACCGTCGGCAAGAGCGCGCGCGATGCCTTTGTGTTGATGAAGCACCTGATTGATGCCGCCGACATCCAGCTCAAGCTGGAAGCGACCGGGAAAGAGCTGATCGAAATTTCCGACGCGGTTTGCGCCAAGACCGCGGAGCAGTACGAACACCACGATGCCGGTCGCGGCAGCCATGACTGGGCGGCCTACCTGCGCGTTCTCGACAAGTTCGACACGAGCTATCGTAACTGAGCGCTCCGCCGTGGCCTTCGCAAACCGCATGCAGGAAAAGCTTGCGCGCGGGGAGGTCACATTGTGCATGGCGACACGCCTTGCCCGTACCGCCGACATCGCAATGATCGCGGACGCGTGCGGCTTCGATGCCTTCTACGTCGATATGGAGCATTGCACGATCTCGCTCGATGACACGGCGCAGATCTGCGTCGCTGCCCTGCCGATCGGGGTCACGCCGCTGGTGCGTATCGCCGGTCACCAGTTCGACGATGCGGCACGCCTGCTCGATGCCGGTGCGCTCGGCATCATCTGCCCGAATGTGAGCACGCGCACTGAAGCCGAAGCATTTGTGCGCGCTTGCCGCTTTCCGCCGTTGGGCGAACGCTCGGTCGCCGGCGCCGGTCCGCTGCAAGGCTATCGTCAAGTCCCCCTCGGCGAGGTCAACAAACAGGGAAACGCCGCGACATCGCTCATTGCCATGCTGGAGACGTCGGAGGGCATTGCCAACGCCGACGCCATCGCTGCATTGGCCGGGATAGACGTGTTGCTGATCGGCTCAAACGATCTGTGCACCGCCATGGGCATTCCCGGCGAGCTGAAAAATCCGAAATTGCGGGCCGCTTATGAGACCACGGCGAAAGCGTGCAAGGCGCACGGCAAGATTCTCGGCGTCGGCGGAATTCGCGGCGATGTCGACCACGTAAGTGAGCTTGTAAAACTCGGCGCGCGCTTCGTGATCGCGGGTTCGGATGTGCAATATCTGATCAAGTCGGCGCGCCAGGAAGTCGACTCGCTGCGCAAAGCGAAGTAGGCGTCAACGTTCGTTCCGCCGTCCCTCGCCCGGACCCCACTGCCAGAAGTCCCGCCCCTCTTCCCGCATGAAGCGCGCAAGCACCATCATGTGCACTTCGGACGCGCCATCGACCAGTCGCGCGGCACGCGCTGCGCGGTAGATCCACTGAGCGATGGAATCCTGCGAGAAGCCCCGGGCGCCCTGCAGCTGGATCGCCACATCAGCAGCCTTGTGCAGCGTGTCGGCGACCTGAACTTTCGCCATCGAGACTTCCTTACGCGCGCGGCCGCCCTGGTCGAGCATCCAGGCAGCATGCATGGTCAGCAACCGGCCGATTTGAATCTGCTGCGCTACTTCACCCAGCTTGATCTGCACGCTTTCCCGATCGCCCAGCTTCACGCCGAAACCTTCGCGCTCCGCGACGTAGGCCTGCGCGATTTCCATGCAGCGTTTCGACTGGCCCAGCCAGCGCATGCAGTGGGTCAACCGCGCGGGCCCGAGCCGGATCTGCGTGATCTTCAGTCCGTCGCCCTCGTTCAGCAGAATGTTTTCGGAGGGAATTTCCAGTCCGTCGAATTCGAGCTCGCAATGGCCGCCGTGCTCATGCGGCCCCATGATTGGAATGCGGCGCACGATTCGCCAGCCGGGCTGGTCCTTGTGAAACAGGAATGCCGTCAATCCCCGCCGCTTGTCGTCACTGGTGCGCGCGAGAAGGATGAAATGCGCGGCCCCTTGGGCACCCGTTGCGAACCACTTGCGTCCCTTGATGATGTAGCGGTCGCCTTTTTTCTCGGCGCGCGTCCTGATCATCGAAGGATCGGAGCCGCCGCCTGGCGCAGGCTCGGTCATCGTGAACGTCGAACGGACTTTTCCTTCGACGATCGGTCTCAGCCACTTTTCCTTCTGTTCGCGCGTGCCGACCAGCTTGAGCACGTTCATGTTGCCGTCGTCGGGCGCCATGCAATTGAACGCAAGCGGCCCGAAAATCGAGCGCGCGGCCTCTTCGTAAATAGCCGCCCAAGCCACAATCGGCAGGTCCATGCCACCGAACTCCTTCGGCGACTGTGGGGCCCACAAGCCAGCCTTCTTCGCCTTTTCGCGAACTTTCGCCAACCTCGCTTCAGGGATGTTCTCGTGCTCGGAGAAATTTTCCGGGTCGGCCTCGAGCGGCAGAACATGTTCTTCGACAAATGCGCGTACGCGCAACCGGAGGTCTTCGATTTCGGGCGAGAGCGTGAAGTCCATACTTACCCCTTGATCTGAATCACCTGGCCGCCGTCGACGACTATCGTCGCGCCGGTAATGTAGCTGCCAGCGTCGGAGGTGAGCAGCAGCAACGCGCCGTCGAGGTCGCCCGGATTGCCAAAACGTCCCATCGGAATCTCGCGCTTGATGGCAGCGCCGGCCTCGCCCGTCAGGTATTCGTCGTTCATCTCGGTAATGAACCAGCCCGGCGCGATGGCATTGACCCGCACGCCCTTGAACGCGAGCTCGACTGCCAATGCCTTGGTGACCTGCACGACGCCGGCCTTGGCCGTGGCATAGGCGACGGCCCCTTTCGAGACTGCAAGCCCAAGCACCGACGCAATGTTGACGATCACGCCTTGTTTGTTTGCCGCAAGGATGCGACGCGCGGCTTCCTGCGCCCAGAAAAAGACGGAGTCGAGATTGGTCGAGAGCACCCGGCGCCATTCTTCCGGCGCCATTTCAACCGCCCGGCCGCCATGCGCGATGCCAGCATTGTTGACGAGAATCGTCACGGTGCCGAAGGCTTTCTCCGCGGAATCGAAAGCGCGCGTCATCGCCGCGCGGTCGGTGACATCGGCCTCGATGGCGATCGCTTTGCCGCCCTTGCCTTCGATCTCCCCCTTGAGCGCCTTGAGGCGCTCAGCCCGCCGCGCCACCAGCACGACGGCGGCGCCGTTGTCGGCCAGCGCTTTGGCGAACTGCGTGCCAAGACCGCTGGACGCGCCGGTCACCAGCGCCACCTTGCCTTTGAGGCTGAACATATCCGCGGCTTTCATGCCGTAACCTTATACACATGCGCGGCAACCACATGAATAGACTATGAATCTCAGGCCGCCTATTTTGCCCCGGTCAACTTTCGGGATGGGTGGCTTGAACAGACTGTGGCAGGCGGCAATCAACAGCTGGAATGGCCTGGTTGCGGTGACGCAAACGGAAGAAGCCTTCCGGCAGGAAATCATTGTTCTCGTCATCGGCGTGCCGCTCGCTTTTTTCCTGACGGCGGACGTCGGCGAACGGTTCGCGCTCATCGGCGTGATCATTTTCATCATGATCGTCGAGCTGCTCAACACGGCAATCGAGAAGCTGTGTGACCGCGTTACGCGCGACGACGATCCCGTAATCAAACGCGTCAAGGACATGGGCTCGGCCGCGGTCGGCCTCTCGCTGCTGTCGGCAGCAGCCGTGTGGCTCTGGATTCTGGTCGAGAAGCTTTGGTCCTAGTGGCCGTAAAGCGAATGCGGCAACGCGGTTGCGAGCCCCGGCGCGAACCAGAGCACCACGAGCGCGAATAGCTGGATCAGCACGAACGGGATGATACCCACGTAAATATGCCGCGTGGTGATCTGCGGCGGCGCGACGGCGCGCAGAAAAAACAAGGTCGGCCCAAGCGGCGGATGCATATACGAGGTCTGCAGGTTGACCGCCATCATGATGCCGAGCCAGACCGGATCGACGCCCGGCATGGCCAGCAGTGTCGGTGCGACGATCGGGATCACGACGAAGATGATCTCGAAGGCATCCATCACGAAGCCAAGCAGGAACATCGCCAGCATGACGGCCAGTACCGCACCGGCCGCACCGCCCGGCAGATTTGACAGGGCGCGATGCACCATCTCGTCACCGCCGAGTGCACGGAAAACGAGACTGAACATCGTCGCGCCGATCAGGATCAGGAAAATCATGCTGACGATCTGCGCCGTCGTCTCGCAGACCGGTCTCAGCAGCGGCGTGATTGCGCTCTTGCGTGCCGCGAGCAAAATCGCACCGACCGCACCGATTGATGCCGCTTCGGTCGGCGTGGCGATGCCGCCAAGGATCGAGCCCAGCACGGCGACGATCAGTACAAGGGGTGCAACAAGTACTTCAGCAAGGCGCCGCGCCATTGCAAATCCGCGCGCCGCTTTCGGATCCGGCGGCAGCGCCGGCGAAGCTTTTGGCCAGAAAATCGCAACCGCAATGAGAAACAGCAGATACAGCAAAACCAGGGTAAGCGCGGGCACCAGCGCGCCGGCAAAAAGATCGCTCACCGTAATCGAACGCGGAGCAAAGACGCCTTTCGAAAGCTGTGCGGCCTGATAGGCATTGCCCAGTTGGTCGCCGAGAAGAACCAGTACGGTGGCCGGCGGAAATATCTGCGCGAGCGTTGCGGTTGCGGCAACCGTGCCTGCGGCAAGCCGCGGGTCGTAGCCGAAGCGAATCATCGCCGGCAGCATGATCAGACCCATCGTCACCGTCGTCGCGCCGACCACACCTTTGGCGGCAGCAAGCAGCGTTCCGACGATAACCGCGGAAATTCCAAGCCCGCCGCGCAATGTACCGAAGAGGCGTCCCATCGTTTCCAGCAAATCTTCGGCGATCCGCGAGCGTTCGAGCATCACGCCCATGAAAATGAACAATGGAATTGCGAGCAGGACCTCGTTGGTCATGACGCCGAAGATCCGCTGCGGTAGCGCTCCGATAATGGCGAAGCGCATGACGCCAACGGCATCGCCGATAAGCGCGAAGATCAGCGACACGCCAGCGAGCGTCAGCGCAACCTGATAGCCCGCCATCAGTGCAGCGATGACGACGAGCACCATCAGGATTGCGAGAACCTCGGCGAGCGGCATCAGCGGTTCCTCGCCAGCACCGCCGCGGCGCGGATCGCCTGCGCGATCCCCTGCAGTGCCATCAACAGCGCAAAGAGCGGGATCAGCGTCTTGAGCAGGAAAACCAGCGGTAGACCGCTCGCTTCCTGCGAACGCTCAAGGATCGACCAGGACCGTGCCGCGTAGGGAACCGATAACCAGATCAACACGATCATGAACGGCAGCAGGAGAACCAGGGCACCAACCAGATCGATCAGCGCTTTGGTACGCGCGGAGGCGTCCGCATAAAATATATCGACGCGCACATGGCCACCGACTTGCAGCGTCCACGCTGCCGCCAGCATGAATACCGTGGCGTGCGCGTAAACCACCGTTTCGGTGAGCCAGACGGATCCGAGTCCGAACAGGTAGCGCACGATCACCAGCGCGAACTGCAGCAAAACCACCACCAGCGCCAGCCATGCGACGGCGCGGCCCAGAGCCGATGTGATGCGGTCAATGCGGTCAGCAACCGCCGTCATATGCGCAAAAGTCATAGCGCCGATGATGGCACAAAGGCGGACCTTTTGCTTATATTGAGGGCATGTCCGGGCATGACCACGACCACGATCACGACCACCACCACCATGATCACGATCATTCCGAGCTTTCGGAAACCCAGTTGCGTGTACGCGCCCTGGAAACGGTGCTGACCGAGAAAGGTTACGTCGATCCGGCTGCGCTCGACCTCTTGATCGAGACCTATGAAAAGAAAGTCGGACCGCGCAATGGCGCACGCGTCGTCGCCAAGGCCTGGGCCGACCCAGCCTACCGCGCGCGGCTCATGAAAGATGCGACGCCGGCAATCGCCGAAATTGGTTACGCCGGTCGACAGGGCGAACACATTGTCGCGCTCGAGAATACGCCGAAGCTGCACAATATGGTCGTGTGCACGCTGTGCTCCTGTTACCCATGGCCCGTGCTCGGCTTGCCGCCGGTCTGGTACAAATCCGCGCCCTATCGTTCGCGCGCCGTTGCCGATCCGCGTGGCGTGCTCGCCGATTTCGGCATGAGCCTGCCGAAAGACACCGAGATCCGCATCTGGGATTCGACCGCGGAGATCCGCTATCTCGTTATACCGATGCGCCCTGCCGGCACCGAAGGCTGGAGCGAAGAGAAGCTCGCGGACCTCGTGACCCGCGACTCCATGATCGGCACCGGGCTGCCGAAATCTCCAAAGGATTTGAAATGAACGGCGCGCAGGACATGGGCGGCAAGCACGGCTTTGGTCCAGTGACGCCCGAGCCGAGCGAACCGGTGTTTCACGGCGAGTGGGAGAAACGCGCGTTTGCATTGACGCTGGCGATGGGCATGCCTGGCGGATGGAACATCGATATGTCGCGCTTTGCCCGCGAGAATCGGCCGCCCGCCGAATATCTCTCGATGAGCTACTATCAGATCTGGTTTGCGGCGCTCGAGCAGATGATCAAGGAACGCGGGCTGGCATCGGACGATGAAATCGAGGCCGGCCACAGCCTGCGGCCCGCGAAACCGGTCAAGCGTGTGCTGTCACCAGCCGACGTTGCCAAGACGCTCCACCGCGGCGGCCCGACCGAGCGCGATACCAATACGAAAGCCGAATTCAAACCCGGCGACCGCGTCCGCGCCAAAAATATCAATCCCCCGACACACACTCGCTTGCCCGCTTACGTGCGTGGGCACGTCGGCACCATCGAACGCGTGCTCGGCTGCCATGTGTTTCCCGACAGCAACGCCACGGGCGCGGGAGAAAATCCGCAGTGGCTCTACACCGTGCGTTTCGATGGGCGCGAGCTCTGGGGCGCGAACGGCGATCCGACGACCAAAGTCTCGGTCGACGCGTGGGAGCCTTATCTGGAGCGCGCCTGACATGCCGATGGACCCTCGCGCAGGCATGCGTGCAGCGATTGCCGTGCCGGGCGTGCCGCGCGACGCCGACGGCCCGGTGTTCCGCGAGCCTTGGGAAGCGCAGGCCTTTGCCATGACGCTGGCGCTGCACGAACGCGGCGTCTTCACCTGGAAAGAATGGGCGGCGGCACTTGCGGATGAAATCAAGCGCGCGCAGTCGGCCGGCGACCCAGACACCGGCGAGACATACTATTTGCACTGGCTCAATACGCTGGAGAAGCTCGTGGCTGACAAAGGCGTGACGACGCAAGACACGCTGCATCGTTATCGCGACGCGTGGGACCATGCCAGCGACCGTACTCCGCACGGTCAGCCGATCGAATTGCGCGACGAAGATTTCGGCTAAACGCCCATCAGGCGTTCGCTCACGATGTAGCCGGTCAGCAGGGCGGCGCCGAAAAACACGATGACGAGCGCTGCCGCGGTTTCCAGTCCGCGCAGCAGAAGCATGCCGGCGCCGGGCCTCGCCTTGGCAAATCGATCGGCGAGCCCGCGCGCGCCGACCGCCAACGTCGCGATGGCCGCAACGGTGATCGCCGTACCCAATCCCATGACAAAGGTCGATGCAACGCCGATCCAGAACAACCCTTGGGCCAAAGCGAACACAAGTACGATGATCGCGCCTGAACACGGCCGCAGGCCAACCGCGATGATCGCGGCAAGACCGCGCCTGAGCCAATGCTTGCCCGTCAGCTCCTGTGGCTCCGGCGCATGCGCGTGACTCCAGGCTGATGCATCGTCTTCATGGTCATGATCATGCGAATGGGCATGGCCATGGTGATGGTGGTGATCATGGTCATGCGCGTGATGGTGATCATGATCATGGTGGTGGTCATGCGCATGGTGATGATGGCCGTGGTCATGGCCGTGCGCATGGTGCGCCTGCTGCTCCCCGCGCAACAAACGCAGGAAGGCGCGACCCTTGACCCACAGCAGACGCAAGCCGATCAGCATGATCAGCGCATAACTGACAATCTCGATGACGCGAACAGTGTTACCCATCGCTTTTGCCGTCGCGCCGAGAAGTGCCGCGGCAATACCGACAACGGCAACAGCGGTGAATGCCTGCAGGATCGCCGATGCAAACGACAGCACGATCCCCCGGCGCCAGGTTTCGTCATTCGCGACCAGATAGGACGAAATCACCGCCTTGCCGTGTCCGGGGCCGGCGGCGTGAAAAATGCCGTAGAGGAACGAAATGCCGAGCAATGTATAGGCTGCGCTCCCATCAGCCTTGGCGGCGCGGATCAGACCGGACAGCGTACGGTAGAATTCGGCTTGCTTGGCGAGAATCCAGCCAGTGAAGCCGCCGATTTCGGCGGGCGATCCTGCGCGCGTCATGCCGAAAGGCTGCGCGAGGGCGCAGTCGATCGCAGCGGCAAAAAGCAAAATGCAGGCGACCAGCAGGACATATTGTGTCAGGCGGAGTCGCGGGACCTGCGTCAAGGACAGTGCACCAGAAGTTTGTTTGCGAACTGGGCGCCCCAGGCCATCGTCGTGTTTTTCTCGTCGGCCGGGATTTCGCTGAGCTTCTTGCCCTCGGCGAAAGTCATTTCGCGCGGCAACTGCACATCGAGTTTGCAATTTGGCGCGCCGACAAGTCGCGCGGGGTTTTGCTTGTCAAAGGAAAAGTCGACGAAGATGGTCGGATCATAGATATCGATCTTCAGTTCCTTCGCCTTGACCGGTGTTTTGAGTGGCAGGGTAAAATTGAGTGTCAGCACCTGGTCGTTGTAGTCGAGCCAGTAATCCGAAGTGGGGTCGGTGAGCGCAACCTTTGTTCCGTCCGCGGTGGCGTAGGTGAAGTAGTCGAACTCCTTGAGCGATTCGACATTGACCTTCGCCAGCGGCGCCAGCTCTTCGCGGGTGAATTTGCCCTTTTCCTTACTGTCGAGCCCCTGGATGGCAAATGTCGAGAACATGTCGTCGAACGACCAGGCGTGACGAATGCCGGTGATTCGTCCGTCGGGCGCGTAGACCAGTTCAGTGCGCATGGTCACCCAGACGTGCGGATGCGCCAGGGCCGGTGCGGCGATGAAGAGCGTGGCGAGTGTGACGAAAAAAATGCGAAGCATGCGGGGACCATAACACGGACTGCGGCCTAAACGTGACGTGTTACTTTGTTGCAATAGTTTTTGCGTAAATATTGCAGTCAAACGCCGGCAGCGCCGCCGTCGGCGCGAGGATCATGCCCGCCTTCCAGGGTGCCGTCGTGATGCAGAATTACCGCGCCGGTATGTCCCATCGTGTCGGAATAGGCATCATCGAGAACAGCGACGTCGTGACCCGCCGATAGCAGTCGATCGACCAGATTGCCGTCGAAGCGCGATTCCATCCGCAGGTTGGTGTGCGTCGAACCCCAGGTGCGGCCGAGCAGCCAACGCGGTGCATCGAGCGCCTTGTCGAGTGGCTGCCGAAAATTGACGTAGCGCGTAAAAACCGCCGCCTGATTTTGCGGTTGGCCATCACCGCCCATGGTTCCGTAGGCGATGAAGCGTCCATCCTTGAGCGCGGCGATCGCCGGGTTCAACGTGTGAAACGGAAGGCGGCCAGGCGAGAGCGCATTCAGCGATTTCGGATCAAGCGAAAAACTGGCGCCGCGGTTCTGCATGAGGATGCCGGTTGCCGGCAGCACGCAGCCGGAGCCGAACTCCCAATAGAGGGACTGGATATAGGAGACGACCAGGCCGCTCGCGTCTGCCGCACCCATCCAGATCGTATCGCCTTCGCCGTAAGGCGCAGGCCAGCGCGCCGCCTTACGGGCATCGATCTTCGAAGCCTCTGCGTCAATGAAACTGGATGACAGGTATCGGTCGAGATCGCCGCTGATCTTGCCGGGATCGGTGATGACGCGATCGCGAACGCGGAACGCGCGCTTTGTCGCCTCGACGATACCGTGGATATGCTCGAAACTTTCCGCTTGCGCGACCCGCAGCCGATCGAACAGCGCAAGGATCATGAGAGAAGCAAGGCCTTGCGTCGGCGGCGGCGAATTGTAGAGCGTGCCGGCCTGGATCGTGACGCTGAGCGGTTCGGCGACGGTCGCGCGATATTTTTCCATGTCGTCGCGGGTCACCGAGCTCCCGATGCGATCGAGGTCGGCGGCGATTTCGCGACCGACGTCACCGCGATAGAAATCCTCAAGGCCGGCATGGGCCAGATGTTCGAGGGTTGCGGCAAATTCCGTTTGTTTGAGACGCGCGCCGACCTCGGGCACCTTGCCATCAAGCATAAACGCCTTTGCAAACCCGGTAGCCTTATCCATCTCCGGAAGCTTCTCGGCTGTCAGCCGCGCCTGGCTTCGCGTCACCGTGTAGCCAGCACGGGCACGCCCGATGGCCGGTCCCAGCAGCAAATCAAGCGGAAGCTTTCCGCCCTGCCCTTTGGCCGCCTCCTGCGCCAGCAGGCCTGCGCCGACTGCGCCAGGCACCGTGAGCGCCGCGAATGGACCGCGCGCCGGGATCTCATCGAAGCCCGCATCACGATAGAATCGTTGCGTCGCTTTGGCGCCGGCGGGACCGGCACCCATCAACGCGCGTACGCGGCCCGACGGCTCGCGGATGAGCCAGAAGCCGTCGCCGCCGAAATGATTCATGTGCGGATAGACAACGGCGATGCTGGCCGCCATGGCCAGCATCGCCTCGATTGCATTGCCGCCTTCGGCAAGGATCGCCCGGCCATCCTCGACGGCGGCTGCGTGCGGGGCGGCAACCACGCCGCGACGATGCCCGGCCGAGTGAAGCGTCATGCAGAGGCTATGTCGTCGAGGCCGCGCTTCTTCAAGAGCGCATCAACCGTCGGCAGGCGCCCACGGAACGACGTGTAGGCTTCGGAGGGGTCACGCAGATTTCCTGCGCTGTAGACATAGTCTCGCAGCCGTTTGGCCATGGCTGGATCGAAGGCATTTCCGGTTTCTTCGAAGGCGGCGAAGGCGTCGGCATCAAGGACTTCAGACCACATGTAAGAGTAATAGCCGGCCGCATAGCCCCCACCGGAAAACAGATGCTGAAAATGCGGCAGGCGATGGCGCATCACGATCTCCGCCGGCATCGCGATGCGCTCGAGATCCTTGCGTTCGAAGTCCGATGCGTCGAGCCCCGACGCGTCAGGAAGCGAGTGCAGGTCGAGATCAACGAGCGCGCAGGCGGTGTACTCGACCGTCTCGAAGCCCTGATTGAATGTCCGGGTCGCGAGCAGCCGATCGAGCAATGCTTTTGGCATCGGTTCGCCGGTGCGGAAATGGCGCGCATAACGTTGCAGTATCTCCGGCACTTCAAGCCAGTGTTCGTAGAGCTGCGAAGGCAGTTCGACGAAATCGTTCGGCACGGAGGTACCCGAGAGCAGCGGATAGGTCACATTGGACAACATCCCGTGCAGCGCGTGACCGAATTCATGAAACAGGGTGTGCGCGTCGTCGAACGACAGGAGTGCCGGTTCCCCCGCCGACGGTTTGGAAAAATTGCAGACGTTGAGAACGATCGGACGGATATCGCCGGATAGTCGCTCCTGGTCGCGCAATGACGTCATCCAGGCGCCGCTGTGCTTGGACCTGCGCGCGAAATAGTCGCCGATGAAGAGCGCGATGTGCCGACCCTGCGCGTCCGTCACGTCCCACGCGCGGGCGTCGGGATTGTAGAGCTGCATGTCGACTGGCTTGAACGAGAGGCCGAACAGGCGGCCCGCCGTTTCAAACGCCGCCTCGATCATTTTGTCGAGCTGGAAGTACGGTTTGATCTCGGCTTCATCGAGATCGTACTTCGCCTTGCGCAGTTTTTCCGTGTAGTAGCGCCAGTCGTGCGGCGCCAGCGCGAAGTTGCCACCCTCCTGGGTGACCAGCGCCTGCAGGGCGTCGCGCTCGCCGGCGGCCTTTGCCCTGGCACGACCCCAGACCTCATCCAGAAGTTTGCGCGCGGCCGCCGGGGTCTTCGCCATCTGATCGTCGAGCCGATAGTCCGAGAAGGTCGCAAAGCCGAGCAGCTTTGCCCGCTCGCCTCGCAAGGCGACCATCTCCGCGATCAGTGCCCGGTTGTCTGTTGGTCCGCCGCTCTCGCCGCGCCTGATCCAGGCCTGGAACGCTTTTTCACGCAGATCCCGCCGCGATGAGAACTGCAGGAAGCTTTCGACTGACGAGCGCGCCAAGGTGATCGCATATTTGTCCGGCTGACCGCGCTCCTCGGCGGCGGCACGGGCTGCCGTGCGGGCGAAGTCAGGCAACCCAGCGAGGTCGCCCTCCTCCAGGATCATGGCGAAGGACTTCTCGTCGGCCAGCACATTCTGCGCAAACTGGGTGCCGAGGCTCGCCAGTCGCTCGTTGATGGCGGCGAGGCGTTCCTGTGAAGGTTTCTCGAGCGCGGCGCCGGCGCGCACGAATCGGGTGTGGTAGCGGTCGAGAACGCGGGCCTGCTCGGAGCTGAGACCGAGCGAGTCGCGCCTCCCATAAAGCGAGGCTATGCGGGCGTAGAGCGCAGGATTGAGGTAGAGCGCATTGTTATGGCGGGCGAGCAGCGGTGACACGTCCCGCTCTATCGCCTCGATGTCGTCCGACGTGTCGGCTCCCGCCAGGATAAAGAAGACGTTGGCGACCCGCTCAAGCTCCCGCCCACCCTTCTCCAGCGCCGCGATCGTGTTCTCGAAGCTCGGCTCGGCCCGGCTTTGGGCAATCGCGTCGATCTCGGCCCGGTGCTCCGCCAACGCCCGGTCGAATGCCGGACGGAAGTGCTCAGCCTTGATCGCGGCGAAGGGTGGCATTTCGAACTCGCCAGACCAGGCGGCGAGCAACGGGTTTTGACGATCTGGGGAGGGGGATGTGGCGCTCATCCTGTCCATCTAGTCGGAGAGTGGCGCCTTGGCGAGACCCTTGATCGCTGTCACCCCGGCCAGATTCCGGCCACGACCCCGTGCGCGCGGCTCTCCACTCGCCTCTTAGCGCGCGTTAACGACTGCCGTGGTCCGAGCAGACGGTCGAGTCTGTGACAATTCGTGCGGGCGAGCTGTTGCGCTATGGACTTGATCTCGCAGCCGGATTCGGAGAGATTGCGCCTCGCAAAGGAGACCCGCATGGCCGAAGGCAGCCGCATCAACTGGCTCAACGTCATCACCGTCGTCAGCGCCGCGATCCTGATCGGCGCCGAGGTGTTCGGCGCTGCGTTCGCCGGCTCGTGGGCCATCGCCACCTTGTTCGACCTCGGCGGTTGGGGCGCGCGCGTGCTCGACGTTGTGTTCGTCCTCTGCGGGCTCGCCGTCATGGCGCAGTTCATCCGCGCCGCGCATCGCATCGAGCCGTTCACCACGCGCGGCTGAGCGCGCGTCGTCGGTCGCTGAAAGAAAAAGTTAAGAAAGTTTTTTGTCGCTGCGAACTTTTGCTTGCATGTGTCACCAAAATTACTTATTTCCGTAATGCCCAATTTCGCACGTGCCTGTGGCCGTGTGTCGGTCGGTAGGTAGCCGGACAAGAGGCCGGCCAGCCGCCTGGAGAGAAGAGCCAACCTCTCCAAGAAATCTGACCGGCAGCCGGAGGCGAAACCGGCGCACTCTGCTCTCAGCAGGGGACGCGGCTTAAAGCAACGACGATCGGGCTTCCTTGGTCTCTGCCGGTCTCCACCACCGGCGCGGGTCACCGAAGAGGCT
>Ga0207665_10000863_pt1 | contig 20487 bp, 22 predicted proteins | sample LARL112metaG_FD_184351 | JGI IMG/M metagenome (GOLD analysis project Ga0207665, IMG submission 184351) | Corn, switchgrass and miscanthus rhizosphere microbial communities from Kellogg Biological Station, Michigan, USA - LAR L11-2 metaG... | ecosystem: Host-associated > Plants > Roots >...
GAGTAGATGAATGCCGCTCCGCCTCCGATCAGGAAGACGGCGATCAGGGCAAGCGAGCGCCAGCCGCTTAGTGCAGCCGGCACGACCACTTACGCTCCGAACAGGTACTCAGTGCCGGTAGTTGAAGTGATCAGACGGTCGGGCATCTGTTCGCGCGCTGCGGTAACGAAACCGGGACCCGAGCAATGCATCGGGATGACGACGTCCGGATCGAGCGCTTTGAGCTCCGCGACCGAGCGGCGCAGGTACTCGTCGTCCGCAGGGAACAGGTGCATGCCGCCCATCACGGCGTGCACCTTGCTGATGCCGGACACTTCCATCGCCTGCCGCACCGAGTTGACGACACCCGAGTGGCCGCAGGAGGTGATCACCACCAAGCCGCGGTCCTTGACGTTGAAGCAGGTAGCGTGCTCGTTGTAGTGCTCGTCGGCCACGGGCTTGCCCTCCGTCTTGGCGTTCAGGGCGGGTATGTTGCACCCGACGCCATTCTTGACGCCGTACTCGATCAGAGCAGTCGGCAACACTCGTTCGAAGCTGCGGCGGGCGATGGCACCCGTTGTAAAGGCGTGGCCTAGGATGACGGTGGGCTGCTCGCAAGAAACCACCTTCACCCTCAACGCCTCCAGCTCGCGGCGATCGAGTACGCCCGCATCGCTGAACTGTCCGGGACCGCCTCTAGCGGCTTTCCGTGCACAGAAATTGTCCTCACCACCCACATAGAGCGTGAGGTCGGCCGGAAGTTTGTCGCGGTACTTTTGCAGGAAACCGGTCAACGGGCCGTAGTGGTCGAAATGGCCGTGGCTGAGGATCAAGCCCTGTACCTTGGTGGCGTCCACACCAATGATTTCCATGTTATTGAGCAGCGCCGGGAGCGTATAGCCATAGTCGAGCATCAGGTTGCGCGTGTCCGATCCGATGCGCGACTCGAGCGAGAGCGACAGCCCCCATTCGTTGTGCAGGGTTTTGCGATAGTCCGTCTGGGAAGCAAACGGGGTGCGCTTGACCTTGACCCATTTCGAGGTCCCCGGACGCGAAGTGTCGTACGTGCTGTCGATCAGAACCTTGACGGTGAGGTTGTCGACTGTGGGCACGCCGCCCGATTTGACAAGGTCGGCGAGCGCCGATCTGGAGAACCCGATTTGCGCAAGCAACGCGGCGGAACCGAAGACAAACTGGCGGCGATGTGTGTCTGGCTTCATAGGCCCTCCCCCGAGCACGTGGACAACCGCAATCCGAAATGGATACTAATCCTCTACGCGCGGCGTGCGCAAACGCTACAGAACGGGAATGCGCACGTGCGCGAGCGCCGAGCGCCCGCCGCGCACTTCCTTCAGGCAGCGCTGGATCGCCGCCGGCACCGCGTCGGGATCGTCCACCCTCTCGCCGTAGCCGCCGGCCGCTTCGCAGATCTTGGTGAACTCGATGTCCGGGGCAAGCAGCGCGTTGAACTCGTTGGTCGCCTTGGCTTCTCCTTCCGGATAGACGCGCAGCGTCGCCTCCTTCACCGCCGACCAGCCCGAGTTGTCGAAGAGCACGGTGAGAATCGGCAGCCTGTATTGCTTGGACACCGCGTAAACCGAAGAAGGATTCCCGAAATAGAAGCCGCCGTCGCCGACCATCTGCACCACGGTCGCGTGGGGCTTCGCGAGCTTGATCCCCAGCGCCGTTCCGGACGAGCTGCCGAGGCCTCCGCCCGCAAAACCGATCGCGGAGCCCGGCGCGGTGCGCATGATCTGGTTGTTGACGACGGGGCCGTTGCGTATGCCTTCGTTGACCACGATGGCATCATCGCCGATCGCCTTGGAAATTTCGGCGCAGAGGTAATGCGGGTTGATCGCGCCACGCTTGCCCTTGTCCGCGGCCTGCTTGGCGAGATTCGCGCGCCGCCCGTTGCCCTCGCCGCGCATCGTTTCGACGCGCTTTGCCGCCGCTTCGCGGAACGCGGGCGTCGCCCTGGCTTTCAACGCTTCGAGCAGTTGCCTCAGGATCAAGACGCTGTCGCCCTGCACGCGCGCGTTCGACGCGAAGCCCCAGATGGGGAAGCATTCCTTCACCACGTCCACGTCGATATGCGCCCACCAGGTCTGCGGATTTTCCTTCGTGTGCTTCGGAATCCACGGCACGTCCACGTCGACGAGCAGCCCGACGTCGGCCTCGGCGATGGCGGGCATCATGCCCGCGAAGCACGGCGAGGCGCGCGAGATGTTGAGATAGAGAGGGCCCGCCTCGAACACGCGGATTCCCGCGAGGCGCGCGATGTCGTCGATCAGCGCCGGCGCCTCGAGATTGCGGCCGGCGTACGAAGTGACCATCACCGGATGTTTCGCCGACAGCAGCTTGTCGGCGACCTGCGCGACGAGGGCCGCATCGGCCGCTCCTGCGGACACCGCGCCGTAACGCTCTCCGGGGAACGGTCGCATCGCGGCTTCGTCCCAGGTCTGCGTGAGCGTCTCGCGGGGGAGCATGAGATACACCGGGCCCTTGGGATCGCTGTGCGCGACCGTGTGCGCGCGCCTCAACGTCTCCTTCGTCATCACGCCCGAGGGCAGCGTCCATTCCCACTTCGCGTAGGGACGCACGATCCCCGACTGGTCGAACGGCTCCTGGATGAAGTGCACGTAGTTGTCGCGGGAGCCCGGCAATTCTCCGCGCACCGTATAAGGCGCCTTGCCCGCCATGAGCACGAGCGGCAGCCGTCCGCGGCGCGCGTTGTGCATCGCCATTGCGGAATTCGCCGTGCCCGCGTCCACGTGCACCAACACCGCCTGCCCGCGGCCGGTTGCCATAGCAAACCCCGCCGCCATGTGCATGGCGGTGTTCTCGTGCGGGCAATTGAGCACCTTCGGATAACGCCGCCCGTCTTTCTTCCAGCGCGCCATCTCCTCGATCAGCGGCGCGTGGTCGGTGCCGAAGTTGGAGAACAGGTACTCGACGCCGATGTCGTTCAGGCCTTCGAGAAAATAGTGCGCGGTCGAGTGAAGCTTGACTTGCGGGGCCTTGTCCATGCTGTTTCTCTTTCCCTAGCGAATACTGATCGCGACGACCAAGCGGCATGCCTTTCCGCAGCTGGGCGAGGGCTCTCCAGGCAACAACGACCTTCCCTGGTATTGCACAACCAGCACTCTTCCGCCGACCAGCGCCGCGTTCGCCGTATTGAGAAAACGGCCGGCAAACTCCGCGTCCGCCGCCGGTACGACAAATAGGCGCACGGTCTCCCCGCCGTCGCGCACTTCGTCTGCACATTGAAGCTGGACTCGGTCCCGGAATGAGGTTACATCGATGGGCGCGCAGGACGTTTCACGAATCTCCTGCGCCCAAGTGGTCTGGGACACAAGCAGCGATACCATGGCAATCGCAGCGCGCAACGTGTTTTGCATACGGGGACCTATCCGCTTTAGCGGGGATTATCTTACCTCAGGGCTGGATTCTTCCCGGGGCGGCGCGGATTCTAACGATCGGCCGAGTCGGCTTTCGGCGGGCCACCTCTTCGAACCCGGCCGCGTCGTACATCGATTTCGCGCCGAACCACATGGAGTCGTCATTGGATCGGCCGGGCTTGTCCACCGGGTACGCCTCCAGGAGGGCGACGCCGCGCTTCTTGGCATAGGCGATCGCTCCGCCGAGAAGCGCCCGCGCCACGCCCTGGCCACGATACCGTGACGGCACGACGAAGCAGACGATCGACCACACCGGCCGCTCATCGACCGCCTTCATCACCGGCGAGCGCCGCAGCTTCGCGTAATCCTCTCTCGGACCGAGCGACACCCAGCCCACGGGAACCTTGCCTCGATACCCGATGAGACCCGGCGGTTCGCCCGCGCCGAGCAGTCCCTTCAGCTCGGCGCGGTTCGCCTGTGCTCGCGTGGTTCCTGCGGGCAAGGGTCCGCGCGGCCCGCTGCGGCGGTAGTACATGCACCAACAGCCGCGAGCGACGGAACATCCCTTGGCGTTGAACAAGGCCTCCAGATCGGGCCAGCGCCCGCGGGTGAGGGGGCGTACGGTGAGCCTCATCGCGCACATGACCTGTCTCTACCGCATGGCCGTTTCAGCCGATTGCTGCTCCAGTCTCAGTTGCGCCGCCCGCGCGCATCCCTGCATGACCTGGAAATAGCGCTGGACCCATTCGGCGCCGATTTCGTAGGGATGTCGACCGTTGCCGCGTCCGGCGAGCATTCTGTTCTTGTTGAACGCGTTGTCGAACTCCGAGTGGTTCGAGAGAAGGACGGTCGCGCCGGTGGAGGCGGCTTTCGCCGCTATGTGCTTCTGCGACTCGATATAGGTCTGGAAATTCTTGATGCCCGGGTCCGGCGTGTTGTTCACGAAATTGAAAGCGGTGCCGCCCGAATACGCCACGTTGACCGGCTTGCCGCGATCCAAGACGGCAAAAGTATAGGACAGCGTGCCCGGCGTGTGGCCGGGAGTGAGCCAGATCGTCACGGTCGTATCGCCGAGCGTTATCTTCATGCCGTCGCCGGCGACGATGTCGCGCTTGGGCGCCATGGTCTTGTAGCGGTTCGGATACTTCGCAACCCAGTCCCAATCGGGCCCACCCATGACGACCCTGACCCCGTACCGAGCCTGCAGCATCTCGGCGCCGCCGATGTGATCGCCATGGGCGTGCGAGATGAGGACATATCTGATGTTCTTCGGATCGAGCCCGAGCTTCCGCATCCCGCCGATGATCAGTTCCTCCGAGTTGTAGGGATAGATCGTGTCGATCAGGATGATCCCCTCCTTTGTCGTCAAGGCCCAGGACGAGTGAATCTTGCCGCCGACGAAGTAGAGATTGTCGAACACCCTGGCGGGTTCGGCGTACCAAGTGTCCCGGGGCGGTGCACTGGCGGGATTCGCGACATAGCCCGGCACGTTGTCGCGTGTGTCCTCGCCGCCGCTCTGAGGCAGCAGGCATGTCCTGACCAGGGTGCCCAGAAACTCGAATTCCGACGCGGTCTTCGCCGACTGCACCGCGTCCCGGATCTCCGCCTCGAAGTCCCTTTTGAGCTGCGCGAATGCGCCGTCGACGCCAAGGCCTGCGGCCATGGCGAGCGCAACGACCAAGCGTGATTTCACAGGCGGGCCTACCCGGTCACCTTGAAAACCTCATCGCCCTCACGGGCGTGCTCGCTCACCTTCAGGCCGATTTCCTGCCTCTTGCCGGCCTCGGTGACCGGCTGGCGCTCGATCTGCATGGATTCGACCCGCTGGCGGAAGTCGCTCGTGTGTCCGAGGATGCGGATCGTGTCGCCGACGCGCAGAGACCCCGATTCGAGGCGTATCGCCGCGACGGAAAGATGGCCGTAGTAGTGGGTCACGAAACCCACCCGCTCTTCGCCCGGTAGAGGACCGCGCGGCGCCGCCGGAGGGGCGGCCGGGCGCGGCACGGGCGCCGGGCGTGCCGCGGGCTCTCTCTTCGGCGCCGCGCGGCGCGGCGCCGCCTTCCGCGCGGGGGCCTTTTTCTTCGGCGCCAGGTTCTTGCGGATCGCCGGCTTTCTCGCCGGCGCCTTCTTGCGTTTGACTTTGGCTTTCTTCTTCGCGGCGGCCATGACGCCCTCCGTTAGCTGTGCAGGTGGGACAATCCTAATCGTCTGGACCGAACATATCAACGCGCGGGCCCGGGGGAATCAATCCAGCAGGTGGGCGATGGAATTCGCATAGTAGCGCAGGAGGGGCAGCTCCTTCTCCCGCGCGAGGTAGATCCCTTCGTTCTCGTCGACGAGGTGCCGCATGAGCAGCATCCGCAGGCCCACGTCGAGCGCATAGTCGAGATCGCGCCGCGGCACGTAGACGTGCGCAGCGGAGCGATCGAGCCGCTCGATGAGCCGCTCGACCTCGGCCTTCAGCTCGAGCGACGAGAGAGCGCGCTCGGGGTTGTGCACGAACACGGTCGCCATCAGCGGCACCGGCACGATCGGCACGATCCGGCCGACCGAGCGCATGAGGTGCCCACCCAAGGCCGCGGTCGCGCGCCTGCGTTCCTCGCCCGAGAGCCGCTGGAAATCCACGCCGCGCGAGCCGCAATAAGCGCGCATCGAGACCGGGGCGCCGAAATTCACGCAGGCGTAGCCGAAGCGATGCCATTCGCTCTTGAACATGAGCCTGAGATTGCGCGCAAGGAACGACACGGTGTTCCACAGCGCCCTGGGGCGGCCCACGCCCGGCGCGCCCGGATCGATCGAGCGCAGCAGGCTGCGATCCTCGAGGACGCGGTCGTAGTTGATCCCGAGCGGCACGAACACGAGATCGCGCTCGCCCTCGATCCGGAAGCCGCGCATCATGTAGTCGATCACGCCGAGCTTCGGCTCGCGGATGCACCCGTCGCGCGTGAGGCCCCCTTCCGGGAAGACCGCCTGCGGGACGCCCGCCTCCGTCGCCATCACGATGTAGCGCTCCAGCACGCGCCGGTAGAGCTCGTCCTTCGAGTCGCGGCGCACGAAGTAGGCGCCCATGGCGCGGACGAGCGCCGAGAGCGGCCAGATGCGCGCCCACTCGCCCACGGCGTAGGAGAGCGCCGCTTGATCCGCAGCGAGATACGCGGCGAGGACATAGTCCATGTTGGAGCGGTGGTTCATCACGAACACTACGGTCGCGTCGGAGCCGACCTTCGCGATGCCCTCCGAATCGATGTACCCGATTCGCACGCGGTACAGGGACCGCGCGATCCAGCGCCCGATCCAGTAGCCGATGCGGAAGTAGAGGTAGGCGTTGAACGCCGGGACGATCTCGCGCGCGTAGCGCTCGACCTTGCGCAGCGCTGCGGGCAGAGTGAGGTCCTTGTCGCGCGCGTACTTCTCGGCGGCGGCCTGCACCCTGCCGTCGGCGAGCAGGCTGTGGATGAGCGCCTGGCGCTTGGTGCGCTGGAAGGGCCGGATTCCGATGCGCAGGCGCTCGCCCAGCTCGTCGATCACCTGGTTCGCGGGATGCGTCACCAGGAAGCGCAGCGCGGGCGCCACGGCGTGCTCGTAGAGCGCCCAGACGGCGAGCGCCGCCATCACGACGAGCAGCCAGGCCGGGATCGCGACGCCGTCGCTCACCGTGGTCTCCTACGCCAGTAACTCGCCCACCGCCGCTTCCACGTGCAGCCGGGCGGTATCGAGCAGCATCATGCCGATGCCGATTGCGTCGCGCAGCAACAAGGGCAGTTCGGTGCCGCCGAGGATCAGCGCTTCGATGCCCTGCTGTTCCTTCATCTTCCTGGCGATGGCGATGTAGCGCTCGCGCGTCGCAGCCAGAACGACCCCGTTGACCAGTTCGTTCAGGTAGGTGTCGTGGATGAATTCCTGGTCCTCGGACCCCGGGATCGCGACGCTTATCCCTTCGCGCGCGAAGACTTTCTGATAGAAGCCGCCCTGCATCGTGAAGCGCGTGCCGAAGAGCCCGACGCGCTTCAGCTTGCGTTCGGCCGCAGCCCTGCACGCGGTCTCGACGATGCTGATGAGCGGGATAGGCGAGGTGCGCCGCAGCTCGTCGAACACGATGTGCGGCGTGTTGGAAGAAAGCAGCCCGTGCGTCACGCCGGCGCGCGCGAGGCGCCGGATTTCTTCGAGCATGTACGCGGCCAGACCCGCCAGGTCGTTCGAGCTGACGAGTTTCAGGGCCCTCGCCAGATCGATGCTGTTGATGAGGACAGGGGGATAACCCCCGTCCGGCCTGCGCTCCCGATAGGTCGAGATGAAAAGCCGGTAGTAGTCGATCGTGGATTCCGGGCCGATGCCGCCGACGATGCCGATCAATTTCATGCCGGGTCGCCAGCGCAGGCGCTTCTACGGCTCCTGCGAATCCATCAGGATGAACGCGACGCGGCAGGGCTTGCCGCTGCGGTTCACCCAGGCGTGGTTGGTCGCCTGCTGCACCACGACGTCCCCCGCCTTCAGATGCACCTCGCTGTCGTCGAGCAGCATGTCGATTTCGCCCGACATGATGATCGCGTAATCGACGCTGCGTGTGCGGTGCATCATCGGGTGGCGAGGCGGCAGGCCTTTCGCGGGCGCGTGGTCCCCGACCACCTTCATCATCGTGTTGATGTCCATGCTCTCGATCTTCTGCGTCGTCGGCACGAAATCCACGATGCGGAAGATCGTGCCGCCTTTGGGCGGAACCAGCCCCACCTTGGTCCTGGCGCGATCGGCGGCCCAGGAAAAATCGGGCGGACTGCTCTCGGTGACCCACATTTCGCTCGCCGGGTTGGGCGAACGGAAGCTCGTCAACTGGACCTGCCCGTCGAACATCGCGACCGCCTTGCCGGAGGAATCGATCTTGGTCACGACACGGCGCACTTCAGGCGGCTGCTGCGCGGCGACGGAACCCGCGATGATCAGCGCGACACCCGGAACCGCCCACGATAGATTGCTCGTCATCGGCTTTCTCCCCCAAAAATTTACGCGGGCTTCGCCCCGGCGCGCGTCCGGTCGAGAACCGTCATCGCGGAAGCGACGACGCTCGCCACGTCCGCGAGATTGGTCGGAACGATCATGGTGTTGTTGGTCTTGGCGAGGTTGCCGAGCGCGCCGATATATTCTTCGGCGATCTTGAGGTTCGCCGCCTGCAGGCCGCCTTCCTTGCCGATCGCCTCGGCGACGACGTTCACCGCCGCGGCGGTCGCATCCGCCACCACGCGCAGCGCCGTCGCCTCGCCCTGCGCCTTGTTGATCGCCGACTGCTTCTGGCCCTCGGAGGTGAGGATCGCCGCCTGTTTCTCGCCTTCGGCGAGGTTGATCTCCTGCTGCTTCTCGCCCTCGGACTTGGCGATCAGCGCGCGCTTCTCGCGCTCGGCGGTGATCTGCGCCTGCATCGCGCGCAGGATCGCCTCGGGCGGGGTGAGGTTCTTCACCTCGTAGCGCAGCACCTTCACGCCCCAGGAGCGGCCCGCCTCGTCGAGCACGTTGACGATCTGGCGGTTGATCACGTCGCGGCTCTGCAGCGACTGGTCGAGCTCCATCTTGCCGACTTCGCTTCGCAAAGTCGTCTGCGCGAGCTGAACGATCGCGGTGACGTAGTCGGAGGTGCCGTAGGAAGCCAGGCGCGGATCGGTCACCTGGTAATAGATGAGGCCGTCGACCGCGAGCTGGGTGTTGTCCTTGGTGATGCACACCTGCTCGGGGACGTCGGCCGGCACCTCTTTCAGCGAATGCCTGTACGCGACGCGGTCGAAGAACGGAATGATGATGTTCAAGCCCGGCTGGAGCACCTCTTTGAACTTGCCCAGCCGCTCGACGACCCAGGCGCTTTGCTGCGGCACCACGCGCACACCCTCGATCACGAACACGACTGCCAGCGCGACGATCGCGAAAGGAACCCAGAACGCATGGATCGGCTCGTACCCGTAGATGAGGACCGTGGCGATGATGACCGCGATGATTTTGAAGAGCATGCTGCCTCCGATGGAGCGTGAGATTTCTTCCGCCGCCTGCCCGAGATCAGGCGGGCCGGGTCTTGGAGACTTTGAGCGTGTTGCCATCGACTGAAGTGACGTAGAGGACTTCGCCGGGCTCGACGGAGACGCCGCCCGCGACCTGCGCGTCCCAGAGCGCGTCGCGGTATCGCACGCGCGCGTGGCCAGCGCCCTGGTTGACCCAGGAGTCGAACGCCGCCGGCTGCCCGACGTCCAGCCCCCGCATGGGGCTGGCAACGGTCCGCTTCCTGTATTGATGCACCCAGACGACGCCGGCGACCGCGACGGCCGCGGAGACTAGCGACTGCCACACGAGCGCGCCGCCTGCGTAGCCGACGCCCGCGCCGACCAGGGCGGCGATGCCGAGGACGAGCAGGTAAAACGTCCCCGTCGCAAGCTCGACGATGACGAGAATGAAGCCGGCGATCAGCCAGGCAAGGGAAAGGTCCATGGGCGCTGCGGCGATTGTTGTTCTACGCGACTATCCTACTCTAGGGCCGCTCCGGCCACACGACCCACGGGCGCGGGCAAAGCTAACGCCCGCAGGCGGGAAGGAACTTCAAAACCGGGGACAGACCACGGTTTTTCGAGCGCGGCGTTAGGGCGAAACCGTGGTCTGTCCCCGGTTTATCCCGAGCAGGCGGGTAACATCAGCGCCTGCAGAACGTCGCCGGTCGCGCGGTTCTGCACGAACGCAGCCACCCCAAGGTGCCTGGGGTTCTTGCTCGGGAGCAGCGGCAGCGCGCGCTTCTCCTGGAGCTTCAGGCCTTCGCCGAATCCGATCGGGCCGATCCATTCGCGCACCACGAAATCGTGCTCGAGCCGCTTGCCGCGGTTTTCGCCGGCGGCCACGTCGCTCGCGAGCTTGTTCTCGTAGGCGGCCAGATACACCGCGGCGTTTTTTTGCTCGGCCGGATCGATGAGCATCGCGGAGAGCTCTGCGTGGATGGCATCGCGATCGACCGCGCGGATCGCGAGCGCGAGCTTCGCGCGCGCCGGGCGGGAATTGATGTGCATCACCTGCTCGGAGAATTCGCCGTCCGACCAGCGGCGGAAATCCTGCCCCTGCAGGAGCACCTGCGGAGTGTAGACGATCACCGGGCGCTTCATCTGCGCGAGCTTGCGCTGCCGCACGGAAAATTCGCCCTGGGCGAACGGATCCTTCCAGCCGAGGTAGTCCCAGTAATCGACGTGGAGCGCGAGCGGCACCACCTGATCGGGCCTGAAGCCCTGGCCGAAGAGCGAGGACAGCCAGTGGTCCGCCGCGGGGCAGCTGTCGCAGCCCTCCGACGTATACAGCTCGACCAGCGCGGTGGTGCGCGGCCCGCTGGTGGCCGAGCACGCCGGCTCGGCGGCGCGCGCGGCGAAAGCGACTGCGATCGCGATCACGGCAAGAAGATGTTTCGATTTCATGCTTTCTTCCGTCGGCGGAAAAGGGCCTTTCCTTACAACGGCGCATGGTACACGCAACCGCGGCGGAGGACCATTTGCGGGCCGGCCTTAGGCCTATAATCGCCGGCCCGCCCATGGATTCTTCCGTAAGCCGCATCTATGCGCCGTTTTTTTCGAGCGCGTTCAGCTGGAACTTCGCGCTCGGAATGACCCAGCTGCTGATCCCGCTCTACGCGCGGGCGCTGGGCTACACCGGTGTCGAGATCGGCAGCCTGATCGCGCTCCCCATCGTCGTGCAGATGATCTTCAACCTCATCGGCGGAGCGTGGACCGACCGCCTCGGCGGAATGAACATTTCCCGGGTCGCGTTCGTGGCCACCGCCGCGGCCGGGATCATGTTCGCCGCGTCGTCGAGCTTCGCGGGCCTGTTCGCCGCGCAGATCATGATGATCGTGGCGCGCGCCGTGTATTGGCCGGCGAGCTGGGCGCTGGTGAGCCAGCTTCCCGGAGCGCGCGGCAGTTTGATGGGGACTCTGAACGCGATCACGAGCTTCGGCCAGATCGCCGGTACGGTCTGCGCCGGCATGATCATCGCAAGCTGGGGCTTCGGCGCGGGTTTTTGGACCGTGGCGGCGATGGGCGCCGTCTCTTTCGCCCTGGGCCTCGCGTTCCGCTACGCGCCCCCGTCCCGCGGGAAGGCGCCGCTCCCGCTGCTTGCGGGCTACCGAGTGCTGCTCGGGCGGCGCTCGATCTATTACGGCGTCATGTGCGCCTACCTCTCGGCGCTGCCGTTCTCCTTGAGCGTCTCGTTCTATCCGATCCTGCTGATCGAGCAGGGGTTCGGCTCGGAAGCCGCCGGCTGGCTCGTCGGAATGCGTCCCCTGGGCGCGATTGCGGCGGGAGTCGTGCTCGCGCGTTTCGTGAAGCACGCGGACGATTCTTCCGTGCCGCTCGCCTCGGCCCTGGCGGTCGCGGCCTCAGTGGGCCTGGTCGCCCTTTTCACGAACCCCGCGATCATCGCGTTGTTCCTCTTCGGCGTGGGGCTCGGCTCGGGCGTGATGACGATTTATTTCCAGATCCTCGTGAGCACCTTGTCATCCGACGAAACCCGCGGATCGGCGATGGCGCTCGCCGGGATGGGGTGGAGCATCTCGCACATCTCGACGCCTCTCGTCATGGGCGCTCTGGCCGACCTGTACGGCATTCACGCGGCCTTCTACGCGCTGGGCGCTTTTGCGTTGCTGCTTTCGCTCGCTCTTCCCCCAGTCCACCGCTGGTCGCTCGCCGGCGGCGAGCCGCGTTGAGCACCCGAAGCGCGCTTTCTGCGCTTCCGAAGTCCGGTAGACTACGGGCTTCCGCCTCCGTGGAGCCCGACCGTGAACCCGATCTACAAGTGGATGGGAATCGTCCTCGCTGTCGGCGTAGCCCTCATGGTGATCGAGTATCGCTTCGCGAAAAAGAAAAAGGAAGGCGTCACCCCGACCGACAAGCAGCGCATCGTCGGCATCTTCTGGATCGCGATCTTCATGAGCCTCCTGGTAGGCGCACTCATGCTGATGTCGGACTGAAGGGATGAGGGTGCCTCTGGGGGTGCTCGATCAATCCCCCGTCATCAGCGGACACAGTGCCACCGAAGCGATCGCCGAAACCGTTTCGCTCGCCCGGCTCGCCGAAGAGCTGGGGTACGGCCGCTACTGGCTCGCCGAGCACCACGCCATCGCGGCGCTCGCCGATCCCAGTCCCGAGATTCTCGTCTCGCGCGTTGCCAGCGCCACCTCGCGCATCCGCGTCGGTACGGGTGGAGTGCTCCTGCCCTACTACAGCCCGCTCAAGATCGCCGAGCAGTTCCGCATGCTCGAAGCGCTTTTTCCCGGGCGCATCGATCTAGGCATCGGCCGCGCGCCGGGCGGAGACCCGCGCACCGCGCTCGCCCTGGCGGACGGCGAATACCAGGGCGCGGAGCACATGCCGCAGCAGGTGCAGGACCTGATCGGTTTTCTCGACCGCTCGCTGCCCGCGGGCCATCCATACGTCAAGGTCAAGGCCCAGCCCGCCGGAGACACGTCGCCGGAAATATGGCTGCTCGGATCCTCGGATTACAGCGGCGCGCTCGCCGCCCAGCTCGGCCTGCGCTTCGCGTTCGCGCATTTCATCAGCGCGTTCGGAGGCGAGGCCGTGGCGCGCGCCTACCGCGATCAGTACCAGGCGTCGGAGCGCGAGCCGCAACCCCGGTCGCTCGTATGCGCGTTCGTGATCTGCGCGAAGACCCGGGAGGAAGCCGAGCGCCTCGCCGGGAGCATCGATCTCCGGCGCCTGCACATGGCGAAGGGCATCGATGCGCCCGTGCCGACGCTCGAGGAAGCGAAGGGCTACCGCTACTCCTTGCAGGAGCGCGCCTACATCGAGCAGCAGCGCGCGCGCCTGGTGCACGGCGATCCGGGCGAGGTGCGGGAGAAGCTGCTCGAGCTGAAGGAGAAGTTCGCGGCCGACGAGTTGATGGTGATCACCATCACCGGCGATTACGAGAGCCGGCGCGAATCGTACCGGCTCGTGGCGGAGGCGTTTGCGTAGGGCCGGGACTGGGGCTTCTAGCGCCCCGGCCACTCGGTGCGGTTGCGCCCGGATTGCTTGGCCGCGTAGAGGGCGTCATCGGCCTGAGCGAGTAGCTCCTGAGGATTCGCGCCCCTTTCCAGCGCGACCAGCCCGAGCGAAACGGTCACCTGGGGCAGCGGGCGTCCATCGTACTCGAACGAGGCCGAAGCGACCGCCTCGCGCAGCCGTTCGACGGCGCTGATCGCGCCCGGCAGCAACGTTTGAGGGAGGATGAGCACGAACTCCTCGCCACCGATGCGGGCGGCGGAGTCGGCGGGCCTCAGGTTGGCGCGCACCAGCTGCCCGACCTGCAACAGCACGGCGTCCCCCGCGGCATGTCCGTAGCCGTCGTTGATCTGCTTGAAGTGGTCGATGTCCATCATGGCGATGCACAGCGGCTCGGACGCGTGGAGGTGGCGTTGGATGATTCGAGGCAGCGTCTGGTCGAGCCAGCGCCGGTTGCGGAAACCGGTGAGGGCGTCGCTCAAGGCCGCCTGTTCTAATTGACGGCGCAGAACGATGCTCTCCTGTACGGCGTCGTTGTTCGAGCGCAATCGCTTTGCCAGCCGCACCAGCAAGCCGACCGAGAACTCGTGCGAGGACTCGGCAAGCCACCAGAAGGTTTCTTCGTCGAGCACGAGGAGCTGCGTCGGTTTTTCCGCTGCGACCGTCGCAGTTGCGGAGCTGCCCGCGAGCAGCGACAGCTCCCCGACGGTCTCGCCCCGTTCTATGTAGGCGAGCGGCGAGTCATCCAGTTCCACGCGCAGCAGGCCCGAGAGCAGGATGAAGACGCTCAGATTCGGCTCGCCCCGCCGGAGCAGGTGCTGGCCCGCTTCGAGCTGCAGCAGCCGGGCGCGGGGGACGAGCGCGTCGAGGATCTGGTCGCCTGTTCCCTGGAGCGCTTGGAGCTCGCGCAGCACGGCGACGCTCACCCCTGGCGCCCCGTCGCGGGACGACTCCTCGCTCGCGACAGGCGGCCCGGGTTGCGGCGGTTTGCGTGGTTTGCGTGCGAAGAACACGTAGATGGCCCGGCTGACCTCTCCCCAGAATATCCGAGGGCACCGCGGTCGGCAAGAAAAACGCGAGGAAAAACCACCGAAAGAGCCAGGTTTACAAACCGACCTGCAACATACCCCTACCCTATAATGGCGCGTGGGCGGCTCGTAGGAGGAAGTCATGAAATTCCCAAAGTGCGTGGTGGCGGTGTTGGTATTGACTCCCCTGCTGGCCGGTATCGCCACCTTCAGCTCTTGCCAGACACCGCCCCCCGTCTCGCAGCCGCACATCAAGACGGTCTTCATCATACTCATGGAGAACAAGAACTGGGCGCAGATCGCCGGCAGCAGCAGCGCGCCCTACATCAACAACACGCTGCTGCCCATGGCGTCCCACGCGGAGCTGTACTTCAATCCGCCGCTGGTTCATCCCAGTCTGCCCAACTATCTGTGGCTCGAAGCCGGTGTCAACTTCGGCGTCTTCAACGACGACCCGCCCAGCGCGAATCACCAGAGCACGACCAGTCATCTGGTGACCTTGCTTCAAAAGAGCGGCATTTCCTGGAAGACGTATCAGGAGGATATCGGCGGCGCCGACTGCCCGCTGGTGAGCAGCGGGCTCTACGCCGTGAAGCACAATCCCTTCGTCTACTTCGACGATGTGACCGACAACGGCAATCCCAATTCGGCGAATTGCATCAGCCACGTGCGCCCGTTCGGTGAACTGGCGACCGATCTCGCCAACAATACCGTTGCGCAATACAACTTCATCACCCCGAACCTGTGCAACGACATGCACGACAGCTGCGCCCCGCTCAACGATCCCATCCGGCAGGGCGACACCTGGCTGTCCCAGAACCTGCCCGCGATCCTCGGCTCAGCGGCCTACCGCAGCGGCGGCGCGGTGTTCGTCACCTGGGACGAAGGGGACCTCTCCGACGGTCCGATCGGAATGATCGTGCTATCGCCGTTCGCCAAGGGCAACGGCTACCGGAACTTCATCCGCTACACGCACGGATCGACCTTGCGCAGCTTTCAGGAAATCTTCGGTGTCAGCCCGTTTCTGCGCGATGCGGCCATCGAGACTGATCTGAGCGATCTCTTTGCGGTCTTTCCCTGACCGACCGTTCCTTGAACCTCAGAACAGGTGCACCGCGGTCGGCCAGAAGGAGCCGATCAGGCTGAACGCGACGCCGATGGCACCCAGGGCGTAGGCGATCCAGAGGAGGGCCGCGACGCCGGTGATGATCTGGGCCGAGGCGAGAACGATCGCAATCTGCACCGCGGCCGAGGCGATCTCGTAATTGTGGTAGGCCGCCATCGCGCGGTCGCGCTTTGTCTCCATCTCCTTCGCGCGCGCCATGAGCTCCTTGCGGCCTTCGTTGGTTTCGGGCTCGGATTGGTAGCGTTCGGCCGTCTTCTTCCAGCTCTCGACCTGCTTCCTCACGCCTTCCGGCGCCTTCTGACCGAACTGCGCTTCCATCTCCTCGGCGGCGGTGCGCACCGTCGTCTGACGGATGGTCTTCGCCTGGAAGAAGGCCCACAGGTTCGAAGCCTCGATGTGGCTGGCGAGCGCGCTCGTCTGCGAACCCTTGCCCAGGGTCTCGGCGAACGCGAGAACGAGCGCGAGGACCGCGATGAAGAGGGCGACCTTCTTGTTGGAGGGATCGACGTGGACGTGGGCTTCGGACATTTCCGTTTCTCCCCTTTTCGCCGTACGCCCGAATTCTAGCTCAGCGCCGCACCCCGGGCGTCTCGATCGGCAGCCCTTGCGCGCGCCAGGCGAGATACAGCTCGAGGTCGAGATATTCCGGTGAGCCGTAGGGCAGCATCTCGGCGCGAATGCCGGAGAGGCAGGCGCGCAGACGCCGCTCGAGCGAGCCCAGCGTCTGCCACTCCATGCGATACGCCGGGTAGGCGTTGGGATGTCCCTGGCTGATCGTCTCGGAGAGCAGCCGCTTGCCCCATTGCACGTCGTGACAGTGAGCGCACGACAGGTTCATCTGTCCGCGCCGCCGATGGTAGGAGGCGCGTCCGGCCTCGAAATGGGCGCGCGCCGGGCCGGCTATGCTCGCAGCGATCGGGAGGCCGAGCGACTGGCGCGCGAGGTAGGCGGTGAGCGCGAGCAGCTCTTCCGACTCGTAACGCAGGGACTCCGCTCCCATGAGTTCGGTGCGGCAGAGATTGATGCGGTCCTCGAGGTTCAGCAGCTTTCCGCTCGCCTTGTCGATTTTCGGGTAGCCCGCGGCGACCCCGCGCATGCTCTGATCCTTGTGGCACCCGGCGCAAGCGATTTTTTTTCTCCCGGCCGGCTCGCTCCAGAGTTTCTCCCCGCGCTCTACCCACAGCATGCCGGGATTGGCGAAGTCGTCGTTCTGCAGCGCCCGAAGGTCGGAGCCTATAAACGCGGAGCCGGACTTGAGCTCGCCCGGCGGAATCGCGCGCTCCTCGGCGTGCGCGACGCCGGCGGCGAGCGCGGCCGCGGCGAGAGCGATCCCCGCGCGTCTCATCCCTTGACGACGATAGCTTGGCGCTCCGAGCCCCGCTGGCCTTCGTCGTCGGCCCAGGTGAACTCGAGATCCCCGCTCGCCTCGGCGACGGTGTAGAACTGCACGTAAGGGTTGGCGGAGATGCCCGAGGACAGGTCGGCGCGGAACACTTCCACTCCGTTGTAGCGGCACGACAGGACGTTGATGACGTTGCGCTGAATGAGATGCCCGACGTCGTCGTGGCGGTAGCCGGTCTCCATGGGATGCTGGATGAGGATGCGGACTTCGATCACCTCGCCGCGTCTTGCCTCGCGCGGAATCTGGATTCTTGCGGCCATGGTTTCCCGTTTCCTCCCGGCTCAGCTCTCGTCGAGACAGGCGGAAAGCGTCACCACGATGGGCGCCGCGTCGTACCAGAACGAGCCGTCGGAGAGCTTCGCGACGGCGGTCACGCGCTGGCTGCCGGCGAGCCGCACGCGCGAGTTGATCTCGGCCTTGCCCGCGCGCGGGCCCAGGTAGAAATTCGCCATGTTGGGCACCGGGTTCCTCTCCGAGTACAGGTGGATGCTCTTCACGTGATCGGCTGCGGTCATCGGACTGTCCACCGCGATGCGGATGGGAACCGAGTTGCCGTTGTCTGCGAGCTGCGGCAGGACGAGCGTGACCTTGCCCTTTCTCACCGGGGCGCCGCCAGCGAGCGCCCGCACCAGCGGATCCTCCAGGGGATCGACCTGCGCGAGCACCGCGCCGGGAAGCGCGAGGGCGGCCGCGCCGGCGAGGAAATCGCGGCGCTTCACCGCGCCTCCTGCAGCGTCGCGAGCCAGGCGACGACGTCCTCGACCTGCTGCGCCGAGAGCAGGGGCTTGCCGCGGAAGGCCGCGGCGACCTGATTCAAGCCCTCGGTCCTGTAGTACGCGGGCATCGGCGACTCCGGATTCACGCGGGTGGAATCGGCGACGCGCAGGCGCAGCTGCGCGGGAGAAAGCCGCGCGCCGACGCCCGCGAGCGTCGGCGCGATGTTCCCGGAGGTCTTCTCACCGGGCACCGCATGGCACAAAGTACACGCTCCCGCATCCCGATTCACCACGATACTTCGACCGCGCGCCGCATCGCCGGGTTCGGAAGTCAGAGCCCGCGGAATCGCGTCCCCGACCGCCTCGAAGCGCACCGGCTCACCCTGCGCGCAAACCTGCGAGTACGCGATCAGGGCCGCGATGGCGGGGGCGACGGCGCGCCTGCGCGTCAAGCCAGCGTCAGCCCGTGGTTCTTCAAAGGCAGCGAGCGCACGCGCTTGCCGGTGGCGGCGAAGATCGCGTTGCAGACGGCCGGCGCGATCGACGCCTGGCCGGGCTCGCCGACGCCGCCCCAGAATCCGCCCGAGGGCGCGAGCACCACTTCGACATCGGGCATTTCGCGCAGGCGCATCATGCGGTAGTCGTGGAAGTTCGACTGCTCCGCGCGTCCCTCCTTGATGGTGATCTCGCCCCAGAACATCGCGGTCAGCATGAACACCGAGCTGCCCTGCATCTGCGCCACCACGTTGTCCGGGTTGACCACGTATCCGGGATCCAGGCCGAGCACGAGCCGGTGGACCTTCACCTCGCCGTTCTTGTCGACCGAGAGCTCGGCCACGGCCGAGGTGTAGCTGCCGTAGGCCTCGGTCTGCGCGATGCCGCGGAACACGCCCGCCGGCAGCGGCTTGCCCCAGCCGGCCGCTGTCGCGGTCGCCTCGAGCACACCGAGGTCTTTCGGCGATTTTGCGAGCAGCGCTCGCCGGTATTCGTAGGGATCCTTTCCCGCCGCTGTGGCCAACTCGTCCATGAAGGACTCGCGCACGAAGGGGTTTTGCGAATGCCCCACCGTCCGCCAGAATCCGACCGGCACGTGCGTATTGCGCTGTGCGTATTCGATCCTGACGTTCGGGATCGCATGCGGCAGGTCGTGCAGCGAAGCCACCGCCTGCGGATCGACTCCGTCGGCCGGTGCGAAAGGCCGTTTGAGCGGCACGCGCGCGAGCGTCTCGAAAATCGAGGTCGACGCGACGCGCGAATACCAGGCGACCGGGCTCCCTTGAGCATCGAGCCCCGCCTTCAAGCGGATCAGGCTCGCCGGCCTGTAGAAGTCGTGCTGCGTATCCTCCTCGCGCGTCCACAGCATCTTCACGGGCGTGCCTTCCATGGCCTTCGCGATCGCCACGCCCTGGCGAACGAAGTCCTGCGCTCCGCCGCGCCTGCCGAACCCGCCGCCCAGCTGCACGCGGTGCACTTCGACGTTCTCCAGCGGCACGCCCGCGGTCGCTGCCGCCACGGCAAGCGAGGCCTCGGCGTTCTGCGTGGAGGTCCAGACGTCCACCTTGCCGTCCTTGACGATCGCCGTGCAGCCCATGGGCTCGAGGCAGGCGTGCGCGAGATAGGGCGTGTAGTACTCGGCTTCGATCCTCTTCGCCGCGGAGGCGAAGGCCTGGTCGAAATCGCCGTCCTTGCGCGCGGTCGCAACGTCGCTCTGGGCATCGAGCCCGCCTTTGTAGAACTCCATCAGGCTCGCGCTCGAGACGTTGCCGTTCGCGCCCACGTCCCATTCGATGGGGACGTCGCGCAGCGCCTCCTTCGCGCGCCACCAGTTGTCGGCGACGACCGCGACGAAAGTCTCCAGGGGCACGACCTTGGCGATGCCGCGCCGCCCCTCGACCTTGCTCGCGTCCATCGACTTCAGCTTGCCGCCGAACACCGGGCACTGCGCGATCGCGGCGTAGAGCATGCCAGGAAGCTGCACGTCGATGCCGTAGCGCTGCCTGCCTACGACGGTGTCGGGAATGTCGATGCGCTTGACGGACTTCCCGATCAGCTTCCAGTCCTTGGGGTCTTTCAGCTTCACGTCCTTCGGCGGCTCGAGCCTGGACGCGGCCTGCGCCACCTTTCCGAAGCTCACCCTGCGCTTGCTCGGGGCGTGCGTGATGAAGCTGTTCGATGCGGTGCATTCGGACGCCGGGACTTTCCACTCTTGCGCGGCGGCCGCGATCAGCATCTCGCGCGCGGTCGCGCCCGCCTTGCGCAGATACTCCTGGGAATTGCGGATGGTCCGGCTTCCCACCGACGCCATGTCGCCCCAGGCGCGCTTGCGCTTCACGTTCGCGTTCGCCGAGGCGTATTCGATCTTCACCCTTCTCCAGTCGCATTCCAGCTCCTCGGCGACCAGCATAGGGGCGGAGGTCATGCTCCCCTGCCCCATCTCGGAGCGGGCGTAGCGGATGATGATGGCATCGTCCGGGCGGATCACGACCCAGGCGTTGATCTCGGTCGCTGCGTCGGCCTTCTGCGCGAGCGCGGCGGGAAAGCTGAATCCGACGGAGAGGCCTCCGCCGATCGCCGCGGACTGCTTCAGGAACTTCCTGCGCGCAGGCTCGAATTTGCGGGCGAATGTCTTGGCCATGGCCGCCCCCTATGCCTTGGTCGACTTCAAGGTCTTCGCCGCGGCGTGGATCGCCGTGCGGATGCGCGCATAGGTTCCGCAGCGGCAGATGTTGGTCATCGCCACGTCGATGTCCTGGTCGCTGGGGTCGCGATTCTTTGCGAGCAGGGCGACCGCCGCCATGATCTGCCCCGACTCGCCGTAGCCGCACTGCGGCACTTCG
>Ga0207665_10000865_pt1 | contig 20472 bp, 20 predicted proteins | sample LARL112metaG_FD_184351 | JGI IMG/M metagenome (GOLD analysis project Ga0207665, IMG submission 184351) | Corn, switchgrass and miscanthus rhizosphere microbial communities from Kellogg Biological Station, Michigan, USA - LAR L11-2 metaG... | ecosystem: Host-associated > Plants > Roots >...
GCGTGGTTCAGCGCGTAGAGATAGGACGGGTCGAGCCCGGGCCGGATCGGGCTGATCTCGAACCCGCGGCTCAGGCACAGGAGGACCAGGACGGCGAGGGCCGCGATCCACCCGACCGAGACTCCCCCTACCGTGGCCGTACTGCGACGATCCACGACTGGCGGCCGAGCAGCCACTGGGCCGGGAGCACCTTGAGGTACAGACGCACCAGCAGGGGGTGCTGCGGGAGCAGGCTCTTGGAGGTGAACGGGAGAAACCTCGCCCGCACCTCGGTGGGCTGCAGCCCCGCCAGCTCGACCGCCTCCACCAGCGACCGCTCGGTCAGAGGGAGGTGGTGATCGACGAAGTCCCAGTAGGCGCCGCCCGCGAGCCGGATGTTCGGCTGCAGGATCAGCAGCTTCCCCCCGGGTCGGAGCACGCGGCGCACCTCGGCCAGCGTCCGCAGGAGATCGTCCTTCGTGGGGAGATGCTCGAAGAAGTTGCTCACGAAGACCACGTCGAAGAGCTCGTCGCGGAAGGCGCTCAGGTCGGTGCTGACACCCTGCACGACCTCGACCCCGACGGCCGCGTTGGCCCGCACGTCTGGGTTGAGGTCGAACGCGATGCGCCGGCGGGCCTCGATGTGGTTGATGAACTCGCAGTGGCCGGCCCCGAGGTCGAGGACGGTATCGCCCCGCTGCACGTACTTCTGGAAGAAATGCCGGCACAGCACCCGCCACACGCGGTCCTTTCGCGCCTTGTCGTCGGGCGCGAAGCGGACCGAGTACAGCTTGGAGAGATCTCGCATGGCGCGGTTCTCCCGAGCATAGTCCACCCTGGAACCCCGGGGCAAACTCCGGGGGGCTGCCGGGTAAGTCCCCGTATTCTTGACCGTGCTGCCCGATAGTGTAGGATGGGGCTCCGGCGACGACTGGAGCAGCATCGACCCCCCTTGGGAGTGGGATGATCTCGCGGAGCGATCATGAAAGTCGACATCGAAGAGCTGGGGGCCTGCAAGCGGCGGCTGCAGGTCGAGGAAGCGCCCGAGGTCGTGACCCGAGCGTGGGAGCAGGCCTTCGGTCGCGTGCAGCGCGAGGCCAAGCTGCCCGGCTTTCGCAAGGGCAAAGTCCCGCGCAGCATGATCAAGCTCCACTTCGCCGACGATGTCCGGCAGGAGGTGGCGCGCCGGCTCATCCCCGACGTCTACCGCCAGGCGCTGGCCGAGACCCGCATCGAGCCCGTGGAGGAGCCCGATCTCCAGGAGGTGACCCTCGAGGAGAACGCGGCGCTCAAGTTCGCCGCGGTCGTCGAGGTGAAGCCGGCGATCACCCTCGGGGCGTACTCCGGCCTCAAGATCGAGCACGCCCCCAAGGCCTTCGAGGAGAGTGAGGTCGACGCGGCCCTGAGCGCGCTGCAGGAGCAGCACGCCGAGTACCGGGCGGTGGACCGGCCGGCCAATCCGGGCGACCTGGTGATCGTCGACTACACCCTGACCCCCGAGGGCATGGAGCCGCGCTCCGAGACCGGCTACGGCTTCGTGATCGGCGCGGGCAACGTGCTCCCTGAGATGGACGAGGCGGTGGTCGGCCTCGCCGCGGGCGGCACGCGCCAGACCCACGTCCGCTTCGCGGACGACCATCGCAGCGAGGCGCTGCGCGGCAAGTCGGCCGAGGCCTCGGTGACGGTGACCGAGGTGAAGGAGAAGGTGCTGCCCGCGCTCGACGACGAGTTCGCCAAGAGCGTGGGCGGCAGCTTCGAGGCGCTCGACGCGCTGCGAGACGAGGTGCGCAAGGGTCTGCAGGCCCGGCGCGAGGCCGACAACCGCCGCGCGCTGGAGGGGGCGGTGCTCGACGCGGTCCTGGCCGGCCACACCTTCGAGGTGCCCGACGCCCTGGTGCTGCGGCAGGTCGGGCACCAGATCGAGCACGCGCGGGAGCACATGCGCCGGCAGGGCCTCGACCCGGACAAGGTGCCGTGGGACTACAAGAAGCTCCTCGAGGACCTGCGGCCCGGGGCGGAGAAGGCGGTCAAGCGCGCGCTCCTCATCGAGGCCATCGCGGACAAGGAGGGGCTTCAGCCCGTCGACGCCGACGTGGACGCCGAGGTCGAGCGGATCGCCCAGGCGAGCCAGCGACCGGGCCCCGCGGTCCGTCGGATGCTCGAGCAGAGCGGCGACCTGGAGGGGATCCGCCACACCCTCGGCGAGCGCAAGACGGTCGATTTCCTCATCGAAAAGAATCCGGTAAACAGCGCCTGAGGTACACTACGGACATGGCAAGGAGGCGCCCGATGGGACTGGTCCCGATGGTGGTCGAGCAGACTCCGCGCGGCGAGCGCGCGTTCGATATCTTCTCCCGGCTCCTCAAGGAGCGGATCATCTTCCTCCCGACGTACATCGAGGACGAGATCGCGAACCTGGTCATCGCCCAGATGCTGTTCCTGGAGGCGGAGGACCCGGACAAGGACATCCACCTCTATATCAACTCTCCCGGCGGGTCGGTCACCGCGGGGATGGCCATCTACGACACGATGCAGTACGTCAAGCCGGCCATCTCCACCATCTGCATGGGGCAGGCCGCGTCGATGGGCGCGCTGCTGCTGACCGCGGGAACGAAGGGCAAGCGCTTCGCCCTGCCGCACGCGCGGATCATGATCCATCAGCCGCTGGGCGGCGTTCAGGGCCAGGCCACCGACATCGACATCCAGGCCAAGGAGATCCTCCGGATGCGGGAGGAGCTGAACCGCATCCTGGTCCATCACACCGGCCAGTCCATGGAGAAGATCCAGCGCGACACCGACCGCGACTTCTTCATGACCGCGGAGCAGGCCAAGGAGTACCGGCTCGTGGACGAGGTCATCTCCTCCAAGCCGACCACCCGGCCCGTCTCCGAAGTGGTCGTCACCACCAAGTAGGAACCCGACCATGGCCCGGACCCGCGAAGGTGGCGGCGCGCTCAAGTGCTCGTTCTGCGGCAAGAGCCAGAACGACGTCCGCAAGCTGATCGCGGGCCCCACCGTCTACATCTGTGACGAGTGCATCGAGCTCTGCAACGACATCATCGCGGAGGAGTGGGAAGAGGAGAAGAGCCGGGAGCTGCGCAGCCTCCCCAAGCCGGCCGAGATCAAGAACGTGCTCGACCAGTACGTGGTGGGGCAGGAGCGGGCCAAGAAGATCCTCGCGGTCGCGGTCCACAACCACTACAAGCGCATCGAGGCCGGCTCCGAGGCCGGTGACGTGGAGCTGCAGAAGGCCAACATCCTCCTGATCGGCCCCACCGGCTCCGGCAAGACCCTCCTCGCCCAGACCCTCGCCAAGATGCTCCACGTGCCGTTCACCATCGCGGACGCCACCACTCTTACCGAGGCCGGCTACGTCGGCGAGGACGTCGAGAATATTATTCTGCGTTTGCTGCAAGCGGCTGATTATGATGTCGAGCGGGCCCAGCGCGGCATCGTCTACATCGACGAGATCGACAAGATCGCGCGCAAGTCGGAGAATCCCTCGATCACCCGGGACGTCTCCGGCGAGGGCGTGCAGCAGGCCCTGCTCAAGATCCTGGAGGGCACGGTCGCCAACGTGCCGCCCCAGGGCGGGCGCAAGCATCCCCACCAGGAGTTCATCCAGGTCGACACCACCAACGTGCTCTTCATCTGCGGCGGCGCCTTCGTGGGCGTCGACAAGATCGTGGAGGGGCGGGTGGGGCGGACCGGCATCGGCTTCGGGGCCGAGATCAAGAGCCGCGAGGACCGGCGGGTCGGCGAGCTGCTCGCCCTCATCCAGCCCGAGGACCTCCTCAAGTACGGCCTGATCCCCGAGTTCGTGGGCCGCCTGCCGGTGGTCGCCACCCTGCACGACCTCGACGAGGCTGCCCTGGTGCGCATCCTGCGCGAGCCCAAGAACGCGATCATCAAGCAGTACCAGAAGTACTTCGAGCTCGAGAAGGTGCGGCTGAAGTTCACCGACGACGCGGTGGCCGCGGTGGCGCGCGAGGCGATGAAGCGCGGCACCGGGGCGCGCGGTCTGCGCGCGGTGCTGGAGGAGGTCATGCTCGAGGTGATGTACGAGCTGCCCTCGCTGCCCGGTCTGAAGGAGTGCATCATCACCCGCGAGGTCATTCTCAACAAGGATCGCCCGATCCTGATCTCCGAGCAGAAAGAGCAGTCCGCCTGACGGGTACGCTGTACGTCGTCGCCACTCCCCTCGGCAACCTCGAGGACATCACCCTGCGGGCCCTCCGGATCTTGAAGGAGGTCGCCTTGGTCGCCTGCGAGGACACCCGCCGCACCCGCATCCTCCTGACCCACTTCGGCATCCCGGCCCGGGTCACGAGCTACTTCGAGCACAACAAGCTCCGGAAGGGGACGCGCCTGCTCGAGACCCTGCAGGGGGGGCAGTCGGTGGCCCTGGTGACCGACGCGGGGACCCCCGGGATCTCGGACCCCGGCTTCCTGCTGGTCCGGCAGGCCCGCGAGGCCGGCATCCCGGTGGTGCCGGTGCCGGGCCCGTCCGCGGTGGTGACCGCGCTCTCCGCCGCCGGCGTGCCGGCCGACCGCTTCCTCTTCGAGGGCTTCCTGCCCGTGAAGCCGGGCCGGCGCGTCCACCGGCTGGAGGCGCTGCGCGAGCTCGAGATGACGGTGGTCTGCTACGAATCGCCGCACCGCATCCTGGCCACCCTCGACGCGGTGGGTCAGGTGTGGGGTCAGCGCGAGATCGTGGTGGCCCGCGAGCTCACCAAGCAGTTCGAGGAGGTGGTGCGCGGCCCCGCCGCCCGGCTCCGGGAGCGCTTCGCGGGGGGCACCGCGCGCGGGGAGTTCACCCTGATCCTGCCCTCCCCACGTTTCGAGGCCGCGACCTCCGAAGCGATGGTAGAGTGAGCGCCATGATCAGGACCTGGATCGCGGCGCTGATCCTGCTCGCCTCCCTCGGGCTCGGCGCGCGTCCCGCGGCCGCGGAGTGGTTCGCCGACCTCTTCGCCGGGCTCAGCCTCACCCAGGACCACAACGTCAAGCTCAACGACTCGGGAATCGGGCAGGGCACGTACGAGTCGGTGGAGTTCGAGCGCTCGCTCGCGTGGGGTGGCCGCGCCGGCCGCTACTTCGACTCGGTGCCGTTCGTCGGCGTCGCGGTCGACTTCTTCCGCTTCTACCCGGACATCGGCGGCCAGTCGGTGAAGCTCCGCGGCTGCTTCTTCCCGGGCGGGGGCCCCTGCGGCGCCGGCAGCGGCGGCATCGGCTTCTTCGAGGTGCAGACCACCGCGGTCTCGGTCGACCTGATGCTCCGCCTGCCGCTCTGGAAGTCGGACGACGCGCCGCAGGGCCGGGTGCAGCCGTACGTGGCGGTGGGCCCGCCGTTCTTCATCACCACGATCACCCCGCGGAACACGCGCAATTTCCGGAACCACGACGACGACACCGACTACTCCTTCGGGTTCAAGGCGGCCGCCGGAGTCGCGGTGCAGGTGTACAAGAACCTGGCCCTCTTCGGCGAGTACCGCTTCACGCACGTGTCGCCCGAGGTCGAGCTGCGCGACGCCAACCTGAACCGCACCACGCTCCGCACCGACCTCGACACCCACTCCGCCCTGGTCGGCATCTCGGCCCGCTGGTAGTCGTCGCCCGGCCGCGCCGGGAGGTTCTTCCCGCCGGCCTGGACCGTATCCCGTATACTAAGGGGCCATGTTGATTCACAAGGCTCTCACCATCGCCGGCTCCGACTCCGGTGGCGGCGCGGGCATCCAGGCGGATCTCAAGACGTTCTCCGCGTTCCGGGTGTTCGGCATGTCGGTGCTCACCGCGGTGACGGCGCAGAACTCGATGGGGGTCCAGGGGGTGGAGAACCTGCCCCCCGCGTTCGTGGCGCAGCAGCTCCGCTCGGTCCTGGACGACTTCGGCACCGACGCGGCCAAGTGCGGCATGCTCTCGACCGCGGGGATCATCGACGCGGTCGCCGACGTGCTCGGCGGCCACCGGATCGAGAAGCTGGTGGTGGACCCGGTGATGGTGGCCAAGTCGGGCGACCCGCTGCTGCAGGCCGACGCCCGCACCGCCCTCGCGGACCGCATCCTGCCGCTGGCCCTGGTGGTGACCCCGAACCTCCCGGAGGCCGAGGTGCTCGCCGGGATGCGCGTGGTGGAGCCGGAGGACATGGAGGAGGCGGCGCGGCGCATCCACGTGATGGGCCCGCGCTACGTGCTGGTCAAGGGCGGCCACCTCAAGGGTGACGCGACCGACCTGCTCTGGAACGGGCGCGAGTTCACGCGCTTCACCGCGGCGCGGGTGGACTCCGCGAACACCCACGGCACCGGCTGCACCTTCTCGGCCGCGATCGCGGCGGGCCTCGCGCGGGGGCAGGCCCTCGGCGACGCGATCCGCTCGGCCAAGGCCTACGTGACCCGCGCCATCCGCGAGGGCTTCAAGGCCGGGCGCGGGGTGGGCCAGCTCCGCCACTTCATCCCCGATTGGTGATGGCCGACTCCGAGCCGGTCGCCAGCGCGGGGACGCCGGGAGACGACGACGCCGGCCGGATGTCGTTCTTCGAGCACCTCACCGAGCTGCGGACCCGCATCATCTGGAGCCTGATCCCCGCCGCGGTCGGTCTCGGCATCTCGCTCTACTTCACCAACAACGTGATGCGGTTCCTTTCGCGTCACCTCAAGACCGAGCTGGTCTTCACGACCCCGACCGAGGCCTTCTGGACCTACATGAAGGTCGCGATGATCATGGGTATCTTCATCGCGATGCCGGTCATCCTCTGGAACGTGTGGGCCTTCGTGGCTCCCGGGCTCCACAAGCACGAGCGCAAGTACGCGATGCCGTTCGTGCTCGTGGGCTCGATCCTCTTCCTCTCGGGCGGCGCCTTCGCCATCTTCGTGATCATCCCGTTCGCCATCAACTTCCTGGTGAGCTTCGGGCAGGAGCAGGGTCTCAAGCCCATGATCACGATCTCGAGCTACATCGACTTCATCATCAAGTTCACGCTCGCCTTCGGGGTGGTGTTCGAGCTGCCGGTGGTGATCACGCTCCTGTCCATGCTCGGGATCGTGACCCCCCAGTTCCTCTCCAAAAACCGGAAGTACGCGATCCTGATCAACTTCATCATCGCGGCGATCCTCACCCCCACCCCCGACATCGTGAACCAGACCCTGATGGCGGGCCCGCTCTGCATCCTCTACGAGCTCGGCATCATCTCCGCGCGCATCTTCGGCCGAAAGAAGCCGGCCCCGGCGGCCCCCACCTCCGGGAGCTCCGCGAAGTGAGCCCGCTCGAGTTCAGCTCGCTCGACCTGCCCGGGCCGGTCCGGCGCGGCATCCAGGACGCGGGCTTCGTGGCCGCCACCGCGATCCAGGAGGCGGCCCTGCCGTTGGCCCTGCGCGGCAAGGACGTGGCCGGGCAGTCGCAGACCGGCACCGGCAAGACCGCCGCGTTCCTGATCGCGGCCTTCACGCGCTGCCTGACCCATCCGGCCCCCGCCCGCTCCGGCGTCACGTCGCCGCGGGTGCTGATCATCGCCCCCACCCGCGAGCTGGTGGTGCAGATCGAGGCCGACGCGCGGCTGCTCGGCGCCCACACCGGCCTGCAGATCCTGTCCGTCTACGGCGGCATCGACTACAACAAGCAGCGCGACGCCCTGCGCGACGGGTGCGACATCCTGGTCGGCACCCCGGGCCGGCTCATCGACTATCTGAAGCAGCACATCTGGTCGCCCGGCAAGGTCGAGGTCCTCGTCATCGACGAGGCCGACCGCATGTTCGACATGGGGTTCATCGCCGACCTGCGCTTCATCCTGCGCCGGCTGCCCAAGCCGGAGAAGCGGCAGTCGTTCCTGTTCTCGGCCACGCTCTCGTTCCGGGTGCTGGAGCTGACCTGGGAGTTCATGAACAATCCGGCCCAGATCAGCATCACCCCGCAGCAGAAGACGGTGGAGAAGGCCGAGCAGGTGCTCTATCACGTCGGCCGCGAGGAGAAGTTCAACCTGCTGCTCGGGCTGCTGCGCCGCGAGGGGGGCAGCCGCATCTTGATCTTCTCCAATACCCGGGAGGAAGCGCGGCGGCTCGAGGATCGGCTGAGCCGTAACGGCTGGGAGGCGCGCGCGCTCACCGGCGACGTGGATCAGAAGAAGCGGCTCAAGATCCTGAACGACTTCAAGGACGGCCAGCTCCCGATCCTGGTCGCCACCGACGTGGCCTCCCGCGGCCTGCACATCGAGGGGGTGAGTCACGTGGTGAACTGGGACCTGCCGCAGGACGCAGAGGACTACGTGCACCGCATCGGGCGCACCGCGCGGGCCGGCGCGGCGGGCAAGGCGATCAGCCTGGTCGACGAGGCGGGGGCGCTCGCGCTCGAGCCCATCGAGAAGTTCATCGCCCAGAAGATCCAGGTGGACTGGGCCGAGGACGACCTCTACCTGCCCGAGATCAAGCCCACCAGCGAGGAGCGGCGCCGCTATGCGGAGGAGAAGCGCCAGCGCATGGCCGCCCGCGGCGGCGGGCGCGGGAGCCCGGGGCGCCCGGGCGGTGGTGGCGGCGGCCGTCGCGACGGTCGCGGCCCCGGCCGAGGCCCGCGCCGCTAGCTCTCCCTCTCCGGGGAGCGGGAGCCCCGTGATGACGACCCCCCACGTCGACCTCACGCTCCCCGAGGCCGAGCGGCTCCTCGCCGCCTCCCTCGCCGGCCCGTGGCGCGATCTTCTCTACCCGCCCGGCCCGGACTTCACCTCGCCGCTCGACGCGGGCGCCTATCGCGCGAGCTTCGTGATCGTGCGGGGCGACGGCGCGCCGATCCGCGTGACGTCGCGGGTGGCGACCGCGTTCGGCGGCGAGCTCTGCCGCCTGCAACTGGAGGCGCTCGCCCGGTACCGCGCGGAGGCGCTCGGATCCTTTTTCGAGCCCGCGCGCACCGGGACGGTCTACGCGCTCACCCCGGATCGTGAGGCGGGGGCGGCGCGCGCGCCCGAGCACGCGGAGTGGCGGTACGACGGCCCCTCGCTCGCGCCGCGGCTCGGCCGCGTCGACCGCGTGCGCGTGCTCCGGGAGCGGTCGCGCGGCGGCGGCGCCTCGTGGACCGCCGACCGCGGGCTCGTGCTGACCGGCGCCGACGGGACGGAGTGTCTCCTGCTCGCGGTCAGCGAGCCGGAGGCCGCGCTCTTCCTCCCGACCCCCGGGCTCCACCGCGCGCTTCTCGATCCCGGCCGGGCGCCGCAACCCGGCGTCACCGTGCGCGATCTGCTGGGTCACGCCGAGCGGGACGACGACCTCGACGTGACGGTGGAGTTACATCCTCTCTGAGAGTGGCACGGTCGCCGGATGGGGTGTACGGTGCCCGTATCACGCCACACACCGAAAGGAGGAGAAACCAATGGCGACCAAGACTGCATCCTCCAGCCCCGGGACGAAATCCGCCAAGGTCAAGCCGATTCCGACCGGGTATCACGCGATCACCCCGTACCTGATCATCGACGGCGCCGCGCGTGCCATCGAGTTCTACCGGCGGGCCTTCGACGCGAAGGAGATGCTGCGGATCCCCGCGCCGAACGATCGCGTCGGGCACGCCGAGATCAAGGTGGGCGACTCGGTGATCATGCTCGCCGACGAGCATCCCGAGATGGACGCGCGCGCCCCCGGGCACTTCGGCGGCTCGCCGGTGAGCCTGCTGCTCTACGTCACCGACGTGGACAAGCAGTTCAAGCAGGCCCTCGACGCGGGCGCCACCGAGGTCCGGCCGGTGGCCGACCAGTTCTACGGCGACCGCTCGGGCACCCTGAAGGACCCATTCGGCCACAGCTGGCATCTCTCCACCCACAAGGAGGACGTCAGCATGGACGAGATGGCGCGCCGCATGGCCGCGATGAAGCAGTAGGCATCACCCGCTTTGACGCGAGAGGAGGCGGGCGCGTGGATGGCGCGCCCGTTTCCTCTGCGCGTCGGGGGCGACCCCGAACTAGAAGCGGCGGCGGCCGCTGAGGGATTTCTTGCGGAGGCGGAGGGACTTCGGGGTGATCTCGAGGAGCTCGTCCTCGCGGATCCACTCGATCGACTGCTCGAGGTTCATCAGGTGCGGGGGAGTGAGGCGCACCGCCTCGTCCGAGGTGGACGAGCGCACGTTGGTGAGCTTCTTCTCCTTGGTGATGTTGACGTCGAGGTCGTTGTCCCGCGCGTTCTCGCCCACCACCTGGCCCTCGTAGACCGGCTCGCCGGGGCCCAGGAAGAGGATGCCGCGCGGCTGGAGGTGGTCGATCGCGTACGCGGTGGTCTTGCCGGCGCGATCGGCGACCATCGCGCCGCTGGCCCGGTGGGGGATGTCGCCCTGCCAGTCGGCGTAGCCGTCGAAGAGGTGGTTGAGCAGCCCGGTGCCGCGGGTGTCGGTGAGGAACTCCGAGCGGTAGCCGATCAACCCGCGAGACGGGATGCGGTACTCGAGCCGAACCCGGCCGGTGCCGTGGTTGACCATCTTGACCATCTGGCCCTTGCGGGGCCCGAGCTTCTGGGTGACCGCGCCGATGAACTCGTCCGGCACGTCGACTACCAGGTGCTCCATCGGCTCGAGGGTCTTGCCGTTCTCCTCGTGGGTGATGATCTGGGGCTTGGAGACCTCCATCTCGTAGCCCTCGCGCCGCATCATCTCGATGAGGATCGCGAGCTGCAGCTCGCCGCGCCCGGAGACCTTGAAGGTGTCGGGCGAGTCGGTCTCGTCCACCCGCAGCGCCACGTTGCTCCGCTTCTCCCGCCAGAGACGCTCACGCAGCTGGGTGGAGGTGACGAACTTGCCCTCCTTGCCCGCGAACGGCGAGACGTTGGAGGAGAAGAGCATGGCCACGGTGGGTTCGTCGATGTGCATGACCGGCAGCGCGATCGGCTTCTCCGGATCCGCGATGGTCTCGCCGATCTCCATCGCCTCGATTCCGGCCACCGCCACGATGTCCCCCGCGGAGGCCTCGGGCACCTCTATCCGCTTGAGGCCCTCGTAGCCGTAGAGCACGGTGATCTTGGCGTTCTCGACGCTGCCGTCGCGGTGGACCACCGCGACCCGGTCGTACTGGCGCACCCGGCCGTTGACGATGCGGCCGATGATCAGCCGTCCCACGTAGTCGTCCCAGTCGAGCGAGGCGGCCCGGAGCTGGAGCCCGTGCCCCTCGTCGAACTGGGGAGCGGGGATCGTCTCGAGCAGGGTCTCGAAGAGCGGGGCCAGGGTCTTGGACTCGTCGGTGAGCGACCGCTTGGCGATGCCCTTGCGCGCGTCGGTGTAGAGCACCGGGAACTCGAGCTGCTCCACCGCCGCGTCCAGGTCGATGAAGAGGTCGTAGACCTCGTCGAGTACCTCGGCGGCCCGGGCGTCCTGGCGATCGATCTTGTTGATGACCACCACCGGGGTGAGCCCGGCCTCGAGCGCCTTCTTCAGTACGAAGCGGGTCTGGGGCAGGGGCCCCTCCGCCGCGTCGACCAGCAGCAGCACCCCGTCCACCAGGGTCAGGGTCCGCTCGACCTCACCCCCGAAGTCGGCGTGGCCGGGCGTGTCCACGATGTTGATCTTCACGCCCTGGTAGTGAATGGCCGTGTTCTTGGCCATGATCGTGATGCCCTTCTCGCGCTCCAGGTCGATCGAGTCCATCACCCGCTCGGCCACGTGCTCGTTGGCCCGGAAGATGCCGGACTGCCACAGCATGGCGTCCACGAGGGTGGTCTTGCCGTGATCGACGTGGGCGATGATCGCGACGTTACGGACATCGGGGCGCTGCGGCATGCCTTTCACTCTACCACGGATGCAGTGGCGGACCAGCGCGACGCTGGGGCATAATGATCCGTCCACTCGCTTCTCCACGTCAAGGAGGACTCATCGGTGAAGGCTCGCATGGTCACCACCGCGCTCGTCGCGTTGCTCGCCGCGCTCCTGCTGCCCGCGCCCGGCTCGATCAGGCCGGCCGGCGCGCAGCAGCCCACGACCCCCGCTGCTCCCACGACACCCGCTACCAAGGACGCGCCGGCCAAGGACGCGCCCACAGGAGGGAAGAAGGTGAAACAGACCGCGGTCATCACCATGGAGAAGGGCGGGGAGATCAACATCGAGTTTTTCCCGGAGGACGCGCCCAAGACGGTGGAGAACTTCGTGACGCTGGCCAAGAAGGGCTTCTACGACGGGGTCACCTTCCACCGGGTCGAGCCGAACTTCGTGGTGCAGGGCGGCGATCCCAAGGGCAACGGCACCGGTGGCCCGGGCTACACCATCAAGGACGAGTTCAACAAGCAGAAGCACGTGCGCGGCGTGGTGGCGATGGCCCGCACCCAGGCCCCGAACTCGGCGGGCAGCCAGTTCTACATCACGCTGGCCCCTGCCCACTTCCTCGACAACCAGTACACCGTCTTCGGCCGAGTCACCTCCGGCATGGACGTCGTCGACAAGATCAAGGTCGGCGACAAGATGAAGTCGGTGAAGATCCTCGAGGCCGCCCAGTAGCGCCATGGCCTGGTCGCTCCTGATCCGGAACGGGACGGTGGTGGACGGCAGCGGCGCCCCCGCCCGCGCCGCCGACGTGGCGGTCGAGGGCGATCGCATCGCCGCGGTGGGCCCGGCCCTGGGCGGCGAGGCGGCGCGGGTGATCGACGCCAAGGGACTGATGGTGACCCCCGGCTTCATCGACGCGCACTCGCACTCGGACCTGGTCTACGACAAGTGCCCGTCCGCCGAGTCGAAGGTACGGCAGGGCGTGACCACCGAGGTGGTGGGCATGTGCAGCTTCTCGCCCGCGCCGGTCGCGCCGGGCCGGGCGGAGCTGGTGCAGGAGTGGGCCGGCGGCATCGGGGGCAAGATCCCCATCACCTGGAGCACCTTCGGCGAGTACCTCGATCACCTGCGCGGCCTCGGCCCCACCGTCAACATCGCGCAGTTCGTCGGGCACGGCGCGCTGCGCCTGGCGGTAGCCGGACCGGCCGCGCGCCCGGTCACCCCCGACGAGCAGAAGGGCATGGAGCGGCTGCTCGCGGAGGCGCTCGACGCAGGCGCCTTCGGCTTCTCCACCGGCCTCGTCTACGCGCCCAGCGTCTACGGCAACACCGACGAGCTGGTGTCGCTCGCCCGCAGCATGGCCAGCCGGCGCGGCCTCTACTTCTCCCACATCCGCGGGGAGGCGGCCACCCTCGAGCAGGCCGCGGAGGAGGCGATCACCATCGGCGAGCAGGGCGGCGTGCCGGTGCAGATCGCCCACGTGAAGGCCTCCGGGCGCGAGAACTGGGGCAAGATGGACCGCGTCCTGCGCATGATCGACGCGGCGCGGGCGCGCGGCGTGGACGTGACCGGCGACGTCTATCCGTACCCGGCGGGCAGCACCAAGATGGACAACCTGCTGCCCGCGTGGATGCACGACGGCGGCATCTCGAAACTGCTCGAGCGCCTGACCGATTCCAAGCTGCGCCAGCGGGCCATCGCCGACTGCCTGGTGGACGGCGAGCGCTGGCGCACCGGCTCGGGCGGCATGGGCTGGGACGAGATCATGATCGCCACCTGCTCGAAGCCCGAGCTGGCCGGCATCCACATCGCGGAGCTGGCCCGTCGCACCGGCAAGGAGCCGGCCCAGGCCATGATGGACCTGGTGATGGAAGAGCGCGCCGGGGTCTCGATGGTGGTGTTCTCGCAGAGCGAGGACAACGTGGGGACGGCGCTCTCCTATGCCCACACCATGGTGGGCTCGGACTCACTCTCGCTCCACGCCGGCCCTGGCCCGCATCCGGGTAAGCCCCACCCGCGCAGCTACGGGACGTTCCCCCGGGTGCTCGGCGTCTACTGCCGCGAGAAGCGCCTCTTCTCGTGGGAGACCGCGGTGCACAAGATGACCGGGATGGCCGCGACCAAGATCGGGCTCAAGGACCGGGGAATCCTGCAGGCCGGCCGCGCGGCGGACGTGACGGTCTTCGATCCGGCCACCGTCAGCGACGCGGCCACCTTCCCGGATCCGCACCGGTACCCGGTGGGCATCCCGTACGTCATCGTCAACGGCCTGGTCGTGGTGGACGGCGCGCAGTACCACGCGCTACCGGCCGGCCGGGTGCTCACCCCCGCCTGAGGATCTCCGCGGCGCGCCGGATCGCCTAGTAGCTCACGCAGGGGCTACCGTCGGAGAGGAACTCCACGAGCTTGGCCCCGCCCGTGATGGCCGCCCCCGCGACCAGGGCGTTCTCGTCGAGCTTGCGCTTCTTGAAGCAGGGCGAGCAGACGTACATGGTGCCGCCCGCCTTGACGAAGTTCTCCATCAGCTCCTTCAGGGGCGCGAACCCCTCCTCTCTGATGTCGTCAGCATATCCCCTCTGGGCGAGGCGCACCGCCTCCACGCTCAGGAACACCAGGGTCTCCTTGCCGGAGCCCGCCGCGGCGTTGGCGATCACGAAGGCGACGGTGGCCTTGTCGGGGTTGTCCTTGGCGCAGGAGAGACTCACGCAGAACTTGTTGGACATGGCTCAGCGCTCCTTTCGGCGAATGAGGTAGATCGGATGCTGCGCCGACACCAGCGCGTGGCCGGTCATCCGGCACCACGCCGGGATGTCCGCGGGCGCGCCGGGGTCACGCGCGGTGAGCCTCAGCACGCGGCCGGCGACGAGCGCCTCGACGCGGCCGCGCAGCTCGAGCACCAGGTCGCCGCAGCCCATGTCCCCCGCGTCCCACTCCGCGTCGCTCACGCCGCGTGACGGTGGCAACCCTGGACGGGCCGCGGTCTAGGCGGCCCAGGCGCCGTCGTGCAGGTACTGGATCGCGGCCAGCGCCGCGGTGGCCCCGTCGCCCGCCGAGGTCACGAGCTGGCGCGCCGACTCCGCACGCACGTCTCCGGCGGAGAGGATGCCGGGGACGCGAGTCCGCATGCGCAGATCGGTCACGATCTGCCCGCGTGCGTCGAGCGGCACGAGGCCGCCGAGGAACTCGGTGTTGGGGGTGAGGCCCGCGTAGATGAACACCCCGCTCGCCGGCATGGCGGCGGTCTTGCCGGAGACCACGTCCTCGACCTGCACCCGCTCGACCCCGTCGGCGCCCTCGATCGCGCGCACCACCGTGTTCCAGCGGAACGAGATCTTGCGCTCGCTGCGGCCGCGCTCCTGAAGGCTCGCGCACGCTCGCAGGGCGTCGCGCCGATGGAGCACCGTGACCGAGGAGGCGTACTGGGTGAGGTGGAGCGCCTCGTCCACCGCCGCGTCGCCGCCGCCCACCACGATCACCGGCTTCTGCATGAAGAACGAGCCGTCGCACGCGGCGCAGTGGGAGATGCCGCGCCCCACGAACTCCTCCTCGCCCGGGACGCCGAGGGTGGTGAAGCGGGAGCCGCTCGCGACGATCAGGGTACGCGTCGCGTGGACGCCGCCGTCGGTCTCGACCAGCAGGACATCACCGTCGCGGCGGACCGCGGTGACCTCGGTCATCGCGACCTCCAGGCCGGCCGCGGTCGCCTGCTCCTGGAGCAGCGGGCCCAGGGTATAGCCGGCCACGCCTTGCGGGAAACCGGGGAAGTTCGTGATGTGCTCACAGTTGAGCACCTGGCCGCCCGCGGAGAACTTCTCGAGCAGCAGCGCCCGGCGGCGATCGCGGGCGGCGAAGAGGCCGGCGGTATAGCCGGCGGCTCCGCCGCCCACGATCAGGACGTCCTGGACGTCCGCCACGTCGCGGGGTCCGGCTAGACCTGCTTCAACATCGTGTCGGCGTCGCTCACCTCGAACTTGCCGGGGGCCTCGACGTTCAGCGACTTCACGACCCCGTTGTCCACCAGCATCGAGTAGCGCTGGGAGCGCACTCCCATGCCGCGGGCGGTGAGGTCCATCTCGAGGCCGAGCGCCTTGGTGAGCGCGGCGCTGCCGTCGGCCATCATGCGCACCTTGCCGCTGCTCTTCTGGTCCTTGGCCCACGCCCCCATGACGAACGCGTCGTTGACCGAGATGCACCACACCTCGTCGACGCCCTTGCCCTTCAGCCTGTCGAAGTTCGCCACGTAGCTCGGCACGTGCTTGGCCGAACAGGTGGGGGTGAAGGCGCCGGGCAGGCCGAACACCACGATCTTCTTGCCCTTGGTCAGGTCCGACACCTGGAACGCGTTGGGGCCGACGGTGCAGCCCGGGGTCTCCTGCTCGATGAACTCCGTGAGCGTGCCGTCTGGCAGACGGTCACCGACCTTGATCGGCATGGATCTCCTCCTCGAAGAATGGTTGTGGAACGTGCCCTGGCCCGCCCGCGAGTCGGCGAGCGGCGGCTAGGGTACCACAGCGGGCCGGGCGCCGCCCGGCCAGGAGCTTGGCTCATGTAAGTACTGGGTTTCGATGGCTAAGTGGCGCTTCCGCCCCCGTCGCCTCCGGCCGCGGTTGGCCCGGCGGGCCGCGCGAAGCAAGAGCTGGAGGTTCTCGCTTGCCGCAGTGCGACAATCCGAGTGTGCCCGGTCTATTCGTTGACTATGCCGGTCGGCCTCTATATATATGTCAATCACAGCATAGGTTCCGGATCGGCGTCAGCGTCGACGAATCGATCCTCGTGGTCGGAAAGGTCCCATGGAACCAGAGTCGGCCTCTGAGACGTCCCGGCAGGCCGCCGCGATCCCACATCCGGTGCTGAAAGTTCGCGGCGCCGATGCGATCGAGACGCTGGATCACCTCGCGGTGGAGGAGCCCCTCGAGATCCGCATGGGCGGGCTCGCCTTCACGGTCACGATGCGCACTCCCGGGGACGACGAGGACCTCGTGGCCGGGCTCCTGCACGCCGAGGGTCTCATCCGCGACGCCGACAACCTCGACGTGATCGCGCGCTACCGCGGCCCGGACCGCGAGACCGATCCGGGCAACGTGATCAACGTGCTGCTGAAGGGCGACGTGCAGGCCGCGCGCGAGCGGCTCCGTCGCAGCGTGGTGGCGTCGTCCGCGTGCGGCGTCTGCGGCAAGGTCACGATCGACTCGATCCGGACCGAATGCGCGCCGGTGACCTCCGAGATGGCGGTGCCCGCCGAGCTGTTCCCGCGCCTCGCCGCCGCGATGTCGACGGCGCAGGCGACGTTCGAGCGCACCGGCGGCCTGCACGCGGCCGGGCTCTTCGACGCGGACGGGCGGCTGGTGGTGCTGCGCGAGGACGTCGGGCGCCACAATGCGGTCGACAAGGTCGTCGGCCACATGCTGCGGACGCGCCGGCTCCCGCTCGATCGCCACATCCTGATGGTGAGCGGCCGGGCCAGCTTCGAGATCATGCAGAAGGCGTGGATGGCCCGCGTGCCGATCGTGGCCGCGGTATCCGCACCGTCCAGCCTCGCCGTGGAGATGGCGCTCGCGGCCAACATCACCCTGGTGGGATTCCTGCGTCACCGCGGCTTCAACGTCTACGCGGGAGCCCAGCGGGTGACGACGGTGCCGGAGCTCGTGTGATGGATATCCTGGATCAACCGCGCAAGGAGGCGTGACTCATGCAACAGGTCACCCGCCGCGATTTCCTCAAGGTCGGGGTCACCGGAGCCGGCGCCGCCGGCGTCACCGCGCTGGGCTTCGACGTGGCCGCCGCGATCGAGGTCAAGCAGAAGTTCCGCATCGGGGGGGCGAAGGAAGCCCACTCGCTCTGCCCGTACTGCGCGGTGGGCTGCTCGCTCGTGGCCTACACCAAGCAGGACGCCAAGGGGCATACCCAGCTCCTGCAGATCGAGGGGGATCCCGACAGCCCGGTGAACGAAGGGCGGCTCTGCCCGAAGGGCGCGACCGCGATGCAGCTCGCCATCTCCAACCGGCGCGTCCACCGACCGCTCTACCGGGCGCCGGGCGGCGACCGCTGGCAGGAGCTCTCCTGGGAGCAGATGCTCGACCGCATCGCGCAGCGGGTGAAGGAGTCGCGCGATGCGACGTTCGTGGCCCAGGACGGCAAGGGGCAGGCGGTGAACCGCTGTGAAGGCATCGCCTTCGCGGGCGGCGCCGCCTTCAGCAGCGAGGAGGGCTATCTGGCCGCCAAGCTCATGCGCGGGCTCGGGGTGGTGCACTTAGAGCAGCAGGCCCGAGTCTGACACGGCCCCACGGTCGTCAGTCTGGCGGCCACATTCGGGCGGGGCGCGATGACGAATCACTGGCGTGACATCAAGAACGCCGACGTCATCCTGATCAACGGGGCCAATCCGGCCGAGGCGCATCCGGTCGGCTTCCAGTGGTTCATGAAGGCCAGGCTCGACCCCAAGCGCGGCATCGGCGCCGGCGGGGGAGCCAAGATGATCCACGTCGACCCACGGTTCACGCGGACCTCGGCTGTCTCCGACGTCTACGCGCGCATCCGCACCGGCACCGACGTGGCGTTCTTCGGCGGGCTCATCAACTACGTGCTGGACCGCAATCTCATCCACCACGACTATGTGCGCAACTACACCAACGCGTCCTTCCTGGTGAAGGAGGGCTACGACTTCCACGACGGGCTCTTCAGCGGCTACGACCCGGCCAAGCGCACCTACGACACCTCCAGCTGGGTGTACGAGGGCGATGCCGCGGGCCAGAGCGCCTACGACCGGACCCAGCAGGAGATCCTCGCCCACGGCCAGGGCCCGAAGACCGCCGGCGCCGGGGTCGCCATCGCCAAGCGGGACATGCACCTCGAGCATCCCCGCTCGGTGTTCCAGCTCATGCGCAAGCACTACGCCCGCTACACCCCGGACGTGGTCGAGAACATCACCGGCATCCCGCAGGCGCAGTTCCTCGAGATCGCCAAGATCGTGGGCGAGACCGGGCGGCCCGACAAGGTCATGACCATCGTGTACGCGGTCGGGCTCACCCACCACACCACCGGCGGGCAGCTCATCCGCAGCGCGGCCCTCCTCCAGCTCCTTCTCGGCAACATGGGCCGCCCGGGCGGGGGCATGAACGCCGAGCGCGGGCACGCCAACATCCAGGGCAACACCGACAACGCGATCTCATGGGAGATCCTGCCCGGCTACCTGCGCATCCCGGCCCCCGGCCAGAAGAACCTCGACGACTACGTGACCCAGAGCGCGCCCAAGAAGTTCGACGCGAACTCCTGGAACTTCTTCGGCACCAACTATCGCAAGTTCATGGTGAGCCTGCTCAAGAGCTGGTACGGCGACGCGGCCAAGCCGGAGAACGATTTCGCGTTCGACTTTGTCCCGAAGCCCGCGACCAACTCCTCGTGGATCTCGATCTACGACCAGGCGCTCAAGAACAAGATGCAGGGGTTGATGCTCTCGGGCATGACCGCCACCAGCATCGGTCCCGACGCGAACCTCGTGATGCAGGCTCTTGCGAATCTGAAGTGGCTGGTGGTCATGGACGCGCTGCCCACCACCAGCTCGGAGTTCTGGCGGCGGCCCGGCGCGGACCCGAAGACCATCCAGACCGAGGTCTTCATGCTCCCGGCCACCCACTGGATCGAGAAGGACGGCTCGTTCACCAACAGCGGCCGCTGGTCGCAGTGGAAGGACCAGGTGATGCCTCCGGAGGGCGACGCCCGCCACGACCACTGGATCCTCGCCGAGATCTTCCAGCGCGTGAAGAAGCTCTACCAGCAGCAGGGAGGCAAGTTCCCCGATCCGGTGCTCGCGGTGACGCTGCCCTACAAGGACCCGCTCAAGCCGGAACTGGACGAGCTGACCCAGGAGATGAACGGCTTCGATCTCGCCACCGGCAAGCGGCTCGATTCCTTCGCGAAGCTGAAGGACGACGGCACCACGAGCTCGGGCAACTGGATCTACACCGGCGCCTACCCGGAGGCCGGCAACCTCATGAAGCGCCGGGCCGGAGTGCAGGATCCGGCCAAGAACGATCCCACCGGGATGGGTTACTACCACGGCTGGGCGTGGAGCTGGCCGCTCAACCGACGCGTGCTGTACAACCGGGCCTCCGCCGACCTCGACGGCAAGCCGTGGGACGCGACCCGACCCGGCATCGTCTGGGACGCGGAGCAGAAGAAGTGGGTCGGTGACGTACCGGACTACCCGCCCACCATGGAGCCGCGCAGCCCCAAGGCCTGGGGGCCCTTCATCATGAACGGCGAGGGCGTCGGCCGGCTGTTCTCGTCCTCGATGCTCGACGGCCCGTTCCCCGAGCACTACGAGCCGATGGAGTCGCCGATCCCGAATCCGCTCCACCCCGATCATTCGGAGTCGCCGGTGGTGTTCCTGTACGACAAGGCGGCCGGCCGGGAGAACCGCTTCGGCACCGTCAAGGACTATCCGTACATCGCCACGAGCTACCGGCTGACCGAGCACGAGCACTACGTCACCCAGCACGTGCCGCACCTGGACGCGCTCCAGCCGTTCCCCTTCGTGGAGGTCCCCGAGGAGATCGCGCGCGAGAAGGGCATCAAGAGCGGCGACAAGGTCCGCGTCTCGTCCAAGCGCGGGAAGCTGGAGGTCGCGGCCATCGTCACCAAGCGCCTCGCGGGCCTGCGGGTGGGCGGGAAAACCGTCTACCACATCGGGATCCCGATCCACTGGGGCTTCGTCGGCATCGCGGCGGACCGCGATCCGACCAAGGGCGCGAACTGGCTCGCCAACGCGCTCACCCCGTTCGT
>Ga0207665_10000869_pt1 | contig 20421 bp, 20 predicted proteins | sample LARL112metaG_FD_184351 | JGI IMG/M metagenome (GOLD analysis project Ga0207665, IMG submission 184351) | Corn, switchgrass and miscanthus rhizosphere microbial communities from Kellogg Biological Station, Michigan, USA - LAR L11-2 metaG... | ecosystem: Host-associated > Plants > Roots >...
CATCGGTGCTGCAGACGACATCAAGTTTCGGCCCGACCGCATTAAAAGACCAACGGACCTGGACCATGTCGGCAAAGCCGTCAGTATGATCGTTGTGCATGTGGGTAAAGAACACCGCCCCGAGTTGCTCAGGTCCTATGCCAAGCTCGGACAACCGCAACGTCGTGCCGCGCCCCGCGTCGAACTGCAGCTTCACGGCCGCACAGCCATTGGCGTCATCCCCATAACGCACCAGGGTTCCGGCACCGGCGAGACCATTGAACGACTGTGGGCCGCCCTGCGTGCCCGTCAAGGTCACGATAAGGCATGGCGCTGCGTCTGCGGTTGTGGCTACTGCAAGCCAGGTGGCGGCAAGCAGCGCGACAAAAGACACCCTCATGGCCGACCTCTCCTGGGCTCGAAGTTCGCTCCGTGTCTTGGGTTACAGCCTGTTGACATTCGCTTCGATGGCAAGAGCGCAAAAGTCACCTCATGGCACGAAGCGGCGGTTAGAAAATGTCCGCTTTTGCGCCGCCGGGGCCACAAGTAGACAGCGATCTGCGCCGTCGATTTATGAATACAAGCCTTAAGCCGAAGAACCAGGCGTTTTGTGCCGCAGTTGCACGACGCTGGAAGGCTGATACAGCAACACCTCCGTCGTCGCGAGCAGCTGATCAGCGCTGAATGGCTTCCCGAGCACGACCGCGCCGCGGAATCCACTCGGTAAAGCCTCTCGCCCGTAACCCGTAACGAAGGCAAACGGACGATTTTTCTTCGTCAGCAACGTTGCGAGCTCGTCGACGGGTTGGCCCTTGAGATTGACGTCGACGAGGGCTGCGTCGTAGTCCGCGGTCTCGACCAGGATTTTTGCGCGATCGAGGGTCGCCGCCGGCCCGACAATCTCGCAACCGGCATTCGCCAGGTTCGATTCCATCTCCATCGACACCAGCGGCTCGTCCTCGATGACGAGGATACGCTTGCCATCGAGCGTGCGCCGCTGATCCGCGACGGCAAGCAAAGAGGACCTTGCCAGGCCTTTCGGGGCGGCGATGTCGGCGCCGGTGTTCGCGCGCGCGTGTGCCGGAAGCGGAAAGTCGATCTCGCAGATGAGGCCGTCGCGATGATAATGAACGGAGACCTCACCGCCGTGCGACCGCACGGTTTGCTCGATCAGCGCGCGACCGAACCCATGCCCGCGCGGCGCGCTCACCTTCGGACCGTCACTCTCCTTCCAGGTCAAGTACAAGCTGCACGCACCGTTGGTGCGCACCTCCCAGGTTACCGATAGCCGCCCCGCGGGCACCGAGAGGGCGCCATACTTGCGCGCGTTGGTCGCAAGCTCGTGCAGCACGAGCGCCAAATGCACCGCCGCTTGCGGCTCGAGCGCAAGCTGCGGCCCCGAGCACGAGATCCTGTCGCCGTTGGCGGCGCCGACCAGCACCTGCTCGTTCACCAGCGCCATTATGTCGGCGCTCTGCATCTGCGTCCGAGTGAGCAGAGTGTGGGCGCTGGCCAGCGCCTGAAGACGCCCGCCGAAGCTGGAGATGAAATCGCTAGGGCTCCTGGCGCGCGCCAGCGACTGACTTGCGATCGCCTGCACCGTTGCCAGCGTATTCTTGACGCGATGCGACAGCTCGTCGGTCAAGATACGCTGCAACTTTTCCGCCCGCTTACGCTCGGTGATGTCGCGACCGACCTTGGAGGCACCGACCACCTTTCCCGATCTGTCGCGCAAGGGAGACACGGTCAGAGAGACATCGACGCGGCGGCCGTCCTTCGTGACGCGGATCGTCTCGTAATGGTCGATGCGTTCGCCCCGTTGCAGTCGCGCGAGAATCTCAGTCTCTTCGCCGTGCAGCTCTGGGGGAATGAGGCGGAGGATCGACTGGCCGATCATCTCGCTCGGCGCGTAACCAAAAATGCGCGTCGCGCCGCCGTTCCACGAAGTAATGATGCCCTCCAGAGTCTTGCTGATGATGGCGTCGTCGGAGGAAACGACGATGGCTGCGAGCCGCTCCGATTCCAGGTGCGCATCGTGCTGCTCGCTGACGTCCATCAGCAGGTTCACGGCGCCGACGAGCCGTCCCGAAGGGTCGCGCAGCGGGGTCGGATACGGACGGAACCGCACACGCGTGCCGTCCGGCCGTTCGGCGATCGCTTCGACCCCCCGCACTTCGCGCCCCTCCTTGAGGGCGATCGCCATGGGGCACTCGTCGTGGGGCAAAGGCCGCCCGTCCGGCCAGTAGAGGCGCCATGACCCGCACCATTGGCTGCTGCCAAGCTCGGGGTTTAGGCCCCAGAGTTCGGCGGCGGCGCGGTTGTAAAAGGTAATGCGGCCGTCCGCATCGGTCGTGTAAACCGCGACCGGCAAAGCCTCGAGCAATTGCGTCCCGGTGATCATGGCATTTGCCTCGCGCGTTTCATGTCAACGAATGTCTATCCCACGAGCGCCCCTCTGCGCCCGCTCCCTCACCCTAGCCCTCGGACGAGTTGGATGGGCAAGCCGTTCGTGAGGTGGTAACAGCCAATCGGCAGAGCTGTCGCAAAGTAAAGTCCCGGCAACCCAGCAAAAGACGGGCAGCATTGGTCCTTCCGTGTGGACGTGCGCCGGACGGAAAACGTGACCTTGGGCATTAGGTTCCCGCCCTCGTTCTGGCATCCGAAGCAGGGGGCTACGACTGAAAGGCGTGATCTTTCAGGGTGATAGCCGGTTTTCCCCGTCGACTGGAACCGTGGGCCGTGGCACTGAATTTCCTCGTGACTTGCATAACGGACGCGACATGACCGATCGGTCTCCGCCTAAACCTCTGCTGAACAGAAACGACCGATTCATTTTCGGCGGGTGATTTTCTTGGTATTGGCGGGCATCCTATTCCTTTACGGCACCCGCAAGGCGACGAACCGACCAACCAGTTCGGCCTGACGGGCGCCCCTGAAACGCCCGCCGCTCCGAGTGGAAAGAGGTAGGCCGGCAAGCGCAGTTCGGCTGGCGTTATGGGGCCATTCTGCCAATCCGCGCCCCTATTCCGATAGCGATCTGATCGCATGTTCGCGCAGTCGGATGGGGTCGCGCTCCCCGCACTGCGCAAGCTCGAGGATCTTTTTCGCGATCATCTCGGTCGCGGGATCGGCACGATTTTGCAGACGCAACGTGCGCAATACCTCTTCGTATGCCGTGGTGAGGACCTTGATCTCGTCTGGGCCAAAGGCATGATTCTTCAGCAAGCGATAAATCGCCATGGGCAACTCCCGAAACCTTGAACTCTTGCAAGGCCGGAGCCCAACGGCCTTCCCCATCATCGCCATCCGACGGGCCGACGACTCGGTAAAGCTAATCCAGACGCGATCTCGCGGTCGGTACGGTTGCGGACAAACAGCCGCCCGCTCCCTAGCTTAAGGGCGGCCGCGAATGGGTAAATCGCGAGACGCCCATCGGAACCCACCGATCCTTGCCGCGTTTCAGCTATGTGCCTTTTCGAGTCGGAAAGCGTACCGACCGGCGAGATCACACCGACCTATATCTGGCCGCCAAGGCCCGGACCCCCGGATTTCAAGCACGCTGGAGCTGCAGAACCACCGCCGGCCGAGCGCTCGCGGCCGCATGGCCGGTCGGAAGATGCAATGTCGTCGAAATGCTGGCCGCCAAATTGCGTGATCCCGAATGACATCAGTAGCCAATTTGCAAACTCCCAACGGACTTCTCGCCGCGCTTTCTCCTTACGACCGCGCGTTGCTAGCCCCGCATCTGCGCGAGGTGATTCTCTTCCCCGGAGACTTGCTGCATCGGCCCGGCGAGAAGATCGAACAGGTCTACTTTCTTCAAAGCGGCATTGTTTCGCTCATGGCGGTGCTGAAAGGCGGGACGCACGTGGAAACTGCGAGCATCGGACGCGAGGGCGCCGTTGGCACGATCGAAGGATTCGGCTCACTGCACGCGTTCACCTCGGCGCGGGTGCAAGTCGCAGGCTCTGCGCTGCGCATGGCAGGTCCCATCTTTCGCAGTACTCTCGACGAGAGCGCAAGCCTCAAGGAAAGCATCAACCACTACCACATGAGCGTCATGGCCCATGTGCAGCAAATCACCGCCTGCAATGCGCTGCACGATCTGACCAGCCGGCTGAGCCGAATCCTGCTGCTCTCGGCCGACCGATGCGCCGATGACATCCAGCTGAGCCAAGAATCGCTTGCCGAGATGCTGGGGGTGCGCCGGTCGAGCGTGACCACGGCAGCCGCGATCCTGCGTGGCGCGGGCGCGATCGATTATCGCCGCGCAGTCATCAAGATATTGGACCGCGAGAAGCTGAGAAACATGGTGTGTGAGTGCTACTCGACGATTCGCCACACGATCGACGTGGGATTCAACACGCATCCTTCCGTTGACGCCTGGGCGTAAAAACGCCGCCGCGCGGACGCGCGTTACCGCTGCCGCCGCTTTCCAATTGTGTCGGCTCGCCGAATCCCGATTGCTCAATCCATCGCGAGACCGGCGGCTTTGATCGGCGCCGCGTTCTTCGCGATCTCGCTCAACACGAATTGGTGCAGATAGCCGGGCGAGCGGCGCTCGGGCGCGACGGCGACGGCGCCGACATCCTTGAGTTGCTCCTGCACCGACGGCGTGTCGATGGCCGCAACGGTGGCCGCATTAAGTTTCTGGATGATCGGCTCGGGCGAGCCTTTCGGCAAAAAGAAGCCGAACCAGGTGGAGGCCTCGAAATCGAGCCCCTGCTCCCGCGCGCTGGCGAGGGCTGGCAGCATCGCGGAGCGATCGCGCGAGAGGATGGCAATCGCCTTGATGAGTTTGCCTTCGATCTGCTGGCGGGCGGTCGCGCTGAGCGTGCAGATGTAGTCGATGCGCCCGGCGATCAGATCCTGCATCGCCGGTCCTCCCCCGCGGTAGGGAACGTGTGTCACGTTGATGCCGATCACCGCGTTGAGCAGCATGCAGTCGAGATGGCCCGTGGAGCCGGCACCTGCCGAAGCCATTTGCATGGTCGCCTGGTTCGCGCGCGCATAGGCGATGAACTGGGCGAGATTGCCGACGGGCAAATCGTTGCGCGCGACCAGGAGCGTGGGCTGATCCGCGATCAGCACTACCGGCGCGAGATCGGTCGCGAAATTGTAGAGCGGATTTTTGTAGAGCGTCTGGTTGATGGCGTCGGCGCGGCTGCCGAGAACGAATTGGTAGCCGTCCGGCGGCGCCTTCGCCACGCGCGCGGAGCCGACCATTCCTCCGGCGCCGCCGACGTTCTCGATGATCACCTGCTGGCCCAGAATCTCGGAGAGGCGCCGGCCGAGGATGCGTCCGAGCACATCGGTGCCCCCGCCGGCCGCGAATGGGACCACCATGGTGAGCGGCCGCGCCGGCCAATTCTCCGCGGCGGCCGGGTTATTGCAGGCAATGACGCAGCCGAGCAGCAGCATCGCATATCGCGCACACACGGTTCGGCTCCATTCGACCGCCGCGGGAAACTCCGCCCTGGCGCTCAGCCGATGGCATAGCAGGAATCGCAGCAACCGGCCGCATCGAACGCCCGTGCGGGCAGCTATGCATTGGCAAAATCTGCACGCGGCAAGCGAACTTAGTCGGCGGTATGTGGCAAGCAGGTCACACTCGAAAGCGATGTGACGCAGCGGACGCGGGCGGGCGGAACCGAACAAAGCGGCGGAGGGTTAAGCCCGCAGGTATTCGGGGGACGGGGGGATCATCAATACCGCTTCCGAATATTGGATCGACGGGCGGCGATGGGCCGCTGCGAAGGCGCCAAGGCGGAAAAGGCCGTGCCGTTCCCGGGCGCTGCTCGTCGATCCGTTTTTGTTGACGTTGCTGCGCTCAACCCATTTTGCGGGGGGATCGATCACGCGTGAGGGGTTGGAGGGGATCACCGCGTGCTTCGAACCACCCATGGGGAACGCAGGATGGGTTGAGCAGAGCAACGCTGTCGTTGATTACCCCGCCTTGCGGCGCGCGCCGGATTTCTTGGCTGCCGCTCGCGGCGTGGTCTCTTTGCCCTCGATCGGCAGCAGCATTTCCCGCTGGCCTTCGATACGCTTGCGGCCCTTCTTCGCCGGCACCGGCGCCGCGCGCTCGGCTTGCACGCTGCGTCGCAGCGCCTCCATTAGATTGATGACATTGCGCGGGGCGGCGGCGCGCTCCTTGGCTTTCGGCGGCTTGAAGCCAGCTTGCTTCTTGCGCAACAGCTCCACCAGAGCAGTCTCGTAGTGGTCCTCGAACGCGGTCGGATCGAAGTCGCCCATCTTGGTCTCGAGAATGTGCTCGGCGAGCTTCAACATCTCGCCCGGCACCTTGACGTCCGCAATGTCGCTGAAAAATTCCTCCGGCTTGCGTACCTCGTAGCCGTAACGCAACGTGGTCGCCAGCATACCTTTGCCGTGCGGCTCCAACGCAATGACGCGCTCGCGTTTGGCGAGCACGATACGGCCGAGCGCGACCATGCCCTTGCCGCGCATGGCGTCGCGGATCACCGCGAACGCTTCCTGGCCGACGCTGTCGGTGGGAGCGATGTAATAGGGACTGTCATAGAAGCGCTTGTCGATTTGCGCCGCGGGCACGAAACTGTCGATGTCGATGGTATGCCTGCTCTCCACCTGGATAGCTTCAAGCTCGTCGTCGTCGACTTCGATGTACACGCCCTTGTCGACTTCGTAGCCCCTGCCCTTGTCCTCGGCTTCGACCGGCTCGCGCGTCCCCTCGTCGATCAGCTGCTGGCGCAGACGGTTGCCGGTCTTTTTGTTGATCTGCCGAAACGAGACGCGCTCGGACGAGGACGCGGCGGGACTGAGCGCGATAGGACAAGAGACGAGCGAGAGCTTGAGATAACCTTTCCAATATGCACGCGGCGCCACGACCATACTCCGAGCTAAAAGAATGCTGGGATTAGCTAGCAATTTTTGCGCGCCGCTTGGAGTCCTGCTTTTGTTCCTGCGGCCCCCGATCTAGCGGTCGAATGGAGCGCGTGAACCAGCCGTTGAGGCGGTAGACCGCGCCGCGCGTGTCAGCTCGAAGTGCGGTTAAGGAATGGTAACGCTGTCCGCGCACGGAAGCGATCAGGAGTCTGCGGACCCAATTGCGAGCCGCTGTCGTTGCGGGCTTTCCGCCAACGACGCGATACTCCTAGGCAGACGACCTCTCGCCACCGTAAGGAATCACGCTGAGACTGGCGGACCAAAGGCAATCCGACCAACCCTTGCGCTTACCAACCTCGGCGCGGATCCAAGCCTTATAGTGATCGACGCATTTCCGGGAGCAAAAACTCTTGAACGCGCGACGGTGCCGCACCAGGCCGAACTTGCCGTGGCAGTACGCGCAGTGGTTCTTCATAGCCTCCTCCCGAATCGCGTCGGTACCGGCCGGTTGAGGACGAACACACCGCCACAATTCGATGCAACAGCGATCTATTGCAATGCACCATTAGTATTACAGCGGAATATTGAGAATTGGTTGCCGACGCGTGCGGACCTGGCCGCGCTCGCAGGTGCCATGATTTCGCTTTTGCAGCTTTTCCGTTTTGCTTAGTCGGCGGGGTTTTGCGCGAGGCCCCGGTCCGCCGGGCTCATTGCGCCCTGATACCGGCGTGGCTGATGACCTTCCCCCATTTCGCCATTTCCATTTGGAAACGGGCGGCGGCGTCCTCGGGCGTGCTGGCGACCGGCTCGTAGCCCAGCGCTGCCAAGCGCTCCTGCATGTCGGGCTGCGCGATGGCACGCGCGATCTCGCGCTGGAGCTGGAGCACGATCTCCCTTGGCGTCCCGGTCGGCACCACGGCGGCGAACCACGATTCACCCACGACCTCGGGATATCCGGATTCCGTCGTGGTGGGGACGTCGGGCAGGGCCGGCGAGCGCCTCTTGCTGGAGACCGCAAGTGCCCGCAGCTTGCCGTCCTTCACCAGAGGCACCGCCGGCGCCGTCGAGCCGAAGGAAATCGGCGTGTGACCCGCAACCGTCGAGCCGATCGCCGGGCCGCCGCCGTTGAAGGGAACGTGCACGAGGTCGAGGCCGAGAGACAGGCGGAACAATTCACCCACGAGATGGGGCGGCGTGCCGGTCCCGGGCGAGGCGAAGCTGTACTTGCCCGGATTAGCTTTGATCAGGGCCACAAGATCCTGGACGGTCCGCGCGGGCAACGACGGGTGGACGGTGAGCACCGCAGGCGCGGACACCGCGATGGTGACCGGATCGAAATCCTTGATCGGATCGTAAGGCACGTGCGGGTACAGCGCAGGATTGACCACGTGATTGCCGCCGTTGACGAGGATCGTGTAGCCGTCGGCTGGCGCCTGCGCCGCGCGACCAGCGCCGATATTCCCGCCTGCCCCCGCGATGTTCTCGACATAAAACTGCGCCCCCATTTGCTCGGACAGCTTTTGCGCCATCAGGCGCGCGAATACGTCGGTCGGGCCCGCTGGCGCAAACGGCACAATCACGCGCACCGGCCGCGCCGGATAGGCTTGCGCGCCGGCGATCCGCGGAGCGACCACGGCGGCAGCGGCAGCGAGGTGCAGCAATCGGCGGCGGGTCAGTTGCATTGGCGGTCTCCCAACCCCTGCAATCGCGCCCCTTGGGCGACCCCTGATCAACTTACTCCATTTGCCGGCTCACTTCCCGATGAATCCGCCAATGGCATTGGCTCATCCGCACCGAGCACCGACATCTCATCCACGTCTGCCTCGCGCGGCCGCTTGACCCGCGCCGATTTCCTCGGATCAAAAGGCCGTCGCCGCATCTCGCTTGCGGTCGGCCTGCTGCGCGAGTGCTGCCAACGCTCAGGTATGCGCGCGTCAAGCTCAGGAGCGCCAGCGTGGCATGCTCGCGGTGGACTTTGCCACATCGACGTGATACGTCGACATCGTCGGTCGAACACGCGCCAGCCGGCGATGTGTTGCACTTGCACGGATCCCTGGTCTGATTTATCGCTTTGGTGAGCAGCGCCCGAGCGGTTAGCCCGAAATGGTCGATGTCGGTCAATTTCTCGGACTGCGCGTAGCCAAGCGGGCGAGCCGATCGGCGCCAGCGGCAGCTCAGGCCGGCATCCTCGGGGATTCTCAGCCGATTCCCCGACACGCGGTTCGTTTCAGCGGCCGTCAAATCGCCGTCCTATTCATCACGCTAGCGGCCATCGCCGCGGTCCCGATCCTTCTCTACCCGTGGCCGCCGCTGTCCGACTACATCAATCATCTCGCGCGCATGCATGTCATCGCCGCCATCAGCAGCGATCGCGATCTGGCGCTGTTCTACCAGATCGATTGGCAGGTCATCCCCAACCTGATGATGGATCTGATCGTTCCGATCCTGGAGCGGGTCATGAACGTCTATCTCGCCGGACAGGTCTATACGATCATGACCTTCGTCCTGATCCTTTCCGGCACACTTGCGCTCAACCGCCAACTCTACCGCCATTGGTCGGTCCTGCCGCTGATCGCCTTCCCGCTGCTCTACAACACTGTCTTCCTCGTGGGGACGATGAATTACTTGTTCGGCATCGGACTCGCGCTCTGGGCGCTTGCGAGCTGGGTGGCGTTACGCGAGCGGGCGCTGGCGTTGCGTCTGGCGATATCATCGCTGTTCGTCCTGGCGCTATTCTTCTGCCACCTCTTCGCCGTCGGAGTTTACGGGCTCGGCCTGCTCGCATTCGAGCTGCATCGACTATTGGAGCTGCGACGACGCGAGCCGCTGCCGCTCGATCGAGCGAGGCAGCGGCGCATCCCGGCCTGGGCCGACTTCATGGCGAGCGGACTCCCGTTCCTCCCGGTGATCCCACTCTTGCTGATGAGTCCGACTTGGACGCTGCGGTGGGACTTCACTTGGGAGCTCAACGGCAAGCTCAAGGGCCTCCTTTTCGTCATCGAGGTCTATTCCCACTCGGCAACGTTTTTCCTGGCGACGATCGTCGCCATCGCCGCGCTTCTTGCCGTGCGCTACCGGGCGCTGCAGTTTCATCCGTTCGGCTGGATGCTGCTGGCGGTGGGCAGTGTGACTTATTTGGCGCTGCCGCGCGTGCTGTTCGACACTTACATGGCGGATCAGCGCCTGCCGATCGCGCTGGCGTTCATGATCATTGCCTGCGCGCACCTCGATCTGCGCGACGAGTTCGTGCGCCGGGGCTTCGCGACGGTGCTGGTTCTGCTCTTGGCGGTGCGCGCGTTCGAAGTGCAGGGCGTGTGGCGCGACCTTTCGCGAGGTACCGCCTCGTTCCGCGAGTCGGTACGCCATATCGAGCGCGGCTCCAAGGTGCTGGTGGCCTATGCTGATCCCGACAACGGCGACAACGCGCGCGATCTTTGGCTCACGCATGCCGCCTGCCTGGCGATCATCGAGCGCTCTGCCTTGGTGACCACGGCCTTCACGGTGCTCGGCAAGCAGGTGATGCATGTGCGTCGCGATTATCGCGATCGCGTCGACACCGAAGACGGAACACCGCCGTCGATCCGGCAGCTGCTCTCGCGCAGCGAGCCAATAGATTGGGACGACGACCCGCCATATTGGTCTCACTGGACCACGGATTACGATTACCTCTACATCTTGTTCACTGGCCGCGATTACGCCAATCCAGACCCGGCGCGGCTCACTCCGGTTTTCGCCGGCAACAGGTTCGTCCTTTATCAGATCAGCGGGGCGCAGCTGGCGGGCGCGTCCAAAACTTCGGACTGAGATTTTTTCCACCAGGCACGCTGGAACGCGGCCGCAGATCGAGCCCACCCACCGCACGTTGCGACCCGTTGATGCGGCGCGCCTCTCACGGCGCCTTCAAAGCCGCGCCGGAACCTTTCGCGCCTTGAACGCCTATACGCCAGTGATGCTCGCGCATGCCTGACAGGCGGCGAGCGAGGATGCATGGAAATGCGGGGGGCAAGGAGGCGATGCATGAAACGGATTTTGCTCGCTGCTTTTGCAGCGCTGGCGTTGTCGACCTGCTTGCCGAATGACGCTTTCGCCCGCGGCGGCTTTCACGGTGGGGGTTTCGGCGGAGGCTTTCATGGTGGCGGATTCGGTGGAGGCTTTCGTGGCGCGGCCATCGGCGGCGGTTTCCGCGGGGCCGGGATCGGCGGGTTCCGCGGCCCGGTCGGTGGCGGGTTTCGCACGGCCGCGGCCGGCGGCTTTCGCGGCCCGGTCGGCGGCTTCCGCGGACCTGCGGTCGCCGGTGGATTCCGCCGATCGGCGGTGGCCCCGGGCGCCTTTCGCGGCCGAGCCTTCCGCGCGTTCGCGTTTCAAGGTCGACCCTTCCGGCGCCGGGCGTTCTTTCCGGTCGCGGCGGGCGTCGGATTCGGCTTGGGCTGGGACTACGGTTACCCCTACAGCTATGGCTACGGCGACCCCTGCGTCGTTTGGACGGGATATGGCTGGATCAACATCTGCTACTGAGCGGATCTGAGCCGGCCGCGGCGGAATGGGGGCTTCCTGTTCCGCCGCGAGTTGGAGCGCTCAGCACCACCGGCCGTAGAGGCCTGCGCCGTAGCCGTCCGCGTACCAGGCAGGTCCATAACCGAGCCAGCCGGGCCCATAGCTGGACAAGCCGGTCCAGAGCCGTAGTAGGCCCGCGGGCAATAAGTCATCGGACCGCCACCAGCAGCGATGCCGACGGCAGACCCCAGCGCGCGCTTTTGCCCGAGGCGCGAGGTCGCTCGCTGCAGCCGCGAGCTTGGGCTGCAGCGGTACGGAGCCGGCCCAAAGCGCGGCGCCGGCGGCGAGCGTGATCGCGAGGGCTTTCACGGGGGCACCTCCCTTGAACGGACTGGCTGCGTCGCTTGCCCGTGCGGCGGAACGATTTTTGAACCGAAAAGATCGTTCGCGCGACTAACGCTTGGAACGGGAGGCTGAGATGAGTGAGCGTCGTATTACCCAGTTATTTGGATTGATCTTGGGTGCGCTGTTTACGTGCACCCTGGTCCTGAACGTATTCGCTTTCTGACGGCAGCCGCGGGGGGCCGGCTGGGCTTGTCGCCCCCACCATCCTTTCGCGCAAGGATCGCCTTCCGGACGGTGCAGCGCACAACACCGGCACCTCCACGGGATCATTTTGCACGTGCCTCTGATGCCGCGCATCTGATGCTCCGCGTCGCGTCATCCATTCCGATCCCGGATCCCTGACCAAGGGCGCGGCCGGCGCGCAAGCATTTGCCGGTCGGGCCTCAACCGTTCCCGCTGACACGGGTGTCTCCAACAGGGGTAAACTTACCCCTGACGGTAGGGAGCGCGTGCATGCGGAGCACGATTGGAGCGGCTGTTTCGTCGTCGGGATAATGATTGCGGCGCCGGCCTGGGCATGGGACTTCCCCGGGCATCGCATCGTCGGCGCGATCGCCGATCTCATACTGCTGCAGCACTATCCGACGGCGCAGCAGCGCGTGCGCGAACTGCTGGAGAAGCAGAACGGCGGCACGATTGAGCTGCGAAGCCTCAGCCAGGTCGCGGTGTTCTCGGACTGCGCCAAGAGAGGCAATGTGCCCTTTTGCGGGCGTCCTCCTTCCGATGAAGAGAAAGCATATGCGGAGCGCAATCCGCACCACGATAAATTCCACTTCACCGATGTGCCGCTGCAGCAGCCGACTTACGTCGCGAGCAGCGCCGGAACCGACGGCATCGATGTCGTGCAAATGATCGCCTACACGCTCGCCCAATTGCGCGGCAAGAACCCCCCGGCGAAGCCCGATGTGAACCTCACCGACCCCGAAGCGCTCTGGCTGCTCGCGCACCTCGTCGGCGACATCCATCAGCCGCTGCACGTGGGGGCGAAATATTTCGACAAGACGTGCGAGACCAGCGTCGATCCGAACATCATCGGCACACCGCCGTCATTCGGAATTGGCGACAGCGTCGCAATGACGATGGGCGGCAACCTGATCTTGCTGGCTGGGCCGCCGCCGGCGGTGCCGCCGGCAGCAAACCTGCACCTCTATTGGGACAGCGTTGCCGTCCTCCGCGCAATGCAAGCCGCTGGCAGCGCGCACTCGGAGCAGGACTTTGCCAAGCTCCTTGCCGCCACACCGCCCCCCGGCTGGGAAACTGCCGGCGCACCGGAGACTTGGTCGGCGCAATGGGCAAGCGAGATCATGCCGCTTGCGGTCGAGGCGCACGCACGGCTAACGATTCGTAAAGGCTCGAAGCCTTCGCCGTTCCCGTTCACCGGTGGGTGCACGTGGGAAACCACGCTCGAGCCGTCATACGAGGATTGGGCCAAGGCACAGGCGCGCAGCCAGCTCGCCAAGGCCGGCTTTCGTCTCGCCGTGCTGTTGAAGGCGATCTTCCAGCCGTAGCAGCGCATTCGTCCGCACCGCTTGGGGTGCATTGCAGCGAAAGGCTCGCGCGCGGATCGCGGCGGCATTTCAGGTCGCTGTAAGGAGTCATTCAGGCCGGGTTCAGGGTGGACGTGGAAAGTTTCGATCAAGGGCCCCGTTGACTATCGCCCCTTCGACTTCACACGGAGGTGACCCTATGAGAAACACCCTGGCCGCTCTCGCCGCAGCGGCAACCATCACTGCCGCAACCGTCGCCACGCCGAGCACCGCGGATGCCCGCTGGGGCTGGTGGGGGCCGGCTCTTGGCGGCTTCGCCGCCGGAGCCATCATCGGCGGCGCGCTGGCAAGCCCGTATTCCTACGGCGGGTATTACGGCGGATATTATCCGGCGTACTCTACCTATCCCGCGTACGGCTACCCGGCGTACGGCTACAGCTACGCGCCAGCCTATTACGGCTATGCCTATGCGCCTCGGCCCGCTTTCAGCTGCTGGCGCTACCGGTACGGCTACCGTTATCGCGTATGCTGAACGGCTATCGCCTCGCGAGCCTGACCCGGCGCGCTCGCTCACGAGTGGCGCCGGCCTTTTTTTGGCTGCAAACGGTTGTCGCGCCGTCGCAGGACTGACCAAATTCCGACAAATTAACTGGCAAGATCCGGGACGGCTGAACTTCGGGGGATCGCTCAGTTCGGGGCCACTCATCGCAATACAGAGGGACTGCGCTCGGCAATCGCCGACGCTCAACGCTCGGCAATCGCCGATGCTCAAGGAGATGCTGATGAAGAAGACACTTGCTGCATTAGCTGGGGCTGCGACCGTGGCGACTGCAATCGCCGCGACGCCGACGCCGGCGGACGCTGGCTGCTGGGGGGGATGCGCGGTCGGTGCCGGAATTGCCGGCTTTGTTGCGGGCGCGATCGTCGGCAACGCAGTTGCCAACGCCGCACCCGCACCGGCCTACGTCGCCGGACCTGCGCCGGGATATGTGGTCTATCCCGCCTATGCGGCGCCGCTGCCCGGCCCGCGATGCTACTGGACGCGCCAGCCGGTGTACGACATGTACGGCAACGTGGTCGGATGGCGGGGTCGCCCGATCGCGGTCTGCCAATAAATCCGCGGCGCACGCCGCTCGACGATCAAACCCGGCGGGTGCTCGACCCGCCGGGTTTTCGTTTGTCGCAATCACACGGCGATAACGCCGACGGCGGACTCAGTTCTTCGCCGCCTTTCGCTGCATGTCGTCGAGTACAGCGGCAGTGGGCCAGCAATCGACCTTGAGCCGGTTCGCCTTCTGATACGCGCCCAGGGCCGAGCGCGTGAGCATACCCGCCTTGCCGTCGATCTTGTCCTTGTAGAGGCCGAGCTTGGCAAGCGTACGCTGCATCGTCTCGACCTGCGCGGTGCGCAGCTGCGTGTTCTTGCTCCACGGCGTCTCGAACGGACGCGGGTCGCTGATGCGTTCGCTCAAATGGCCGACGAACAGCACGTACAGATCCGAAAAATTGTATTCCTTGATGACGTAGTAATTCTTGAGCGTGAGAAACGCCGGTCCGTAAGTGCCCTCGGGCAGGAGCAGCGACGCGGGCTCGTTGAGCTCGGCAGGAGCGGGCTTGCGGCCATATGCGAGCGTAAATCCCTGCTTGAGCCATTCGCCGAGCGGGCGAGTGACCTCGGGCACGCCAATGGTGCAGTCCACACCCTGCGGCGCGTGCACCTCATAAGCCCAGCGCGTGCCGCGCTGCCAACCCTTGCCGACGAGCTGCTGCGCTGCGGAGGCAAGCGCATCCGGCACCGATTTCCAGATATCCTTCTTGCCGTCGCCGTCGAAATCGACGGCATATTTGTAGAACTCCGAGGGCAGGAATTGGGTCAGGCCCATGGCGCCGCCCCAGGAGCTGCGCATATCGGCGAGCTTGACGTGCCCTTCCTCCAGCATCTTGAGCGCGTACAGCAGCTCCTGCCGAAAGAAGTCCTTCCGCCGGCCGTAATATCCCTGCGTGGCGAGCACGGTGATGGCGTTCTTCGGCAGCTTGTAGCCGCCAAACGCGGTCTCGCGCCCCCAGATCGCGAGCAGGATATTTCCCGGCACGCCGAACTGCTGCTCGATCGCGGCAAGCGTTCGGGCATGCTCGGCGGCGAGCTTTTTGCCCTGCGCGGCGAGGTAGGAGATGTTCGACTCCTTGATGTAGTCGGCCGGCGTCTGCACGAATTCAGCCTGCCCGCGCGGCGGCGCGCCTTCCCGCCCCGGAAGATCGAGATCAGGCAGCGTCAGATCAGGCTCGACTCCGCGCGTCGCCGCATCGAAGGTGCCGCGCGAGATGCCCAGCGTCTGCGCCTGCGGCCACAAGTCCTCGAGCCATTTTTGAAAGCTCGGGTCAGCCGCTCGTGCAGAGGCGAGCGCGGCTGCCGCAAGCCAAAGACCCACGACGATAGCTGTATACGTACCAACTCGACCCATGTGACTGCGCTTTCCTTTGATATCGCACGACAACGCTGCCCCTCCTCCGTTGCGGTCATCCGCTGCAACGATTCGAGGCGGCCGGACGTTAATAAAAGACGAAAAAGTGCCCAAGATATGGAGCCGCCGGTGCTTCAAGTTCCACTGGAGATCGCGTTTCATAATATCGAAAGTTCACAGTGGGCGGAGCAGGAAATTCGCGCCCGGGTCGCCGACCTGGAGAGGATCTACGGCCGGCTCATCTCCTGCCGGGTCCGCATCGACCAGCGCGCCAAGGATCTGAGCGGCACCATTCCCCCGGTGGTCCACATCGAGCTCGGCATTCCCGGCCGCAACGATCTCGTCGTCAGCCACGAGCCCGAGCACCTCTTGCGCAAATATCGGCATCCAGATTTGCACAAAGCCATCAACGAGGCCTTCCGCATCGCCGAGCGGCAACTGCTCGATCTGAAAGAGCAGCGCGACGGCCGCACCAAGGCCAGCGATCACGACACCGAGAACCAGTCACTGGGCCAGATCGCCGAAATCACGCCCGAGCAGGATTTCGGATTCCTGCTGACGAAAGAGGGCGGCTTGCTCTACTTCCACCGCAACGCGCTGCTCTCCGGCGATTTCGACCAGCTCGAGAGGGGACAGGACGTCTCCTATAACGAGGACATGGGCGATACCGGCCCGATCGCGACCAAGGTGCGCGTGAAGAGCAAAAGCTCGGGCACGACGTAGTTTTCGATATCTCTCGCACGTCTCCCGCGGCGATGAGCTCTCGCCTTCGCCGCGGCTCACCGCATCGCCACGATAAACAGGCGCGGAAATCGCAACAGGACACGGCCATCGTGCCGTGGCGGATAAGCGCGCGCGATTCGCGTAGCGTACTCGGCGAGGAAGCCGTGCCGCATGGGCTCATCGAGCGGCGAGAGAAACGGCCGCAGGGCCGAACCCTTGAACCATTCGACAACCGCCTCGGTCCCCGCCATCACATGATTATAGGCGGTGTGCCAGATGTCGAGCCGCGCACAAAGCGAGCCAAGCAAATCGTAATAATCCGCCGGTGTCGGGAGATCATCGCGCGCGGCCGCTGCCTGCGCGAGTGGCGCGGCCCATGCTCCGCTTGCCGCGACCTCACGCATGATCGCAAGCGCCGGTTCCTGGGTGTTATCGGGCATCTGCACTGCCAGGACACCACCCGCCGGAAGCGCGGCGAGCAAGCGCCGGAACACCGCGGGATGGTCGGGGACCCACTGAAACACCGCATTGCCAAATAAGAGTTCGGTGTGCTCCGGCGGGCTCCAATGCGCGAGATCGGCCTGAACGAACTCGCAATTGGGCAGTCGCTGATGCGCCTGGCGGAGCATGTCGGGCGAGGAGTCCACCCCGGTCACCTGCGCGCGCGGATAGCGTTGCACGAGAAGCTCGGTGGAATTGCCGGGACCACAGCCGAGATCGAACACGCGGCGCGCCGACCTGAGCGGCACCTGCGCCAGGAGATCGCGCGGCGGGCGCGTGCGCTCATCCTCGAACTTGAGGTATTGGCGCGCGCTCCAGTCTTCGCTCATCAGCGCGAGAACTTTTTGTATTTGATGCGATGGGGGATGATGGAATCGGTTCCAAGCCGCCGCATCTTGTCGCGCTCGTAGTCCTGGAAGTTGCCCTCGAACCACTCGACATGACTGTCGCCTTCGAACGCGAGAATGTGCGTGGCGATGCGGTCGAGGAACCAGCGATCGTGGCTGATGATGACCGCGCAGCCGGCGAAATCCTCGAGCGCCTCCTCGAGTGCGCGCAGCGTATCGACGTCGAGATCGTTGGTGGGCTCGTCGAGCAGCAGCACGTTGGCACCGGACTTGAGCATCTTGGCGAGGTGCACGCGGTTGCGCTCGCCGCCCGAGAGCGAACCGACCTTCTTCTGCTGATCCGCGCCTTTGAAATTGAAGTTCGAGCAGTAAGCGCGCGAGTTCACCTCGCGCTTGCCGAGCTGAATGATGTCCTCCCCGCCGGAGATCTCTTCCCACACGTTCTTTTTGCCATCCAGCGTGTCGCGGGATTGATCGACGTAGCCGAGATGAACCGTCTCCCCGACCTTGATGCTGCCCTTGTCCGGCTTCTCCTGCCCGACGACCATCCGGAACAGCGTCGTCTTGCCGGCGCCGTTCGGACCGATGATGCCGACAATACCACCTGGCGGCAGTCGAAACGTGAGATCATCGATCAGCAGGTTGTCGCCATAGCCCTTCCTGAGCCCCTCGAATTCGACCACCGTCTGCCCGAGGCGCTCCGTGACCGGGATGATGATTTGTGCGCTCTGCGCGGTCTTCTCGGCCGCCTGCTTCACCAGATCTTCGTAGCGCTGATAGCGCGCCTTTGACTTTGCCTGCCGCGCGCGCGGAGACGCCGCGATCCATTCCCGCTCGCGCGCGAGCGTGCGTTGGTGCGCCGCTTCTTCGCGGCCTTCTTGCTCGAGCCGCTTTTCTTTCTGCTCGAGCCAAGCCGAATAATTGCCCTGGTAGGGAATGCCGCGGCCGCGGTCGAGCTCGAGGATCCAGCCGGTGACGTTGTCGAGGAAATAGCGGTCATGGGTGACGATCAGGATGGCGCCGGGATAGTTGCGCAGGTGGCCTTCGAGCCAGCTCACCGACTCGGCGTCGAGATGGTTGGTGGGCTCGTCGAGCAGCAGCAGGTCCGGCTGTTCGAGAAGCAACCGGCAGAGCGCAACCCGGCGCCGCTCGCCGCCGGACAGCTTGGCGACGTCGGCATCATCGGGCGGGCAGCGTAGCGCGTCCATCGCCTGATCGATCTTGGAATCGAGATCCCACAGGCCCTTGGCCTCGATCTCGTCTTGCAGCCGTGTCATCTCGTCCGCGGTCTCGTCCGAGTAGTTCGTGGCGAGCTCGTTGTAGCGATCGAGGACCCCCTTTTGCGGAGCGACGCCCTCCATCACGTTCTCCCGCACGCTCTTGCCCGCATCGAGTTGCGGCTCCTGCTCGAGATAGCCCACGCGCGCTCCCTCGGCGGCCCACGCTTCGCCGGCGAACTCGGTGTCGATGCCCGCCATGATGCGCAGCAGCGTGGATTTGCCGGAGCCGTTGACTCCGAGGACCCCGATCTTGGCATCTGGGTAGAAGGACAGGTTGATGTCCTCCAGGATCTTCCGGTTGCCCGGATAGGACTTGGAAAGGCCTTGCATGTGATAGATGAATTGACGGGCCATCAGTCGGCGCCCCGCTCGGATTGTTGGGCGCCACCGGCGCCGGATGTCGGGAAGTCGGCGCTGATGTAGCGACATGGCCGGCCGAGAGCAAGGCCGTCGCGCGCCGCTCTATACGCGATCAAAAATTTGAGAGGGACGTGACGGAGATCACATCCGTCGCGACGCAATCGGCGTACTTCAGGATTGAGATCGTGCGGAGCCGTAGAGTCTTACGAAGGTTTAAGGAAACGAGCCGCCTCTGCGTTGAACCCCCGCCCGCCGCCCGATCACCAACGAGTGGATGGACAACCACCAAGCCCAACGGATGCCGTCATGATCAGGGCAACGACCGCAGTTTTCAGACGTGCCGCTCGCGGCAAGGAAGCGTGGGCTGCTGCCGATATCGGCGAACTCTTGCACAGTCTGGCCAGAGCCTTGTTCGACCCCTATCGGCCGGAGCTGCACTACATGCGCGGTCCAGGGCCCAAATGGCACGCCAAGTATGACCGCCCTCGTCAACCGGACGCGACGTTGGCCGCACTTCCGCTGACGCCCACCCGCCCCTCCGACCCCCTTCCCGCGCCAGTGCTGATTCGCTGCGCGTAAACGGTCGCCGGCACGTTACTTCTTCGGCATACCCCGCCATTGGAACCCGTGGCGCGAGAAGTGTGACCTAATTGCATCGATCCTTAACCCTAATAGTATCTTTTCTGCAACGCTCGCCCAGGAATCTGAAATCACAGGCAAATTCCTACTGGTTTTTAACAAATTTACCCGGACAATCGCGATCAACGACGCGCTCTGCGCGACATCGACGGGGCGAACGGGGAGCCGGCGGGATATCTGCCGGAGGGGTCATGAAACAGACAACTCGAGGCTACGCCCGGCACGGCGGCAACGAGCCGCGCATCTTGGCCGATATCGTCGATTTCGTGCAGAGCCTGGCCCGGAGCCTTTTCGACCCGTACCGGCCCGAACTTTATTACATGCGCGGGCCCGGTCCCAAATGGCACGCCAAGCACGACGGGGCATCCGCCCAGTATCAGCCGGTGCCGGTCCTTGTGCGCGTGCGCGCGAAGCGCTGATCGCGACCCTTCCAGAGCGTAGATGATCCAATAGAAACGGGCGCGTTCGCGACCGCGCACCGGCGTGCCGCCATCACGTGCCGACGGTACCGGGGGCAACAGCACACGCAGGACGTCCGCCTTTCGCGACGATCGTGAATGCGCGCCGCCAGAGATGGCGAGGTGGCGGCCCCGCATGGGTTTGCCTGTGCTATAGGGAGCCGTCCCACCGGCGCCATCCTCCGTCTCCCACCGGCCAACCCACGGATACTCGGTCATGCCCCGCTACCGCTGCGCGATTCTCGACGATTACCAGAATGTCGCTCTCAGCGCCGCCGACTGGTCGAAGGTTTCGCGCGACCTCGAAATCGAGGTGTTCAGCGCTCACCTGGGCGCAGCCGACAAGGTCATCGCGGCGCTGGAAGGCTTCGACATCGTCTGCGCCATGCGCGAGCGCACCGCCTTCCCGCGCGACGTGATCG
>Ga0207665_10000872_pt1 | contig 20402 bp, 19 predicted proteins | sample LARL112metaG_FD_184351 | JGI IMG/M metagenome (GOLD analysis project Ga0207665, IMG submission 184351) | Corn, switchgrass and miscanthus rhizosphere microbial communities from Kellogg Biological Station, Michigan, USA - LAR L11-2 metaG... | ecosystem: Host-associated > Plants > Roots >...
TCTATTTTCGGCTAAGCGCCGACGCAGATGAATTTCTGACTATCGCCAAATTTCGCGCATTGCGAAAACTCTGGGCGCGCGTGGAAGAGGCTTCCAAGCTCACGCCAAAACCCGCTTACGTTGCGGCGGAAACTGCGTGGCGAATGATGACCAAACGCGATCCCAATGTGAACATGTTGCGCACAACGATTGCCGTTACGTCAGCAGGACTCGGGGGTGCCGACAGTATTACAGCGCTGCCTCATACTGTTGCCCTCGGGTTGCCTGACGCCTTTGCGCGCCGTCTCGCTCGAAACACGCAACTTGTCCTCCTTGAGGAATCGCACCTGGCGAAGGTGACTGATCCTGCCGCCGGATCTGGTGCTATCGAAGAGCTCACAAAAAAACTTTGCACGGCTGCCTGGAACAAGTTCCAGGAAATTGAATCACATGGTGGCGCCTGGATGGCATTGGAAAACGGGTTCATCCAATCCAGTGTCGCGAGTGTTAGATCCGAACGCCAGCAGTCGGCCGCCCGACGGAAAGACGCGATAACGGGCACGAGCGACTACCCGAATTTAAGTGAGACCGTGGCAGTCACTCTCGATGTTGCAAAGGTTGCGCCGATCAAAGAGACCACGCCGGCGATTACCGTTCAGGCTTTGCCACGTGCACGCCTCGCCGAACCGTTCGAGCGTTTGCGGGAGGCTTCGGACCGCATATTGGAGAAGACCGGAACAAGACCGAAAGTCTTCCTGGCTAATCTCGGAAAAGTTTCTGATTTCACCGCGCGCACCACATACGCCAAGAACTTCTATGAGGCCGGCGGCATCGAGGCCTTGACCAATGACGGGTTCGATCGTCGAGCAGACGTCGTAGCCGCATTCAAGCGGTCCGGCGCTCGACTCGCCTGTTTATGTTCGTCGGACAAGGTTTACGCCAGCGAAGCAGCCGAGACCGCCAAAGCGCTGACCGATGTGGGTGCTATCGTCCAATTTGCCGGTCGCCCCGGTGAGAACGAGACCAAATGGCGGCAGGCAGGTATTAAAGCCTTCATCTACGTGGGGTGCGACACGCTTGCGACCTTGCAGGCCGCACATGATATTCTGAACGTCAAATGAGTCAGATACCCAACTTTGCCAAAGTCGACTTTGCTGAGTCGACCGCGCCGGCCGGTAAGACTACGGCCGCACCCTGGACGACGCCCGAAGGCATCGCCGTCAAACCAACCTACAGCGAACATGACTTGGCAGGTCTCGACTTCCTGAGCACCTTCCCGGGCAAGCCCCCGTTTCTTCGCGGTCCTTATCCCGCAATGTACGCGGCTCAGCCGTGGACAATTCGTCAATACGCCGGCTTCTCAACCGCCGAGGATTCAAACGCCTTCTACCGGCGCAATCTCGCCGCCGGACAGAAAGGCCTCTCAATCGCCTTCGATCTTGCAACCCACCGCGGGTACGACAGCGATCACCCGCGCGTGTCGGGCGACGTCGGAATGGCGGGTGTCGCAATAGATTCGATCTACGACATGCGCACACTGTTCTCGGGAATCCCGCTGGACCAGATGAGCGTATCGATGACCATGAACGGCGCGGTGCTGCCGGTTCTGGCGCTCTACATTGTCGCGGCCGAAGAACAGGGCGTGCCACACGAGAAACTCTCAGGCACAATCCAGAACGATATCCTCAAAGAATTTATGGTCCGCAATACCTACATTTATCCGCCTACCCCCAGTCTGCGGATTATCTCGGACATTTTCGCGTTTACATCGACCGAAATGCCGAAATTCAATTCGATTTCGGTATCCGGCTATCACATGCAGGAGGCCGGTGCGACGCAAGACCTGGAGCTCGCGTACACGCTGGCCGATGGCGTTGAATACGTCCGTGCCGGACTTAAGGCAGGCCTGACAATCGATCAGTTTGCGCCCCGCATATCGTTCTTCTGGGCGATCGGCATGAACTATTTCATGGAGATCGCCAAGCTGCGCGCGGCCCGCATGTTGTGGTCAAAGCTCATCAAAGCTTTCAATCCGGAAGACCCGCGCTCGCTGTCCCTGCGCACACATTGTCAGACGTCAGGCTGGTCTCTCGCTGCGCAAGATGTCTTCAACAATGTCGCTCGCACCATGATCGAGGCGATGGCTGCCACGCAAGGTCAAACCCAGTCGTTGCATACCAATGCGCTCGACGAAGCCCTCGCCCTGCCAACGGATTTTTCGGCGCGTATCGCGCGTAACACGCAAATCGTTTTGCAGCAGGAGGCCGGCGCTACTCGCATCGTCGACCCGTGGGGTGGATCCTATTACGTGGAGCGCCTTACCTACGAGCTGGCGCGGAAGGCCTGGGGGCACATCGAAGAAGTCGAAGCGCTTGGTGGGATGGCTAAAGCGATCGAGGCAAGCATTCCCAAGCTGCGCATTGAAGAAGCCGCAGCAAAGACGCAAGCCCGCATCGACGCCGGCGCACAGTCCGTTGTCGGTGTTAACAAGTACGCACCGACCAACGAGAAGCCGATTGAGGTGCTCAAGATAGACAATTCCGCCGTTCGCGCACATCAAATCGAAAAGCTTCAACGTCTAAAAGCAGAACGCGACCCAATCCTGTTGCAAGAAGCGCTTGACGCACTTACACGGGCTGCTGACCGCGGCAACGGCAATCTGCTGGCGCTTGCAGTCGATGCCGCACGGGCAAAAGCGACCGTCGGAGAAATCTCGTCGGCGCTCGAGAAAGTGTTCGGCCGCCATCGCGCCGAGATCAAAGCGATTACGGGAGTTTACAAGCGGGAGGTCGGCATGACCGGCGCCGTCGAGCGTGTGCGCACCGCAGTAGAGGCATTCGAAGTCGCCGAGGGCCGACGGCCTCGCTTGCTGGTCGCGAAGATTGGACAAGATGGCCATGACCGTGGACAGAAGGTGATTGCATCAGCCTTCGCGGACCTTGGCTTCGATGTCGACATTGGCCCGCTGTTCGCCACACCAGCTGAAGCAGCCCGCCAAGCGGTGGAGAACGACGTCCATATTCTGGGCGTGTCATCGCTTGCTGCAGCTCACCTGACCCTTGTACCGGAGCTAAAGGCGGAACTGGCCAAGCAAGGTCGAGACGACATTATGATCGTTGTCGGAGGCGTGGTCCCCCCTCAGGACTACGAGTCCCTGATGCAGGCTGGGGCCGAGGCAATTTTTCCCCCCGGTACGGTTATTGCGGACGCCGCCGAAAATCTCCTCAAGACACTCAATAAACGTCTCGGGCACGGCAAAGAGGCTGCCGAGTGAGGCGGCTACTTGGACTATCAGTCGTGCTCGGCAACCTGTCCCTGGCGGCCTGTATCGATTCCTCCGGGCCCATTTTACAGAACGCGCAACCTTTGTTCGGCCAAGAGTTACGACTGCAATTTTACACGTTGCGTAAAGGCTTTGCCGACGAACCCGAACAAGCGTCGTTCAAATGGGACGGCACACGATATACTCGTGCCGGCGGTGGCATGAGCGATATAACTTCCTTCACGGTGCATCGGCTTGAAGGTCGCGCGTACGTTGTTCAGAGCGCGGCGGCCAAGCGTCAGGGCATTTTTGAGTACGCCGTCGCTTTCAAGCTGACTGAAGGCGTCTACCAGGTCACGGCAATTGACGAGGATGACGCCGATGGTGCCACGCGCGCTCGGTACTGTCGTCGGGTGGACGAGAGCCCTTGCCGTATCTCGACCCAGAAGGAATTATTTGCGTTCGCTCGTGCTACTGATGCCCGACAAAAGGGAGAAGGCGCTTTGGTGCTTCGTCTGCCAACCGACAATCAAGAGCCGCCACGCTAAGGGACGTCGATGGCCTCGCGCACGCTTCCCCCGGCCGATCTCGCTCGTGGTATCCGCACGGGTAACCGCGCGACCTTGGCCCGTGCGATTACCCTGATCGAAAGCAAGCGCGCAGACCATCGCAAAATCGCGCACCTTCTTGTGCAGGAATTATTGCCGCATACAGGAAGTGCCGTCCGCCTCGGCATCACCGGCGCACCAGGTGCCGGAAAATCGACCACGATTGACGTTCTTGGCACCTACCTCACCGGCAAGGGTCACAAGGTAGCGGTTCTCGCCGTCGATCCGTCGTCTACCCGCACCGGCGGATCGATTCTCGGCGACAAGACACGCATGGCTCAGCTTGCCATGGACGCAAACGCGTTTGTGCGACCTTCTCCGTCTTCGGGAACACTTGGAGGCGTTGCGGCCAAGACACGTGAAACCATGTTGGTTTGCGAAGCCGCCGGCTACGACGTCATCATGGTCGAGACCGTCGGCATTGGTCAGTCGGAAACCGCCGTCGCAGACATGACCGACTTTTTTCTTGTGCTGATGATTCCCGGTGCCGGCGACGAATTGCAGGGTCTGAAAAAGGGAATTGTCGAGCTCGCGGATATGATTGCGGTCAACAAAGCCGACGGCGACAACATAGAGGCCGCGAAACAGGCAGCGGCGGAATATCGCGCTGCACTGAACATCCTGACCCCGCAATCATCGGCATGGTCACCGCCGGTCATTGCTTATTCCGCTCTCACAGGGAACAGCATCGACAGACTGTGGGCTCAAGTTCTTTCGCACAAAGAGAAGACGACTGCCTCCGGCGAATTGGCAGCGCGGCGACGCGACCAGCAGGTAAAATGGATGCGGACGATGCTCGAGGAGCGACTCACCGCGCGCTTGCGGAGTGACGCATCCATTCGTGCGAAATTGCGACAGGCCGAAATTCAGGTCGCTGCCGGCAAGCTCGCGCCCACACTCGCGGTTGACGAAATCGCACGATTGCTCGGCGTCTAGATGCCCGCGCTCACTATTCTGGTCACCGGCTTTGGACCCTTTCCGGGCGCGCCGTTCAATCCAACCGGCCATTTAGTTGAAAGACTTGCGAGGGTGCGACGGCCGATGCTCGCCGACGTAACGATCATCCCTCATGTTTTTCAAACCAGCTACGCCGCCGTGGACCGCGACTTGCCTAAACTGCTCGCCAAGCACAGACCAGATGCGCTGCTGATGTTTGGGCTTGCACCGAGGGCAAAGCTGTTACGAATTGAAACGCGTGCACGAAATAGATCGGGCTCGTTTCCGGACATATCGGGCCGCTCGTTGCCCGGCCGGCAGATCCGAATTGATGGCCCACCCGATTTGGTGCTGCCATATGGGCGACACTTGCTAGCTGCCGCACGTAGCCTGAAAACGCCCGTTGTACTCTCGCGCGATGCAGGACGCTATCTGTGTAACTATCTCTGTTGGCGCGCCAGCGAAGCCGCGATGAAACATGGCGTTCATCTTGCGGCATTCGTCCACGTGCCACCCGTTACGCGCAAGGTTCTACGCCCGAGCAAAAAGCATCGTGCGAGTCTCGACGACCTTTCGCGCGCCGCTGCCTGTTTTCTGTTGGCCACTACGACAATCGCTCGGCGTATGAGACGCCACGTTTAGGCCCGAAACTCGATATAGTGGCATCCCATGATCCGCCGTCGACACATTGGTGCGAGAACTTTCGTTATGCTCATTCTATTGATTGTTTTCTTTGTACCCATCGCTGCTCGCGCCGTTGCGTATGCAATCGGTGACAATCCTCGCTCTTGGCGCGACGCCGATTGGTCAAGCACTGGGATCTTACCGTCCGCGGCCGAATATCCGGCAGCGCGCGTGATCGTTTTCACCGGCACGGCGGGCGCCTGGAAGGGCATCTTCTCCGTTCACAGCTGGATCGTTCTCAAGCGGCCGAACGAAGCGCATTGGACGCGTTATGATGTCGTAGGCTGGGGCGAGCCGGTGCGAGTGAATAACTGGCCCGTGGATGGACGTTGGTACGGCAACGAGCCGGTCATGCTTGCCGACGTATGCGGCACGGAGGCCGAGGAACTGATCCCTCGTATCGAGAAAACCGTGAAGGCCTACGACTACTCGCAATCCGGCGACTACCGAATCTGGCCGGGGCCAAACAGCAACAGCTTCATTGCTGCTATCCTTCGTACCGTGCCCGAACTGGGCGTGACGCTGCCACCAAATGCGGTTGGGCGCGATTTCCGACGCGGATTTTATCTGGGACCAACTGATAGCGGCACCGGCCTCGAGGTCAACTTGAGCGGTTACGCTGGCCTGAAGGTCGGCTGGGTTGAGGGCATCGAGATTAATTTCTTGGGGTTGGTCGCGGGTCTTGATGTGCGTTACCCCGCAGTGAAGCTTCCTGGTTACGGGCGGGTCGGCATTGGATCACCAGTAACAACAGCGCTTGCGCGATAAATTTACTGCACGCGTATCAGGATCAAGCCGCAAACGATCATGAGCGCCGCAACGATGCGGACGGCGCGGAGCGGCTCTTTGAGCAGCACTACGGCGATTGCGGCGCCAAATAGTACGCTGGTCTCGCGCAAAGCTGCGACGATTGCGATCGGCACAATCGTCATTGCCCAGATGGCGATCCCGTACGAAAGAAACTGAAGTGCCCCGCCCGCAAGACCGCGACGCCAATAGAGATGCATCGCTGGCATTACGTCGCGGCCATCCCGATAAAGGGCATAAGGCACCATCACCAGGGCAATTCCAATAAACAGGCAGACTGAATAGGCATTGGGGTTGGCGGAGGCGCGCGCACCTATTCCGTCAACAACTGAGTAGCCGCAGACTGTAATTGCCGTGAAGAGCGCAAAGCCAATGGCGCGGCGATCGACGACGGCAAGATCGCGGCCTCCGCGTGCAGACAGCAAAAGAACTCCTGCAACCAAGGCAAGGATTCCAGTCCACCCGACCAGGCTCAATCTTTCGCCGACGATGACAGTCGTCGCGGCGGCCGTCATCAGAGGCGCGGAGCCGCGAGCGATTGGATAGACCTGGCCGAGATCGCCGGTGCGATAGCTTTCGATTAACGAAGCGAAATAGATGAGGTGAATTGCGACCGATGCGACGAGCCAGGGCCAGGCACCCGACGCAGGAAGCCCCACGAACGGAAAGAGTACCAGCGCTACGAGGCCTGAGCCGACCGAAATTAACGTGGTGGTGGAAAGCGGATCGAGTCCGACCTTGATCAGGGCATTCCAGCCAGCATGACAGGCGGCCGCGAATAAAACCGCGAGGAAAACAACATTTTCCATCAGCATCTGTGTCCGGTCGTTCGACGAAAGGAGGGGGCAGATGGAGGGAATTCGATCCGTCGCCGGGTTCAGGCCCGTTGCGGCGCACTAGGAACCGCATTTTTATATCAGGCAACCCTAGCCGATCGGACAGACCAAGAGTATCGTTTCCTAAACGCCGGATAAAACGGCGCTATTGGGAGGATACGCTAATGGGACAATCACGTCTTTCACGTCGTACTGTTCTCAAGACCGCTGCTCTCGGTTCGGCTGCGGCGATTACCGCGCCTTATGTTAGCGGTGTTTATGCTGCGGGTACGTTGTCTTTAGGTTGCTGGGACCATTGGGTACCTGGAGCCAACAAGGCGTTCGATAAGATCTGCAAGGAATGGGGCGATAAGAACAAGGTCGATGTGCACATCGATTACATCACCTCCCAAGGCGAGAAAGACAAACTAACGGCCGCGGCGGAAGCGCAGGCCGGCACCGGTCACGACATCATGTCGCACCGCGACTGGAATATTCAGATCCACCAGCGCCTGCTCGAACCCCTCGATGACGTTATTGGCCAGTTGATCAAGCAGTACGGCCCGATCAGTCCCGTTGCTGAGTATCTCGCCAAGATCAAAGGCACGTGGCGCGGCGTACCGACCGCCATCGGCAGCCAGGTCAAACCATGTCAGTCACGATTTGATCTCTACAAGGAGCACTGCGGGATCGACCTCGTCGACATGTTCCCTGCTGACGAGGCGCAGTTCGACAAGGCCAAGACGGACAAGTGGACGTGGGATCTGTATCTCGATTGCGCGCAAAAGTTACACAAGGCGGGTTTCCCGGTTGGCCTGCCAATGGGTCAGACCAGCGACGCTGTCGACTGGGTCGGTGCGCTCTTCAAGTCCTACGGCGTGGTGATGATCGACGAGAAGGACAACATCAAGGTCAACTCGGACGAAACTCGCGCCGCGCTCGAATACCTGAAGAAGCTCATGGCGGTTAACCCACCCGAGGTCTACGCCTGGGACGACGCGGGCAACAATCGGTGGATCATTTCCGGCAAGGGTTCGGGAATTATGAATCCGCCCAGTTCGTGGGCGGTCGCCAAGCGTGACAATCCGAAGGTTGCGGAAAACATCTGGTGTCACGCGATGCCGAGAGGTCCGAAGGGCCGCTTCGTGGGTCAGCTTCCGCAGTTTTACGGTCTGTGGAGTTTCTCGAAGAACAAGTCTGCCGGCAAAGATCTCTTGCTGCATGTGTCGCAGAAGGAATCGATCGCTCAATTGGTTGCCGCCTCAGTCGGCTACGACCTGCCTTCGTTCAAGAGCATGTACGATCTTGATACATGGAAGACGGTCGAGCCTCCGAAAGGTGTGGTTTACAGCTATCCGCCACGCGGCGATGAGCAAACCTCGATGTTCGGCGCACCTGCCCGCTCCGAAGTGGGCGCTCAGATGTACAACCAGGCCATCAATACCGTGATGGTCGCCAAGCTCACGCAAGGCAACGAGAAGCTCGACGACGTCATCAAGTGGGCGGAAAAGGAACTTGAAGGCGCGCTTCGCGCCTGACCGTTTGGAGTCAGTCATGACAAATCGCGTGCCGGCCGAATTGGCCGGCACGCGCGACGTTCAATGATAGTCGAGGGGCGACACTAATACGTCGAAGGCAGTGCATGGCAGATACAGTCCATACATGGGTTCCGGCTCTGCAGGAGACCGGCAAGCGCATACCCGCTCGCAGCAGCCTTAATAAATTTTTCCGGCAGCGCTCGACGATTGCTTTCCTGATGTGTCTGCCGCTTATTGTGATTATTACCAGCCTCGTCATCTATCCGGCCTTCTACTCGATCTATCTATCGATGCTGAACAAGGCCCAGACACGGTTCATCGGTCTTGGAAATTTCACTTTCCTGCTTTCCCGCGACGTTTTCTGGATGGTGGTGCAACAGTCGGCAATCTTTGCGCTGTCCGCCGTTTTCTTCAAAGCACTCATAGGTCTGATCACCGCGCACCTGATCAACAATCTGCCGAGCAAAGGCCAGCGCAAATGGCGCGGCATGCTCCTTGTGCCTTGGGTCATCCCTCTTGCTCTATCGTCGCTTGGTTGGTGGTGGCTGTTCGACCCGACCCATTCAGCGTTCAATTGGATCTTGGCCGGACTGGGTTTCAATGAAATCCCGTGGCTGAGCGATCCCTACTGGGCACGTTTTTCCGTCATCCTGGTCAATGTGTGGTACGGCGCGCCATTCTTCCTGATCATGTATCTGGCCGCGTTGAAGTCGGTACCTGAGCAGCTCTACGAAGCCGCAGCGATTGACGGCGCAAACGCCTGGCAGAGATTTATCCATATCACTCTGCCGATGATGCGGAACATCATCGCAATCACCGTGCTTTTCTCACTGATCGTGACGTTTGCCAATTTCGACATCGTGCAGATCATGACCGCGGGCGGTCCCAGGAACATGACGCACGTTTTTGCGACTTACTCGTTCCTCCTCGGCATTCGTTCCGGCGATCTGCCTTTGGGCGCCGCGACGTCGCTGTTCATGTTCCCGATTCTGGCGATCGCGGCGGTATTCATCCTGCGCGGTGTACGCAAGCGCGGGAGGGAAATCGCATGACCTCGGTCGCGATTTCGGTCCCGAAAGCCGCCGGCGCCCCACGTCTAGCCAGCCTGAAACGCAATCGCCGATGGGCATTGATCACCTCCTACGTATTCCTGGTGATCTTTGCGATCTTTTTCCTGATGCCGCCGTACTACATGGTTGTGACAGCGCTTAAGAGCGATGCCGAAGTCGCTCACATGGCGACCAATCCATGGATCATTGCGAATGGGATTACGCTCGACCAGTTCAAGATTCTTTTCACGCAAACCGATTTTCTGATTTTTTTCAAAAATACGGCCATCGTCACCGTCGCTGTGGTCGTTATCACCATGGTCGTCAGTGTTCTGGCGGCATTCTCGCTTGGCCGCATGCGATTCTGGGGATCAAGCATACTCGCTACGGGCATCTTCCTAACTTACCTCGTGCCGGACACATTGCTTTTCATCCCCCTGTTCCAGATCGTGAAGGCCATTGGCCTGCTCAATTCATATTGGGGAATGGTGTTGGTCTATCCGACCCTTACGGTGCCGTTCTGCACGTGGATCATGATCGGTTACTTCCAATCCATTCCGAAGGAGCTTGACGAAGCTGCCCTCATCGACGGCGCCGGCCACATGCAAATGCTGCTGAAAATCTTCATTCCAGTAGCCCTGCCCGGCATCATCGCAGCGACTATTTTCGCATTCACGGTGTCTTGGGCAGCCTTCGTCTATCCGATGGCCTTTCTCTATTCGGCAGACCAGCAAGTGCTCACCGTCGGTACCGTGACCAGCCTGATCCGCGCCGATGTCTACAAGTGGGGCATGCTGATGGCTGGCGCGCTCGTTGCCGCCGCACCGCCTCTGGTGATCTATGCTTTCCTCATGGACTACTACATCGCCGGCCTAACCTCTGGCGCAACCAAGGGCTGACCACCATGGCTGAAGTTGCGTTGCGTCAGGTTGTCAAAAAGTTCGGTGATGTCGAAGCGGTACGATCGATCGATCTCGACATTCCGGACAATGAGTTCGTCGTCCTGGTTGGCCCTTCCGGTTGCGGCAAAAGCACAACGTTGCGGATGATTGCCGGCCTTGAGGAAGTCACTTCAGGTGACATCTGTATCGGTGGCGAAATCGTCAATGACTTGCCGCCGAAAGACCGTGACATTGCAATGGTGTTCCAGAATTACGCGCTTTACCCGCATATGACGGCGTTCGAGAACATGTCGTTCGGGCTCAAGCTGCGCAAGTTCTCCAAGAACGAAATTCGTCAACGGGTCGAGCACGCCGCCCGTATCCTGGACATCACAGAGTTGCTCGATCGCCGCCCGAAAGCACTGTCGGGTGGACAACGTCAGCGGGTCGCCATGGGTCGCGCGATCGTCCGCAATCCCAAGGTATTCTTGTTCGATGAGCCTCTATCGAACCTCGACGCCAAACTCCGCGTGCAAATGCGGACGGAAATAAAGCGCGTCCATCAAAAGGTGAAAACAACGACTGTCTACGTTACCCATGACCAGGTTGAGGCAATGACGCTTGCCGATCGCGTCGTGGTGATGAACAAGGGCATCATCGAGCAGATTGGGACGCCGCAGGAGCTCTATCATCGCCCGCGCACCAGGTTCGTCGCCGGTTTCATAGGGTCTCCGGCCATGAACTTCATTCCGTGTCAGCTCGACCAAAATGGCGCGAACATGCGTGTCCGCGTTAACGACAGCATCGTCCTGCCGGTACCGCCGGACCGGGCTAATCGCTACCAATCGTTTGTCGGCAAACCGGTGACACTTGGATTGAGGCCGGAGCACATTACGGAGCCTCGCCAGAACGGGCATAGCGATGGATCCGATTTTACGGTGACGCTGGACGTCGTCGAGCCGCTGGGCATGGAGACAATGGTGTTCTTCACCGTGAATGGGATTGAATTTTGTGGTCGCGTCGAACCCAGCAGTGCAGCCGACGCAGGGGCAGCCATGCGGCTGCACGCCAACGTCGAGCACATGCACCTCATTGATCCGGCAACTGGCGCGGTAATCTAGCGATCTCTCACGCCTTCGCCGCCGCCGGAGCCCACAGCTTCGGGCCGGCCCGCTGATATTGTGGCGGGCGAACGACGTCAGCACCGAGCGCCTTGGCCGCATGCCAACCCCAATGGGGGTCGTCAAGAAAGCAACGTGCCATTGAGACCAGGTCCGCCTGTCCTTTGGCAACAATGTCTTCGGCGTGATCCGCCTTCACGATCAGACCCACAGTGCGTGTGGGAATCCCGGCCTCTTTTTTCACGCGGGCTGCGATGGAGACATTGTAGCCAGGTTCCGTCGGATTGCGGATATCGGCAGCCACGCCCCCCGACGAGATGCAGACGAAGTCGACCCCCTCGCCTTTCAGCGCCTTGGCGATAGCAACGGCATCGTCAGGCGTAAGCCCACCTTCACGCCAGTCGCTTCCGGTAATGCGCGCGCCCAGCGGTACCGTTTTCGGAACTATCGCTCGTACGGCGCGCGCAATTGACAACGGAAACCGCATGCGATTTTCAAAAGAGCCACCGTACTGATCCGTACGTTTGTTTGAAATTGGCGACATGAAACCGTGCGCCAGATAGCCATGGGCCATGTGCAACTCGATTTCGTCAAAGCCAATGCGCAAGCATCGCTGCGCCGCAGAGACAAAAGCTGCACGCACGCGCTCCATATCGGCCTCAGTAACCTCGCGGGGCGTATGCCAACCTTCGCCGAATGGAATTGGTGACGCCGCAATCGTGGGCCATGGGTCCGCTTCCGGCTTAAGCGCAAGCGCACCTTCCCACGGCCGTTGCGCGGAGCCTTTGCGTCCAGAGTGCGCGATCTGAATTCCGAACTTGGCGCTGCCCATCCGTCGAGCTTGTGCAATGACGCGGGCCAGTGCGGCCTCGTTATCATCGGAATAGAGACCCAGACACCCGTGTGTAATGCGGCCATGCCGCTCCACGTGTGTTGCCTCCACAATCACCAGCGCCGCTCCGGAATGAGCCAGCATTCCGAGATGCATGAGATGCCAATCATTGGCACAACCGTCGTCGGCAGAATATTGGCACATCGGTGAAACCACGATGCGGTTGGCGAGCTCAAGACCCGCCAAACGCAAGGGCGTAAACAAAGTACTGGGCATGATGGATTCGACTCTGGCTGGTGAACGCTGAACCTAGCGTTGCTGGATGGAATTTAGATAAGCAATAATTGCACCGACGTCCGCCGCATCGAATGAAAATTCCGGCATATCCGGATGGCCGGACATAATGCCCTCTCCAAGCGCCTCCTCCAATGACTCGATTGGATAGCGTTGGCCGAGGCTACGGAACGTCGGAGCAAGCTTTTGCGGGCTGTCTCCGGTTCGGCCGACTGCATGACACGAAGCGCAGTTGCGAGCAAGCAGCGCTTCGCCGCGTTTGAAATCCTGCGCGGCGGCACTCTGACCGAATGTCGCGACAGTTGCGATTGCGGTCAGCATCCCGATTCGTATCAAGCTGCCGGAGGTAAATCCCGCTTGTCGAATGCAGACCGTCGACTTGCAAGCGCCGCCCAGAGTGCGGCGATACGCTCTGCTTCGTGCAGATGCCACGCAAGCTGTTCCCTGGTGTAATACTTTGTCCATCGACCGCTTCGCTCGAGATCGCGGATTTGGGCAAGCCGCCGCCGCGCCAAGCCATGCCATTTCTCAGCGATCTTATCGAAGCGAACTGTACCTTGCACGGTAGCCATTTGTTGCCCCCCGGCACGCGTCAATTCGGTGGCCGATCAACAACCGCCGAAAATCACACGGAAACAACGGCATACAGTTGGAGCGTATGTACTCCGATTCTTGGCCTTCCAAATACCGCGCAGAATCTAGAGGCGAATGTGCAGCTTGTTAGCAATCTCGCCTATGACGCCGCGCCGGAAAAGCAGCACGCAGGAAACGAAAATCGCACCTTGAATGACGAGCACCCATTCCCCGATTGGAGCAAGCTTAAACTGCATGACCAGGATTGCGAAGGCCCCAACGACTGGGCCGAATATGGTGCCAAGACCGCCGACCAAAGTCATCAGCACAACTTCGCCTGACATCGGCCAATTCACGTCGGTGAGTGAAGCCAGTTGCAATACAATTGCTTTGGTCGCTCCGGCAACACCGGCAAGCGTCGCCGATAACACAAACGCAACCAGTTTGTAGCGATCGGTTTTATAACCAAGCGAAATCGCCCGTGCTTCGTTTTCCCGAATTGCCTTAAGAACCTCGCCAAAAGGTGAATGGATAATTCGGTAGATGAACATGAAGCCCGCGAGAAAGATGATCAAGACGACGGCGTACATCGACATTTCGTTCTTCAAATTGATGATGCCGAACAAAACGCCACGCGGCACCGCCTGAATGCCATCTTCGCCACCAGTGAATTTTGCTTGCAAAGCAAAGAAGTACATCATCTGCGCAAGCGCCAACGTAATCATCGCGAAATAGATACCTTGGCGGCGGATTGCCAGCGAACCGGCCACGAGGCCGCATACTGCCGCCGTTGCGGTGCCAGTCAGGATCGCAAGCTCGGGGGGAAAGCCCCACGCTTTCGCGGAATACGCCGAGAGATAACTCGCCCATCCGAAATAGAGCGCGTGGCCAAATGACAACAGGCCGACATACCCGATCAACAGATTGAAGGCGCAGGCAAAGAGGGCAAAACACATGGCCTGCATCAGGAAGAGCGGATAAGTCACGAAAGGCGCTATTACCAAGGCGGCCGTCATTATCACAAAGCCGATGGTCTCGCTTTGGCTACGCAGGACGGACGGTTTTTTCACCAGCGGATCAGCGACGTGCTCCATCACGCCCTCCGCCCGAACAAGCCCGCAGGCCGGACCAGCAGCACAATCGCCATAATGACAAAGATCACAGTGTTGGATGCCTCGGGAAAAAACACTTTCGTTAAACCTTCGATGACGCCGAGACCGAATCCCGTGACAATCGCCCCCAGAATCGAGCCCATTCCACCGATCACAACGACCGCAAACACCACAATGATCAATTCAGAACCCATTTGGGGTGACACATTGTAAATCGGAGCGGCCATGACGCCTGCAAAAGCAGCGAGCGCTACTCCGAACCCATATGTGAGTGTGATCATACGCGGAACGTTTATGCCAAATGCGCGAACGAGCGTCGGGTTCTCGGTGGCGGCGCGCAGGTAGGCGCCCAGACGGGTACGCTCGATTACAAACCAGGTGCCTATGCAAATCACCAGTGAAGCCGCGATCACCCAGGCGCGATAGTTCGGCAGGAACATAAATCCCAAATTCTGACCGCCACGCAATGAATCTGGCACCGTATAAGGCAGACCAGCAGATCCGAAATAATTCCGCGCGACTCCTTCAAAGATCAAAGCCAGCCCAAACGTGAGCAGCAGACCATAGAGATGGTCGAGCTTGTAAAGTCGCTGGAGAAAAAGCCTTTCAACAATTATGCCGGTGAAACCGACAATGATTGGCGCGACGATCAAAGCGGGCCAGTAGCCAAGGCCCGAGTACTTCAGAATAAGATATGCCGTAAAGGCGCCCATCATATACTGGGCGCCGTGACTGAAGTTGATGATGTTGAGCATGCCGAAAATGACGGCGAGCCCCAGGCTCAACAACGCGTAGAAGGAGCCATTGATCAAACCGATCAACAGCTGACCGAACAGCGCAGTCGATGGTATGCCGAAGATCTCGAACATTCAGTCACCGAGAAACCGAGGGGCGAGCGCTGGCCCGCCCCTCGTATTTTCAACTGACATTAACCGCTGACAAGCGGGCAGCTGCCTTCCTTCAGTGGCCGAAAGGCCTCCTCTGTCGGAATGGTTGCGCGGACCTTGTAGAAGTCGCCGGGGTGTTTCGATTCCTCAGGCTTCTTGACTTCCAGCAAGTAGGCCGGATGAATCTTGCGACCATCGGGGCGGATCGTCCCCTTCCCGAACAGCGGATCATCAGTCGGCATTGACTTCATCTGTGCGACGACGGTTTTGCCGTCGCTTACGTTGCCTTTGAGCGCGACCGCGGCCTTGAGGTAGTGCAACACGCCGGCATACACACCGGCATGAATCATCGTCGGCCACTTTCCCTGGCGCTCCTGCTGCCAGCGCTTGGTCCAAGCACGATTGGTATCGTTCATGTCCCAGTACCAGGTCTCGGTCAGGACCAGACCTTGCGCCGTCGGAAGACCGAGTGCGGCAACGTCGCTAGCGAACACAAGCAAGCCGGCGAGGCTCTGCCCGCCCTTCACGATGCCGAATTCGGCCGCCTGTTTGATCGAGTTGATGGTGTCGCCGCCAGCATTCGCAAGGCCAATGACTTTTGCCTTGGACGACTGCGCCTGCAGCAAGAACGATGAGAAGTCATTGGTGTTAAGTGGATGACGCACCTTGCCGAGCACTTTTCCGCCGGCCTTTTCAACCGCCGCCATCGTGTCCCGTTCGAGCGCGTGACCGAATGCGTAGTCCGACGTCAGGAAGAACCAGGTATTACCGCCCGTTTTCACAATCGCCGTGCCCGTGCCGTTCGCCAACATCCATGTGTCGTAGGTCCAGTGGATTGTATTGGCATTGCACTTCGGGCCGGTGAGATCGGACGCGGCCGCACCAGACACGATGAAGACTTTATTCTTCTGGTTGGCGACTTGGCTGACCGCCAGCGCGACACCTGAGTTAGGGACATCGACGATCATGTCGACCTTATCGACATCGTACCATTGGTTCGCGATTTGCGATCCGATGTCTGGCTTGTTCTGATGATCGCCGATGATCATCTCGACTTTCACATTGGGATTGTCCTTGGTGAAATCTGCGATCGCCATTTTGGCGGCTGCGACCGAACCCGGTCCACCGATATCGGCGTAGAGGCTCGACATGTCGCTGAGCACGCCAATCTTTACGTTCACCTGCTGGGCGCTCGCCGCACCACAGGCAAGAACCGCGGCAAACGCCGCAAGTCCTAGGGTTTTTCTCATCAGTGCATCCTCCTTGTTGTTTTAGGTCGGTTTGAATCTCGAATTTCAGCCCGAGACCAGCGGACAGTTGCCTTCCTTGAGCGGCCGGAACGCCTCATCCGCGGGGATGGTCGCGCGCAGCTTATAGAAGTCTCCCGGATACTTCGATTCCTCCGGCTTCTTCACTTCGAAGAGGTACGCCGGATGCAGTTTTCGGCCGTCAGCCCGGATCGTCCCTTTGCCGAACAGCGGATCATCGGTCGGCAACTCCTTCATTTTTGCGACCACCGCTTTGCCATCAGCCGCGCTCTTCAGCGCGAGGACGGCTTTGAGATAGTGCAAAGTGCCCGCGTACACGCCGGCTTGGTTCATTGCCGGATATTTGTTGGAGGCATTGCGTTCGGCATGCCAACGCTTGGTCCACGCGCGAGTGGCGTCGTTCAGATCCCAGTAAAAGGTCTCGGTCAATACGAGACCCTGAGCCGTCTGCAGGCCGAGTGCATTCACGTCGGTAGCAAATACAAGAAGTCCAGCGAGGCTCTGACCGCCTTTTACGATGCCGAATTCGGACGCCTGCTTGATCGAATTGATGGTATCGCCGCCCGCGTTCGCAAGACCGATGACTTTGGCCTTCGACGACTGCGCCTGCAGCAAGAACGATGAGAAGTCGCTTGAATTGATCGGGTGGCGAACCTTGCCAAGAACTTTGCCACCGTTCGCCTCAACGACCGCCATCGTATCGCGTTCAAGCGCGTGACCGAAAGCGTAGTCAGAAGTCAGAAAGAACCAGGTATCGCCTCCAGTTTTAACCACGGCCTTTCCGGTGCCGTTGGCCAACATCCAGGTGTCGTAGGTCCAGTGCACGGTATTGGGACTGCACTTTGGCCCGGTGAGATCTGAAGTCGCAGGACCCGACCCAACGAAGACTTTGTTCTTGTCACGAGTCACCTGGTTGATGGCGAGCGCCACGCCGGAGTTCGGCACGTCGACGATCATGTCGACCTTTTCAACATCGTACCATTGATTGGCGAGTTGAGTTCCGATGTCGGGTTTGTTCTGGTGGTCGCCAGAGATCACCTCGATTTTGACATTTGGGTGATCTTTCATGAAATCGGCAGCCGCCATCTTGGCGGCGAGCACGGATCCGGGACCGGTCGCATCGGCGTAAAGGCTCGACATGTCGGTCAGCACGCCGACCTTGACATTGATCTGCTGAGCGTTTGCCACGCCGCAGGCCAAAAGAACAGCAAGCGTCGTCAAACCCAATGTTCGTTTCATTGACGTGTCCTCTCTCTGATTTCCCACCCTGTTTTCTTCGTTAGACACCGAGATACTCGTGCAGTTTCTCGACATTGGCATCCAGTTCGGCATTGGCGAACTGATCGATGATCCGTCCATGTTCCATGACGTAGTAGCGATCCGCAACCGTCGAAGCGAAACGGAAGTTCTGCTCCACCAATAGAATGGTGAATCCCTGCTCTTTTAGAGCGCGGATGGTCTTGCCGATCTGCTGGATAATCACGGGCGCGAGTCCTTCGGTCGGCTCGTCAAGCAACAACAGCCGCGCGCCAGTTCGCAGGATGCGCCCAATCGCGAGCATTTGCTGCTCGCCCCCGGAAAGTTTCGTGCCTTGGCTGGAGCCGAGCCGTTCCTTGAGATTTGGGAACAAATCAAAAATGCGATCCAAGGGAAGGCCACCTGGCTTGATCACAGGCGGCAGTAATAAATTTTCCTCAACAGTGAGGCTGGAAAATACGCCTCTCTCTTCGGGACAGAACGCGATTCCTGCTCGCGCAATTTGATTGGAAGTCCGGCCAATAAGCTCTTCCCCCTCAAAACGCACCGAACCGGTTCGGTGTCCGACAATCCCCATGATCGACTTGAGTGTCGTTGTCTTACCGGCGCCATTGCGCCCGAGCAGGGTAACTACCTCGCTTTCCCGGACATCGAATGTCACGCCGTGCAAAATGTGCGACTCACCGTACCACGCTTGTAAGTCCTTCACGGCAAGTAGCGGCGTGCGCTGATCAAGCATGCCCGACCCCCATATAAGCCTCGCGCACTTCCTGGTTGGTCGAGACCGTGTCGTAGTCACCCTCCGCAAGAACGCGGCCGCGCGTAAGCACGGTGATATGGTCGGAAAGATCGGCTACCACCGAAAGATTGTGCTCGACCATCAAGACAGTGCGGTCGGCCGCAACGCGCTTGATCAACTGAGCGACGCGGTCAATATCCTCGTGACCCATCCCTGCCGTAGGTTCGTCAAGCAACAACATTTCGGGATCGAGCGCTAAAGTTGTGGCTATTTCCAGTGCGCGCTTTCGCCCGTAAGGGAGTTCAACCGCAAGCCAGTCGGCTACCGAAGACAGGCCAACATCTGCAATCAACGTCATCGCACGTTCGTTTAATCCGTTCAGCACCGAGGTCGGACGCCAGAAGTCAAATGAGCCACCACGCTGGCGCTGAAGCGCGATGCGCACGTTTTCGAGAACCGTCATGTGTGGAAAGACAGCCGAAATTTGAAACGAGCGCACTAGGCCGAGCCGCGCGACATCAGCAGGCTGCAGGCTGGTGATGTCGTTACCTTTGAACAGTATGCGTCCGCGCGTTGGACTCAGGAACTTCGTGAGCAGATTGAAGCAGGTGGTCTTGCCCGCGCCGTTGGGACCAATCAAAGCGTGGATTGTCCCGCGCTTGACGCGCAGGCTTACGCCGTTAACGGCGACAAAGCCGGCAAACTCCTTGGTGAGATCCTCGGTCTCGAGGATCATCTCTTCACTCATCGGCAGCAGCCCCTCGTCGCGCATTCTTGACAGGTTTTCGCGCCGTGCGGCAAGGCCTACGAAAGGTTCGGACGTTTGGCTAAGCTATTGATAACATTAAGTCTGTTAGGTCGACGTTAGCTAGCCGGTTTGAACTTCTTCGCCAGCGCATCGGCGTTGCGGGCGAGCAGACCTACATCGGCGCCGACTGCCACAAAAAGATAACCCCAGTCGATATATCGACGCGCTTCGTCCTCATTGCCGGTCAAGATCCCAGCTGGCTTCCCGACAGCTTTCAAGCGTTTGACCGCATTTTCCATCGCCTTTTGCACATCAGCGTGCTGCGGGTTGCCAAGATGACCGAGTGACGCGGCGAGGTCGGAGGGGCCTATGAAAACACCGTCGATCCCGTCGACGGCGGCGATTGCGTCGATCTGGTCGAGCGCGGCGCGTGTTTCGACCTGAACCAGCACGCAAATCTCGGCATTTGCCTTGGTCAGGTACCCGGAAACCCGCCCGTAGCGGCTGGCCCGGGCGGCGACCGAAACGCCCCTGATCCCCTGTGGCGGATAGCGCGTGGACGCGACCGCGCGCTTGGCCTCCTCGACGCTCTGCACATAGGGAAACAGCAGGGTCTGTGCCCCGATATCGAGCGCGCGCTTGGCCAGCACCGCATCGTTCCAGGCCGGGCGGATGATCGGCGTCGCCGTGCCGCGCTGCACAGCCTGCAGCTGGGTGACGAGGTCCGGAATTTCGTTCGGCGAATGCTCGGTGTCGAGCAGGATCCAGTCGAACCCGCTGTCGGAGATGATCTCGGCAGCGATGTTGCTGCACAGGCTCGACCAAAGCCCGATCTGCAGCCGGCCTTCGCGCAGCGCGCGCTTGAATGGGTTCGTCTGGAATTCGACCATGATGCTTCACTCTTTTACGAATTGAATGGCTATACGAATTGGATGGCAAGTCCGCCGAGCGGACCGAAATCGGCGTGCAGCGTATCACCCTTCTGCGCGAAAACGACACGGGTAAACGAGCC
>Ga0207665_10000873_pt1 | contig 20381 bp, 20 predicted proteins | sample LARL112metaG_FD_184351 | JGI IMG/M metagenome (GOLD analysis project Ga0207665, IMG submission 184351) | Corn, switchgrass and miscanthus rhizosphere microbial communities from Kellogg Biological Station, Michigan, USA - LAR L11-2 metaG... | ecosystem: Host-associated > Plants > Roots >...
GAGTAGGCGGCCAGGTCAGCCAGGCGCAGATCTGCAAATCGTTTGGAGGCACCGCGGTGGACGGCGACGTCGTGTACGTCCCGTGCACAGACGGGCTGCGCGCGGTGCGCATCGGTAACGACGGAGCCATGACTGTGCTGTGGCACGCGGACGGCGACATCGCCGGTTCTCCGGTGATCGGAGGGGGACGGATCTGGTCCGTCGCCCAGGGCAGTGGCACACTCCATGCGCTCGACCCGGCGACCGGGCGTTCGACCGAGCAGGTGGGGGTGGGGGAGGTCAGCCGGTTCGCCACGCCGGCGCTGTCGGGCGACCGAGTGCTCGTGCCTACGCTCGCCGGATTGACGATCGTGTCGACCCAGTGAGCCGAGGCGCTACTCGCCGGCCACCACCCGTGCGAGCGGGCCGCCCCCGCGCATTACGCTGCCGTCCGTGCGTGTTCTCGTCGTCGGTTCCGGGGCGCGCGAGCATGCGTTGTGCCTGGCGCTGGCATCCGATCCGAAGGTCACCGCGTTGGCGTGCGCGCCCGGCAACGCCGGCACGGCAGCTGTCGCCGAGCAGGCCGGCGTCGACCCGATGTCCGGGGCGGCAGTAGCCGGCCTGGCGGCGCGGCTCCGCAGTGATCTGGTCGTGATCGGTCCGGAAGCACCCCTTGTCGCGGGCGTCGCGGACGAAGTCCGAATCGCGGGCATCTCATGCTTCGGCCCGTCCGCGGCGGCCGCGCGGCTGGAGGGATCCAAGGCATTCGCCAAGGAGGTCATGGCGAGCGCGGGAGTGCCCACCGCGCGCGCCTTCGTCGCCTCCACTGCGGACCAGGTCGCCGCCGCCTTGGACGAGTTCGGGCCGCCCTACGTGGTCAAGAACGACGGCCTCGCGGCGGGTAAAGGCGTCGTGGTGACCACCGATCGAGTGGCCGCCGCGGCCCATGCCGCGGCCTGCGGCCGGGTCGTCATCGAGGAATATCTCGATGGACCAGAGCTCTCGCTGTTCTGCGTGACGGACGGGACGACCGTGGTGCCCCTCATTCCGGCCCAGGACTTCAAGCGGATCGGCGACGGGGACACCGGACCAAACACCGGCGGCATGGGCGCTTACGCACCCTTGCCCTGGCTGCCCGCCGGGACCGTGGACGAGGTCATGCGAGTGATCGCCGAGCCAACGGTTCGCGAGATGCGTCGGCGCGGCTCGCCGTTCGCTGGACTGCTTTACGTCGGGCTGGCACTCACCGCGCGCGGACCCCGAGTCGTCGAGTTCAACGCCCGGTTCGGAGATCCCGAGACCCAGGTCGTCCTGGCACTGCTCGACAGCCCGCTCAGTGGCCTCCTGGCCGCTGCGGCAACCGGCCAATTGCACCGGCACCCCCCGTTGGCGTGGCGCAACGGCGCGGCGGTCACGGTGGTTATCGCTGCGCCCGGATATCCGGCCACTCCGACGACCGGCGACGTGATCATCGGCGCGGAACAGGAGGGCATCCTGCACGCCGGGACCCGGCGCCGCGAGGACGGCGCGATCGTCTCGTCCGGTGGTCGGGTGTTGTCGGCGACCGCAATCGGAGCGACTCTGGCCGAGGCGCGTGCTCGGGCGTATGCGCTCGCCGCGACGATCAAGCTGCCCGGTAGCCAGCACCGGTCAGACATCGGGCTGCGCGCGGAGCGGGACGAAATCAGGGTCTGACCTCGACCCATCGGTTGCCCGGTCTGCTACGGGAGTTCATGCTTTTCTTATGGCGGCGCCCGAACGTGACCGGGGCGTAGACGTCGTCGAGATCCGCGGATCCAATGAACCGGACGATCGTCTCGATGGTCTCGATGGCCTTGAGGTCCTCGATCCGCGCCGCCGTGTCTCTGGATGGCTCATTCTCGGCGCCATTGCCCTGCTCGCCATCGGTGGCGTCGTCGGCTGGTTCGCGGGTCACACCCAACGGGCGCCGGCCACCGTGGTGACGGTCGCCGCCTCGCCCTCGCCGGTCGTGACCGTCGCCGCAACCCCGCCGCCGGTTGGTTGTCCGGACAACGCGCGCGTTGCGCCGATTCTGCCGATCCAGTCAGACCCATTGGTCTCGGCAATGCGCGCGTGGTTTCCCACGTTCGCGCTAGTCAACGGCAACCGCGGCCAGGGCGCCCTCGGGCGGATTTGCGGGGCGTCATTGACTGTCCGCGACCCGGGCGGGGTGACCGTTGATGTCACGATCGTCAGTGCGAGCAGTGTTGTCGGCGATCCGTTGTTCCATCGGCCCACGCATGTGCTCCGTCTCGAGCCGGCCGGCAGCGACGATATTCGGGCTGAGCTGGTGGAGGTGACGGAGCAAGGCGCCACCATCGATGTGCTCGTGACCGGCCCGACCGGGCCGCGCGCGCCCACTACCGCGATGGAGAATCTGGCGAGCGATCCACGCCTCGATCTCGCCTGAGCGCCCACCCGACGTCACCGCCGGACCGTGGGCGGTGCACGTCCGCGTTGCGGCGACCGAGACAATGGCCAGGTGGCCGAGGGTAAACCGGTGATACCTAACGTCTTGGCGGATCGCTATGCGTCCCTGGCCATGGCCACACTCTGGTCGCCGGAACACAAGATCATCCTCGAGCGACGACTGTGGGTCGCGGTACTGCGGGCCCAGCAAGACCTCGGCCTGGATGTTCCGGACGGCTCGGTCGCGGCCTACGAGGCGGTGATCGACCACGTCGATCTGGACTCGATCGCGGCCCGGGAGCGAATTACCCGACACGACGTCAAGGCCCGGATCGAGGAGTTCGCGGCCCTAGCCGGGCAAGAGCAGATCCACAAGGGCATGACAAGTCGTGATGTGACCGAGAACGTCGAGCAGCTGCAGGTGCGGTCCGCTCTGCAACTCGCTCGGCACAAGACCCTGGCAGTACTCGCCCGGCTGGGCCGCCGTGCGGCCGAGTTCGACGAGCTGGTCATCGTGGGACGTACCCACAATGTCGCCGCTCAGGCCACGACACTCGGGAAGCGGTTCGCGTCCGCCGCCGACGAGTTGCTCATCGCCGTTGCCCGGCTGGATGAGCTGATAGCGCGATACCCGCTCCGTGGGATCAAGGGTCCGGTAGGTACGGCGCAGGACATGCTGGATCTCTTCGGCGGGGATCTGGCCCGATTGACGGAGCTGGAGTCGGCCGTTGCCGGGTACCTCGGGTTCGAGCGGGTGCTCTCCAGCGTCGGGCAGGTCTATCCGCGTTCGCTCGACTACGACGTCCTCTCCGCCCTGGTGCAGCTCGGAGCCGCACCCTCGTCCTGGGCGACGACTATCCGGCTCATGGCCGGCCAGGAGCTCGTCACCGAAGGCTTTCAGCCCGGGCAGGTGGGTTCGTCGGCCATGCCGCACAAGATGAATCCCCGATCGGCCGAGCGGATCAACGGGTTCATGGTGCTGTTACGCGGGTACGCCGGAATGGCCGGCGAACTGGCCGGCGACCAGTGGAACGAAGGTGACGTGTCCTGCTCGGTGGTGCGCCGGGTCGCGCTGCCGGATGCGTTCTTCGCCATCGACGGGCTGCTCGAGACGACGTTGACCGTGCTGGACGACTTCGCGGCCTATCCCGCGGTCATCGCCCGGGAGCTCGATCGCTATCTGCCGTTCCTGGCGACGACCGCGGTGCTGGTCGCAGCGGTCCGTCAGGGCGTCGGCCGGGAAACGGCGTATGACCTGATCCGGACACACGCGGTCGACGTTGCCTTGGCGATGCGCGAGAAGGGCGTGGAGGCGAACGACCTGTTTGCTCGGTTGGCGGGGGATTCCCGGTTGGGCCTGCCGGCTGCTGAGCTGGACGCCCTGCTGGCTAATCCGCGCGCATTCATCGGTGCCGCTCGTGCTCAAGTCGCCTCCGTGCTCTCCGCAGTCGACGCTGTGCTGGCCAGCGATCCGTCCGCCGCCGGCTACCAGCCGGAGGCGATTCTCTGATCCGGCCGGTCGCTGCGGAGATCCGAGCTCCAGCCGCCATTGAGCATCACCGTGGTTGGCGGCAGGGTTAACAGGGTCTGGCCGTTCGAGGCTCGAAAGGGGCGTAGCGATGGGCATGGATGAGGTAGTCGCGGCCGCGCGGGATGCGTTCAGTTCGCGACTGGTGTTTGCCGAGCCGTATACCCGCGACGGTACGACGGTCATCGCCGCCGCGAAGGTATCCGGCGGCGGTGGTGGCGGTGGCGGCCAAGATCGGGACAAGAGCCAAGAGGGCAGTGGCGGCGGTTTCGGATTACACGCCCGACCGAGCGGCGCCTATGTCATGAAGAACGGTGCGGTCCGCTGGATGCCCGCCGTGGACGCCAATAAGGTCATCACAGTGATCGGTGCGGTCGTGATCGCGGCGCTGTTCACCCGGGTGCGGATGGAGAAACTACGAGCCACCGTCGCGGCTCAGCTGACCGACTAATCGCGACGGCGCCAACAGCCTGGCGAGGGCTACCGACCTTCGTACGCGGCTACCGCGTCCGTCGATGCCGAGGTCGTCGTGCTGCGGCGATGCGCGAGCGGGCTCGTGCCGTACCTGCGTTTGAAGGCGGTACTGAACGTGAACGGGCTGGTGTAGCCGACCCGGCGGGCGACGGCACCGACAGTGCTGCCAGGTTCGAGCAGCAGGTCCGCCGCCAGGGCGAGTCGATAACTGGTGAGGAACGTCATCGGTGGCTGTCCGACCAGTTCGGTGAACCGCCGGGCGAGCGCGGCCCGGGAGATGCCGACCTGGGCGGCGAGCGTGGCGACCGTCCAGGGATGGGCCGGGTTGTTGTGTAGGAGTCGGAGGGCGCGACCGGCTATCGGATCGGCGTGAGCTTGAAACCACGTCGGAGAGTGAACGTCGGCCCGAGCGAACCACGCTCGCAGCGCGGCGACGACGAGCAGATCAAGCAGTCGGTCAAGGACCGCGGCCTGGCCGAGATCGTCTTTGCCGATCTCGGAAGCGAGCAGCGGAAGGACAGGGCAGTCCCAATCGCCATCCCGGAGCACGACCAGCCGGGGCAGCGCGTCGGTGACGCGCCGGCTGATCTCGCCGTCGCCCTGGTAGGTGCCGGTAAGCATCACGGTGGCGCCTTGTGCGGCATTGCCCCACGTGCGGACCCCCTGGTCCATCGCCTCAGCGACGCTCACGCCGTCGAGCGTGGTGCAGACCTGCCCGGGATGGATGATCACCTGAGGTGGGGTGTTGGGGGAGTCGGCGACGGTGTAGTGGTCTGGGCCGCGAATCAGGGCGACGTCGCCGGGGTGCATGGGCCGCGGGTCGACGCCGTCGTGCATGATCCACGCGGTGCCGCGGACAGCGGCAGCGATGGTGAGCGGCGCCTCGTCTCGGATGCGCAGCGACCACGGCGGGTCCATGACGGAACGCAGCAGGAACGCGCCCCGAGCGCGGGGTCCGTTGAGGAAGCCCACGAGTGCGTCCATGCAATCAGCGTAGACGCTGGCGCATGAAATCGAGTGAATTAGCTATGTACGGTCTTCCCGCTGGTGCATTGACTTGGTGGCATGACGACAACACTTGTACTCGGAGGCAATGGAAAGACCGGAAGCCGCGTCGCGGCCCGGTTGCGCGAGCTCGGCCGGCCGGTGCGGATCGGCTCGCGGACAGGCGACCCGCGCTTCGACTGGGCCGACGACAAGACCTGGCCGCCGGCGCTGCGGGGGGTCGAATCGGCGTACATCTCCTACTACCCGGACGTCTCGTTCCCGGGTGCGGCGGAGCGCGTCGGCGCGTTCGCGAAGACGGCTGTGACCAGTGGCGCGCGTCGGTTGGTGCTGCTGTCCGGGCGAGGCGAACCCGATGCGGAGCCCAGTGAACAGGCGGTGCGTGATTCCGGCGCCGAGTGGACGATCCTGCGCTCGAGCTGGTTTGCGCAGAACTTCAGCGAGCACTTCCTTCTCGAGCCGGTCCTAGATGGCGTCATTGCTCTGCCGGCGGCCGACATCGCCGAGCCGTTCATCGACGTCACCGACGTAGCTGACGTGGCCGTCGCGGCCCTGACCCGAGACGGGCACGCCGGCAAGGTGTACGAGCTCACCGGACCCCGCCTGCTCACCTTCGCCGCCGTCGCTGCGGAGTTGGCCCGGGCAACCGGCCGGGACGTGCGGTACGTGCCGATCACGTCGGCCGAGTACGCCGCGACCGCGGCGCGAGCCGGCGTCCCGCCCGAGGAAATTGAGCCACTCACCGACCTGTTCATCCGCGTGCTGGACGGGCACAACGCCTATCTGAGCGACGATGTCGAGCGAGTGCTCGGCCGCAGACCCCGCGACTTCGCCGACTACGCCCACGACACGGCGGCCACTGGAATCTGGTCCGCTGACACCACCGGAGTGGCCTGATGATCGACGGCTACGCCCGGGGCCTGACCTTGGCCGCGGCGATCGGCGCGGGCATCACCGCCGGTGTGTACTTCGCGTTCTCCACGTTCATCATGACCGGCCTGCGCCGGCTGTCGCACGCGCAGAGCATCGCGGCGATGAATGCGATCAACAAGGCGGCACCCAACCCGCTGTTCATGCTGGCGCTGTTCGGAACGGCGATCGCATGCGTGGTGCTGGCCATTCACGGGCTCCGGAACCGCGATGCAGCCACCGGCTGGCTCATCCTCGGGTGCGCGCTCTACATCATCAGCGCGCTGGTGACGGTCGTCTACCACGTCCCGCACAACGACGCCCTGATGACCGTCGACCCGAATGCCACCGGAGCGGGCACCACCTGGTCGCACTTCGTCACGCCGTGGCTGGCGTGGAACCACGTTCGGACGGTGACGTCGCTGGCCGGCACGGTCAGCCTCGTCCTCGCCCTGCGAGCGACCTGATGACCGACGCAGAACATATGCCTGGTCCGTTGCCGGGACCACGGATCATGCCCACCGTCCGGATAGCGTCCTGACATGGCTACCTGGGGAGAATTCGTGGCACAGGCACCACGAGTCTCAGAGATCTTCGTCCGTCGCCACGCCGCGACCGGCGGACTGTGCCTGCTCGGCACGCTTCGGTCGGACGGCTACCCACGGATCAGCCCGATCGAGCCACGAATAGTCGAAGAGCACATGTGGATCAGCGGGATGCCGAACACGTTCAAACTGCTGGACCTGGGGCGTGACCCAAGATTCACGCTGCATACCGCGACCGTCGACCCGCGCGTGAGCGACGGCGATGCGAAGGTGTGGGGCGAGGTTCGCGACATCCAGGACGCCGAGCTACAGCGCCGCTACGCCGACGTGCTGTACGCCGAGGCCGGCATAGACATTCGGGGCCGGCCATTCGACCACCTCTATGCCGCGGATCTCCACGGTGCCGCATCGGTCGAGGTTGATAGCGGCCACTTGGACATCACGATCTGGAAGCCCGGCGAGCCCGAACGGGTCGTCCGCAAGCACTGATCCTCGCGGCGCCCCCGCGAACGTATGCATGATCCGTTGCTGGGACCACGGAATATGCAGACTGATGTAGTGGGCTACACCCAATAGGTGTCGTGCCGCAGGTAGAACTCGGCCATCTCCTCAGGGGATGGCCGCATGCCGTTCCGCCCGATCTTGGCCAGTCCCTCGAAGTACGCCTCACGGGGCGCTCCCGGGGCGAACAGAATGAGCATCGACGCCGGCTCGCCCGACTCGTTGCGGAACCCGTGCAGCCCACCTTCTGGGACATACAGGTAGTCACCCGGACGGCCGTCGAGCCAGGTCGAACCGTCGAAGAGCCGGATGGTGCCCGACAAGACGAAGAACGATTCCGACAGCGACTTGTGGAAGTGGGCGTCGGGTCCGCTTGGCTCCGGTCCCATATTCCATCGGTAGAGCCCGTAATCGCCGTTCGTCGATGCGCCGGTGGCGAGGTAGTCGACCGAGCCGGTATTGCCGACCAGGTCATGATCCGCGCCCGGTAGTCGTAATCGGGCACTCACCTCGCCGGTATTCCCGTGGTAACGGTCGGGCGGGTAGGGCTGCGGCGGCGGGGAAAAGGACATCACGGCTCCAGATCAAGGCTGAGTGGATAGGCGGCGACCTTACGCCCGCCTTGCCGGGCTTAGGTCAGATCTGTGCGTTAAGTTTCCGTTAGCTTTACGCGCACTGGGAACCGCTTGTGCGCGACGACACGAAGCCTCCTGAAAGCAAAGACGGACGCAGGAGGAGGACGTCACATGAAGGACACGTCGCGCAGAGGGTTCCTGACGGTAGCCGGGGTGGGAGCTGCCGCCGCCGGCGTGGCGGCGGCTGTCCCGTCGGCCGCTGCCGCTGCGAAGCCACCGGACATCGGCGACGCCGAAGGACCGCTCGTCGCCTACGTCACGGATGTACGCACCTCCGAGGTCGCGTTGCTGGTCGGTGAACGCGAGGTCGTCGTCCACGACAAGGACCTCGTCGCCCGGCTCAACCACGCCGCGAAGGGTTGATGCCATGTCGTCGCACCGCGAAGCGCCGGAGATCAGCAAGGACCCGGTAGCCGACAACACAGACACCTACGCCTTCGTCAGCCCGGACAAGCCGAACACCGTCACGCTGATTGCCAACTTCATTCCGTCCCAGATCCCCGAGGGCGGCCCGAATTTCTACGAGTTCGGCGACGATGTGCTCTACGAGATCATCATCTCCAACCGCGGTAAGGCGCAGGACGACATCACCTACCAGTTCCGGTTCACGACAGTGATCCGTAACCCGAATACGTTCCTGTACAACACAGGCCCGATCACCAAGATCACCGACGCCACGTGGAACCGTCCGCAGACGTACTCGGTCACTCGGGTGGAGCGGGGCAAGGCCCCTCAACAGCTGGCGAGCGGCCTCCTCTGCCCGCCGGTCAACGTAGGGGTTCGTAGCACGCCGAACTACGCCGCGCTGGCCGCGCAGGCGATCTACAACCTGCCGGGCGGGCGGAAGGTGTTCGCTGGTCAGCGCGGGGAGAGTTTCCACGTCGACCTGGGCAGCATCTTCGATCTCGGCACATTGCGGCCCTTCCAGAACCTGCACCTGATCCCGAGCGCCGCGGCGGCCGGCGTCAACGGGACCCAGGCCACGAACGTGCACACCATCGCGCTGCAGGTGCCGAAGCGGGATCTGACCGTCGGCGGCCACGACCCGACGGACCCTAAGGCTCAGGACTCGGTCATTGGCGTGTATGCAAGCGCCAGCCGTCAGCGGTCCAAGGTCTGGGACGACAACAACGGCTGGCAATGGCACGGCCCGTTCCGGCAGGTGTCCCGACTTGCCAATCCGCTGTTCAACGAGGTCATCGTGCCGATGGCCATGAAGGACCGGTGGAATCGAGTCGACCCGAGTGACGACAACCAGTTCGCTCAATTCGTGCTCAATCCGGAACTGGCTCGGCTGCTGCCGGTGTTGTACCCGGGCGTGTTCCCGCACCTGGCCGCGTATACCAAGCCGCGGGCGGACCTGGCCGCCATTCTGCTCACGGGGATCCCGGCGGGCGTCGTCCCCGGCTTCCAGAACTTCACCGGCACCAGGCAGGCCGACCTGCTGCGCCTCAATCTGGCTATCCCGCCGTCGGCCAACCCGAATCCGCTCGGTCTGGTCGCCGGCGACCCAGCGGGATTCCCCAACGGACGGCGCCTGCTCGACGACGTGGTGACCGTGGAGCTGCGCGCGGTCGCCGGCCTCACCATCCCGCTCGTCGACCCGTCGTTCAGCCCGGACGGGGCGGCGTCGCTCATCCAGGACGGCACGGCGCTACCACCGGCAAGCAACAATCTGCCGGCCTTCCTCAACACCTTCCCGTACGTCCCGCTGCCCGGTGGCGGCTACCAGACGATGCCAGGAACGACGTCGCCATGACCGCTACCGTTGTGCGCCCGCATCCGGAGAATCCGCATGCCGGCCAAGGCCCGGTCGTCCTCGATATCGGCGGGGACGTGGGCGCGCTCGTCGTCGCCATGCCGGAGACTATGGCCGGCGTGGAGATCGAGATCCGGTGCGTCGACGGCCAGACACACTGTTCTCACGTCGCGGTGGTTGGCCGCGCGGTCAGAGATCACACGGTATGGAGCGCGGTGTTCCCCGAGCTGTCCGAGGGTCGGTACGAGCTCTACCAGCGCCTCGATGGTCGGTCGCAACTAGTCGTCGAGGTGTCGGGCGGCGAGGTCACCCAGGCCAGCTGGCCCCGGTGAGCTCAGCGGGCTGTCTCCTGCGACGATCAGTACGTGACCGCAGACGGCTTGATTCCGGTGCACTCCGGCAAGGTCCGCGACCTGTACCGCACCGCGGACGGGGCGCTGCTCATGGTGGCGAGCGACCGGATTTCCGCTTACGACGTCGTCCTGGACCCGCCGATACCGGATAAGGGACGGGTCCTCACGGCGCTGTCGGTGTGGTGGTTCGAGCAACTGGCCGACGTCGTCCCACATCACTTGATCAGTGCGGCCGGTCCGGAGATTCCGGCTCGATGGTTGGGCCGGGCGATGCTCTGCCGCTCACTCGACATGATGCCGGTCGAGTGCGTCGCCCGCGGTTACCTGGCCGGGTCCGGGTGGGCCGATTACCAGTCGAGCGGTCAGATAGGCGGGGTCGCGCTGCCGCCCGGGCTGCGGGAAGGGTCGCGTCTCCACGAGCCGATCTTCACCCCGTCGACGAAGGCACCCAGGGGCCAGCACGACGAGCCGATGACATTCGAAGACGTCGCCGGTCTACTCGGCGAACCCCGGGCCCGGCAGCTACGCGAGATCACGCTCGCGGTTTACGCGCGCGGCGCTGAGCTAGCCGAACGAGCGGGCGTGCTGCTCGCGGATACCAAGATCGAGTTGGGTGTGGACACCGCCGGTGGCGTCGTGCTGGCCGACGAGGTGCTCACGCCCGACTCGTCGCGCTTCTGGCCGGCCGACCGGTGGCGGCCGGGACGCAGCCAGCCAAGCTACGACAAGCAGTTCGTGCGCGATTGGCTCACCTCACCCGGCGCAGGGTGGGATCGGCGGAGCGGCGCGGCGCCGCCTCGGTTGCCGGCCGAGGTCGTCACGGCTACGCGCGACCGTTACGTCCGGGTCTACGAGCTGTTGACGGGCCGAGACTTCGCCGACTGGCCGGCCGCCGTGACCCAAGCGCCTGCGGGCGGAAACCTCGCCGCCGGTTAGCAATCCAGGGTCGACCGCCTGGAAACAGGCCGCCCGGCTAGGCTCACGGGTTGATCGTCGGAGGGGGGTTGCGTGACCCGCGTGGTGGTCGATGTCGTGCTCAAGCCGGAGATCCTCGATCCGCAGGGGCAAGCGATCTTGGATGCGCTCGGTCGGCTCGGTATCAACGGAGTGATCGGCGTCCGCCAGGGCAAGCACTTCGAGCTCGACGTAGCCGACGGTGTCGACGACGCAACGCTGATCACCGTCGCCGACCGGCTGCTCGCCAACCCGGTGATCGAGGATTTCACCATCTACCGAGGCTGATCCACCGCATCAGGCGAGGAAGCCCAATTCTGATCGTGAGTTCCCGACTACCTGCGCGGGGTCGGTGTCCAGGACCTTGTGCAGCAGCTCGGCGTAGACGTCGCGGAAGTCGGTCGAGACTTTCAAATCTCCGTTGTCCAGGTCCGAAAGTGACGGCGGAGCACCGTAGAAGCCCCCTTGGACCGGGCGTCCGGCGACGAATACTGGGCCGGCCGTGCCGTGGTCGGTGCCCTGCGAAGCGTTTGCCTTGACCCGGCGGCCGAATTCGGAGTACGCGAGCGCGACCACGCCATGACCGCGGGGATCCCCGGCCATGTCCTGGAGGAAGCCGCTGAGCGCCGAGTCCAAAACGCCGAGTTGCGTCTGCTGGGTGCCCTTCTCGTCGGCATGGGTGTCGAATCCACCAAGGCTCACGGCGTATACCGACGTCGGCACGCCGGCCTTGATGCACCGCGCGACGACGTCGAGCTGCGCCTTGAGGCTCTGCTGGCCGCCGGCCGACCCCGCCGCAGCGACCTGATCATGGTCCGGCTGGACGACCGCCGGGTCGAGCACACTTGCGAACGTGGCTGCCGCGGTCCGCTCGGCCCGGAAGGACGCCCTGACCAATGCCTCAGCCGCCGAGTCGGACGGGTCCGGGGTTCCCAGGCCCCGCAGGGCCGTCTCGAGATCGGCCGGCAGGCGTGTTTCATGGCCCAGTGGGAGCGCGGCGGCGGCTGAGTTCGCGCCGACGGCGAGCGGCGGAAGCACGGCGCCAATGTTCACCGCGCGCACCGGATCGTCGCCGGTTGCGTCCAGCCACCGGCCGATCCACCCCGTGTTGACCGGAGCGTCGGGAGACGCGGTCTGCCAGATGTCCATCGAGCGGAAGTGGCTGTGGTCCGGTTTCGGATAGCCGACCCCGCGCACCACCGCCAGCCGGCCCTCGCGCCAGAGCGTCGCCATGCCCTTCATGGCCGGGTTCAGACCAACCGACGCGTCGAGATGCAGCACCTCACCCTCGGCGTAGGCGAGCTCCGGCCGCGCGTCGTGGTAGGCCGGATCGGCATACGGCACGAGCGTGTTGATGCCGTCGTTGCCGCCGTACAGCGTCACGAGCACGAGAATCTTCGAACCAACCGGCTGTGGATCCGACCCGGCGCGCTGGGACAACTCGTGCCAGGTGACCAGTCCGGATCCAGTCGCGAGGGCCACCCCACCGGTGACGCCCGAGGCGATCAGGAAGCGGCGGCGGGTAACGGTGTCCATCAGGCCTCAGTTCGTCAGGTACTCGGGCGTGTTCAGCGCGACAGCGACAAGCCGGCGCGGATCCGCTGCCGCATCGGTCAACACCACGCTGGTGCGCGCTGACCAGGACTCCACGCCGAGTAGGTAGGCGACTGCGTCGACTTTGGCGGCGGACGAGCCGCGGATTGCGTCCAGGTTGGCTTTGCCGGCCAGGGCAACCGCGACCTGCATCCGGGTGTCGGCCGCCGCGGTCGAGAGCCAGGCCGCTCCAGACGGCCAGCCGCCCACGTTGGGCGGGTAGAACGGGATCTGCCCGAGGGCCCGCAGCACCGCCACGAGCTTCAGGGCCGCCGCATCGTCGGCAATCGGAATCCGCAACACGCGAATCGCGCCGATCAGCCACTCGACCGGGCCGATCACGATCGTGCCGTCAGCCGCAACAAAATCCGCACTCGTCAGCATCGCGATGAGCAGCGCTCGAAGATCACGCTGGTCGCCATAGGCGGCAACCAGCCGATCGAGGGTCGCTGCGCTTGGCGGGTTCGCCGAGACCAGCTGGGACCACATCCGCGATGCCACGAAACGGGGCGAAGCCGGCCGGGAGAGGACGGCATCGCAAAAGCCGGTCGTGTCGAGGTTGCCGGTGACGCCAAGCACGGTCTTGACGCCGTCGTCGTGGCCACGGGGGCTCTCATAGACGCTGCCGTTGGGACGAAACCGCCAGCCGGTCAGCGCGCGGGCGCCCTCGCGCACATCCTGCTCGGTGTAGCCGTCGCCATGACCGAGGGCGAACAGCTCCATGAACTCCCGGGACAGGTTCTCGTTGGGCGCCGCGGCGGAATTCTTCTGCCCATCCAGCCAGAACAGCATCGCTGGATCGGTGAGCATCGCCACGGCCAGGCTCCGGAAGTCGCCGCGACCGGCCCGCCGGAGCGTCTCGTTCTGCCCGGCCAGCCACCCGGCCCGACGCACCTTGGTGGCCGCAGTCGCAAAGTGGTTATGCCAAAGAAAGGTCAACTTCTCGCCGAACGGTTCGTCGACGGCCACCATGCGGCGGATCCACCACGTCGTCAGGTTCGATAATTGCCGGCGAATTCGTTGATTACGCTGCTGCCTCTCGTTCTTCGATGCACTCCGACCCAGCGGCGTTATCGCGTCGAAGGCCGGGACCGGAGTACGTCGCGCGCCGGCGTCGGCCGTTGGATCGGAAGCAAGAACGGCCGGAACGTGATCGCCGATGCCGACCCGATTCGCCACGTCGACCGCGGGGCCAGTTGTGCCGAACCCGGTGCGACGGAGCAGGCGTGCGGTTGCCCTCCAGTCAGCCGACTGCATGGCGCAGAGCCTGCTCCCCAATTGTTCGGGTCGGGTGAAGACGGCGCGAACCATCGGTGAGGTCACGTCGTCGGGCTACCCTCCAGATCGACCGCGCGCGGAGGGGGCACCGATGTGACGCAGCAGGCTGTGGGGTATGAGGACTTCGACGTCTCGCTCGAGTCGGGGAGACTCCGGGTGCGGCGCTGGGGTGGCACGGATGCGCCAGTGGTGGTGTGCGTGCCCGGCCTGTCGGCGAACCTGTGCGGCTTTGACCGCCTGGCCGAACAGCTCGCCGGCGACACCCTGCAGCTGGTGGCGGTCGACCTACGCGGCCGCGGCCGAAGCGAGGTGACCGGCGCGGGCACCTACGGCTGGCGTAACCACGCCCGCGACGTGCTCGGCATCGCCGACGCCGTCGGGGCGCCGTCGTTCACGATCATCGGGCAGTCGAGCGGGGCGGCCATCGCCATGACCTGCGCCCAGCTCGACCGGTCGAGGGTCGAGCGGCTGGTCCTGGTCGATCTGGCCGGCAGTCCCGACGCGCGGGCGGCCGTGCCCGTGCTCGCCTCGGTGAACCGGCTCGGCGCGATCTACCCGTCGGCGCAGGCGGCCATCGCGCTGATCAAACAGATCGGCATCATTCCCGAGTGGGACGAGCACTGGGACCGCTACTTCCACTACGAACTCCGCGAGGTCGACGGCGGCGTGACACCGAGCAGCGACCGCGGCGCGGTGCTGGAGGATCTCGGGTACGGCGACGCGATGTACTGGTCGGACCCGGAGCCGCCGATTCACGCGCTCTGGACCGCGGTAAGCATGCCGGCGCTGCTGCTGCGCGCCCGCCAGGAAATCCTGCCCGGATTCGGGTTCATCCTGCCCGCCGCGGAGGCGGAGCGGTTCGCCGCGGCGGTGCCGTCGGCCCACGTGGTGGACATCGACGCGAATCACTACATGATCACCACGCACGACGATTCCATCGCTGCCATCGGCGCATTCCTGCGCGCGAGATGACGCTCATTCCTGACCCCGCGGGTGGTGGAGTCGTGCGCGCAACTCGTTAGCCTCGGCTCCTGCGGATAATTGCGTCATCACGCGGTAACCGGAACGGCGCGACCGCGCTGTTCGGCCAACCATCCCCTGGGCCTGCGCAACTGTCAGGCTCAACGTTGCCCGAGGACGCCGATGCAGGTCCTCGAGTCGGCCAAGTAGCCTGAGCCGGTGCCCGCGCGTGTCGGTGTCGTGACATTTCCCGGCAGCCTCGACGACCGCGACGCCCAGCGTGCCGTACGAATCGCCGGTGGCGACGCGGTGCAGCTGTGGCACGCCGACCCGGTCTTGCCCGACGTCGATGCGGTGATCCTTCCGGGCGGATTCTCGTACGGCGACTACTTGCGGTGCGGCGCGATCGCGCGGTTCGCGCCGGTCATGGAGGCTGTGATCGCCGCCGCTCGCGACGGCCTGCCCGTGCTCGGGATATGCAACGGCTTCCAGGTGCTTTGCGAAGCGCATCTGCTGCCCGGTGCGCTGGTACGCAACAACCACCGACGGTTCGTCTGCCGAGACCAACGGCTCATTGTCGAGAACGTGGTCACGGTATGGACACGGGGCTACCGGCCCGGCGCGGAAATCATCATCCCGATCAAGAACGGCGAGGGCGGCTACGTCGCTGACGAGCGCACCCTTAACGAACTGGAGGCGTCCGGACGCGTTGTGGTGCGCTACCTCGGCGGCAGCCCGAACGGCAGCTTCCGCGATATCGCCGGCATTTGCAACGAGGTGGGGAATGTCGTGGGCCTCATGCCGCACCCCGAGCACGCGGTGGACCCACTGACCGGCTCGGGCCTCGACGGCCTGCCTTTCTTCTCCGGGCTGGCCGGATCGCCGAGTGTGAGCGAAGGTCGGACGGAGGTGGCGGTCCAGCGGTGACGGTCGACACGGTCGAGGTGGCGCAAGCCGACCCGAGACGGCGACAGCCGTACAACGAGCTTGGGCTGAAGCAAGACGAGTACCGCCGCATCCGCACGATTCTCGGCCGCCGGCCGACCGCAGCCGAGCTGACCATGTATTCGGTCATGTGGAGCGAGCATTGCTCCTACAAGTCGTCGAAGATGCACCTGCGCCAGATCGCCGAAAAGGCACCCCCGAGCGACGCGCTGCTCGTCGGCATGGGGGAGAACGCCGGCGTGGTTGATGTCGGCGACGGGTGGGCGGTCACCTTCAAGATCGAATCGCACAATCACCCGTCGTACGTCGAGCCGTACCAGGGCGCGGCCACTGGCGTCGGCGGCATCGTCCGGGACATCTTGACCATGGGTGCGCGCCCGGTGGCCGTGATGGACTCGTTGCGGTTCGGGCCGGCTACGGCGCGAGACACCGGCCGGATGCTGCCCGGCGTAGTCGCGGGCATCGGCGGATACGGCAACTGTCTCGGCTTGCCGAACATCGGTGGCGAGGTCGATTTCGACCGGTCGTATGTCGGTAACCCGCTGGTCAATGCGCTGTGCGTCGGTGTCATGCGCCGAGATGGGATCAAGCTCGCCCGGGCTACCGGTGTCGGCAACCGGGTGATCCTGTTCGGAGCCAAGACGGGACGGGATGGCATCGGAGGCGTGTCCGTACTCGCCAGCGCCACCTTCGACGAGGGCGACGCCAAGCGGCCGAGTGTTCAGGTTGGCGACCCGTTCGCCGAGAAGGTCCTCATCGAGTGCTGCCTGGAGATCTTTGCCGCTGATCTGGTGGTCGGCATCCAGGACCTGGGCGGCGCCGGGCTGTCATGCGCCACCACCGAGCTCGCCAGCGCGGGTGAGGGTGGCATGCACATCGATCTGGACAAGGTCCCGCTGCGGGAACCCTCGATGAGCGCGGAGGAAATCCTTGCCTCCGAGTCCCAGGAGCGGATGTGCGCCGTCGTCAGGCCGGAGCACGTGAACGCCTTCTTCGCCGTGTGCGCCAAGTGGGATGTCCTCGCCACCGTTATCGGCGAGGTGACCGATACCGGTCGGCTTCAGGTGGACTGGCACGGCGCGCGGATCGTGGACGTGCCGCCGCGAACGGTCGCCCACGAGGGGCCGATCTATCGGCGTTCCATCCAGCGCCCAGCCGAGCAGGACGCATTCGTCAACCACGACGGGCGCACCTTGCCCCGCCCGCACACGCGCGATCAATTGCGGGCCACCGTGCAGCAACTCGCCGCGTCGCCCGGTCTCGCCGACAAGTCCTGGATCACCGACCAGTACGACCGGTACGTACTCGGCAACACGGTGCTCGCGCAGCCGGAGAACGCCGGAATGGTCCGCCTCGCCGACAACACGACACGGGGCGTCGCGATCTCGATTGACGGCAATGGCCGTTACACCCGGCTGGATCCCTACGCCGGAGCGCAGCTTGCCCTCGCCGAGGCGTACCGCAACGTCGCCGCGACCGGCGCCCGGCCACTTGCAGTCACGAACTGCCTGAACTTCGGCTCGCCCGAGGATCCGAGCGTCATGTGGCAGTTCAGCGAGGCGGTGCGCGGCCTGGCCGACGGATGCCGCGAACTCGGCATCCCGGTTACGGGTGGCAACGTCAGCTTCTACAACCAAACGGGGGCAACGCCGATCTTGCCGACTCCGATCGTCGGCGTGCTCGGGGTGATCGAGGACGTCAACCGCCGGACACCACACGGGTTCTGGTCCGACGGTTCGCTCATCTACCTGCTCGGCGAGACGCGAGAGGAGTTCGGCGGCTCCGAATGGATGCACGTCGTGCACGGCTTCCTCGGTGGGCAACCGCCGCGGGTCGACCTGCGCCGGGAGAGAGTGCTCGCCGACGTCATGATCGATGCGGCCCGGGATCGACTGATCGATTCGGCGCACGATCTGTCCCAGGGTGGCCTGGCTCAGGGCCTCGTCGAGTGCTGCCTGCGGCACGCGTTCGGGGCGCGCATCGCGCTGCCCCCGGGCACGGACGCATTCGTGGTGCTGCTGTCCGAATCGGCCGGCCGCGCGATCGTCACGGTGCCGCGGAGCATGGAAGCTCGCTTCACCGCGCTGTGCATCGCCCGCGGACTGCCGCACGGTTGTATCGGGGTCGTCGACTCGCTCAGCACCGCCCTCGAGATCGAGGACCAGTTCCGGATCGCGCTGCCAGAGCTGCTTCAGGCGTGGTCCGCGACCTTCCCGCGCTTGTTCGGATAGCAGCGCCTATCAGCCAGCACGCGAACCGATCAGCCGGTTCCCGGAACAAACACTCCGAATCCCCCTATAATTCCGCCGTGCGATCGCTGGTCCGGGTCTCGATGACCACTACCTCGTGATGACCTCGTCCTCTCGGCTAGCAGCGCCCGCCGCCGCGATCCATGCGCAGGCTGAGTTGATCGCAGATTGGTTGGACACGCTTGTCGCCACCGATTTCGATCGACCGTCGGTGCTGCCGGATTGGGACGTGCGCACGCTGACCGGGCATGTGGCGCTCATCCTCGCCGGGCTGTCCGAGCGGCTGGCAACGCGGTCCGTGCCGCCGGCAACCTCGGTCGGCGAGTTCGTGACCCGTTATCGGCGGGACGTCGCGATGATCGAGGAGAGCACGCGGAATCACATCGAGGGGCGTACGCCAGCGGAACTGATCGCCGCGCTGCGCAAGGAGGCGGATCCCCGGCCGGCGATTATCGGGGTGTCGCCATCGACAATCCTGCAAACGCCACGCGGGCCACTGCGCGCCGACGACTGGCTCAACACCCGGCTCATCGAGTTGGTGGTGCACGCAGATGACCTGTCCCGCTCGGTGCCCGATCGGGATCCGGTGGCAATCCACCGAGCCGCGCTGGCCATCGCCGTGCGAATGCTCGCCGAGATCCTCGCCGCCCGAGCGCCCGGCCGGGCCGTCGAGGTGCGCGTGTCGCCGTTCGTCGCGGTCCAGGCGATCGCCGGTCAACGGCATACCCGAGGCACTCCGCCCAACGTCGTGGAGACCGATCCGCTGACCTGGGTCCGGCTGGCCACGGGGCGGACTACCTGGGCAGATGCCGTGAATGCCGGATCAGTCACCGCCAGCGGCACCCGCGCGAGTCTCGAGGATCATCTGCCGCTGCTGAGCTGACCAGCCTGCCGCGCGGCGGGAATGCCGGCCTGAGGCCGCCCCGTAGACTCCGATTTGTGGCACGCGCTGACGGACGGCTGACCCATCAGCTCAATCCCGGCGAGAAAGGCCCGCAAGACGCGTGCGGAGTCTTCGGCGTATGGGCCTCCGGAGAGGAGGTCGCCAAGCTCGCCTACTTCGCTCTCTATGCGCTTCAGCATCGTGGCCAGGAGTCCGCCGGCATCGCGGTGAGTGACGGCTCATCGGTGCTGGTCTACAAGGACCTCGGCCTGGTTTCTCAAGTGTTCGACGAGGCCACCCTCAACACGCTGAGGGGGCATATGGCGGTCGGCCACACGAGGTATTCCACGACCGGATCCACGACCTGGGAGAACGCCCAGCCGGCGTTCCGTACGACCCGGGCGGGCACGGGACTGGCCTTGGGGCACAACGGAAATCTGGTGAACACGGCCGAGCTCGCGGCCGAGGCCGAGCGCGCCGGATTATTGCGCGGCGGGTCCACGACCGATTCCGATCTGGTGACGGCGCTGCTCGCTGCCCGCCCGGATGTCTCACTTGAGCAAGCGGCCCTCGAGGTACTGCCGATCCTGCGGGGCGCGTTCTCGTTCGTCTTCATGGACGAGAACACCCTCTACGCCGCTCGCGATGCGCAGGGTGTGCGTCCTCTCGTCCTGGGGCGACTCGCCCGCGGCTGGGTGGTGACGTCCGAGACCGCCGCGCTGGACATCGTCGGGGCATCGTTCGTGCGTGAGATCGAACCAGGCGAGCTCATCGCGATCGATGAGGACGGACTGCGCTCGTCGCACTTCGCGGTGGCCGAACCCAAGGGCTGCCTGTTCGAGTACGTCTACCTGGCTCGGCCGGACACCACGATCGCCGGACGCAGTGTCTATGCCACGCGGGTCGAGATCGGCCGGCGGCTCGCGCAACAGCATCCGGTCGAGGCCGACCTGGTTATTCCGGTACCCGAATCGGGCACGCCCGGAGCGATTGGCTACGCGGAGGCGTCGGGCATCCCGTACGGGACGGGCCTGGTCAAGAACGCCTATGTCGGGCGGACTTTCATCCAGCCGTCGCAGACGATCCGTCAACTCGGCATCAGGATGAAGCTCAACCCGCTCCGCGACGTCATCCGGGGCAAGCGGCTGATCGTTGTCGACGACTCGATCGTTCGGGGGAACACCCAACGTGCCTTGATCCGCATGCTGCGCGAGGCGGGCGCTATCGAGGTGCACGTCCGCATCGCGTCGCCACCGGTGAAATGGCCCTGCTTCTACGGCATCGACTTCGCCTCGCGCGCCGAGCTGATCGCGAACGGACTGGACGTCGATGCGATCCGGGCGTCCATCGGCGCGGACTCGCTGGGGTACGTATCGCTCGATGGGCTGATCGCCGCGAGCG
>Ga0207665_10000876_pt1 | contig 20302 bp, 16 predicted proteins | sample LARL112metaG_FD_184351 | JGI IMG/M metagenome (GOLD analysis project Ga0207665, IMG submission 184351) | Corn, switchgrass and miscanthus rhizosphere microbial communities from Kellogg Biological Station, Michigan, USA - LAR L11-2 metaG... | ecosystem: Host-associated > Plants > Roots >...
CAAGGGTCACGTCAAAGACCATGCATCACGGCGGGGATTGATCATGATGGTCAACAAGCGCCGGCGACTACTGGACTATCTCAACCGCCGGGACCCGGATCGGTACCGCGAGATTGTGGAACGGCTCAGTCTGCGCAAGTAGCGGTTTGCAGGGAAACACGCCGCAAGCTACGCAAGAAGTGACAAATTCCAAGCGAAAAATGTCTGGAATTGGGCATTCGACTGGGAACAGGCGAATTGTCTCGTAGTGTAGCCGTATCCGGTTGTTCGTAGTGCCTCCCTCGGCTCGACGACAGAGCACATCATCATCGAAGTGAAAATGGAAAAGGCAGACGGATCTGCACAGGTGCCGCCAGAGGCGGGGCCAAAGGAATGAAACATGTCAGAAAATAATCACATACCGGCACCACATCGGGTATCAGTTGAGGTAGGCGGAAGAGCGCTGGTGTTGGAGACCGGGAAAATTGCCAAGCAGGCCAATGGCGCGATCGTGGCGCGGTATGGAGACACGGTAATCCTGAATACGGCGTGCATGGCGCCGAAGCCAAACGACAGAGACTTTTTGCCGCTGACGGTGGACTATCGCGAGAATACGTACTCGGCTGGAAAAATTCCCGGAGGATTTTTCAAGAGGGAAGGACGGCCGACAGAAAAAGAAATCCTGACTTCACGCTTGATTGACCGGCCGATGCGGCCGCTATTTCCGGAATCGTGGCGCAACGAAACACAGATCAATTCGATGGTGCTGTCCGCGGACAGCGACAACGATCCGGACGTGATTGCAGTGACCGGGGCGGCGGCTGCCGCGTATTGCAGCGACCTGCCATTTCCGACTCCGATCGCCGCGGTTCGCGTAGGACTGGTAAACGGGCAGCTCGTGGCTAACCCGACCGTTGCGGAGCAAAAAGCCAGCCTGCTCAACATTGTGATCGCAGGTAGCGACGAAGCCATCGTGATGGTGGAATCCGGCGCCCTGGAAGTATCGGAAGAAACGGTTGTGGAGGCGCTGGAATTTGGGCACTCGCAAGTGAAAAAGATTGTGGTCGCCATCCGTGAATTGCACGCGCAATTGAATCCCAAGAAGGTGGAAGTTGAGCCGTGGCCATTCGACCAGAGCATCTACAATTCGTTGAAGAAGACTTACGGCGCGGACTTGAAAGATGCGATGAACACGGAGAAGCACCCGAAAAAGGAAAGCTACCGGTTGATCGATGAGTTGAAAGCCAAGATTGTGGAATCAATTCCGGAAGAAGATGAAGAAAAGCTGAAGCTTACGAAGCGGGCCTTTGACAAGTTGAAGGAAGATATTTTCCGTGACGAAATTTTGAATGCGCGGCGCCGTCCTGATGGCCGCCCGTTCGACAAAATTCGCAAGATCACCTGCGAAGTTGGTTTGCTGCCTCGCGTGCACGGCTCGGCGCTGTTTACACGCGGCGAGACACAGGCTCTGGCTACGCTTACATTGGGTACGAAGGAAGATCAGCAACGGCTGGATCTGCTTTTTGCGCAGGATCAGCACAAGCGCTTCATGTTGCACTACAACTTCCCGCCGTTCAGCGTTGGCGAAGTGAAGCCGGTCCGGGGACCAGGACGGCGCGAGATCGGTCACGGCGCACTGGCGGAACGCGCACTGGTTAGCTTGCTGCCGGCCGAAACGGAATTTCCCTACGCGATGCGGTTGGTCAGCGACATTCTCGAGTCGAACGGATCGTCGTCCATGGCCACGGTTTGCGGCGGATCGCTCGCGATGATGGATGCGGGCGTGCCACTCAAGTCTCCCTGCGCCGGTATTGCGATGGGGTTAGTTGTTGGCGACAACGGTAAATATGCGGTGATGACGGACATTGCGGGCGCGGAAGATCACTACGGCGACATGGACTTCAAGGTTGCTGGGACGCGCACTGGAATTACCGCGCTGCAGATGGACATCAAAGTCGGCGGTATCAGTATTCCAATGATGCGCGAAGCGCTGGCACAGGCCAAAAAAGCCCGGCTGGAAATTCTGGACATTATGGACGCGACACTCAGCGAAGCGCGCACCGCGATTTCCGCGTACGCTCCTCGTTTGTTCAAACTGTCCATTCCTACAGACAAGATTCGCGACCTGATCGGACCTGGCGGCAAGAAGATCAAGTCCATCATCGAAGCCACGGGCGTAAAGATCGACGTGCATGAAGACGGCACGGTGCATATCTTCGCGACCAGCGGCTCCGGTGGCGACGCGGCGTTGCAGATGGTGCGTGACGTTACGGCCAGCGCGGAAATCGGCAAGACCTATCTGGGTAAGGTTGTTCGCTTGGCGGAATTCGGCGCGTTCGTCGAACTGTTCCCCGGCACCGACGGCTTGCTGCACATCAGCGAAATCTCCGAACAGCGCATTCGCGACGTTCGCGACGAACTGAAACTTGGCGACCAGGTTCTCGTCAAGGTTCTTTCGATCGAAGGGAACAAGGTTCGCCTGTCGCGCAAAGCGCTGATAAAGGAAGCGCGCGAAAAGGCGCAGAAGAAGGAAGCGACCAGCAGCGCCGGCGGCGGTTCTGGTTCCGAGTAATCGAAGCAAATCAGACTTAAGTGGAAAAGGCCTCTGGGAAACCCCCAAAGGCCTTTTGTTTTTGCGAATGTAAAATCCCAGCGCTTAGTTTTTGGCGCAGGAGCCGGAATGGACGGCGTCGAGCGCGCCCCAGAGGGCGTTTAATGCTTCGTGCGTAGATGCGAGGATTTGATCGTCATTGCCGCTGGCATTTTCGGCAAGCCAGTTACGCCAGGCGGCGCGGTGCGCTTTATCCGCTTCTTCGTGAACGGCGAAGTATGCGGTACCTTCGGCATTGCTGATGCCATAGAAACGTTTAAGGCCGTCGATCTTGGTGGTGGCGATTTCCGGGACCTGCGCTTCGTACGCATAGAGCGCCGCGACGGCTTCAGAAATCGAACGATTCGCGCAGATATCACGAAAAGTATGGACGACAGTTTGCGTGCCAGGAAGAGACGGCGAGCAGGTGACTACTTCCTCGTTCACACCGAGCGCCGCAGCAAAGTCGCGCCAGAGTTGTGGATGCGAGCGCTCCGGATTTTCCTCTTCAGCCAGATTTTCCAGAACCACGGGTTTGAGCGAAGCGTCGGCGCGTTCAGCGAGAACTCGCAAATGCTTCGGGAACGCTTCTACGTGACGATAATATTGTGTGGCGTAAAGCTGAAGGGATTCGCGCGATAGTTTGCCGGCTTGCCAGTCATGATAAAACGGATGTTTCAGAAGATTTTTTTCTGCGATTGCTGCGTCTATCTTGTCGAGAAGCACTGTATTGGACATTCCGAGCACCTCCGCAGTAGCGCAAATCAGCAGCCCGCGAACTTCGCCGCTGCTGCATTTGCTGCCTCGATTGTAGCAGGGGAGTGCCAACAAGCAAATTTCGGGATCGACGTTTGAGGCAGCAAGGTGTCGCTGGATACTTCAAATTGCTGGACTGTGAACCCGTAAAATCTGCGCGCCCAGGGCGCTGAGCTTTTCAACGATGTGTTCGTAGCCACGATCGATGTGATAAACGCGTTCGATTGTGGTTTCTCCGTTAGCAACGAGAGCCGCGAGGACCAGACTTGCACTGGCACGCAGATCCGAAGCTTGCACCGTAGTTCCGCTCAATTGCGCGGGCCCGCGGACAATCGCGCGTCGTCCGTCGATCGAAATGTGCGCGCCCATACGAATCATCTCGCTGGCGTGAAGGTAGCGATTTTCGAAAATGGTTTCGGTGATTGTCGATGCGCCGTCCGCTTGCGTTGCCAGCGCCATATACTGCGCCTGCACGTCGGTAGCGAAGCCTGGATATTCCTCGGTAGTGACGTCGGCTGCCACAAGTCTCCTTACACCGCGAACGCGTAATTGGCGTGGGCCGCTCTCTTCGATCGACACTCCCGTGTCGCGCAGTTTGCTGATGACGGCGCCGAGATGCAACGGCTCGCAATTCGTCAGCGTGAGATCGCCGTTGGTGATGCCGCCCGCGACTAGGAAAGTAGCGGCCTCGATGCGATCCGGTATCACGGCATGTTCCGCTCCATGAAGCGACTGCGCTCCTTGAATGTGCAGCACGGTAGTTCCGTCCCCGGTAATTTTCGCGCCCATTTTTCGCAGCAGCGCGATCAGGTCGGTGACTTCCGGCTCACAGGCCGCGTTTTCGAGGATCGTTTCGCCGTCGGCAAGCGCGGCAGCCATCAAAATATTTTCCGTGCCGGTCACGGTAATTTTTTCGAAGACCACGTGAGCGCCTTTCAGACGCCCGCTATTCGGCGCACGCGCTTCGATATATCCGTGAGAAGTTGCAATTTCAGCGCCCATTTTTTCGAGAGCGGTAAGGTGTAAATCGATGGGACGCGCACCGATGGCGCAACCTCCGGGCAGCGACACGCGCGCGATACCCGTCCGTGCCAGCGTCGGGCCGAGAGTAAGAATCGAAGCGCGCATGGTCTTGACAAGTTCATAAGGCGCAACCGCTTCGCTAATGGTGTGAGCCTGAAATGCGTAGTCCGCGGCGGGAAATTCGTTGGTGGCAACGCTCACTCCCATGTATGCGAGCAGTTTGCCCATGGTGATAATGTCGCGAACCATCGCGACGTTATGAAGCGCGACGCGGTCGGCGGTCAGCAAAGAAGCAGCCATGGCCGGCAATGCGGAGTTCTTCGCGCCGCTGATGGCGACGGTGCCGTGGAGAGGAACGCCGCCGGTAATGACAAACTTGTCCATGATCCTCTTTCGTGCAGGTCGAGGGCCAGCTGACCCTCAAAACGACAATCTAAATGGCATTACTACAACGGCTTGCTGCGCTGGTTGCTACACGGAGACCAACTCCGTGTCTGTATGCCTAGTTCTCTCCCAAAGCCCTGCGAAGATTACCGGCAGAATTTTTCAGCAATTTCCGAGCGGCGTCCGCACCGACGTTCATTTTCAGCATAATCAGCGCCACGCGCAAACTGTGTCCGGAATTCTGCAACGAGTGTTGCGCAGTAGACAAATTCTTTCCGCTGGCTTGCGTCAGGATGCGAAGGGAACGCTGCGAAAGCTTTTCATTCGTATTGAGCAGGTCGATCATTAAGTTTTCATAAGCATGTCCTAGCCGCACCATTGCAGCAGTTGAGAGCATGTTCAGAACCATTTTTTGCGCGGTGCCGGCCTTGAGCCGGGTCGATCCAGTCAGCACTTCGGGCCCGACTTCCGGCGCGATCAAAATTTTTGCCAGGCGCGCGACTGGCATGTTGCGGTTGGCGGTTACCGCCACGGTGATGGCCTTCCGCCTGCGAGCGTGCCGGAGTGCACCGAGGACGTAGGGCGTGGTCCCGCTCGCGGCTATTCCCACTACGATATCGTTCGGCGTCAACCGTTTCGCCTGCAGATCGAGTTCTCCATTTCGAAGCGAGTCTTCCGCGCCTTCCACGGCATTGGCGATTGCACGCCAGCCGCCGGCAATCAGCGCTTGCACTAGGTTGCGAGGAGTGCCGAACGTTGGCGCGCATTCCGCGGCATCCATGATTCCAAGCCGGCCGCTTGAGCCTGCTCCAACGTAGAAAAGGCGTCCGCCCTTTTGGATTCCGTCAACGATGGCATCCACAGCACGCGCGATAGCGGGAATTTCCTTAGCCACGGCTGCCGCGATTTTGTGGTCTTCGTGATTCATTAACCGGATGATCTCTGTGGAAGACAGCCGGTCAAGATTCGTTGAAGCGGGATTGCGACGTTCTGTCAGGCGTTCTTCGAAACGCGCGGGTCTTCCGGTTCGTGGCGGCACACTTAACATTATATAGGTGCGCGGAAATGATCGGTGGAGCTGTGCTGAAACGAACGCGGCTTTTGCCGCGAAAGCATTACGGCTGCCGGGGCGGCAACGAGTTCACAAGGACTAATTCGATGGACAACCGGGCGCTTGTTGCGCCTTGGCGTATGGAAGAATCGGCTATTCTTAAATGTACAGCAGAACGCTGTGCTTAAATTCGGCTGGCCGGGGCTGCACTCCATGGATTTGCTAAAAAAGCTCTTCGAAGAGCATTTTCATTCGCCGGCTAAGCAAGTGCAGCCGCTGCAGGGTGAACTGGGAGGATCGGGGCGCAAGATCATTCGCCTATCGAACGATCAAACCAGCGCCATCGGAATCCTCTACGGAGTGCGTGAAGAAAACGCCGCCTTCCTGGCGTTTTCAAAGCACTTTCGCAGACATGGCTTGCCGGTCCCGGAAATTTATGGCCAAGATTTGGACCAGGGCGCGTACCTGGAACAGGATCTGGGAGATACGACGCTATTCGAGTTTTTGTCGAAGAACCGAAACGGCGAGAAGATTGCGCTGCAAGTCATTGAAGCTTACCGAAAGGTGGCGGCGCTGCTTCCGCGTTTCCAGGTCGAGGCCGCGCGCGATCTCGATTACAGCGTATGCTATCCGTGTGCCAGTTTTGATCGGCAATCCATTACGTGGGATTTAAATTACTTTAAATACTATTTTCTGCGCCTGGCAGGAATCCCGTTCAGCGAATCCGCATTGGAAAAAGATTTTGGGCAGCTGACGGATTTTCTGCTTACCGCGGACGGCGATTATTTTCTCTACCGCGATTTTCAATCGCGCAACATGATGCTGCGCAATGGCGAACTGTTTTTTGTGGATTACCAGGGTGGCCGCAAAGGCGCGTTGCAGTACGACATTGCGTCACTTTTGTACGATGCCAAGGCCGACCTGCCGCCTGGACTTCGCCAGCAATTGCTCGATCACTATCTGGATGCGCTCGGCGGTTACATCAAGCTGGATCGCGAATCGTTCATGCACCATTACTACGCTTACGTTTACGTGCGAATTTTGCAGGCGCTGGGAGCGTACGGATTTCGCGGTTTTTACGAGCGCCGCGCGCATTTTCTGCAAAGTGTGCCGTACGCTTTAAAGAATCTTCGCTGGCTTTTGCATAATGTCGAATTGCCGATTCAGCTTCCGACATTGCTGGGCGCATTCAAGAGCATGCTTGCATCGGAGAGCCTGAACAGCCTGGCCTCCGAAGCGGATAAACTGACCGTGCGCATTTTTAGTTTTTCGTACCACCACGGATTGCCCAAGGACGAATCCGGAAACGGCGGCGGCTTTGTGTTCGATGGACGGAGCCTGCCGAACCCGGGGCGCGAGGAACGATTCAAATCGCTGACTGGCAACGATCAGCCGGTGATCGACTACCTGAATCAGCAGGACAGCGTGCACCAGTTTCTAGCGAGCGTAATGTCTCTGGTCGACGCAAGTGTGAACAGTTATGAGGAGCGCAACTTCAAAAATTTGATGGTGTCGTTCGGGTGCACCGGAGGCCAGCATCGTTCGGTCTTTCTGGCGGAGCAACTGGCAAAGCGCTTGCGCGCGCGCAAGGGAGTGCAGGTGATCGTTCGGCACCTTGGCCTGGAAGCGCTGGGCAGTAAAAGCGAATCGATGAGACTGATGCGATGAAAGCGATGGTGCTGGCGGCCGGTCTGGGAACGCGGCTGCGTCCATTAACCGATGATCGTCCAAAGGCTCTGGTTGAGATTGCAGGCCGCACCATGCTGGAAATTACGCTTACGCGCCTGCGCTCGTTTGGAATCGAAGAAGCTATCGTCAATGCCCACCATTTCGCGGATATGGTGATTGAATATCTAAAAGCCAAAAACAATTTTGGAATGCGAATCGACGTTTCGCGCGAAGATGAGTTGCTCGATACTGGTGGCGGCTTAAAAAAGGCCGCATGGTTTTTTCAGGAAGGCGCAAAAAAAAAAGACGAACCATTTCTGCTGCACAACGTTGACGTGATCAGCGCAATTGATCTTGAACGAATGCTGGCGGCGCACAACGAAAATCGCTCTCTGGCTACTCTGGCGGTTCAGTGGCGCGAAAGCTCACGACAATTGCTCTTTGATCAACAAGGACTGCTTTGTGGACGGCGTGGCGGGCGGAGTCACGAATCCGAAATTGTGCGCGCAGGGGCAAGGCCCGCGCCACTGGCATTTTCCGGGATTCACGTGATCTCCCGGCGATTGTTCGAACTGATGACTGAATCCGGCGCGTTTTCGATCATTGACGTTTACCTGCGCTTGGCAGCAGGCGGGGAAAAAATAGCCGCGTTTCGCGCGGACAAATTTTACTGGCGAGATCTGGGGAAGCCTGAGAGCGTGCAGCAAGCTTCGCGAGACTTGGCCGAACGTGTTGTGCCTGAATAGGTCCTTGACTTATCGCTGCTGCAGATCTGCTCACGGCGAAACGATAACTTTATTTCGTTGAGGTTGCTGGCGCTGGCACGGCTAGTCCCAGCGATTGCATGACCGCATCGTGAAGCGCTGGCCGCACCTTGGCGAGTTTTTGGTTTTCGCGCGTCGGGTGAACGCGATTGGTAAGAAAAACCACAAACAATTGCTGATCCGGATCGATCCAAATGGAAGTTCCAGTGAATCCGGTGTGTCCAAAAGTGTGCGGGCCCATGAAGTGGCCGCTCGACCCGCCTTCGGTGGGCACGGCCCAGCCGAGCGTTCGTGTGCCGCCAGAAAGTTCCTGTGGCGCCGTAAATTCGGAAATGGTTGCGCGCCGCAAAACTCGCTGATGCGCATAAACGCCCCCATTCAACAGCATTTCACAGAATGCTGCCAGGTCCGGCGCGGTGCTGAAGACCCCGGCGTGTCCGGAGACACCACCAATCGCTGCGGCATTTTCGTCGTGCACTTCGCCTTGAATCAGGCGATGCCGATATTGGTTATCGATTTCAGTAGGCGCAATCTCCGGCCAAATCTTTTTCGGTGGCTTGTACATCGTGCGGGTCATGCCGAGCGGGGAAAAAACGTATTCACGCGCAAGCACGTCGAGCTTCTGTCCGGTCAGGCGCTCAATGATCTCCGCCATCAAAATGATTCCGAGGTCGGAGTAAACTTCTTTCGTGCCGGGCTCGTTGTCGAGCGGCTCCGCGAAAATTTTATCGAGGGTTTCCTGCTTGGATTTCGATGTGCGCCAGTATTCCTTGAATGGCGGGAGCCCCGAAGTGTGTGTCATCAAATGGCGCACGGTCACGCGATGGCGCCACTCTGGCTGCGGACCGATCGCCCATTCGGGAAGATAACGCTCGACCTCGGCATCCAGGTCGAGGCGAACAGGAAAATCACCTTCGGCAAGTTTTGCGACCAGAGTCGTTGTTGCCACAACTTTGGTAAGCGACGCAATGTCGTAGATGGTGTCGGTAGCGACGGCAGGAGATTTTGCGTCGTAGGTTAGTTTGCCGAATGTGCGCAGAGAAACTTTTCCGCGATAGCCGATCGCGAGTGTCGCGCCAGGAAAAGCTCTATCCTTGATCGCAGATTCGACTACACCGAACGCGGGTTGCAGCTGCGCTTCGCCGCGCGCGTCCATGGTCTGCAATTTCATCGGGTCGGCGGGAACTTCAATTCCAAAACCCGCTCTCAATTGCACGCCGGGAATCGTCACCGGCAGATGCCCGCACACAGGAATTTCGCCGAACACTGCGCGAGCCATGGAAATTTGTGTGACGTCGCTGATCCCGAAAGCAGCAAGCCAGGTTTCCGCCTGCGGAAACCGCTCGATGAGATACGGACTGCCGAATGCCACCGTAATCACCGGCTTACCTGATTTATAGACTTGTTCTGCCAGCGCCGCTTGTTCTGCGGGAACGTCCACATTGCCTTTGCGATCGCTGACGCGAACAAACAGCGCAAGAATGGCTACGTCATACGAATCAGGGGGGGGAAGTTTCAGATTGGCGGCATCGCGAAATCGCGTGTCGGCGCGCAATGTGGTCACCGAATCAAAACGGTAGCGCAGTTCGCGCTCCAGGTCTTCGCCGGGAGTTGGTTCCGGGTCGGCGTAAAACGCGATTAGCAGCGCACGCGAAGGCTTCGTGCCATCGAGCGGCAGGCGGTGAGGCGCATCCCGCAACAGCGTGATGCCGCGGTCGGAAATTTCCTGCGCTTGCTTCTGCCAATTCGTCTCCGCAAAATGCGCGTTGATTCCGTTCACCTCCACCAGGCGTTTTTTGTTCAGGCCCAGGCGCGCCTTGGCTTCCAGAATACGGCGCACGGATGTGTCCAGCCGTTCGCGTGAAATGCGCCCGGATTTGACAGCGTGTTGAAGCGCTTGGAAAGCGGCGTCAGGAACCGGAGGCATCAACAGGCAATCGGCTCCCGCAAGGACCGCGCGCACGGCAGCTTCACCCGGCGCAAAACGTACGGTGATTCCGCCCATATCCATCGCGTCGGTGATTACCAGCCCATCGAAGCCAAGATCTTTGCGCAACACGTCCGTGAGGATGTGAGAAGAAAGAGTTGCGGGCGTGTTGGGATCGGGCTCCAGCGCCGGCACGTTGAGATGACCGGTCATGACGCTTCCTACCCCGGCAGCGATTGCGGCGCGAAAGGGAACGAACTCCAGCGATTCCAGCCGGGAACGGTCTGCGTGAATGATCGGGAGATCGATGTGCGAGTCCGCAGCCGTGTCGCCGTGTCCCGGAAAATGTTTTGCCGTTGCCAGTCCGCCATTTTCTTCCACGCCGCGAATGTACGCGGAAACAAATTCTGAGACACGCGCAGGATCTTCGCCGTACGAGCGCGTGTTGATGATGGGATTGCCGGGATTGTTGTTTACGTCTGCAACCGGAGCGTAAATCCAATGCACGCCGGCCTCGCGCGCCTCTAGCGCGGTGATTTTTCCCATGGTGTACGCGTCGTGCGGGTCGCCTCCCGCGGCGATGGCCATTTGCGTCGGGAAAGACGTACCTTCATCGAGCCGCATCGCCGAGCCGCGTTCGAAATCTGCTCCGATCAGCAATGGCACTTTTGATAGGGCCTGCAACTGATTGCTCAAGACCGCGGTGGGGTAGATCTGGCTTTTCTCAATACCGAGCAGCGTCATTTTCGTAATCAAAATAAATCCGCCCGCGTGCAGATCATTCACGTCGTGCAGCATCTGCTGATAGGCGGGTGAATCGGTCGCGGTGAAAGTGCCGTGGTAGGTGGTAAAGAGCAGTTGGCCGATTTTCTCGTCGAGCGTCATGCGACGAAGTTCCGCGTTCACCCATTGCCGGGCGGCAGGAGTGAGTGCGCGCAATGTGCTTCGTGATTCTGACGACAGGGCAGGTCTGGATTGTTTCGCCGTGGCGGCGCGGCTCTGACTTCGTAATTTCATGGCCATAGGGAACGTGAACGGAAGCAGAAATAGGCACAGAAACGCGCGGCGCCTCGTCGGCATGCATTCTCCCGAACCGGCTTATTTCTTCCGGAGTGACGCCCTGCTTCTTCACTGTTGATAACACACACAACACAGTGCGACAACGCCATTCCCCGCAGGGCGTTCCAGAATATCATTGCAATCTAAACTTACGCGGAGGAAATCTTGTCAGATACCAGCCCAGCATCTCGCCGCGTCCTGTTTTTTGTAGTGGCTTTCTTCCTTTATGTAGCACCGCAAAGTTCCTTCGCCGGGAATGCTGCACCGCAGAAACGCCATATTCGCAAATCTTCGTCGCGTGCCGGACGTGTGCAAACTGGACTGGAAGTCCTGGAATCTGAAAAATTCACACCGCTTCGCGGCAAACACATTGGAATCATTACCAATCACACCGGATTGGACTCACAAGAAAAATCCACAATTGATGTGCTCGCGCACGCGCCCGGGGTGCAAGTAGTTGCCATTTTTACTCCGGAACACGGCTTGGGGGGCCAGATCGATGAACGAGTTTCCTCCGGTAAAGATAGATTGACCGGGTTACAGGTATTCAGCCTGTATGGCGAAACCTTGCGGCCTACGGACGAAATGTTGAAAGGTGTCGATACTCTTGTTTTCGACATCCAGGATGCCGGCGTACGTTTCTACACCTACGCGACAACGATGGCCTACTGCATGGAAGAGGCCGCCATGCGCCACATCGCGTTTTACGTTTTGGACCGGCCCAACCCAATCGGCGGAGAGATCATCGAAGGTCCGGTCCTGGACGCCGACAAGACCAGTTTTGTGGCGTATTTTCCGATCCCAATTCGATACGGACTGACCATCGGCGAGCTCGCGCAATTTTTCAATTCAGAAAATCACATCGGCGCCGACCTGCACATCATCGCCATGAAAAATTGGCACCGCAATTATTTTTTTGAGAGCACCGGCTTGCGTTGGATTCCTCCTTCTCCCAATCTACGCACGCTCAAGGGGTCGATTGTTTATCCAGGTCTGGAAATCCTACAGAATGCCGGCGTTTCTGTTGGCCGTGGCACGGAAGCGCCATTCGAAGAGTTCGGGGCACCGTGGATGGATGGCGAAAAAGTTGCGTCAGCTTTGAACGCTGTCCACCTTCCTGGACTGAAATTTGTGGCGCAACCATTTATTCCGGTGAACGGTTTGTATGCCGGGAAGCGCTGCGGCGGTGTCGGCATTCGCATCGGCGACCGCGCGGCGGTTCGCGCCATCACAGCAGGACTCGAAATCGCTCTGCTTCTGCAGAAAATGTATCCGTCCGATTTCGACGTCTCGAAGACTATCTTTTTGCTGGGAAACGACACAACCGTTCAAAAATTAAAGGACGGCGTGCCCGCTTCCGAGATCGTAGCGTCCTGGCAACCCGCGCTCGCGGACTACGATAAAACTCGCCGCCGTTATTTTCTGTATAAATAGTCCGCTGCCCCGCACTGTGTTAAAGTCCGCGAATGGCTCCGTTACGCTCCGCTCTAAGAATTGTGTCGCTACTTCCATCGGCCACGGAAATTCTCTTCGCATTGGGATTGGGCGAACAGGTTGTCGGCGTCAGTCATGAGTGCGATTTTCCGCCTGCGGCTCGCTCAAAAACGGTCGTGATTCACTCGCGCATACCAAAGGGCGCTACGCCTTGCGAGATTGACCGCATCGTTCGCGAATTCAGCGCGCGCGGCGAAAGCGTGTACTCCGTTGATGGCGAGACACTTCGTAGCCTCTCTCCCGACCTGATCGTCACTCAGGACCTGTGCCACGTCTGCGCGGCTTCTCCAGAAGATTTGTCGGCAGTGCTCGCGAGGTTCGATCAGAAGCCCGCAGTCCTGTGCCTGAATCCACTTGATCTCGGCGATGTCTGGCGTGACATTCTCTGGGTTGGCGAAGAAACTTTTCGTCCGCACGCCGCCGAAAAACTAATCGGGGCGATCGGCGAAAAACTCGGCGCCTTGGAAGAACAAGTCAAGAATACATCCGAGCGCCCAAGCGTCGTATTTCTCGAATGGCTGCAACCGATCTACGTCGGCGGTCACTGGGTTCCGGAAATGATTCAGCTCGCCGGGGGCCGCGATGCTTTGGGCAAGCCGCGCACCCCATCCTTTCGTGTGACGCTCGATGACGTTGTTGCCACGCAGCCGGATATTTTGATCGTAGCTCCTTGCGGCTACACTGCCGACCAAGCCCGCGAAGAATATCCTTCCATGAATTTCCCGCGCGGCTGGCACGACATTCCTGCCGTTCGCGCCGGCCGCGTCTATTTCCTCGATGCCAACAGTTATTTTTCACGTCCGGGCCCGCGCCTGATTACCGGACTCGAAATCTTGGCAAAGCTGTTTCATCCCGCGCTCGTAGTCGGCCACGAAGCTGAAGCAGCCATTACGACTATCGCTATGGCTAAGCACGCAGCCTCGGTTTAACCATTGGTCACAATTCTGCTTGCGGGTCACACCGGTCCCAATGATCAGTTGACAGTAACCATCCTATATATAAGACTCTTATGTATAGGGGATATTGATGATCGGTGTAGGCATCAAAAAGGGAACCGCTGAACTGGCCATTCTCAGTGTTCTTGAAGATGGACCGCTCCACGGCTATGAACTGTCCCGCCGCATCGAAAAGCAAACCAGGGGAGCCTTAAGCTTCAGCCTGGCTGCGCTCTATCCGATGCTTTATCGCATGGAGCAGCGTCGCTGGATCCGCGGCGCATGGGAAACCAGCTCCAACGGTCGCCGCAGGCGTTGCTATCGCCTGACTGCTGAGGGAAAGAAAAAGCTCTCTCCGCTTCGAGCCGAATGGTTGGAACTTTTCGGCGCGCTTCGCAGGCTCACGAAGGTGTCCAATGCCTGATTGGGCGAAAATCGTTCGCCAGCGGCTGGCGAACCTGGCGTTGGAAGATGATGACCCGGCTCAGGTATTTGACGAGATCGCGAGCCATCTGGAAGAAAATTACCGCTCTCTGCTTAATGAAGGTTGCTCAGAAGAAGAAGCCCTGTGCCGAACGCTTGCAGACGCAGGCGATTGGCAAGTTTTGCGGAAGAAAATCGAGTTATCTCGCAAAAAGGAGTTCACCGTGCCGCAACGCGTAAAGCAGTTCTGGATTCCCGCGCTCCTAACGCTTTTTTGTTCAATGGTTCTGCTAATGCTGATTCAGTTTTTCGGCCCACAGCCCACGATTCTCGGCTCCAGCAGCAAGCTCCGAATCACTCCTGTCGCGGTCGTATATATTTCGTGGCTGATCACGCTGCCGTTCGTCGGGGCCGCGGGAGCGTATCTGTCGACTCGCGCCGGCGGACGGCCTCGCGCAGTATTCACGTCCATCATTTTTCCAATTTTGCCTTATCTCGCGTTTTTTCTGGTCGGCCTTCCTGTGGCGCTGATTCTTGATGATCGCGTCGCGCACAACATCACAATCCCAGCATTTTTTGTCGGGCTGTGCGCGTGGGTCATTTTTCCCGGAGTCGCGCTCCTGGCGGGTGGCTTGGCGGCTCAGTATTAAACGATCGATTCACGTCCGGGCGGGATTGCCCGTAGCTGAGTCTGATCGTTTCCAAAAACGGTAGAATGGCAATCCTGCCGCGATCAATAGCAATCCGACTGACGATCGGCCTGGGCGTTGAAGCAAAATATTAATGGTCAGTGCGAGCGCTCCAGCAACAAAGATTCCTGGCACCCACGGATAGCCCCAGCAGCGGTACGGCCGGGGCATATCGGGCTCGGTCTTACGCAAACGAAACAGCGCTACCACGGCCAATCCGTAAAAAATCCATCCAGCGAAGATAAAAAGATTGGTCAGCTCTTCGAATGTTCCGCTCAGGGCCATCAAGCCCGCCAGAATGCCTTGAAAAATCAACGCGCGCGCCGGTGTGAGAAACTTTGGGTGAATGCCGTCGGCAATTTTGAAAAACAATCCGTCGCGCGCCATGGCATACGGAACGCGGGCTCCACTCAGCACCGAAGAGTTGAGCGAGCCAATCGCAGAGATGACCATTGCCAGCGTCATCCAGTAAGCGGCGCCACGTCCCGCAACATGTTCCACAACATCCGATGCGATGTGGGAGGAACTCGCCACTGCTTCAAAAGGCAAAACGCGCAGGCATGCCGCGCTGAACAACAAATAAATCACAGCCACTAAGGAAACGCCGCCCAGCAGAGCTCGCGGAAAGTTTTTCTGTGGCTCCTGCACTTCCGACCCAACCAGATTCAAATCTTCCCAGCCGTCGTAAGCCCACAAAGCCGCGGCGAGCGTCGCTAAAAACGCCGCGAAAATTCCGGCGTTCAGCGCGGCGGGCCAAGTCGGATCGGCCGGATGCGCCGCGCCACTCACGGAAAAAAGCGCCACGCCAATCACCAGCAGCACAGAAGTGATTTTGATGATGGTCAACACCACCTGCACTGCGCCACCCAGGCGCACGCCAAGATAATTCACGATGGTCATGATCACCAGCCACAACACCGCTACCGGCTGCGCCCACGTGAACACGAAATCGTACGGCTTCATTCCCGCAAACGCGGGCAGGTGCAGCGTGAAAATCGGCGCGGCCACCGCCGGAATCAGAAAGCTAAGGAAGCGTGCAATCCCCGCGGAGATCGAAGCCATCGACGACGGTCGTCCCACGATCGAATGCATCCAGCCAAACAAAAATCCCCATGCCGGCCCGAAGCCGCGCCGCAAATACGCGTACTCGCCGCCGGCTTCGGGAATCGCCGCGCCAAGCTCCGCGAAAGAAAGAGCGCCAAAAATGGAAAGTATCGCGCCGGCAATCCACGCGGCGAATACCACGGAAACGAATCGCCCCTCGCGCGCCATCTCCGCGGGTTTTAGAAATATGCCGGTGCCAATCATCGTGCCCACGACGATGGCGGCGGAGGCCCACGGCCCCAACCCGCGCACAAGTTCCAGTCGCCTGTCAGCCGTTTCTGCGTTCATTCGATCCCTTGAACCGCGATCGCGTCTGCGCATCCGAGGTTGCTCAATAACCGGCTCACCAGCGCGCCAATCAAGAATGTGACGCATGCGCCGATGAGAACGTACCAGGTGTAGGCGACGTTGGTGAATCTCCACACCATACTGATGACCGCAAGTCCGCAAAACATTCCCGTGATCGCGCCGCGTGAATTTGCTCGCTCGTCCAGTGTTCCCAGCAGAAATAATCCCAGCAAGCTGCCAAGCGGAAATGAGGAAACGGTCAATCCGGTTTCCAGCAACGAACGCCAGCGCACAAACCCGAACGCCATCAGCACCAGTCCCCACACCAGTGTCATGCGCCGTGACAACGCCAGAAACTTCTTGGGATTTTGCCGGTGTCCCGCGGCAGCCGAAAAATCAAGAATGCTGGATGCCGCCAGCGAATTCAGCGAGCCGCTCGCATTGGACATCGCCACCGCGATAATCGAAGCGAGCATCAATCCGGCCAGCCCTGGCGGCATTTCGCGCACCAGAAATAAAGGAAGAATGCGATCGGTGCGCTCGCCCGCTGCAAGCAATGGTGTGTGTCGCGAGAAAACGAAGAGCAAAACGCCTACCAGTAAAAACAACGCGAACTGAATCAGAACCACGAAACCGCTTGCCAGCAATGCTTTTCGGCTATCGTTTTCACTGCGCGCCGCCAGCAACCGCTGCACAATCGTTTGGTCCGTGCCATGGCTGGCCATGGTCAGAAATGCGCCGCCGATTACGCCCGACCAGAACGTATACCTGGTCGCCAGATAAAACGAAAAATCGAGGAACTGCAGCTTGTTACCGGACGCCGCGGCCACCCGGGTGACTTCGCTCCATCCGCCTGGAATCGAGTGCATCAGAAATCCGAGTGTCACTGCGCTTCCCGTCAAATACAGCAGCAACTGCGCAACGTCGGTCCAGATTACCGCCTTCATTCCGCCTTCAAAGGTATAAAAAATCGTCAGTGCAATCACGATCACTACCGCAAGTTGCTCCGAGGTGCCGAGTACCACGCTGACTACCAGGGCGATCGCCGCAACACGAACTCCTTCCGCAACCGCACGAGTGATCAAAAACGTAGAAGCCGCCACCGCCCGCATTCGTGCGCCGAATCGTTTTTCAATCAGCGCGTAGGCCGTGAAGATTTCTCCACGAAAGTATCTGGGCAAGAACAGGAGAACAATGAGCACTCGGCCGGCCAGATATCCGAAAACCAGTTGAATGAATGTTAAGTTCGTCGAATAAGAAATGGCCGGAGTTCCGATAATCGTAAGTGTGGAAGTTTCCGTCGCAACAATCGAAAATGCCAGCGCCCACCACGGCGTGTTTCGCCCGCCCAGAAAATAATCGCGCAGATCCTGTTGCCCGCGCCGGAACCACAATCCGAGCGCAGTCACGCCAAGCAGATAAACAATTACGATCGCGAGATCGATCGGATGTATGCGCATTCCTGCTTACCATCCTCGTTACTGATCCTGTGCAGAGCGTTGAGAGTAGAGTTTCCGCCGCTGACCGTCAAGGAACTTACTTGCAGAAGCTAAAATACCAAACAAGCGAAAATATATTTTCGAAACCAGAAGTGGAACTTATGATTCAGCGAACGCATATTCCTGCGTAAACTTGGCATATGAAGTGTTTTCTGGGATTCGACGGCGGCGGCACAAAAACTGACTGCGTGGTAGTAAATGACGCCGGTGCCATCGTGGCGCGCGGCCAGGGACCGGCTTCGAATCCAACTCGTATCGGCTTCCCCGCGGCAATGGCCGCGTTGCGACAGGCCGCGGACTCGGCCATCAATGCCACACGCATTCCACTGGAGGTTGCGGCGCTGTGCGCAGGCCTTGCAGGTACCGGCCTGGCAGAAAATCGCGAGCGGATGGAGCATTTTTTCCGGAAACAGTTTCCGAATACGCTTGTGGATGTTCGAATGGATCTGGAACTGCCGCTTTTCGCCATGCCGCAAGGTGCCGCGATTGTTTTGGTAGCCGGCACCGGCTCCGCGGCGATTGGCAGGGACGCAGCCGGCGTGATCAAGCGCAAAGGCGGCTTTGGCCCTGCGACGAGCGATGAAGGCAGCGCTTTTGATATCGGTCGAGCGGCGAGAGAAATGTCACGCGCGCAAAATGCGTCCGACGCGCAGCACGAACTGTCCCGGCAAATTTTGCAACATCTAGGCTATCCAAATTGGGCAGAAGTCGATTTGGTTTCCTCCGGCAATCCCGACGACATTTTTCCTCGCGTATTTCCCGTGGTCGCGGCTAACGCGGATGCCGGCAACGCCTGCGCCCGGTCTGTGCTGAAGTCGGCCGCCGAAAAACTAGCCGCCATGGTGGTTCGCCTGGCCGAAAGCCTGAATCTTGTCCAACAAACCGTTCCATTGGGCAAGACCGGCGGTACTGTGGGACGTTCGCGTTACTTCGACCGGGCCATTGACGAAGAATTGCGCAGCAAGATTCCCGGTGTCGTCATCACTAAACTCTCCATCGAACCAGCAGAAGTCGCCGCGTGGATTGCTTTACAGCTCTTCCATCAGAAGGGAAGAGCTGTACGGCGGGAAGGAAATGCGCCATGACTTCGGACGATTTCGCATCGTTACGAACCGCGTCGGGCGATGATCTTGTCCGCCTCATTCATGAGGTTCCGCCGCAATCGCTTCTTCCGATACTCGAAAATCCCGCTCTCGATGAAACATCTCTGGCGCTTCTGCTACAACGACGAGACCTGCAAAATGAATTTCTCGCAGAAGTCTTGAAGCGCCGACACTTCCTCAAGAACTATCTCGTGAAAAAGCTTCTCGCTTTCCATCCGCACACGCCGCGCACGGATGCGCTCCGGCTGCTTCGCGAACTTTATCTGATGGATCTGGTGCAATTTTCCATCTCGCCTGGCGTCCCGCCGGATCTGAAGCGCAAGGCGGAGGAGCAGGTCATTGCCAGGATGCCGCAACTACCATTGGGTCAGAAAGTTACACTGGCTCGGCGCTCACCGGCTCGCATCGCAGGCGCGCTGTTGGCCGACGGGCAACCCGCGGTAGTCAAAGCCGCCCTGGCCAATCCTAATTTGACGGAGTCGCAAATACTTCGCGTGCTGGCGCGCACAAAGTTGCCGCCCAACGTCGCGCAGTCCATTTCGCAGGATCCCAAGTGGAGCCACATATACAACGTGCGAATCGCGCTCCTGCGCCAGTCTTCCACCACCCTCGCCACGATTCTGGCCTTTTTGCCCGAGCTTACCGTATCCGATTTGCGCGAACTTGCTGCCCCCGGCATTCTTCCTGAAAATCTGCGTCATTACTTACAAGCGGAGATTCACAGGCGCCTCCAGAAACCGCAGCAGCCAGTGCACGCTACCGTACAAAACCCCGAAAAGCTTAAGAAAGATTAGTACTTATTCGTTTCGTTTCGGACATTATAGGGAACAAAACACGGCGCTTCGGCATCGTATGGATGTGCTCGCGGAAGGAGTATTCTTTGTTTGCAAAAGCGGCGTGAACGCCCGTGCGCCGCGGCTAGAGAAACCACGCAGGGAGTTTCACCAGCTTCATGGGCAGCGCAGATCCATCTACCCGCCGGACCGACCGCAGGTGGGCGCCGCGGTACGACTTTCGCGCCAGTCTGGAGATTGAGTGGGGCTCGGCCGTACTTCGCGCCAGCACTCGCGACGTCAGTTCCAGCGGCATGTTCATCGAATCCGGCGACCCGCTCTGGATCGGGGCGGGGTTCACTGCAAACCTTCAACTGGACAAGCCCGTAAAGCTCGTCTGCTCTGTCAAACGTGTCGAACCGGGACTGGGTATGGGTGTCTCCGTCTCCGTTCCCGAAGAGCAGCAGCAAAGTTATCAGCAGTTGATCTCCCGGCTTTCTCAGACGCGTATCTGAAGCTGACGTTATACTCACTGGCATGACGCGCTGTCTTAATTGTGGTTCCGAGTGCATCGCGGATCAATGTCCCTCGTGCGGTCTCACTCCGACTGCTGCGGAATTCGTCTTTCGCAAGCGGCTCATTAAGCAGACAACTTTCTTTCTCGCCGGTTCTTTGCTGTTTCCTTACATTACGCAGATCTATCCGCCGTTGGACCTCGATCTGATGCTGGTCTTCTTCGGCGTTTTATTTTTTGTGGCCATCGCCATCATGGTGGTGCTCGACCGCCGCGCTC
>Ga0207665_10000877_pt1 | contig 20297 bp, 17 predicted proteins | sample LARL112metaG_FD_184351 | JGI IMG/M metagenome (GOLD analysis project Ga0207665, IMG submission 184351) | Corn, switchgrass and miscanthus rhizosphere microbial communities from Kellogg Biological Station, Michigan, USA - LAR L11-2 metaG... | ecosystem: Host-associated > Plants > Roots >...
CCAAGAAGACAGGCGAGCCTTACCTGGCCCTCGTCCTGGGGGATCGCAGCGGACAGATCGAAGCCAAGATGTGGGACAACGTCGAGGATGCACTCGACGCTTTTGAACAAGACGACTTCCTCAAAGTCAAAGGTCTGATCAATAAGTACAAACAGCGTTTCCAGCTCACCATCCACAAGTTGCGTAAGCTTGGCAACTCGGAAATCGAGTTTGACGACTACCTTCCCAAGACCACCAAGGATATCGACGAGCTCTGGCAGACACTTTCAAACTTCGTCGCAGGATTCCAGAACCCTCATCTGAAGGCCTTGGTTCAGGCATTCATGGCCGATCCTGAGATCTCCAAGGCATATCGCTGCGCCCCTGCCGCGAAGACGCTGCACCATGCGTATATCGGAGGTCTACTGGATCACGTGGTCTCCCTGTTCCGCTCCTGCGACCTCATGTCGAAGAACTATCCGCAGGTCAATCGCGATCTTCTGCTCACCGGCGTATTCCTGCACGATATCGGAAAAATTCACGAGTTAACCTACAATCGCTCCTTTTCCTACACGACGAAAGGCCAACTCCTTGGCCACATGATCATCGAACTCGAGATGCTCCAGGCAAAGCTCGCTCTGCAACCTGGTTTTCCCGAAGAGCTCAAGATAATGCTCGAGCACCTCATCATCAGTCATCACGGAGAGTACGAGTTCGGATCACCCAAGCTTCCCATGTTTCCCGAAGCCTTGATGCTGCATTACCTGGACGATCTCGACTCGAAAATGGAAGCGATGCGCGCCCAGTTCGAGCGCGACTCCACGCTCGACGGTCCGTGGACAACCTACAACGCTTCCCTCGGACGCCCTCTCCTGAGCACGGAAAAGTTTCTTGCTCCGAAAAAGCCCGCAATGGAAGAAGAGACCGAGGAACCGGTCAGCGATCATCACGAATCGCGCTCAGAATCCAAGGAACCGGCGTCAACCGTGCCCGGCCTAGTTCCCCAGCGTTAAATACCCTTCACACGTATCCGGCCGGGGTGCCCCACTTCTGGCCGCTGTTGCCAGAAGTGGGAATTTTGCATGTGGGCTTAGTCAGCAAGCAAGAAATAGTGGGAACAGCCGCCTTCGGCTGTTCCGCGAAGGCGTAGCCGAGCACCTGCGCGCGCCAGAAGATTTGGCTCTCGCCGCTCAATCGATGCACTCGCGATTTTGTATACACTCGGCGGTTCGTACACTAGAGCACATGAACCTTCGATTGCTGCTCGCTAATGTCCTCCCGTTGTACCTGCACAACTAGTTCCATTACGATTGGCAGAAAGCTTGGAGGCCCTTATGCGTGCACGTGTATTCCCATTCGTATTGTGTTTGTTTCTTGCATTCATCGCGACCGGCTGCAACAAGCCGCCGGCAGCCGACAACTCTACTGATACCGCTGCCAACGACACTCAATCTTCTGCAGACTCCGCCAAGGACAGCAAGCCAGCAGCCAGCGAACACCGCGGGCATGCAAAAAAAGAAGCGAAGCGCGAAACGCTCACAGTTCCATCGGGAACTGGGATCACAATCAGCCTTGGTTCCGCGATTGGATCCAAGCTCAGCCAGCCGGGTCAGACCTTTAACGGCAGCGTCGCTCGTGATGTTATGGCTGGAAGCGCCGTCGCCATTCCGCAGGGCACTAACGTCAGCGGCACGGTGACCGATGCCAAGCCACTCGGAAAGTTCAAGGGCGGAGCCGTACTGCAAGTGCGCCTCGACTCCATCAATCTCCATGGTGCAGATGTTCCCGTGCAGGCAGCCGCCAAGACTTTCACTGAGAAAGGAAAGGGAAAGCGCACTGCGGTGTTGACCGGTGGTGGCGCCGCAGTCGGCGGCATCATTGGTGCCCTCGCCGGCGGTGGCAAAGGTGCCGCCATCGGCGCCGCGGCCGGTGCTGGTGCCGGTGCCGGAGGCTCAGCCCTTACGGGGAATAAAGACATTGTTCTTCCGGCCGAATCAGATGTCAGCTTTGAACTTTCAGCCCCGCTTGAAATTAAGCGGTAGCACGCGAATCATGTGGGGACAGCCGCCTTCGGCTGTCCAGCAAGGCGAAGCCGAGCGGCCTCCGTGCTCGATGCTAGTGTTCCGTCTGATTCGCGAAGCGACCTTCTGAAATAATGGATCTATGTTCGACTTCAGCCGCTTCGAGATCCTGACCTTCGATTGCTACGGAACTTTGATCAAATGGGAAGACGGGATCTTCGCCGCCCTTCGTCCGATACTCGCCGCACATTCCAGGGAGCTGGACGACGCAGCCCTTCTTAAGCTCTACGGAGATTTCGAATTACGAGCTGAACAACCTCCTTTTCAGAAATACCAGGATGTTCTAGCTTCGGTAGTTCGCCAATTCGGCAACGAACTCGGATTCGTCCCAACAGCTGCCGAGGTCCGTTCTCTTCCGCAATCTCTTCCGAGCTGGAAACCCTGGCCTGATACAGTCGCCGCATTGCGGCAGCTGAAAGCGACATTTCGCCTCGCCATCCTCTCCAACGTGGACGACGATCTGTTTGCTGCCACGCTACCGCAGCTGGGCGTCGACTTCGATGAAGTCATCACTGCGCAACAAGCCCAGGCTTACAAGCCCTCGCTGAAGCTATTCGAATTAGCCCTCAACCGGATCAATGCGCCTGCTCACCGGGTACTTCATATCGGTCAGAGTATTTACCACGACGTGATCCCAGCTCAGTCTCTTGGACTCGCAACCGTCTGGATTAACCGTCCCTCGGCCCGCCCCGACGTCGGCGCCGTAATAGCCGCCGATGCCAAGCCTGACCTCACTTTCACGAGCCTCGCCGAATTAGCCGCAGCAGCCGTTGGTCAGTAAAGTGCAGGTTCGCCGAATAATCAGCTGCGTAGGTATGTCAGTCGCGAGGAATATTCAGTCGCAAAGAGATGTCAGACGCGAAGCGTCGAAAAGAATGCAGCCCACAGCGCAAGCTGTGGGTCCTAGTCGGAACAATGAAAAAGCCCCAAAGGGGCGAAAGACAGCGAAAACATGCGCGTCGCTGGTCTCAAACGGTAAATTGAATCGGCATGCTAAAAATTGACCGGCAGCTTGACGACTTTCTTCTGAATCGCCCACATCACTAGCTCTGCCTTGTTGTGAATTCCCAATTTGCGCATTAAGTTGAACTTGTGAGCGTCCACCGTCTTCACGCTCAGTCCCAGCACGCTCGCCACTGTCCGAACGGTTCTGCCCTCAGCCAGCAGTTTCAGAACCTCACGCTCTCGAGTCGTCAACACGCGTTTGCGAGTTCCGATATCTTCCACGGAAACGTCTCTGATTTCGGGGTTCTCTGGAACGCTGTCCCGATCCGCCGCGTTCCTCACCATATTCACAAGCTCATGGACTGACGTCCCTCGCATAGCGTGCTTGATCGGTGGAATGGGTTCAGCACTCACAAACTTTTCCGCATAACCGTCAATCGGCAGGAAAATCACGCTGCTTTGCGGGGATTCCCGCACGATCATCCGCTCGGCTTCATCGGGCGGACAACCAAACAGTCTCGTATCGGCGATCACGACGTGTGGACGATGCTCCGAGATCTGACGCAGCGCTTCCGCCGCGTTGCCCGCTTCGGCAATGATCTCGACATCCGGTTCGTCGGTCAGCATTCGCCGCAGACCTTGGCGCAGCAACACCAGGTCGTGTACGAGCACGCATCGAATCGTACTATCTTCCTCGATCTGTGCGTGGGGGCACACAGTTCCTCCCTATTAAGGCCAGAGAAACTCGGGAGTGGCGAGGGTGAGCTTTAGTCCCGCGAATCACTATCCACGTATTGTATCGCTACGGGCCGTCGGGGTTGCTGAAGAATACCAACTATTTCTGCCGGTCGGCGACTCTTGTAACGGAGTGTATCACTATGACACGGCGTTCACCGGAGCACTCACGCCTCGTTTCGCCGCCCCATCAGGTACAATCAACAATTTATGTTGCGCTATTTCACCGCCGGAGAATCGCACGGAGAGGCCCTCGTAGCCTTCATTTCCGGCGTTCCCGCCGGTCTCAAAATTGATCAGGCGTTCCTCGACCGCGAACTGTGGCGCCGTCAGCAAGGCTACGGACGCGGCGGACGCATGAAGATCGAGACCGACACAGCGCACATTCTCTCCGGCGTTCGCCACGGAATTACCATCGGTTCTCCAATTTCTCTGGAGATCGCGAATCGCGACTGGAAAAATTGGCAGGAATCTCTGCCCGTCGGCGAAGGTGATTCCGCTAAGCACAAGCGCGTCGCGTCTCCGCGGCCTGGCCATGCCGATCTCGCTGGCGCCCTGAAATACAACTTTCCCGAGGCGCGCTACATTCTCGAACGTGCATCCGCCCGCGAATCCGCCGCCCGTGTCGCCATCGGCGCCATCGCGAAGCTTTTGCTGCACGATCTCGGCATCGAAGTTCTCAGTCACGTCGTGACCACCGGCAGCGTCTCAGTGCCCGAATGCGTCCCCTGGGAAAAAATTCGCGAACTGCACGCCCGTGAGGAAGTGCTGCTGAACTGCGCCGATCCAGCCGCCGAGCAGCGCATGAAGGAAGAAGTCGACAAAGTGCTCAGAACCGGAGACTCTCTCGGCGGCGTCTTTGAAGTCGTAGCCCACCAGGTTCCTCCGGGCCTGGGAACCTACGCCCAATGGGACGAGCGCCTCGACGCAATGCTGGCCGCCGCCGTAATGTCGTTGCAGGCAGTGAAGGCCGTCGAAATCGGGTCCGGCGTAGCCGCCGCTTTTATCCCGGGCTCGCAAGTGCACGACGAAATTGGCTATTCAGGCAAAGAAGGATTTACCGCCTTCTCGCGCGCTCACAACAACGCCGGCGGAATAGAAGGCGGCATTTCAAATGGGGAAGAAATTCGGGTCCGCGGATATCTGAAACCCATTTCGACTCTGCGCCGCCCTTTGCAGTCCGTCGATTTTGCCAGCCGCGAACCAGTGAAGGCAGCGTACGAACGCTCTGACGTGTGTGTAGTCCCCGCAGCCGGCGTCGCAGCCGAAGCTATGGTCGCTCTCACCCTGGCCCGCTGCGCTCTCGATAAATTCGGCGGCGACTCCATGACTGAGACCGTTCGCAACTTTCAAGGCTACTGCCAGCAACTCAAAAACTACTGATGATCTATCCCATCGTGAAGTTCGGCAACCCGGTCCTCGAACGTCCTGCCGAGAAAGTCACCGTCTTCGATAAGGAACTTGAGAAGCTGATCGAAGATATGTTCGAGTCCATGTACGAAGCCCACGGGGTCGGCCTTGCCGCCCCGCAAATCGGCATCGGACGCCGCATCGCCGTAATCGACGTCACCTTCAAAGAGGATCCCAAAGCCAAACTGGTCCTGATCAACCCCGAAATCATTCACACCGAAGGTAAGCACACTCAAAGCGAGGGATGCCTCAGCATTCCCGAGTTCCGCGAAAACGTCACGCGCCCTAACAAGGTCACGGTCCGCGCCCAGGACGTTAACGGTAACGTCTTCGAGAAAACCGGAGAGGAACTCCTCGCCCGAGCCTTCCTTCACGAAACCGATCATCTCAACGGCAAGCTCTACATCAGCCACATCAGCGCCCTGAAGCGCGACCTCATGAAGCGCAAAATCAAAAAGCTGATGAAGGCCGGAGAATGGTAGAGATTGAGGAATTTGGTAATTGTGTAATTGAAAAATCACTTAGACGAAGCGAGCCCCCCGTGCTCGTATTCCAATTACACACTTACCAAATTTCCCAATTACTCAATGCCTCTTTCTCTGATCTTCTGCGGCACACCGACCTTCGCCGTTCCCGCCCTCGAACGGCTCGCAGCCGCAGGCCACCGCATCCATCTCGTCGTGACCCAACCCGACCGCCCCAAAGGACGCGGTCTTGAACTGATCGCTTCTCCGGTCAAGCAATCGGCGCAGAGATTGAACCTCGCAATCACCCAACCCGAACGCATCAAAACGAACGAAGAATTCCGCGCCCAACTCGCCGCCCTCAAGCCCGATGCCATCATCGTAGTCGGATACGGTCGCATCATCCCGCAATGGATGCTCGATCTTCCGCCTCTCGGCAACATCAACCTTCATGCTTCGTTGCTCCCGAAATACCGCGGCGCAGCTCCGATGCAGTGGGCGATCGCGAACGGAGAAACCGTCACCGGCAACACCACGATGCGCATCAACGCCGGACTCGACACCGGCGACATCCTCTTGCAGCGTGAACTCGCCATAAAGCCCGATGACACCGGCGAGACGCTTGCGCCGCCGCTAGCCAATATGGGCGCTGATCTCCTAGTCGAAACTCTTGCCGGACTGCAGGCCGGCACAATTCACCCCAGCAAGCAAGATGATGCCCAAGCCACCCTCGCCCCGATCCTGAAAAAAGAAGACGGCCTGATCGACTTCTCGCGCAGCGCGACGGAAATCTACAATCGCCTCCGCGGATTCCAACCCTGGCCCGGTGCTTTTACAAAATTTCGCGGCAAGAATCTGCAAGTCCTTGCCGCCCACCCGGTAATCGAAAAGATTGCTCCAGCCGAATTGAAAGTAGTCGGAGATCGTATCTTCGCAGGCTGCGCCCAAGACACAAGCCTGGAATTTATCGAGATCCAGTTAGAAGGGAAGAAGCGTTCCAGCGCAAAAGATTTCCTCCACGGCTACCGCCCAAAAGAGAGAGAGAAGCTAGGGTTCTAATCGACACATGTGGGGACAGCCGCCTCGGCTATCCAGCAAAGGCGAAGCCGAGCCAAGTGTAGGAACGGACGCATTCGTCCGTCCCGCGACCCTAAGCGCAGCGAAGGGGAGCGTGCATTCAGCCCATTCTCAACTGTCACGCCGAGCAGCAGACGTCCACGCCAGTTCGGAGTCGTCATGGCTGAGCGCAGCCATGAGGAGAGCGCAGCGATCCTCATTGCGAAGTCGAAGCATCCCTACCCTCGGCTCTAACCTGAGTTATTTCGATCACGGTAATCCTTCTGGGTCTCAACCCGCTACGCCCCTCCACCTCCTTTGCGTAGCTCCCTTTTCCGTACAATCACCCCATGCCCGTCTCCCCCGCCCGCGGCGCTGCCTTCGACATTCTCCTCCGCGTGGAGCGCGAATCTTCCTACGCCTCTGAACTCCTTCACTCCGCAGCCTACGAGAACTTATCCATTCCCGATCACGGTCTCGCCACAGAACTCGTCATGGGAGTCCTTCGCTGGCGTTCCCTACTTGACGACAAAATCTCACAAACGTTGTCCCAGCCTTTGAAGAAGCTCGACCTCGAAGTGAGGATCGCCCTCCGCATGGCGCTATATCAATTCGAGTATTTGAACCGCATCCCGCACCGCGCCGCACTCCATGAAAGCGTCGAATTGGTGAAGCGAGCTCGCAAGCGCTCCGCCGCCCCATTCGTAAACGCCGTCCTCCGCAAACTCTCGAAAGATCCCCTGTGTTCCCCTGTGGTGAAAGATTTTTCTTCCGAGTCCTTATCGAATTCCTATGCTCACCCGAGATGGCTAATCGATCGATGGATCAATCATTACGGTCCCCACGCAGCCCACAAGATTTGCCAGCACAATCAGTCCATTCCCGAGACGACTCTCTGCCTCCGCACTCCCAACGCCGAAAACGAGCTCGCCTCCGAGGAAATCTCCCTCGCGCCCGGTAGCCTCCTGGCTCAAGCCCGCCGAGTACTCGCGGGCGACGTCACCAAAACGCAGGCCTTCCACGACGCACACGTAGTAATTCAGGACGAAGCCTCCCAGTTGATCGCCGCTCTAATCGGCCCCGGACACAGCCGCATCCTCGACTGCTGCGCCGCTCCCGGAGGCAAGACTCTGGCCATCGCTGACCAGAATCCCGACGCATCAATCACAGCCGTAGAGATCCATCCCCACCGCGCACGCCTGATGCAAAGCCGCTTCCCCAAGGACACTCGCATCGAAACCGTAGTTGCTGACGCCTGCAATCTTCCCTCCACACGGCCCTTCGACCGCATCCTCGCCGACGTCCCCTGCTCCGGCACAGGCACTCTCGCGCGCAATCCGGAAATCAAATGGCGCCTGACTCCCGCGGATCTGACCGAACTTCAGCAGCGCCAAGTCGCGATCCTTCGCTCCGTTCTTCAACATCTCAGACCCGGCGGCCAACTCATCTATTCCACTTGTTCTCTCGAGAAAGAAGAAAACGAAGATGTGATCGATCAAGTACTCTCTCATAGCAACTCCTTCCGTCTGCTCGATTGCCGCACCGAACTCGATCGCCTGAAATCATTAGGAATGCTGACTTGGTCCGAGGTGGACTCTTTCACCCGCGGACCCTATCTGCGCACGATTCCCGGCGTCCATCCCTGCGACGGCTTTTTCGCAGCCATTCTGGAGAGAAACGTGGAATAGTTGTGAACAAATCAGCCTTTTCCGCAACGAGGAGTTCTCGATGCACCGTCGCCAGTTCGTAGCTCGTTCTATTGCCGCAGTCGCAGGAGCCGCGCTCCATCGCTGGAGTGGCGACCTCAGCGCCGCAATCTCCATAGGTCAGTCGCCCGGCTCTCTGCCTGATTCATCGATCAAAGCGGCGCAATTTCCTGAAGGTTTCCTTTGGGGAACTGCCACGGCGTCCTATCAGAATGAAGGCGCATGGAACGTAGATGGCAAAGGCGAATCGATCTGGGACAGGTTCACCCATACTCCCGGCAAAGTGAGAGGAGGAGTAACCGGCGACGTCGCCTGCGATCAATACCACCTCTATCACCAGGACATCGCGCTGGCGAAGCAGTTGAACCTGAAGAGTTATCGGTTTTCGATTTCCTGGCCACGGATTCAACCAGCAGGAACCGGTGCGCCAAACATGAAAGGTCTGGATTTTTACAGCCGCTTCGTCGATGCGCTGCTCGATGCCGGGATCCGCCCTTGGTGCACCATGTATCACTGGGACCTCCCTCAAGCACTCGAGGATCGCGGCGGTTGGCCGAACCGGGATTTGTCCAACTACTTCGCGGACTATGCCGCCCTTCTCGCCAAGCATCTCGGCGATCGGATTACGGTTTGGGCACCCTTCAACATGCCTTGGGCGATTGCCTTCATGGGATATGCCGCCGGCGCCTTTCCCCCTTGCCGTACAAGCTTTAGCGATTTCTTGAAAGCAGCGCACACGCTTGCTCTGGCCCAGGGTCAGGCGCACCGGGCCGCAAAAGCCGCTTCCTCCAAAGCAACTGTCGGCAGTGCCTATGAGATGGCTCCCGCATACCCCAAGACGGACTCCGAAGACGACCGCGCCGCCACCGCGCGTTACCACGCGATGAACAATGTCTTCTTTCTGGAGGCCGCTATGAAGGGCCGCTATCCGAAAGCGTTCGTTGGCGATCCGCCCTATGAAGTCATGGGCTTTAAGCCAGGCGACGAAAAGCTTCTTTATGCTCCGCTCGACTGGGTTGGTTTCCACTACTACACCCGCCGCATCGTGTCAGACGCGAGCAAGGAAAAGTTTCAGAGCGGAGGCAATTTCAGCGGTACCGAGATCGAGAGCAATTCACCCGGCGGCCGCGATCCTTACACACGATTCCGCGCCGCGATGCCTACTGAAGGTCCTCTTACTGAAGCTGGTTTGGAAGTATGGCCGCGCGGAATCTACGACCTCGTGACTCAAATTTCAAAGGAGTACAACCATCCCGTTATCGAGATTACTGAAAGCGGCTGCGGATATCTTGATGACCCCGATGAACATGGCCGCATTCCGGATGATCGCCGCGTTAAGTGGTTTCGCGAAACGCTCGCGGAATTGGCTCTCGCAATCGCCGAAGGAGCCCGGGTCCGCGCGTTCCATGCCTGGACACTGCTCGACAACTTCCAGTGGGCGGAAGGCTACACCGAGCGTTATGGATTGATCTATACGGATTTCCGAAATCAGAAACGTACGATCAAGAACTCTGGCTACTGGTACGGTCGTGTCGCTACCTCGAATCGACTCGACGCGTAAAGCCTACCAGTGACGAGAAAGCAGCATACCTTCACTACCCCGATCCATGTGTGCCCTCCGACCGGAGATTCCCCTGCCCAACCCTTCGCTGCACGAATTTCGTGCAAGCATCTTCCGAGCCATCGTTCCGTGGACAATGCACATGTATGCTGGAGGCTTCCAATGCGAATTGCGATCGCGATGCTTTTGTTTTCAGTGGTGAGTTTACAAGTCACCTTTGCTCAGGCTCCGAACAACAACACCGATGAGCAAAGCCTCAGAAATGCAGAGTCGTCCTTATTGCGGGCGGAAAATGAAAACAACAAGGACTTGTTTGCGAATTTGTTGGCTTCCGATTTTCGCGCCCTGACTCCAGACGGGCGCACGTTCGACAAATCACAGGTGCTACAGGACACTGCTCAACGAGCGACGATGCACTTCCCGTATAGGGTAGAGCAATCAGGAATGCGCATCTTTGTTTTTGGCGATACCGCTATCGCCTCCTACACCAAAGAGTTTGTCGGGACTGAAGGCGAGGTTGCCGGCAAAACCCGAAAGCAAGCCTTTGTTGATGTCTTCACGAAGAATTCATCCGGCTGGAAGTTGCGTTTCACGAAAGCTGAAACAGCCGCAATGCCGGAGTGATATGCCTTCAATTGGGAAACATCAATGGCAAGGTTACATCAGACGTGAACATGCAACGCTGGCTGTGACTGCAGAACGGCACAACGATCAGGCTGTGATGTGCGTGGAGATGTTCGTTCACGTATTTGTGGTAAGCAAGGCCTCGCCCCAAACGAGTGGGGCCCTGCGCCATGGCGGGACACGATGTGTCAAAAACCCCAAGCGGCAGCACGTCGGCCTCACCGAGTAAGTACGTGACCGGCCTCGAGACGAGTTGCTTGGTTACTTGGTCATCAGTCAGCGTAGACGAGTAGAGTGGCCGTGCTTTTAGTCCGTATGGCCAAACATCGTATCCAGTACAGTTCTTCGCGTCGTTGTAACGTAAGAAAGAGGGAGCCGCATCGGCAGAGTGCGGCGTGGGGCCTCCCGGCGCGGGGCCGGTTACCGTCGATGGGAATGCGTTCGCAGTGGGTCTCAGGTCGTCTACGTACGCATAAGATGAGGGATTAGCGACTATGTATGACACAGGAGTGCCGACCTTATCGTGGACTTGGTTTAACATTTCATAGCGCGTAACAAACTGGCCGCCGGCCGAGTGCCCAGCTACCACGATCACCTTTAAGTTGGGAAAAACATCTTTCTGTGCCAACTCGCGCAGGATTTCATCCATAAAATCAAAAGAACTGAGTTGGGTACCCATCGCTGCCCCACCCGAGCGCCAGGTATCCGGCCTCTGAGCTTCACATATCCAATTTGCTTCATCAGCGGCCAGTGTGTCGCGGCAATTCCCACTTTCGTTTCCCGGTGCGCTGCTATTCGACGCGAAACGCGGAACCACAATCATCGTGTCGCTCAAAGCATCAGCGAGGAAGGCGGCGGCAAGACCGGTACGAAAATGATTATCCGCGTCACGCAGGATGCCATGCACAAAAACAATTGCCCGCTTGATGTTTTCATTCTTCTTCTGCAATGAATATGTGCGGTACACCAATACCCGAGACTGTTGCCCAGCGGGTCTTATCCAGTCTGTGCAACTTGGAGTCGCAGTCGTGCAGGGTGTAGGTAGAGCAGTCACCGCGGCAAGCAACACGCCAAAGAACATGCGCAAGAGGCTACCACATCGAAGTCTTCCTTCAGATCGACACGCTACCCCCTAAGAAACTGGCAGTTTACCCGGTGGCGTTACGGAATTCGTGTCCGTACGATCTGCCGAGTGGGGTGGGACTGGGAATTGACTGTGGTCAGAGAGGACCATCATGGCAGGAAGATCACTGCTGAGTTGTCTTCTGGCTGCGACCGTCATCGCCGCCCTTCCTGCACTGGCGCAAGATTCAGAATCCCGCCGCGTTGATACCGGTACCGCCGTCGCCATGGAGAATTCACCCACGGCACAAAGCCTCGACTATTGCGATCCGGAAAAGAAGCGCGCTTTGGTGCTCAGTGGCGGCGGTCTCAAAGGAGCCTTCCAGGCCGGCGCGATCTACCACATTATCGTTCATCGCCACTGCGATTTCCGGGAGATTGCCGGCGTGTCCGTCGGTTCCCTGAATGCCGTGATTCTCGCCCAGGCAAAGCGAGACGACAAACCGGAGGCGTCGCTCACCAATATGACGGAAAGGGCCGAAAAGCTGGTCGAGGTCTGGCACTCCATCCGGAGTTCCAAACAGATCCTGAAACCGCGCTGGCCAGGATGGATGTGGGCTCTCGCGGTGCGCTATGGTCTTTTCGGAGCCGAAAGCATCAACACTTTCGACCCTCTTATGCATTTGATCCAGACCAATGTGGACATGGACGCGCTGGACCGTGGACGCCCGGTCAGAGTCGGCTCAGTCTCTCTTTGGGATGGTACTTACCAGGAGGTGGGACCCAGCGCCACTTTTCCCAACAACGATCGCAAGTACTTCCTTCAGTACGTTTATGCCAGCGCACTGATCCCCATCGTTGGGAAAATGCCACGTATCCAGCAATCTGCGCAAGACACTGACGCCAAACAGTGGATCCAATACGGTGACGGAGGCATTCTGAATAACACTCCGATTTTCAACTATTTCCGCAAATGCGAACCGCAGGACAGCCCGCGACAGGGGGACGATGAGCCAACCTGCCGTTCCTGGTTACGCCCGGGCACGCCACCTCCGCAAAATGTGCAGCAACTGTTTGTGATTGTGACTTCGCCCTTCACGAAGAATGTGGATCGTTACCCGGTACAACAGAAGTTGCTTGCGAGCGGATCCAGGCAGGTTACCGATGGGAGGAAGATCCTGTTGCGTACGGTCGACATGATCCTGGAGACCGACTTTCGGGAAGATTTGATGCTAATGCAGGAATCGAACGCCTTATTGACGTGGCGGAAACAGACCTACGACGCGCTGGCAACAACCCTGACACCTGCTCAGCGAGAAGCCTTTGATCGGAAATTTGCCGAGATCAATCAGACCTTCCCACTGCATTCGTACAACGAGCCACCTGATGGTGGCCCGTCATTGCCGTACGATGCGATGGTAGTGGCGCCAGAAAAAGTTTTCGCGGGGAGCTTCGAGGTCGATCCTGAAAACATCGCACTACAGCTTCATTATGGCTGCCTGGACGCAGATCTCAGTATGCAGGAGGTCTTCCATATGACCTCCATGAAAGAGAAGTGCGAGGAAAGATTTCCCATGCCGACTCCAAAACCGGCACATTCTGACAAGAATTAACACCGCTCTCAGGAGGTATGCCTCTGCTGGGAGACCCATTCACCGCACTTCAAAACTCACGGCTGTCCCCGTCACCACCTTCTGCCCGGCCGCCGGAAACTGCGCCACTATGATGCTCGCCGGCGAAGGTTGCGCCGGAGCCGGCAGCGGTGCCGCAAGTTGCCCAGTTGCGCTCTGATCTGGAGGCGCCTCCGGAACAGGCGCAGCCGAAACATTCCCCAGCCTGAATCCCGCATCCTGCAGCGTTCGGCTCACACTTCCCAAAGGCTGTCCTAAAAAGCTCGGCATCACGAATGCCTGCGCGTCTGCTCCTCCGCTCACCAGCAAATTGATTTTTGGCGCCACAAGCTGGGCCGCGTTGGCCGTCGGATTCTGTGCCAGCACCTGGTCTGCCGGAATCCCGGGGGTCGCCACCATTGCCATCGATGCCATGTCCAGCCCGCGCCGTCGAATGTTCAATTCCGCCGCATGCTCGCTTTGCCCGGTCACGTCCGGGATCGCCACCCGCGTCGGGCCCAGGCTCTGAGCCACTCGTAGCTGCCACCCGCGCCTCACCTTTGTTCCGGGCAGGGGAAGCTGCGACATGATCCTTCCCTCTGGAATCTGTGGACTGTAATACTGCCGCTCGATAGACATCTGTAAGCCCAGCCCGGAGATAGACCGCTCAGCTTCCGCGGGGGTCATTCCCACCAGGGGCGGAACCGCGACCTCCTGCCCGTGGATCGCGAACCGCATAGCCGTCAGCCCCGACAGAATGGCCACCAACACCAGGACCAGCGCCAACATCGCAAATCGAAGAATGGATTTCATTTGCTCTGCATCAAATGAATAGGCCCTTTCCACCCGTATAAATGGTGGGCTGGCGGCACCCGTCGTGCCGCGCTAGGAACCGCAGGGCAGGGCTGTTCCCCCGGTTCGGAATGCAGCAGGACCGTTTCCGCTGGCATTCCAGATTTTGCAAGCTTCGCGCCTGTCTGCGTTCTTCCGTAGAGTTGCGCGATGACTCTTTTTTGGGAGTATCATAAACCTATGCGGCCCTCGAACTCAGCTTTGGTCGCGTTCAGCGCCTTTGTCCTGACCCTGTTCTTAGTTCTCCCTGCGGTCAGCCAAGTCAATGGACCGCCCGCGTCGGTCACCTCCCCTGGTTTCGGAGGCAATCCCGTGAATGGTCCGCGCACCAGTGTCACTTCCGTCGGACCCCAGGGTTACAATCCGCCGCACCACCATCCCTTCAAAGGGACCGCGACCGTCAACAATGGCGGCGGTCATCACCACGATCACGAGAACAACAATAACAACGAGGCTGTCGGCCCCGTATGGTATGCGGTTCCTGTGCCCTACGCCGCAGACAATCCGCCTGTCGAAGATCAACCGGCAGAAGCCGAAGAACCCTCAGACGAACAGGGCGGACCCACTGTTTTCGATCGTCGTGGATCGGGTCCGCAGTCGTATGTGCCCCCAGTTAAGTCCCCCGCGCCGGCTCACCCGACTCAGCAAGCCTCCGACCCCGAAGAAGCGCCTCCGGTTGATCCCGATCCGCCGCTGGCTCCGACCCTTTTCATCTTCAAAGACGGACGCACCCTTGAGGTTGCGAACTACGCGATTCTCGGTCAGACCATATACGACCTGACGCCAGGACACCGTCGCAAGATTGCCTTAATCGATCTCGACCTGGAAGCCACCCGCAAGCAAAACGACGAGCGCGGAGTCACCTTCCAGCTACCCCAAGGGACGCACGTAAACTAAGGGCGGGACGTAAACTAAGGCGCGGACGCAAACTGAGGGCGAGCATATTCGTTCAATGCTCTGACCGAACTCAACCCGCAGTCCCAAAAGCCGCGAAGCGGCGAAAGAATGCAGCCCATGGCGCAAGCCATGGGTTTTCGCATTTAGCGAAGACCGAGCCCCGTAGGGGCGAAAGAAGAAATCCTCCGGCGAACCCCGAAACTCGAAATGAGCCGAAATGTGAAGCCCGGGACGGAGGCTATAGGTAAGCCCCGAAAGCAAATCGGCGAGTCCCGGAGGGACGTTTGATAGTAGCCCTGGCGGGTCTGCGCCAGGAATAGACCGTGCCGTAGGCACGGCTGATCCACCTCCGCCACCACACAAACTACCCAACTCACGCGGCCGCCGCCATCACCACTTCTTTCCGCTGTCCGCGCCCCCGCTCCCGCAACCGGATCATCGGCTGTTCCAACAGATAATACGATGCTGCCGCCACCCCTACCGCCAAGATCGGGAAATACCAAGGTCTCGGATGCTCTCCAAACGTAAACAACTGCTGCCATAAATAAAGGCTGTAACTCATCTTTCCTAACCAAACCACCGGCCCGAAATTCAGAATGCGATACGGCGTCTGCACTACATGCAAGAGCAATCCTGCAATCGAAAAATGCATCACCGGCCAAAATACCAGCAACAACACTGCAGTCACGTGAAACTTCAAAACGCCCATGTAAGCCGGAACCAGCACAACCGGCACCAACATCAACGCCGCGCACCACGCTCGGACCGTCGGTACTCGCTTCCAAAAAAGCGCCAGCAAGCACCCAATCGCCAGAATATCGGCTACTGCGGGAAACGCTTCATCTCCACGCCCGTGCAGCCGTAACAAGTGACCCAAAATGCGAAACAGCGGCGCCACCGCAATCGCTCCGATAGCAATCCTCACACGATGCCGGTACCATCTCTTCAGCACTCCCGGCCACAGAAAATAAAACTGCTCCTGAACGCTCAGCGACCACAGATGTCCCAGGAACCACGGATGTGCGAAGTCGTAGTTCACCAGGTACAGCGCCGCCGCTGCCATGTGATACCACCGCAACTCCTGCCAGAACATCACGAACACCACGACAATGAACACAATCGCAGCCGGCAGTATGTGGTAAGCACGCCGCACATAAAATCTTCGCAGCTCGATCGTTGAGGTCTTGTCCAGCTCTTTCATCAACAGCATCGTGTCAGATATCCGGAGAGCACAAAAAAGATTCTTCGCCCAAGGCTCGCGTACGCTCCCGCGATCGGAGAATGAAATCGCACCTCGGCCCCATGCCCCCACATCACGAGCGAAATTGCAATCGCCCGGACACCATCCAGTGACGGAATCCGTTTCATCGAGCGCAGCCTACCAGTGCGCTAACGCTTTCTCAGTGACGCGCCCCGAACTCGACAGATTTATTTAAGATAATTTCCCATCTCGGTACACAGTCGAAGATCACCTCAGGTCGAACGAACATGCAAGGGGATCTGGTTTTCTCAGCGAACTCCGCGGATGTTCTCAGCGCCCTCTGCGTTCTAGGATTTTGTTTCGCAAAGTCAGGCAAGATCCATTGAGCGGCAGCTCCTGATTCGCACCCGCCTGATCACCTCTGAAACCACCGATTCCGTGGTATAATCGAAGCAGTTCCCGGGACACATAACTTCCTGTAAATGCAATAACTTGCACAAGTTTTCGACGGATGCAAAGCTGTTAGCCAGAAGCTAGCAGCGAGAAGCCAGAAGCTGATTATGCCTGACGACCAGAATCCAGAACTTCCCCTCACTCCTCCGCCCGGTGGCGATAGCCAAGGCCCCGGTGCCCTGAACATTCAACCCGTCAACATCGAAGAAGAGATGCGCCGCTCGTATCTCGACTACTCGATGTCGGTCATCATCGGCCGCGCTCTCCCCGACGTCCGCGACGGACTAAAGCCAGTCCACCGCAGAATTCTTTATACGATGCAACAAATGGGGTTGTACCCCAATCGCGCCACTCGTAAATGCGCGCGTATCGTCGGCGAAGTGATGGGCAAGTACCATCCGCACGGAAACCTTGCGGTTTACGACGCGCTTGTGCGGCTGGCGCAGGAGTGGTCGCTGCGGTATCCGCTGATTTTTGGTCAGGGGAATTTTGGATCGGTTGACGGAGATCCTCCCGCGGCCGACCGATACACCGAAGCAAAGCTGGCACAGGTTTCTACGCCGCTGCTCGAAGATCTCGATAAGGAAACTGTCGACTTTCACCCCAACTACGACGGAAGCGAAGTTGAGCCTGACGTTCTTCCCGCGCGAATTCCGAACCTGCTGATCAATGGCTCCGACGGAATCGCGGTCGGCATGGCGACGAAGATTCCGCCGCACAATCTCACCGAGATCGTCGACGCCACTATCACGCTGGTCAACAACCCGAACTCACAACTCGCAGAAATTCTGAAATTTGTTCAGGGACCTGATTTCCCAACCGCTGGCATCATCCACGGCCGTTCAGGAATTTTCGAGGCTTACCGCACCGGCCGCGGCCGTTTCATGATGCGCGCCAGCGCCAAGATCGAAAACCTGACCAAAGACCGCCAGGCGATCATCGTCACGGAGATTCCGTATCAAGTAAACAAAGCGAACCTGATCAAGCGCATCGCCGCCCTGGTCAACGACAAAGAGATCGAAGACATCTCCGACGTTCGCGACGAGAGCGACCGCGACGGCATGCGCATCGTCGTCGAACTCAAGCGTGGAGTCGAGCCCCAGATCGTCCTGAACCAACTCTTCAAGCACACCGAGATGCAGCAAGGCTTCTCGATGATCCTGCTCGCGGTGGTCAACGGACAGCCGCGTGAAATGGGCCTGATCCAGGCCATCAAGTACTTCATCGAGCACCGCGTCGACGTAGTCCGCCGCCGCACCGCGTACTTGCTCTCCAAAGCCAAAGACCGCGAGCACATCCTCGAGGGATACCTCAAAGCGCTCGATCATCTCGACAACGTCATCACCATCATTCGTGGCAGCGCCAACCGCGCCGATGCCCGCGAAAACCTGGTCCAGTATTTCGGTGGCAAAAAGATCGACATCAACACCACCGGCCGCGCGCCGAAAGTCGATCCCGAGAAGCCCTTCACCTCGAAGCAGGCCGATGCCATCCTCGAACTGCAACTGCATCGCCTGACCAAGCTCTCGATCGACGAAATCTCGAATGAGTTGAAAGAAGTCCGCGACAACATCGCTGAATACGACTCAATTCTCGGCTCCGAAAAGAAGCTGCGCGGTGTAATCATCAAAGAGCTCGAAGAAGTAAAGAAGGCCTTCGGCGACGCCCGCCGCACGCGCATCGAAGACGAAGCCGCGGAAATCGTTCTCGAAGACCTGATCGCCGACGAGCAGGTCGCCGTGACAGTCAGCCACTCCGGCTACATGAAGCGGACGCCGATCTCGACGTACCGCATGCAGCGCCGCGGAGGCACCGGCCGCACCGGCATGAAGACGCGCGACGAGGATTTCGTCGAGCACCTCTTCATCGCCTCTACGCACGCCTACATCCTGATCTTCACCAACACAGGCCGCGTCTACTGGCTCAAGGTCTACGAAATCCCCGACCTCAGCGCCGCCGGAAAAGGCAAGCACATCGGCAACCTGGTCGGCCTGCAACCCGGCGAGACGGTGAAGACGATGCTAGCCGTCCGCAACCTTGAAGAAGAAAACAAGTACATCTTCTTCGCCACGCGCAACGGCCTCGTCAAGAAGTCCGAAGTCCGCGAATTCATGCACGTGCGCTCGAACGGCATCATGGCGATCGGCATAGAGCAGGGCGACGAACTGGTAGCCTGCCGCGTCACCGACGGCAACCAAATCATCTTCCTCGCCAGCCACGAAGGCATGGCGGTCCGCTTCGACGAAAGCCACGTGCGACCCATGGGCCGCGCCGCGTACGGTGTCTGGGGCATTGACCTCGAGAAGGGTGACTATGTCATCGGCATGGCAACTACCATTAAGCCCGGAGCTCCGGCACCACCCAAAGAAAAGGTCGAAGGCGAACCCGAGGTGATCGACGTAGCCGTAAAAGGCGACCTGATCCTAAGCGTCACCGAAAACGGCTTCGGCAAGCGCACTCCGGCAGACGAGTACCGCCTGACCAACCGCGGAGGCAAAGGCGTAATCAATTTGAAGACGACCGAGCGTGTCGGCAAAGTTGTCGGCATCGCCCAGGTCGACGAAAAGTCCGAAGTCATGCTGATCAGCCACTACGGCAAAATCATCCGCATGGACTCGACGACGATTCGCGAATCAGGCCGCAACGCCCAAGGCGTCCGTCTGCTGAACATGGAGCCCGGCGACAAAGTAGCGGCAGCCGTAGTCATCGCACCAGAAGAAGAACCAAACGGCAACGGCACCACGCTAATTCAGTAAGACAGTAAGCCTACGGGGTGCCCCATCCTTCCCGCGTTCTTTGCGGGAGGGTGGGGCTTTTAAGTGCCATTCCCAATTCGGTAGTCAGAAATCAATAAAGTACTCAGCATCACACCGGACTCCCGTGAACCGCCCTACGCTAGATTCATGCCTTGGAGCTTGAAGCGATATCAGCAGGCGCGCTGCCTGCATTTCATCACGTTCAGTTGTTATCACCGAGCGCCGCTTCTTGGCACGCACCATGGCGCGCGACTTGTTCGAACACACTCTGGAACGAACTCGGCTTTGGTACGGCTTCTACATCTGCGGTTATGTAGTGATGCCCGAGCATGTACACCTATTAGTGAGCGAACCGGAACGCGGCCGTCTCTGCACGGCCATTCAAATGCTGAAGCAGAACGTTGCACGCGTTCTGCCGCGCCCTGTCGCAGGCCGACCATTCTGGCAAACGCGTTATGACGACTTCAACGTCTGGACCGAGAAGAAACGGATTGAGAAGCTGCGCTATATGCATCGCAATCCTGTGAAGCGGGGACTGGTCGGGAAGCCCGCGGATTGGTCATGGAGCAGCTTTCGTCATTATGTTTCCGGATATGTGGGGGCGGTGGAGGTTGAATCGCAGTGGACGGAGAGGAAGAGAGAGAAAATGGGTGTAGTCTTTCAGCCGTTCGCTTATGGTCAGAGTCCCCACCCGGTCTCTGCAAAAAGCGCAGAGACAAGGATGGGGCACCCCCAGCGATTGCGAAGATAAGGGGCCGGACCGAGCCGTCCCTAAATAGACTGACTCCCCAATACTCCTTGGTTCCTACCTCCCCGCCATGTAGAATGCGTCGGCTAAATTCGCAAGCGGCAAACTGCCCAAAGGAGGGCATGATGCGACGTTCACTGTTGACGTTAGCAATTGT
>Ga0207665_10000878_pt1 | contig 20297 bp, 14 predicted proteins | sample LARL112metaG_FD_184351 | JGI IMG/M metagenome (GOLD analysis project Ga0207665, IMG submission 184351) | Corn, switchgrass and miscanthus rhizosphere microbial communities from Kellogg Biological Station, Michigan, USA - LAR L11-2 metaG... | ecosystem: Host-associated > Plants > Roots >...
GCGATGCGGTGTCCTTCCATCTCCTCCACGAGGAATTTCTTGCCCCCGTAGTAACAGAAGTCGCCAGCGGCCGGAATCTTTTGCAACCGGGACAGCATGAAGCCAGCCAGCGTCTCAAATCCGGCATCACGCGGCAGAACCAGATCGTATTGAGCCTCAAGGTCGCGCAGCCCTGCGGTCCCCTCTAATATGAGCGTCTTACTCTCGCCTAATTGCTCCGCTTCGGGAGTAGGCACGTCGAACTCATCTTCAATCTCTCCGACCAACTGCTCCAGGATGTCCTCAACCGTGATCAGGCCGGCGGTGGAACCGAACTCATCTACGACAATAGCCATGTGGCGCTTGCGATCTTTGAATTCCTCCAGCAGTTCGGAAAGCGGCTTGCTCTCCGGTACGACGAGTGCGTCGTGCATGATCTGGCTGATCCTCATTTCGGAAACACGTGAGCTCGAAGCCTGCAACGGCCTGGCGGTAAGCCGCAGTCGCAGCCAGCGCATCAGGTCCTTGAAATAAAGCACGCCAATGATGTGCTCGGGCCCGCTCTGCGGGTCATACACCGGAATACGCGAGTGCTGCTCTTCAACGACTCTTTCGAGCGCATCTTGCAAAGTCATACTGCCCGGCAAGGAAAAAATATCGGGCCGCGGAACCATCACTTCGCGAACCGTGATGTTTTCAAGATCAAGCGCGTGGTGCACCATCTCTTCCTGGGTGGCGGCAATCTGCCCCAGTTCCCTGCTGGCGGTAACGATCAGTTTGACTTCGTCGGGCGAATGCACCGGTCCCTGGCGCATTTTGCGCAGGCCAAAGGCCCGCAGCACAGACCCTGCCGAAGTGCTCATGATGAAGATGAGGGGCCGGGTGAGCGTGAGCCAGACGTCCATGGGCGCGGCTACCGCCAGCGCAACCTGCTCTGCCTTCTGCAGGGCAAGCGATTTGGGAACCAGCTCGCCAAGGATCACGTGCATGAAGGTGATAAGGCCAAAGGCAATAGCGATCGCTATGCCATGGGCGTAGATCACGGCATGAGGGACCCTCTGCAGGAATCGCAGTCCTTCAACGAAGTGGGCGACCATGGGTTCGCCAATCCAGCCCAGGGTCAGGCTTACGACGGTCACTCCGAGTTGCACGCCGTTAACGACCTCGTCCAGATTACGGTGCAGTCGCTGCAGGATGCGTGCACCAATACGGCGGGCCTCAATTAGCTGTTGAATGCGCGTCTCGCGCACGGTGACCAGGGCGAACTCGGCGGCGGCGAAGAAGGCGTTGGCCGCAACCAGGGCAAAAATCAGCAAGACCCGGAGCAGCACAAAAGCGATCATGAAGGGCTAATTTTAACATTTCAAAGGGACTTCGCTAGGCTAGAATGGTTGGTAATCCCTGGAAGTTGCAGCAACCCTTTGCAACGTGTAGACCTTGTGCCACTTTCCCACGCGTTGCCTGCTTCCATTTCTGGCTCTGGCGGGTCTAAGTAGACAGCAACGGAGCTGCAACAGTTGTTTGCCCTCAACCGGACGCGGAACTAATTTCCGGGTTCCTGCGTACCAGAAAATGAGCCCGTGAGGCATTCTGCAGGAGGTAGATGTGAACGGCAATGGAAACGGACGTAAGAAGCGTCGCAAACGCATCATCATAGCTTCGGTTGTGGTAGTTATCCTCGTCCTTATTGTTGGTGTCGCGGTGGCGTTTTCGCATGGCAGCACCAAAATTGATCCCTCGAAGCTGGCAAAAGTTGAAAAGGGTGATCTTGCCAAGAGCGTCGTAGCCACTGGCAAAGTAGAACCCATCACTAAGGTTGAAGTGAAATCCAAGGCCAGCGGCATTGTAAAGAAGCTGTTGGTCGAGTACGGCGATCGAGTAAAAAAGGGCCAGTTGCTGGCGCAGTTGGACAAAGTGGAAATCGAGGCGGGAGTCGAACAGTCTCGTGCGGCGCTGCTGGCGGCAGATGCGAACCTGAACGGCGCGGAAGCGGACTACGAACGCGCCAAAGTGGATGCTGAGAGTCCCGATATCCCCTTGCTGAAGCGCGCCTACGACCGTGCGGAGCAGATGGCGAAGGATGGCGTGGTATCGGAATCGGCGCTTGATGACGCAGAAAAAGGTTACAAGATGGCGGTCAACAAGCAGAACGTGGCACGCGCGCAGATGACGGTGTTGAAGGCCAAGATCGCACAGTCACAAGCCGAGGTTGCTCGCGACCAGGCCAGCCTGAAGCAGTTCATCGAACAGCTTAGCTACACCGACATTACTTCGCCAATCGATGGCATCGTTCTCTCCCGCGACGTTGAAATGGGAGATGCGGTCAGCTCGATTCTTGTCCTTGGATCCAGCGCGACACTGGTGATGACGCTTGGTGACACCAGCCAGGTTTATGTCAAAGGCAAGGTGGACGAGAGCGACATTGGCCGGGTCTATCTTGGCCAGCCGGCTCGAATCAAGGTGGAATCCTTCAAAGACAAGACCTTCAAGGGCGTGGTCACCAAAATCTCGCCGATGGGCGTGGAAAAGGACAACGTCACCACTTTTGAGGTGCGGGTTTCAATCGATAATCCTGGCGGAGAATTGAAAGCCGAAATGACGGCGAACGCAGAGATCATCCTGGACGAGCACAAGAGCGTGTTGCAGATTCCGGAAGGATCCATTCTCTACGACAAGGACCGGAACGCCTCAGTCGAAGTGCCCGATGCGAAGGGCAAAGAGGGCAAGCGCAAGATTGCCATCAACATTGGGATTTCCAATGGCGCCAAAACTGAAGTAGTCAAAGGGTTGAACGAGGGCGATCAGGTAATTCTGCAATAGGGCCTTGTGACGGCGAATTTGAAGGGGGCAGCTTCAAAGGAGAAGCCATGCGACTTCGGACCAAGCTCCATTCCCAGTGGCTGTTTATCTGCGCGGCGTTGATGGCGGCGAGCTGCAGCCCCGCGTTGGGCGCGGCGGAAGGCAGTTTCGACCGCACTCTGCAGGTCAATGGCGCAGTGAACCTGCAGATTGAGACTGGATCGGGATCGATCAAAGTACGCGCCGGCGGGACGAATGAAGTCCGCGTCACCGGACACATCCGCGCGAGTAATTGGTTTGGATCGGCAGAGGATGCAATCAGGAAACTGGAGAGCAATCCTCCCATCCAGCAAAGTGGTAACGACATTCGCATCGGGCATATTGACGATCCTGAACTCCGGCACAACATCTCAATCAGCTATGAAGTGGTTGCGCCGGCAAACACTCAGCTGCACTCCTCGACCGGATCAGGCAACCAGGACATTACAGGACTCACAGATTCGGTTGAGGCCGGCACCGGCTCGGGCAACGTAAGAGTCTCAGAGATTGGTTCGGGAGTACGAGCGCATTCCGGCTCGGGAAGCATCGAGATTGATGGGGTGAAAGGCAGCGTTTACGCGCGGGCTGGCAGCGGATCGATTCGTGCCACCAACGTCACCGGCGGCTTTGACGGAGAGACGGGCAGCGGCCACCTGTCGCTGGAGCAGACGGGACAAGGATCGGTGAGGGCGGAAACCGGATCCGGCGGCCTCGAACTGCGTAACGTCCACGGATCGTTACAGGCAGATACGGGCAGCGGCAGCATCAAAGCCGATGGAGAAGCCACCGGCGAGTGGCGCCTGCACACGGGATCGGGGAGCGTACAGCTTCGGCTTCCGCAAAATGCGTCCTTCAATCTGAATGCACGTACCGGATCGGGATCGATCAATCTCAACCATCCGGTGACGGTCGAAGGCTCAATCGGGCGAAAAGAGATTCACGGCAAAGTGGGGAGCGGCGGGGTGCCGGTCCAGGTTGAGACGGGGTCGGGAAATATTGTGATCGATTAGAGCGTGCCTCAGGCGCCAGGCTTTTGGATCCGGGATCCACGATACAGGCCTCCGGCCTGCGAATTACCTAACCCTGGAGTCGCGGTCTGGCGCCTGATGCACGCTCCTATGACTTCTGTACCTTGACGGGCCATTGTAGACCTATTAGTTTCAAATCAACCCAAATTTTGCGAGGTTGATTTGCCCCAGCGTCCGATCATCACACTAACCACTGACTTTGGCCTTAACGATCACTTTGTAGGCGCGATCAAAGGCGTGATTCTGGGCATCGCTCGGGATGCAGAAATCGTCGATATTTGCCATACCGTGCAGGCATTCGACATTCTGGACGGCGCTCTGGCGCTCGCGCATTCTTACTCTTACTATCCCGTAGGCACCGTGCATCTGGTGATTGTCGATCCGGGGGTGGGTAGCGCGCGACGACCGATTGTGGCCAGTTCCGAGGAATACAACTTTGTCGCGCCGGACAATGGTGTGCTTTCGCTGATGTATGCGCGGGAGGAGCGGCTGAGCGTCCGGCACATAACCGCAGACCATTATTTTCTCCAGCCGGTGAGCAATACCTTTCATGGACGCGATATTTTTGCGCCGGTCGCGGCCTACCTGGCAAAGGGTGTGATCCACGAGAAGTTCGGGGAAGAGATAACCGATTTTGTGCGGTTTAATGCACCCAAGCCGAAAGCTGTGGACGGAAACAATTTACGCGGCGTGGTACTGCGAGTAGATCGCTTCGGAAACCTGATTACGAACTTCACTTCTGCAGACCTTCCAACGCTTTTTCAGGAACAACCGGCGGGATTCAAGATCACGATCGGCAAACGCGAAATCTCCAGCCTGCGGCAGAATTATGCCGACGGCGCTCCCACCGACGTGTTTGCCATTCTCGGCAGCATGGGATATCTGGAGATCGCGGCAAATCGAGGCGCGGCCGCCCAGGTACTCGGAGTAGGCAAAGGCACTGAAGTGCTGATCGCGATTGAGGGCGCGGTGGCCGCGGGCAATGGACAGTAGGACAAATTGGGGAATTGGGGAATTTCGATGTTCGCCCGGATGCTGTCCAAGTTCATCGGCTTTTAAATTACACAATTACTAAATTTCCCAATTACTCAATGTTTTCAGGCTTTGTTCGCTGTCGGCCTAACGTGGCGCTCCATTTCTCCAGTCCATTTCAAGAAGCGCCATAGGTTGCCGCGCTCGCGCCAGAGAAACTCCCAAAATTCCAGGAAGCCGATCTGCTGCATTTTGACGCCGCAGTAGGTCTCAATTCGCCATAACAGATAGGGGCTGCGCCAGGGTGCGAGGCGATGGCCGCGAGTGGCGTTCCACATAAATCGGAGCATGGAGGGCATATCCGAATAATAACCACAAAGGGCACGAAGGTACACGAAGGAAATCCTGAGCCGGATGCAGTGGAGTGATTCTTAAGCTTGCCGAGGACCGCCGATCAACGACCAATCACCGATGACCAATGACCAATGACCGACGGCTATAGTTCGTATTTCTTCATCAAGTGGCGGAATGATCGGTAAGAGATCTTCAATACATCGGCTGCTCGCGTCTGGACGCCATTCGATTGGTGCAGAGCAGATTTCAACAATGAGCGCTCGATATCAGCGACGTATTTTTCCATGTCCATGCCATCGGGCAATACCGCAGTACCAGAGACAGAGATAATGCCGGTGTCGGTACCGACGCCGGCGGCGGCAGCTCGGGCGCGCGCGCGCTCGACTGGAAGCTCGACGCTGAGATCTTCCCCGGTCTCCAGCGCCACGGCACGCTCAATTGCGTTCTCCAGCTGGCGCACATTGCCCGGCCAGTCATAACTTGCAAGCGAGGCGAGCGACTCAGGGTTCACGTGGGCAATGCTCTTGCCGGCGCCGGGCGCGTATTTTTTGACGAAATGGTTTACCAATAACGGCAGGTCCTCGCGGCGGTCGCGCAGCGGTGGGACAGTGATAGGAATGACGCTCAAGCGGTAGTAAAGATCTTCACGAAATGTGCTTTCCGCGACCTGACGCTCAAGATCGCGGTTGGTGGCGGCAATCACACGCACATCGATCGCGATTTCGTCGGTCCCGCCAACCGGACGCACGCAGCGCTCCTGCAGAACGCGCAACAGCTTTACCTGCATGGTCAGGTTCATTTCACCGATTTCATCGAGAAAAATCGTACCGCCATTGGCCACTTCGAAGAGGCCTCGTTTGTTCTGGGTGGCCCCAGTGAACGCTCCTTTTACGTATCCGAACAATTCGCTTTCGAGGAGAGTTTCGGGAAACGCCCCGCAGTTGATGGAGACGAACGGATCTGTCGCCCGGGGAGAACAAGTGTGCACTGCGCGCGCAACCAATTCTTTTCCGGTCCCGCTTTCGCCGTAGATCAGGACTGTGCTCTGGGTGGAAGCGACGGTGCGGATGGTGTGCTTCAACTTTTCCATCGCGGCGCTGACGCCGATAATGTTGTCGAGCGAGTTGCGAGTAGCGGCGTCGCGTTTGAAGGCAAAGTTCTGGCGGCTGAGAGCGACTTTTTCAAGCGCACGGCGTATAGCAAGCTTGATTTCATCCACCATGCCGGGTGACTTGCGGATGTAGTCGGTGGCGCCGCCCGCCTTCACCGCCTCTACCGCGGCTTCGTAATCATCGACAGCGGTGATCAGAATGACCGCCGACTCGGGCGAAACCTTGTGCGCATGGCGGAGTACCTCTATGCCGTCGATATTCGGCATCTTGATGTCGGTGATGACTACATCAAAGAGCGCGGAGTCCAGCTTCTTCTTTCCGGCTTCGCCGGAATTGACGGTCTCGACCTTGTAGCCCTCGCGGCGCAGGGAAATATCGAGCATTTCACAGATGGAGCGCTCGTCGTCGCAGATGAGAACGTTAGGCATGCGCGCCCTTTCCCACCAACTGCGGTACTGGTTCTGACTGCGGGGGCTTAGGCGCTTCAACGCCCTGGGCCGTCTCGGCAATTGCGCCCTCTTCCGCGGCCCTGCGCAACCGCAACACGAAAGTGCAGCCTTGTCCTAGGTTCGATCTCACCCAAACTTTGCCTTCGTGGGCCTGCACAATCTGATACACAATCGCCAATCCGAGGCCGGTGCCACCTTCGAATTGCGATTGGAAAGGTTCGAAGACTTTTTCCACCATCTGCGGACTCATGCCCGGCCCGGTGTCGGCGAAAGTGATCTGCCAGTCGGCCCCCAGTTCCTCAACCCCCACGGTCAGGGTGCCACCCGTCTTCATCGCGCGGACCGCGTTCTCACAGAAGTTCCAGAAAACCTGCTTCATCCGGTCACCGTCAGCCACCACAAATGCCTTATCGGCCGCATATCGGCGTTCGATGGTAATTCCGGTTTCCTGCGCTTCCAGACGATGCCCGAGCAGGGTCAGCGTGTCTTCCAAAAGAGGGACCAGGTCAACATTGGCAAATTCATACTTCTTGTTGCGCGAGTACGCGAGGAAATCGGTAATGATGCCGTTCAGTCGTTCCGACTCCCGGGTGACGATCTGCAGCAGCCGCCGGTGTTCATCTTTCAGATCGACCATTTCCGAGAGCAGACTGGCTGAGCCGGCGATCGAAGTCAGCGGATTGCGAATCTCGTGCGCGATGGCGGCCGACAGCCTTCCCACTGCCGCCAGCCGGTCCTGCATTCGGACTTCGCGTTCCAGGCGCCGAATCTGGGTCAGATCATCCAGCGTGTACACGTGCCCCACCACGCCCCGTTCCGGCACCATCAACTCAGAAACGAGAATACGGAAGCGTTTGCGGAAATTATTTGGGGCAACGAACCGGACTTCGCTGTGCGCAATCGTGGAGCCGGGCTGTGGTACTTCATCCTCGAAGAGCGATGCGACTGACTCCCCCAACAACTCAGCTTCGCTGCGCTCCAACAGCTTCTCCGCCGAAGCGTTCACCAGGGTGATACGGCCGTCGAGCGAGGTTGTGATCAAGCCGTTGCTGGTTGATCGAATGATGTTTTCGTGAAGCGCCTGCAGGTTTTCCAATACGCCTCGGGTGCGTTGCAGCCGAGTGTCCGCCTGGCGAAGCTTGGTGGCCAGCAGGCCTGCCAGATAGGCGATCGCGCCATAGCCGATCAAGTTGACAATGATGATCGCCTGCAGGGTGCGTAATCCAGGATGGGTTGTCGAGTACGACGGTATGACCTGGAAGTAGCATAGTTCCAGTACTCCGCCGTAAAAAATGAAAGCGATGGCAGCGGTAAAGTAGGCCCAGCGACGCGACAACAAAACGCTGGCAACAATGATCACCAGCGGGTAGAGGAAATTGAGTGAGCTGTCCGCTCCGCCGGTGACATATATCAACAAGCTGACCAACAGCAGGTCGGTGGCAACCTGCAGCGCGGATTGCACGCGAAGCTCACGCCAGAACTTCAACAGGGCAAGATGAAAAATGGAGATGGTATACGCCAGCAGAACGGCGTCAATGAACAATCGCATGGGGAAGGAGACCGGCGTGAACTGAGCAAGGGCAAGCTCAATTCCCAGCAGCAAGGTGACGATCAGTATCCGTACTTTCGCCAGCCACGCCAGCCAGAGCCGGACCTCAGACGCTGATGTCATTGCCGATCGCATATTTGCACGTTGCAAGGTTTCGAACTTTCAAGGTTTCAAAGTTTCGCGAGCCTACATTCGCTTTGCGAAACCTTGAAACCTTCGGTCTTGAAACCTGCTTTTGTTAGCCTGCGAGCTTGGCGATCATCGAGAACAGCGGCATGTACAGTGAAATCACGATTCCACCGATCATGACGCCCAGCAGGCCGATAATTACCGGCTCCAGCATCGCCAACATGTCTTTAGTCGCACTGTCGACCTCGTCCTCATAGAAGTCGGCAATCTTTTGCAGCATCGAGTCCATGGCGCCGGTGGCCTCACCCACTCCGATCATCTGTGTGACCATGTTGGGGAAGACTCCGCATTCGCGCAGAGGGTCAACGATGGTTCGCCCTTCCTCGATGGCTTTGCGGACCTTCAACAAAGCCTCTTCCAGGACGGCATTTCCCGATGTTCTTGCGGTGATGCTCAGGCCTTCGAGAATGGGCACGCCCGAGGTAATCAGTGTGCCCAGAGTCCGAGTGAAGCGTGCAACCGCGATTTTCCGCAGCAGGACTCCGATGACCGGCATTTTCAGCATGCCGTAGTCCATCCAATACCTTCCACGGGGATCTTTACGAATGTATTTGAGCCCGAACACCAGACCGACCATGCCCAGGATGACGAACCACCAGAACTGGCCGACGAAGGCGCTCAGGCCCATGACGATCCGGGTGGACAGAGGTAAGGTGACGCCGAGGCCGGCAAACAAGTTCGCAAAAATAGGCACAACCCACTTGAGCAGCGCGCCCACAATCAGGAACGCCATGGACACGACTGCGACCGGGTAGATCAAGGCCGATTTGACCGCCGAGCGGAGCTTGACGGCCTTTTCAACATACGCAGCCAGGCGCTGCAGAATAATGTCGAGAATACCGCCAGTCTCGCCGGCTTCGATCATGTTCGTCGTCAAATCATCGAAGACCTTGGGGTACTGGCGCATGGCATTGGCGAGGGTCGCACCGCCTTCTACGGTGGTGCGGACTCCGGTCAGGGTCTTCTGGAAAGTGGTGTTCTCCTGGTTTGCTGCCAGAATCTCGAGACACTGCACCAGGGGAAGTCCGGCGTCGATCATGACCGAGAACTGGCGAAAGAAGATCGCGATGTCTTTGGTCTTGACCTTCGACGACCCGAACAGCGGAAGGGCAAACTCCTTGCCCTTCTCGCGGATGGTGGGCGCCCCAATCTGCTCGCGGCGTAACTGTATCGCGAGCACTTGCTTATTCGCCGCCGTACGTTCTCCGCTGACTTTCTCTCCGGCTGCGTTCTTCCCTGAAAATGTATAGACAGGCATGTTTTCCCTCGCTTTATTTCTCTACCGTTTGAGTCTGGTGCAATCTCTTCATCAATGTTTTCCCGTGGCTGTGCCCCGGGCGGCCGCTCCTGCACTGGTATGGCGCCCCGCCAGGCTTGCGCCACGATTAATCATTTCCTGCAACTCATCCTGGTTGCTAGACCTCGCCATGGCTACTTCCATGGTGATCTGTTTCTGGAAGTACAAGGTGGCCAGCGCCTGGTTGAAGGTCTGCATTCCGAACTTGTCCTGACCGGACTGCATGGCCGAATAAATCTGGTGAATTTTGTCTTCGCGGATCAGGTTGCGCACGGCGGCGTTGGGAATAAGAATTTCCATCGCCATGGCCCGGCCTTTGCCGCTGGAAGTGGGCAGCAGGCTCTGGCACATGATGCCTTCGAGCACCAGCGAGAGCTGGGCGCGAATCTGCGACTGCTGGTGCGCGGGAAATACGTCGATCACACGGTTGATGGTGGAAGAGGCTGAATTTGTGTGCAAGGTGCCGAACGTGAGGTGTCCGGTTTCCGCGATGCGAAGCGCGGATTCAATGGTTTCCAAATCTCGCATTTCGCCGATCAGCACCACATCCGGGTCTTCACGGAGGGCGGCGCGCAGTGCGTCGGTAAAGCTCTTGGTATCGGCATGCAGCTCGCGCTGGTTGACCACGCAGTTCTTGTTCATGTGGACGAATTCGATCGGGTCTTCAATGGTCAGAATGTGATCGTGCCGCTCGGAGTTGATCTTGTCGATCATTGACGCGAGCGTGGTGGATTTGCCCGAACCGGTCGGACCTGTCACCAACACCAGGCCACGCGGCTTCTCGCAGAGTTTCGCCACGACCGGAGGCAGACCGAGCTGGTTAAATGACTTGATCTCGAAGGGAATGACGCGGAACACCGCCGAAGTCGCGCCACGCTGATTGAATACGTTGGCGCGGAAGCGGGCCAGGCCTTTCAATCCGAAAGAGAAATCCAGCTCCAGGTGCTCTTCAAAGCGGTGCTTCTGCGAATCAGTCATGACGCTGTAGGCCAGCTGCTTGGTTTCTGCCGGCGTCATTTGGGGCAAGTCGAGTGGCACCAGGTGGCCGTGCACGCGGATTTGTGGCGGCGAGTTGGTGGTGATGTGCAAATCGCTGCCACTCATCTCCAACATCCGTTTCAGTAGATCACTTAGCGAAAGAGACATATTCGGTTTCCTTATCCTTAAGCCGTCGGTCGTCGGCTCTCAGTCGTCGGCCAGCCCGAGCATCTAGCACCCGGTATTCCAGGCCAACGACCGAAGACCGAAGGCCAACGACGTTTTTCTACTCGTTAGTGGATCGTCTCGCGTGCAACCTCTTCCAAAGTCGTCATTCCGGCGGCAACTTTAATCAAACCGCTCCGCCTCAGCGTGATCATTCCTCGTTCAATTGCCTTCTTCTTCATTTCGACCGCCGATGCGCCCACCAAGACCAGTTCCCTGATCTCGTCGTCCACTTCCATGACTTCGTATAAGCCACAGCGGCCCTTATATCCGGTGTTGTTACAGGTGCCGCAACCCTTGCCTTTATGGATCTTTACCGTTTTCGCTTCTTCCGGGGTGTAGCCTTCTTCAATCAATGTCTGCACCGGGACTTCAACTTCAGCGCTGCAGTCTTTGCAGATTCTGCGGACCAGGCGCTGTGCGCAGATCAAGTGCACCGAAGTCGCAACCAGGAACGGTTCAATACCCATGTTCATCAAGCGGGTGATGGTCTCAGGCGCGCCATTGGTATGCAGAGTTGAAAGCACCAAGTGTCCGGTCAGGGCGGCTTTGATCGCGATTTCAGCGGTTTCAAAGTCGCGGATTTCACCGACCAGAATGATGTTGGGATCTTGCCGTAAGAATGCGCGCAGCGCAGCCGCAAAGTTGAGGCCGATCTGCTCCTTCATCTGCACCTGATTGACGCCGCCGAGCTGAAACTCAACCGGATCTTCGGCGGTCATGATGTTGGTATCAGGAGTGTTCAAGCGCGCAATCGAGGAGTAGAGGGTGTTGGTCTTTCCTGATCCCGTAGGTCCTGTGACCAGCACCATTCCATACGGCTTCAGAATGGCTTTTTCGAACTTGACCAGCGATTCTTGTTCGAAACCAAGTTTGGTCATATCCAGCCGCAAGTTTTCTTTGTCGAGCAACCGGAGCACGATTTTTTCTCCCCATAGTGTGGGCAGGGTGCTCACGCGGAAATCAAGTTGCTTTTTCTTGCCGCTGATATTCATCTTCAGCATGATGCGACCGTCTTGTGGCAGCCGCTTCTCACTGATATCCAGCTTAGCCATGATTTTCAGGCGGGAGGTGATGGCATCCTTCAACTTTAAGGGAGGCGACATAATCGCCTGCAACACGCCATCAATACGGAATCGCACGCGAAATTCTTTTTCGTACGGCTCCATATGGATGTCGCTGGCGCCACGCTTGACCGCATCGGTGAGCACCAGGTTCACCAGCTTTACGATCGGGGCTTCATCGGCGGCCTTTTCGAGGTCCGCGAGATCCATCTCTGCCTGATCGGCTTGCAGTTCGACGTCGGCTTCGTCCATGTCCGAGATCGACTGCATCACCTGATCGAGATCATCTTCTTTGCTGGTACCGTAAGCTTTCTCGATGCCATCCAGAATTGAGCTCTCTGCCGCCACCACCGGCTCGATGTTGAAGCCGGTCATGAACTTGATATCGTCCATGGCAAAGACGTTGGTTGGATCGACCATGGCGATGGTGAGCGATGCGCCTACGCGGCTCAGTGGCAAAATCTGATAACGCTTCGCGGTCTCGTAGGGAATGAGCTTGACTACAGAAGGATCAATTTCGAAATAGGAAAGATTAATTGCCGGAACGCCGTACTGGCGCGAAAGAAAATTGGTGACATCCTCATCGGTGAGGAAGTTGAGCTTGACGAGTGCGCTGCCCAGGCGACAACTGGTTTCACGTTGAACTTTGCTCGCCTGCTGCAACTGCTCTGGGGTGATGATCTTCTCTTTGACGAGAAGGTCTCCCAGCCGCTGAGACATTTTCAGGACTCCAGTCTGCTGAAAACTTGGGTTCCGGGACATACACCCGGCGCGGAAGTGCGGCTCGTCAGGGGGGATAATGAGCCACAACTCCGATGACATAAATTGTCACCTTGATTGAGTAACAGCAAAAGTAACCTTAGTACCTGTACTTGCACTCCACTGCGTCGAATCCAGCTTCTGAGGCCTCGGAACGGGCCATTCGACGCACAAACACTCGCGGCTGGGCGATTCGAGGCCATGTACTTTGGGTACACTGAATTCGGCCCAAAACGGAACGCTATGAGCCAAACGTCTCCCGAAGAGAAAATCGTCGCGATGTATTCCGTGCTTTTTCGGCTCTGGGGAAACCAGCACTGGTGGCCTGCGCAAAGCCGCTTTGAAGTAATTGTGGGCGCATATCTCACGCAAAATACAAGCTGGTCCAACGTGGAAATTGCAATGAGTAAGTTGCGCTCAGCGAAGGTGCTGAGCGTCGACGGGATCAGAAGCCTTTCGATTCGCAAGCTGGAAAAACTAATTCGATCGTCCGGGTACTTTCGCCAGAAGGCAGGCAGGTTGAAACGGTTTGTCGAATCCCTGGATAGAAATTACGGCGGCTCGTTGACAAAGATGTTTGCGCAACCCACTGCTGAGTTACGAGAGCAGTTGCTGGCGCTGAACGGCGTCGGTCCGGAGACTGCAGATTCAATTCTGCTGTACGCAGGGCAACACCCAGTGTTCGTGGTGGACGCGTACACCAGAAGAATTGTTGCCCGGCATGAGATCGCGCCGCAGAAGGCGAGCTATGAAGAACTGCGGCAACTGTTTGAGCGAAGCCTGGCCCGGGCGCCAGCGGTCACAGGTCAGTGGCCAGTCATCGCGGGAGGCGCGTCTCACAAACCATCACGCATGAGTACCCGAACTCGAACTCCGTTGACCCAGGTATTTAACGAGATGCATGGATTGATCGTCGGCGTCGGAAAGAATTATTGCCTCAAGAGCAAGCCGAAGTGCGATGAGTGCCCGCTGAAGCACCTGCTGCCCTAATCACGCGGATGCGAACTCGCGTCACAAGTTGCTCAAACCTGAAAGCCAGTTGGTAATTAGGCAATATAATAGTTTTCCAGCGGCAGCGGCCCACTTTTAATCGGCGGCGCTGGTTTTTGCAATGGCTTCGAGCAGCTCAAAACCGCCCACCAAGAGCGTACAGAGCCGGAAAAAGCTCATCATTGTGCTCGCAATCTTGAGCGTGGTGCTGTTTGGATTGACTCTCGCACAGTCCTCATTTGACCTGCCTTTTATTAACCCTTCCACCAACCAGCAAATCGTCTTTCTTGGCGCGCTTTCGATGATCGTCTTCTTTCTGTTTGTTGCGCTGACTTTTGTGCTGGTACGCAACCTGATCAAGGTTTTTGCCGAGAGGCGGCTTGGGGTCTTAGGGTCGAAATTCCGCACCCGGCTGGTTGTAGGGAGCCTGCTGCTTTCATTTATTCCCGTGATCGTGATGTTCTGGTTCGCCTACGGACTGATGAACCGCTCGATTGATAAGTGGTTCTCAACTCCGGTGGAGGAAGTCCGGGAAGACACGCAAATCATGGTGATGCTGCTATCGAAATATGCGGCTGCGAACGCGCATGCGGAGGCAGAGTCAATCGCATCGTCTCCCGAAGTGCAGCGCGGGTTTGAGGGGCATGGGTTTTCCGGCGTGCTGAACGAATTCCGCCGGCACCAGACGACTCTGCAGGGCGGCTTTGCCGTTGCCATCGAGTCGGGTAATGCGGAGGCGAGCCTTGGGGCTCCGGCGGCGTGGCCTTTGCTCAAGCCGAACGTTCCCGTGGGCCCGGTCGGTCCAGATCGGCCTCAACGCATGTCGTGGAGCGGAGTTGATTATGTCCTTGGCAGCGCGCCTGTCGGAGAGCATGGAGAGATCCTGATCGCGATGCCCCTGCCCAAGAACTTCATCGATGCGCAACAGCATCTCGAACTTAGCCAGCAGCGATACCTCGGCCTGGCGCGCGAACGGCGACTGGTGCGCAGGACGTACATGACTTTTCTATGGCTACTTACTGGGATGGTGCTCTTCGCCACCATGTGGCTGGCGCTGTTTCTCTCTCGCCTGGTCACACGTCCCGTGGTCGCCCTTGCTGAAGCCACACAGGAAATTTCGCGCGGGAACCTTGACTACCGCGTCGCCGTTCCCGCAGCCGATGAACTAGGCGATCTTGTGCGTTCGTTCAACCAGATGGCGGACGAGCTCCAGACCAGCCGCCAACAGATTGATGCGTCCAGCAAGGAGATCAGTGCGGCCAATGCTGAATTGGATCAGCGTCGCCGCCACATGGAGACGATTCTCGAAAGCATACCCACCGGCGTGCTTTCCCTGGATGCAGGTCTGCGCGTCACCCACGTGAATCAGGCATTGTTGCGTCTATTGAAGCCATCGCATGAACCTGCACATCTCACCGCAACCTTAATCGGGGCTTCCTTAGCTGATTTGTTCCCGCCGGAGGTATTAGAGGACCTCGACCCCCTGCTGCGCCGCGCCGACCGCATGGGCACGACTACTACTCAGATGGAATTTTCAGTGCAGGGCTCGCGTTTGAATGTTGCGGTCACGGTCGCGATGCTGCAACACAAGACCCAGCCCGTCGGCTGCGTGGTGGTGTTCGAAGACCTCTCCGATGTATTGCATGCGCAAAAGCAAGCCGCGTGGCGTGAAGTTGCGCGTCGCGTGGCGCACGAGATCAAGAATCCGCTTACGCCGATTGCGCTTTCAGCCGAGCGAATCCTGCGCCACCTCGGCCGGGACAAGCAGCTCGATTCAGCTTCGGTCGAGGTGGTGCGGACCTGTGCTCAAACCATCGAGACGGCCGTCGAAACGGTCCGCTCGCTGGTAAATGAATTCTCGACATTGGCCCGCTTCCCCGCCCCGCAGCCTATGCCGGCGGATATCAACGCCATTGCTACGAACGCGCTGTCAATGTTCAACGGACGCCTTGACGGGATCGGCGTGCGGACGGCTTTGTCCAATAATCTGCCGAAGGTAATGGCCGACTCCGAAGCCATGAAGCGTGCGATCGCCAATTTGGTAGATAACGCGGCTGAAGCTGTACAGAAGTCAATGGTGAAGGAGATTGAGATTGCCACAGCGCTGGTGGCAAGCGGTGACGCGGTTGAGATCAGCGTTGCCGACAGCGGACAGGGAGTCACGCAGGAGGTGAAGGAGCGTTTGTTCCTGCCATACTTCTCCACGAAGAAGCGGGGCACTGGCCTGGGGCTTGCGATTGTCAGCCGGATTGTCGAAGACCATCACGGCTCGATTCGGGTTGAAGAAAACCATCCTGTGGGCGCGCGGTTCGTGATCGAATTGCCTCTGGCCACAAGTTCGGCGGCCGCACCTGCGCGCATCTCCTATGCTTAACGTACTCATTGTGGATGACGAATCTGCGATTCGTGAATCGCTGCAGGGCATCCTTGAAGAGGAAGGATATAAAACGTCTGCGGCGGCAAGCGGCGAAGCTTGCCTGGAGCTCCTGAAGAAAAAATCTTTTGACATAATCCTGCTGGACATCTGGTTGCCGGGGATGGACGGGCTGGAAACGCTGGAAAAGGTCCGGGAGCTCGAGAATGCCCCTGAAGTCATCATAATTTCCGGCCACGGCACCATTGAAACCGCGGTCCGCGCGACTAAGCTCGGGGCCTTCGACTTCCTGGAGAAGCCGCTCTCTCTCGACAAAACTCTGATTCTTATCAAGCACGCTGTTGAAGCCAAGAAACTGCGGCAGGAGAACCGTGACCTGAAGAAGCAGCTGGCGCAAAAGACGGTGATAGTCGGGGACAGCATTCCGGTGAAGGCGCTTCGGCAGCAAATTCAACTCATGGCGCCGACTAACGGGCGGGTTTTGATCTTTGGTGAATCCGGAACCGGCAAGGAACTGGTGGCGCGAGCCATTCACGCCCAGAGCCCGCGCAAGGACGAGATGTTCGTGGAGCTTAACTGTGCGGCCATACCTGAAGATTTAATTGAGAGCGAACTCTTTGGTCACCTGCGAGGCTCATTCCCGGGAGCCACGGTGGATAAAGAGGGGAAGTTCTTGAAGGCCCATGGCGGCACGCTGTTCCTCGACGAAGTTGGCGATATGAGCCTGAAGACTCAATCCAAAGTGCTGCGCACGCTGGAAGAGCAAAGTTTCACGCCGGTAGGTGGCGACGAAATGGTGACCGTGGATGCACGAGTGATTGCCTCGACAAACAAAGACCTGGAAGAAGAAATCTCTGCCGGAAACTTTCGTGAAGACCTCTTTTATCGCCTCAACGTGATTCCCTTCTCGGTTCCGGCCTTGCGCGAACGAAAGGAAGACGTTCCTTTGCTTGCGCGTCATTTCCTTAAGGAGCTTTCAAGTCAATACGGGAGCAAGCCGAGGGAGATCACGGATGATGCGATCGAAGCGTTGATGCGTTATTCCTGGCCGGGCAACGTTCGCGAGCTGCGGAATGTAATCGAGCGGATCGTCATCATGAACCCTACTGCCGGCCGTTTTGACCGCAAACATTTGCCTCCGCTGGTCTATCGAGATGGGAGCAGCCGCCGTGGCGAGTTCCTGACACTACATCAGGCGCGCGCCGCCTATGAGCGTGATTACATTCTGAAGAAGCTCGACGACAATCATGGCAACATCAGCCGAACTGCAGAAGTGCTCGGGCTGGAGCGCAGCCATTTATATCGAAAAATGAAGACGTTGGGAATTGCAGTGAAGGAGTAGTGCTTCAAACAGGCGCTTCGAACCTAACCGTCCCTAGTGATCAACCCAGTAATGGTTAATCCTGGTTGCGGGTTTGAGGTGCGACCAGATTTTGCAGCTGCCAACGCCAATCCAGCTCCTCAACGAAGGCATGCGATTCACGCCAATTGGGACGCACTTTCACAAACAGCTCAAGAAAAACTTTGGTCCCCAACATGCGCTCAATCTCCTGTCGGGCGGCGGTCCCTATTTTCTTGAGCATCTGCCCCTGTCGTCCGATGAGAATTCCTTTTTGCCCTTCGCGGTCGCACACGATGGCCGCGGCAATACGCGAGAGCCTCTTGCCTTCTTCAAATTGTTCGATAATGACCGTGACCGAGTGTGGAACTTCTTCGCTGGTTAAAACCAGAACTTGCTCACGAATCAGCTCGGCTGCCATGAATCGTACCGGCTGATCGGTAATCTGATCTTCGGGGAAATAAGGGGCCCCACTCGGCAACGTTGACACGATCTTTTCTATCAGCAGATCGAGGCCCTCCCGTTTCCTCGCAGAGATCGGAATAACTTCCTGGAACTCATGCAACTTAGAAGAGTGCTCGATCAGCGGAAGCAACTTCCCTTTGTCACCTCGCAAAAGATCGACCTTGTTAAGCAGCAAAAACGCCGGCGTCTTCGTACGCTTCACAAAATCGAACAAAAACATGCCTTCGGCATCCATTTTCTTAGACGCATCTACAATGACCAAAACCAGGTCGCATCCATGTAGCGCGTCACGAACTTCGGACATCATCTTGCGCCCGAGAGAACTATCGGCACGATGCACGCCGGGTGTGTCTATCAAAATCACCTGCGCCCCCGAAGCGCGCTTTTTTTGCGGGACGTTAATTACACCGAGCACACGATTGCGCGTGGTCTGGGGCTTGGGGCTGACGATGGCGAGTTTTTCACCCGCCAGCGCATTCAGAAGCGTAGATTTCCCTGCATTCGGACGTCCCAGGATGCACACGAAACCAGAGTGAAAGGCCATAAGCTAGATGAGCTTCATCTGGTTGGACTGATTCAGCGAGACCCGCACACGTTCCACGCGACGGTTGCTCGACTGCAAGACTTCCAGACGAAGTCCATCTTCTTCGATCACTTCGCCTTTTTGCGGAATGCGTCCCGCAAGTTCGCTTACCAATCCCGCGACTGTAGCTGCACCTCTGCGTTCCGGGCGCACACCTAGCAATTCTTCCAGCCGGTCGACGTCCATATTTCCCGGCACGAGATAAGAATGTTCATTTTCGCGGATGACTTGGGCAATTTCATGTTCATCGCTTATTTCGCCGACAATTTCTTCGACAAGGTCTTCAATGGTCACCAGTCCTGCGACTCCGCCGTATTCGTCAATCACAATCGCCATCCGGACTTTGTTCTTTTGCAGCTCGCGCAGCAGATCGCTGGCGAGTTTGGTCTCGGGAACAAAGTACACATCCCTTCGCATCAAGGAACCGACGCTTCGATGCTGAGCATCCGAGTCGGTAACCTGCATCACGTCTTTGGCGTAAACCACCCCGACAATGCTATCTATGTTGCCCTCGAAGACCGGCACCCGCGAGAACGGCCGCGAGCGCAGCAACTCGATGAATTTCTCAATACTGGTATCGGCAGCGACGGTCACCATCTCAGGTCGCGGCTTCATGGCGTCACGAACGGTCTTCTCACTGAACTGCACGACGGATTGAATGAGGTCGCGATTGCTCTCGTCGAGAATGCCCTCTTCCTGCCCAGCTTCGATCAGTGCGTCCACCGCCTCGGCTTGTGTCTCTGGTTCCGGATCAGAATGCTCGCGGGTCAGAGAGGTGACCGATTGCAGAAAACCCAGCACCAGTGTCACGGGTAGGACCAGGTAAATCATTGCTCGCAACAAGGGGCTCCATCGGGCCAGCCACTTCCCTGCAGTGCGTGAAAAGAAAACATATGGCAGAAAGCGATTGAAGACGATGACAATCAGGAGAAGCCCGAGCGCGGCTTCGAGAACTTCATCCGCGTTCCAGTTGCCATCGCGGAATACGCTAAAGCCCACCACCATGGCCACAGCCGCCATGAGCAACTGGGTCAGCACAGCCATGGACAAAGCAGCTCGCGAACGCCCAACTTTCAGCCTGGGCTCGACCTGCTGCTCGAAGTTGTCTATGTTTTCCTGGAATTCGCGGGACAGAAACTTCCCAATTTCGGCATACACCCGTTCGACGTAAGAGGACAATGTCAGCAGCGCCAACAGCACCGCAAGCGCCAATGCTATCGCGACGTTCATACCCGGGTTCGTTCCAGCCGCCCACTTCTACTTTGGCGCTTACCCGATGCGCGCTCGATAAGAGCCGCCGGAAGCCCAAGCGTCTTTCTAAGCGCCAACTCTATCTGTGCCATTTCACCTCGGTCGCCTTCATGATCATACCCCGCCAGATGAAGAATCCCATGCAGAGTCAGGATGCGAATCTCGTCGGAGACCGAGTGTCTCATGAGACGGGCGTTACGCGCGGCAATGTCGAGCGAAATGGCGATGTCCCCGGCAAAGCCATTGGTAAAAGCCGGCGCAGGAAATGACAGCACGTCGGTGGCATGATTTTTCCCCAGGAAATGCGTGTTCAGTGCACGCATTTCGCGGCTCCCGGTAATCAGGACCGTAACCGCGGCTTCAATGCCTGCTGCGCGACAGGCACGGACCGCAAACCGCTCCAGCGCCCGCTCGCTCAGGCCCGGCACACGCCGTTTCAGGATGATCGTCAGTGGCATCGCTTCAATAAAAATGGAGGGTCGCCAATTGCCGCCCTCCATAT
>Ga0207665_10000879_pt1 | contig 20279 bp, 13 predicted proteins | sample LARL112metaG_FD_184351 | JGI IMG/M metagenome (GOLD analysis project Ga0207665, IMG submission 184351) | Corn, switchgrass and miscanthus rhizosphere microbial communities from Kellogg Biological Station, Michigan, USA - LAR L11-2 metaG... | ecosystem: Host-associated > Plants > Roots >...
GGATCGAGCGAGGCGTGCCAGGAGGCCGACTTGTAGCCGCGGGCGAGCTTCCGCGCCCGCTCGCCGCAGGAGTCCACGGCGACCACTTCCGCCACGTCGTCCATCGAGTGCAGCACGCGGACGTGTTTAGAGCCCCAGTAGCCGCAGCCAGCGACCGCGATACGCAAAGCCGTCCCCCGAGATTCCATAACCGCGCTCAGCCGCCCCACTTTTGCCCCCAGGCCGGTCCGCCCAGTCGATTGAGAATTCCCATTGTTTGGCGGGAATTCATCCGGCCGTCACTAACTTATGTGCGGCCCTATCGGCCCGCATCCCCCATCTGTCGTAGGCTCATTCAGCCTTGCTGGGGGACGCGGGCCTTCCCATTACGGGCGGTAATCCTTCTTCTTTACGCGGGCGGTTTGACGTGACAGTTCGCCGACCCCGAATCGGTGAATGCGCTCTCGCCGTCGTTGACGAACTGCCAGCCATAGCTGCCGTTATGCAGCGTCATCTTGATGACGCCGTGTGTGGTGGCGTTCAGCGCCTGGCTGTTGGGCCGCGGCGCCCCTGGCGTGTCCAGGCCGGCGCCGCCGGTCCCGACGATGAACTCGCGCACCCCGAAGGCGTTGTCCACCGCGCCCGTGGAGTTCTGCGGCGCCCACCGTTCGTACCAGTGCGAGTCACCGTTGAGGACCACGTCCACGCCGCCCCGGTACAGGTCCTGCCAGAACTGCTGGTAGGTGGTGCTGCCGCCGGAGGTGCCGTTCGAAGCCCACCGCGGGTTCTGGAAGTAGGCCAGCGTGCAGACGTTGCTGTTGGCGTTCAGGTCGTTCTGCAGCCACTGGTCCTGCGCCGAGCCGGCCGCGCAGAAGGACGGGTTGTCCAGGCCGCACGGTGCGGTGTTCAGCGCGATGATGTGCCAGCTGCCGAGGTTGTAGCTGTAGTAGCCGGTCGCCGGGTTGACGTTCACCACCGATGGGACCGGTGAGCCGAACAACCCGCCGCTGCTGCCGTAGTACTGCTGGTATCCGGCACCCGCGGTGGCGGGGCAGTCGGTGCCGCCGGTGGTCTCGTAGTCCTTGTCGCCGGGCACCGGGTAGGTGATCGACTTCTTCACGCCCCAGGTCGGGCCGTAGGACTGCTGGAACGCGCTCACGCCGCCGCAGTCGTACTGGTCGTCACCGATGGGCAGCACGCCGTCCAGCCCGGTCAGCAGGCCGGCGGTGGCCGCGGCCTTGCAGTCGGTGTCGGTGCCCACGCCGTTGTTGAACGCGGGCGACGCCGGGTCGCAGGCGATATCGCCCGCCGCGCCGACGATCGGATCTGCATTGGCCTGGACTTGCACCTGCTGGGTTTGGACGGACTCGGTGTTGCCCGCGTTGTCCACCGAGAAGAACTTCAGCGTAGTCGGCTGCTTGATGGTGAACGGCTGGACGAAGACCGGGCTCGACGTGGTTGGGGTGGACCCGTCGGTGGTGTAGTAGGTCACCTTCACACCGGACCCGCCCGGGTCCTTCCCGAACGGCGCGACCGTGGTCGAGCCGTTGTAGGTGCTGGCCTGGCACGGCGATCCGTCGCATTGCAGCGTGGTGATCGGCACCTGGGTGTCCGCCCCGTTGACTACCTGAGAGACGGTCTTGACCACTGTGCCTGCCGGGGCGCCGCCGGGCTGGCCCGCGTTCTGCAGCCAGTCGAGGAAGGCGTTCAGCGTGTCAAGCTCGATGGGGCCCCAGTCGCTGATGCAACTGCCGTACTCGTCCGGGTCGAACGTCTGCGAGCACACCTGGTGGAGCACCTCGGTGATCCACCCGCCGCCTTGCTGGGCCGCCGCAACGACGTTGGCCTTGAGGTGGGCAAGCGAGATCGGCGGCGCGTTCGGCGGGTTCCCGGTCGGCGGGTCGTACGCGGTCCGGAGCGCGAACAGGTCCTTGGCCGGGAGGGTCTCCTGGTACACCGGCCCGGCGCCGTCGCCGGCCACGTCGACGCCGCCGGCGGCGCGGCCCGAGGTGTAACCGCAGTTGTGCACGATGTTCTGCGCTGTCGCGTCGTACGCGCCCTCGGGGTAGGCGAAGCTCGTCGGGTAGAACCCGTGGTCCATCAGGTTCTGCCGGTCGTTGCAGACCTCGGCGACCTTGGTGTTGAAATCGGTCGTGGTCTTCAGGTTGACGTGGTGGACCGTGTGGCCGCCGATTTCGTTTCCCCCGTTGTTCAGCGCCGTCATTTCGGCCCAGGTCATGTGCTGGGAATCGACGTTGTTGAGGCCGCTGATGTCATAGAACGTGCCGTTGAGGTGGTGCGGCTTCAGTGCGCGCAGGAAACCGAGGTCATATTGGTTCTGCAAGCCGTCGTCGAAGGTGAGCGACACCACCACGGTGAACGCGATCGCCTGGGTCTTTGGCTGCTCGGAATTGCCGGCAGCGTCGGTGGAGAAGAATTTGACCGTCGTGTTCTGCTTGACAGTGAACGGGCCGGTGTACACGGTGCTGGACGTGGTCGGCGTGGATCCGTCGGTGGTGTAGTAGGTCTTGTCCACCCCCCAGCCGGAGTCGGTCGCGGGGAGCGTGACGGTCACCGGGGCCGTGTAGCCGTTGCTGGTACAGGCCGCCCCGTTGCAGGCGATCGTGGTGACCGGTGGCGTGCTGTCCGGCGGCTGCTGGACGGTTATGGTCGCCGAGCCCGTCGCCGTCTCGGCGTTGCCGGCGTTGTCCCAGGAGCGGTACTTGACGGTCGTCGTGGCGCCAACCAGGAGTGGGCCGGTGTAGGCGGGGCTGGACTGGGTGGGCTGCGTCCCGTCGGTGGTGTAGCGGATGCTCGCTACCCCGGATCCGGTGTCAGCCGCGGCCAGGGTCGCGGTGACCGTGCCGGTGTAGGTGGCGGTCGTGCACGGTGCCCCGTTACAGGCGATCGCGGTTGCCGGGGGGATCGTGTCGACGGGGGCGGCCGCGGCCGCCATCGTGCTGAACGATGCGCCGGCCGGCGCCCCGCCGCTCTGGCCTGCGTTCTGCACCCAGGTCAGGAACGTGTTCAGGTCGGCGAGTTCGATCCAGCCCGATGCCGTGGTGCAGGTCGCGTAGTTGGCCGGGTCCTGTGCCTGCGAGCACACCTTGCTGATGACGATGGGCGCCCAGCCGCCCTTGGCCGCGGCCCCGGTCACCAGGGCCTGCAGGTTGGCCAGGCTGATCTGGCCCGTGGGAGCGTAGGCGCGCAGCGCCAGCCAGGTCTTGGGCGGCAGGGTCTCGGCGTAGGTGGGCCCTGCCGGAGACAGGCTGCCCGCGGTCCTGGCGTTGCCGTAGCCGCAGTTCTGCACCTCGGTCTGGATGGTGGCGTTGTTCGCCCCGCCGGGGTAGGCGAAGCTGAACGGCTTGATCCCGTGGGCGAGGATGTTCTGCCGGTCGGTGCAGATCTCGTCGATCTGCTGCTGCGGGGTGAGCGTGGTCAGGCTGATGCCGTCGACGGTCTTGCCGCCGATCTCGTTGCCCGCCGCGGCGAGCGTGCCGAGCTGCGCCCACGACAGCCGTGCCGCGCCAGCGCCGACGGTGCCGCTGTTCACATAGAACGTGGCGGGCACCCCGTGCGGCTGCAGCGCCTGCTGGTAGCCGAGCGTGAACTGGCTGGACGTGTTGTTGTCGAACGTCAGTGCCACCAGCGTGGTGGTGGCGGCCGTCGCGCTGGGTGCCGCTAGGGCAAGCCCGCTGACCGCCATCACGACTGTGGCGCCCACGGCTGCCAGCCGATGGCTTCTCCTGCGCCCGCGGCGTGCCCGCCGGCCCCCGGCCAGATCCCCGCTTCCGATACGCAACGTTGTCAACCCCTCCCAGCCGTTCCCCCGGCAACGGACGGCTCCAGAGCGGTTCCCCCGGTGCTCGTGCGTGCCGAAGCCCCTATCCCGGGCGCGCAGAAGCTCCCGTGACGTCGGTCAATCCTCACCGGGAGCCGGTCGGGGAGAACACCCTCATCGGTCGTATCCCACCTGCGCAAACCCGCTCTCAGCTGCTTGGGCGCAACTGCTCCAGGTGCGGCCGGCTCAGCGCGACCGCCTCCAGGGTGGAGTGCACGCCGAGCTTGGCCATCAGGTTCTGCAGGTGGGTGCGCACCGTGTTGGCGGACAGGTGCAACTGCTGCGCCACCTCCTGGCGCCCGGCGCCTTTGGCGAGGCACGCCAGCACCTCCCGCTCGCGCGGGGTGAGCGCGGCCAGCAGCCGGTCGTTGTCCTGCCGCCGCTCCTGGTCGGCCATCAGGTACCCGAGCACCTGACCGGTCTCCGCCGGAGGCAGCCAGGTCTCACCACGGGCGACGCCACGGATCACCTGGAGCAGGTGCTGGAGGGATTCGTTCTTGCGGACCCATGCGGTCGCCCCCGACCGGACCGCGTCGACGATACGTTCCGGCTGCGAGGCATAACTCAGCATGATGACGCGCGGGGCATCGTCCCTGGCGCACAGTTCCTCGCACAGCCGCATCGCGGCACGTTCGGGCAGGTCGCCGTCCAGCAGCATGACATCGGCATGCCGCCCCACGATCAGGCACTCGGCCGGCGTCCGTGCGTGCACGGCCGCGACGACCTCCACGTCCGGCTCCGCCTCCAGCCGGGCCGCGAGCGCGTCGGCGAACGTGCGCTCCTGGTCCACGACGAAGACACTGATCCCCATGCCGCGAGCGTCGCTCATCGCCCGGCCAGGGCGGAACCCCTGCCCGCCGTGGCCCGGCTACGACAATTGCGGGGGGGCCGCCGGCCCGCGGTACCGGTCACGCCGGTACCGGCACGACCAGGCCTTCGCGGCTGGCCAGCGCGGCTGCCTGCAGCCTTGAGTGCGTGCCGAGCTTGGTGAGCAGGGTCTTCACGTAGCTCCGCAGGGTGCTGGTGGCGATGTTCATCTCCATGGCCATCTGCCCGGTGCCCTGGCCGTCGACGATCCGGCGCAGCACCTCCTGCTCCCGCGGGGTGAGCTCGTACACCCGCCGGTCACGTCGCGGTGCCGTGGCCACCGGGCGGCGCGGGAACCCTGGCTCGAACACGGTCTCGCCCGCCGCGACCGCGGCCAGTGCCTGCGTGATCTGCGCGACGTTGGCGTCCTTGCTGAGGAACCCCGCCACGCCGAGCTTCCGCGCTTCCCATGCGGCGGACGGTTCCGCCGCCCTGGCCAGGACCACGACCGCGGTACCCGGATGACGCAGCCTGACCGCACGGATCCCGGCCAGGCCGTCCTCGCCGGAGAAACGCAGGCCGATCAGGCACGCGTCCGGTTTGCGTGCCCGGATCGCGGCCAGCCCCCCGGCCAGCGAAGTGGTGATCGCGGCGATCTGGTGGCCGCTGGCCGTCAACGCCGGCGCGAGCGCCTCGCCGAGCAGCAGGTTGTCATCACAAAGCACAAGTCGCATAGTCTCCCCGCTTGGTCGTCCCCGGGTACCAGCTTGCCTCCGGGGCTGGGGGAAAGCAGCCTGCGCAGCCGCTTGGCCCGCTCAGGTTCCTAAGCGCTGCTGCTCCGTTCGCGGAACAGCTCGGCCGCGGCGGCCCGGTCCTCGACCTGGAGTTTGCGCACGATAGAGGTGATGTGTGCGCGCACCGCGCTGGCCGAGAGCACCAGACTTGTCGCGATCTCCGCGGTCGTGTACCTGCGGGCCAGCAGCGCGAGCACCTCCCATTCCCGGCTCGTCAGCCGGCCTTGGGAAACGTCCGCCGTGACCAGCGGCCGCCAGCGCGGCTCCCGGCCGTGGAACCGTTCGAGCACCCGCGCGACCAGTTCCCGCGGCATGGCCGCTTCGCCCGTGAAGACGCCGTGCAGCGCATCGGGCAGCCGGCGCATGTTCATGTTCTTGAGCAGGTACCCGACGGCGCCGGCCCGCAGCGAGGCGAACAGGTCGGTGTCCTCGTCGGAGACCGTCAGCATGACGATCTTCGCCCGTGGCAGCCGTGCGGCGATCTCCCACGCCGCGGCCAGGCCGCTACCGGGCATCCGGATGTCGAGCAGGCAGATGTCGGGCTGCTTGCTCATCGCGGCCTGCACGGCCTCGGCGGCGTCGGCCACCTCGGAGCAGATGTTGAACCGCTCGTCGGCATCCAGTGCCCGCCGCACGTCGTCACGGGTGGGGGCGTGGTCGTCGGCGACCAGCACCCGCAGTGGCTTGTTCGCTTCGTTCAAACCGCGACCTCCACCTCACTTCCACGTCCGGGCCCGGAGTTGATGCGCAGTTCGCCCCCGACGGAGCGAATTCGTTCGCGCATCGACACGAGCCCGAATCCGCCGCGGGGAACACTGGTGTCGAAGCCACAGCCCCGGTCGGCCACCTGCATCCGGACCAGGGAACCGTCGCGCTCCAGGCGGAGCGTCACCCGCGCCGCGCCGCTGTGCTTGGCGGCGTTGGTGATGGCCTCACAGGCGACCCGGACGAGTGCCTCAGCCCGGGTGGGTGAGAGCCGGACGTCCGGCACGATGTCGAGGTCGAGGCCGATACGGAACCGCTCCGCGGTTTGCGATGCCGCCTGTGCGAGCACCGCCCCGACGGCCTGGCCGCCCGGCGGGGCAAGCGCGGTGATGGCCGAGCGCAGTTCGAACTGGGCGCGCTCCACCGCAGGCCGGAGTCGCTGTACGGCGCCCTCGATTCCGCCGTCGTCGGCGGCGGAGTCGAGGTTGCGGGATATATAGGCCAGTTCCTGCGCCAGCCCGTCGTGCAGGTCGCGCGCCATCCGGCGGCGGTCCTCGAGCACGGCCGCTGCCGACAGCGCGTTCCAGTACGACCAGATCTCCCGCACGCAGCCGACGAGCAGAGCGACGTAGAAGGCGAACCTGAAGACATCCCCGGTGTACAGCACCGATTGCGCGTACGACGCGGGAAACAGCGAGTAGTTCACGTGCGAGACGACGGCCAGGATTCCGGCAACGGCCAGCCAGCCGTAGAACGCGTCGTGGCGCCGGTTGGCCAGGTTGAGGAACCCGATCGCGGCCAGCCCGTAGAGCAGCGATACAAGCAGTTCGAAGGCGAACAGCGCCGGATGGGCGCGCAACGGCGACTGCGACAGCGCGATCGGGCTGAGCCTCTCCGCGTCTTGCGCCGCCCACTGCGCCGCGAACGTGTGGGCGAACAGGGTGGCCATGCCCAGCGCGGCCAGCGTGGCCACCGCCGCCAGCGCCAGCACCGGGCCGCCCCGGCGCAGTTCATGCCGGGTGGCGAACGCGGCGAGCACGAACAGCAGCGCGCCGAGCGACCGGGCCAGCGGCGCGGCCCACACGGTCAGGTTGTGGGCCTGCCCGGCCACCGTGGGCACCGTCACGAAAAGCAGGTTGGACAGCGCCAGCACGGCGAGCGCGCAGGCCAGCAGCAACTCGTTCAGGTAGGTACGCCGGCGCAGCCGGCCGAACACCAGGAACGCGGCGAACAGCGCGATGAGCGATCCCGAGGTCTCCAGGGCCGACCGCACCGCCGGCCACGCGTAGCCCAGGTGAAGCTGGGGCAGCCGGGCGAACGCGATCGTGACCAGGCCCGAGACCGCAGCGGTCAGCACCGCGATCGCCCGGTAACTTCGCATCACGCCGGTCATGGCATCGGCCCCCCCGTCCCCCGCTGGTCGGCTGCCACCCCACAACTTCACGACTCAGGCCCCGTTAAGTAAAGTTACGGTAAAGCCTGCCCAACAATACCTTGTCGGGCAACCGACTAGAAGGTCCCTCCGGGGAATGAGCTGCTGTGAATGTCCTGGCATCGGCCGGGTAGGGATCTTGCGGGCGGCTTCAATTCGCGCTACCGGACGGGATCGGTCCTGCCAGCAGGGAAACCTTGCGGGCCTTTTTGACGTTTTGTCTGAAGTGACGTGGGATCGCGGTCGCCCTGTTCCAGACACGGGAGAGACGATGCATCCTGCTGATGCCGCCGAGGTTCCCAAGGCGGACGCCGCCCAGGGAGGCACCGCAGCCCCGGGCGCGAATGCCGCCCCCGGGACGAGTGCCGCCCCGGGGGCCGCCGGGACCCTGGCGGCGGGCACCGGCCCCGCCCCCGCCGAGGCGCCCACCTCGCCACCCCCTCCCACGGCCCCGATGCCGGCCATCCCCGGTGGGTGGAGCCGCCGGAAGAAGATCATGGCCTGGCTCGCCGGCTCGCTGGCCGTCGTTCTGCTCCTTGCCGTGGCCGGTGCCTACCTCGTCTACCGGCACCTGAATGCCAACCTGCACCAGGTGAACGTCTCCGGCCTGCTCGGTACCCGTCCGGTGGATCTGCACCCGCAGGCGGAGAACATCCTGGTGATCGGCTCGGACACCCGGCAGGGGCAGGGCCACGGCTATGGCAGTGCCGCCCAGCTCAACACCGACCACTCGGACACCCTGCTGATCGTGCACATCGCGGCGAACCGGAAGTGGGCCGACGTGATGTCGATCCCGCGCGACTCCTGGGTGAACATCCCGGCGTGCCGGATGGGCAACGGCCAACTGGCCGCGCCGCAGACTTTCAAGATCAACGAGGCGTTCACGCTCGGCAATCTGTTCGGGAACAAGACCGCGCTGGGCACCGCGTGCGTGATCAAGACCGTCGAGGCCAACACCCATGTCCACATCGATCACTTCGTCGTGGTCAACTTCGACGGGCTCAAGGACATGGTCAACGCCGTTGGTGGCGTGCCGGAGTGCAACACCCAGCCGATCCGCGACCCCAAGTCGGGACTGCGCCTGTCCGCCGGGCACCACGTACTGAACGGCAGGCAGGCACTCGGCTACGTCCGCGCCCGGTACACCCTCGGCAACGGCAGCGACCTGGAGCGCATCACCCGGCAGCAGGCGTTCATGTCCGCGCTGGTCAGCCGGGTCAAGGCCAAGGAACTCAACCCGATCGCGCTGTACCGGTTCCTCGATGCGGCCACCAAGTCGATCACGATCGACAGCCAGCTCGGCGGCATCCACGGCCTCTACGACCTGGCCACCAGTCTGAAGAACCTGCCGCCGGGCAAGGTCACGTTCTTCACCTTGCCCACCTACCCGCGTTCCTACGTGGACCCCACCGACACCGCCAACCTGCTCTGGACGCAGCCGCAGGACAGCCTGATCTTCGGGGCGTTCCGCAACGACGTGCCGGTGAGCGAGGCGCTGCTCAAGCACCCGCGCGTCCCGCACCTGTCCCGGTCGAAGATCTCCGTGGTGGTGATGAACGGGACGACGAGCTTCGGGCTGGAGGACACCGTGGGCGCGGGCTTGCAGCAATACGGCTTCAAGGTGCCCCATATGCGGACCGCGAGCAGCCAGAATGTCAGCCAGACGGTGATCCGCTATCACGCGGGCCAGGAGGCGGAGGCCCTGCTGCTGGCCAAGGACCTGCCCGGCGTGTCACTCTCTCAGATGTCCGGGCCTGCCGAGGCCATCGGGACCGGGCACATCACGCTGGTCCTTGGTGCGGACTACGGGACCGCGGTCACCTTGGGGCCGGCGGCTACTACGCCGCAGCCTGCGTCTACGTTCGCGCCTCGTACCGCTTCGCAGAACATCTGCACCTCGGCCTGAGGCCGGGGTTCTAGCGCGAGGGTTCCGGTGTGCTCATGGGGGTGGCTGGCCGAAAGGCGCGAGCAGAACGACTCCGGTCGCTACCTTGATCAGGTGCGTGCCGTGGCGGCCTGGAAGCGGCACGTCGGTGCGGTCCTGACGTTGGGCGCGGTCGTGGCGGGTGTGCTCGCCTGGGGCGCGGTACCCGCCAAGGCCAGTGCCGGCGTGGCGGCTGCCGGCGCCGTCTCGGCGCGGCATGTGGTCATCGTGGGGATTGGCGGGCTGCTTTGGAGCGACGTATCGCCTAGGACTACGCCTGTGTTGTGGCGGGTCGCGGAGCAGGGGGCTGTGGGGTCGCTGGATGTGAGCGGGGTGGGGGAGCGGACGTGTCCCGTGGATGGGTGGCTCACGCTGAACGGGGGAGCGCGGGCGGCGTTGCCTGGGTCCGCTGGCGGGGCGTGTCCTGCGGGGCCGGCGGTGGTGCGGCGGTCGGGGCTGATGGCTGGCGGGATTCCGGTAGGCGCCAGGGTGCCGGGGCTGAGCGGGATCGAGTCTTACAACGCGCGGTTTCACTGGGAGCCGCAGTGGGGGCTGCTTGGGTCCTCGCCGGGGAAGGGGCGGTGCGTCACTGCGGTGGGGCCCGGGGCGGGGCTGGCGGCGGCTGGGCGGAACGGGTGGATGCGCGGGTACCTGCCTGATCCGCCGAGCCTGAGTCCAGTCGTGTTGGGGGAGTGCGCGCTGACTGTTGTTGATCTTGGGTCGCTACCGGTGGGTGGGGGGCCCGGTGTGCGGCGGGCGGCGGTGCGGCGGGACGACGCTGAGTTGGCGGCGATCCGGGGCGGGATGCCTGCGGGGGCGACGTTGATGGTGATCGCGCCGGGGGACGGGCGGGTGCCGCATCTGCGGGTGATCATCGTTGATGGGCCCGGGTACCAGGATGGGGTGCTGGGCGCGGCGTCGACCAGGGAACCGGGGCTGGTGCTGCTCACGGACCTGACGCCGACGGTGCGGGCGTGGTTCGGCAGCGGGATACCCGCGGCCGCGGTGGGGTCGCCGCTGACCAGCGGCCAGAGGGACGGCAGCCTGGGCGCTACGGTCGGCATGCTGATCGGCCAGGACACCGCCGCGCAGGTGTACCGGACCACGGTGACGCCGTTCTTCCTGGTGATCGGGTTCGGCTACGCGGCGCTCTTCGCGCTCATCTGGGTCGTGCCGTGGGACCGGGGGGAGGACCGGGGCCGGCGGCGCCGGGCGATTGCCCGCCCGGTGGGGCTGTGGGCCGCGTCGGTGCCGGCCGGCACGTTGCTGGCCGGGCTGCTGCCGTGGGCGGCCCTGCCGCACCCGGCCGCCGCGCTGTACTCGCTGGCGGCCGGCTGGGCGGCGATCGTGGCGGGCATCGCCCTGGCCGGGCCGTGGCGGCGCGATCCGCTCGGGCCGGCCGGCCTGGTCGCGGCCGTCACCGTGGGGGTGATCGCGCTGGACATGATGACCGGGTCGCACCTGATGCGGGAAACGCCGTTCGGCCTGTCTGCCCTGGTGGCGGGCCGGTTCTACGGCCTGGGTAACAACGCGGTGGTGATGTATGCCGCGGCCGGGATCCTCTGCGCCGCGTGGCTGGGCGGCACCGCGTTGCGTGCCGGGGCCCGTGGCGGGGCCCTCGCCGTGATGGGGGCGGTCACCATCGTGGTGGTGGTCGCGGCGGCATGGCCGGGCTTCGGGGCCAAGGTGGGCGGCACCATCGCGATGGTTCCCGGCTTCGTCGTGCTGCTCGCCGCCGCGGGCAGCGTGCGGTTGCCCCCACGCCGCTGGGCACTCGTCGCGGTCAGCGGCCTGGCGCTGGTCACCGCTTTCGCGCTGATCAACTACCTCGTTCCCGACACGGGCCACTCGGACATCGGCCACTTCGCCGGACAGGTGCTGCACGGCGGTGCCGGGCCGACCCTGCGCCGCAAGATAGCGGCCAACCTGGGATCGCTGACCGCGAACCCGTTCGTCCTGGTGATCCCGGTCGTGGTGATCGCGGCGGGAGCCGTGGTGGCGCCGCCGGCCCTGCTACGCGCGGAACCGGTCGCCCGGGCCTACCGCGCAATCCCGTTGCTGCAGCCCGCCCTGTCGGCGATCTGGCTGGTCGGGGTGCTGGGCTGGCTGTTCGAAGACTCCGGCGTCACCGTGCCCGCGGCCGCGCTTCCGTTCCTGTTGCCGCTGGTGGTGGTGATCCTTTCCACGGTGTCCCGCGACGGCACCCCGGCGGGTACCGGCGAGCGGGAACCTGCTGCCGCGGCCGTTTGACCGTTATCGCCAGGTCCACGGATATCGTTGAACTTTGGCTGAACGACTGGTGTGGAGGGTTGTGTGAAGTACCGCGCGTCCCGGGTGCTCGCCGGGCCGATACTGCACCTGCTGTGGCGGCCCGACGTCACCGGTGGTGAGCACATCCCGGCCACCGGCGGCGCGATCCTCGCTTCCAACCACCTGTCGCTGGTCGACTCGATCTTCCTGCCGCTTGTGCTCGCCCGTCCGGTGACCTTCGCCGCCAAGTCGGAGTACTTCACCGGGAAACGTCCTGGCCAGCGGATCGCGGCCGCGTATTTGCGGGCCACCAGGCAGCTGTCCGTGGACCGTGCCGGTGCCCGCGCGGCGCAGGAGACCCTGCAGGCGGCGCTGGGGCTGCTGCAAACGGGGGAGCTATTCGGCATCTACCCGGAGGGCACCCGGTCACCAGATGGCCGGCTCTACCGTGGCCGGACCGGGGTCGGCTGGCTGGCCCTGGCCTCGGGCCTGCCCGTCATTCCGGTTGCCATGGTCGGCACGGACCGGGTGCTGGCGCCCGGGCACACCGTCCCGTCCCTGCACCGGGTCGGCATCCGGGTTGGCGAGCCGCTCAGCTTCGAGCAATACCGGGACCACCGGCCCGCGGCCCAGGCCCGCAGGGCAGTCACCGACGAGATCATAAAGGCCATCGGCGGCCTGTCCGGGCAGGAGTACGTGCCGATGTACGCGTCGGTGCGCAAGGAGGAACTGGCCACGCAGGCAACCGAGCGGGGCCGCTGAACCCCTGGCCGCCGACGGCAGGCCCGGGCGGGTTCAGTCCTGGCCGTCTGCGGGCGGCCGGTTGTCGGTTCCCCGTACCGGCGGGAACAAGCGGAACGCGTCGTCCATGTCGGTACGCGATCGCATGGCCGGGAAACTCTCGGTGCTGTCGCCCGGGTTTGACGGGGGGTAGGAGCGCTGGTCCGCACCGGAACCCACGGCGGGGAAGTTTTCGGTGCTGTCCGCCGGGCCGGCGCCGTCGGTATCCGCACCGCTCGGGCTGTCCGGTCGGCTGGCCGCTGCCGACCGGCTCCCCCACGTGCTCGGGGTGCCCGGCTGGCTGGCCGCCGCCGGCCCGCCGCCCCACGTGGTCGCGCCGCTCGGGTTGCTCGGCTGGCTGGCCGCCGCGCCGGGAGCCGGTGCAGGGCTTGCCCCGGCGGGCGGCACGGCGAGGAAGGAGTCGGTGATCTCCCACGGCGGGACGCCCGTCTTCGGCCGCGTGTCGCTCGTCTCGGGCTTCGCTGTCGCTGGCTTCGCCGCGCCGGGCCTGCCTGCCGTGGGGAGCGTGGCGCCGGTGCCCGGCTGGCCGCCCTTCGCCAGACCGGGACCGCTCGCGGGGCCGTCCGCCGGGGGGAGGGCTGGCCCGGCTGGGCTGCCACCGGATGGCCTGGCACCAATCGTCCCGGCACTCCAGGTGGCGGCGCCCGCCGTGCCGGGATCCGCCGGAGGCTTGATCGCCCGGGGGAACGGGCCGCGCTCTGACTGTGCGGCGCCGGGCACGCTGGGCTCTGTGGCTGGCCGCGGAGCCGGCGGGAACGGTGGCTGGTTGGCACGGGCAACTGGCCAGTCCAGGCCGCCAGCCGCGGGACCGGCCCCGGAGCCGGCAACGCCGCCGCCGGCCGGGCCCGGGACTGCCAGGCCGCCGGGCGGCGTGCCCCCGTCTGCCCTGGCAGTACCACCTGCCTGGCGGGCCGTAGAACTGCCGAGCCGCCTGGGCAGGGCGAGACTTGGCCTCCTGGCTGGCGGAACGCCCGGCTGGCTGGCGGCCGATGGGCCTGCGGCGGCCGATGCGCTTGCGTCCGTCGAGGCGGCGCCGGCCGACGGACCGCTGCCGACGGCGCCGGCGGGCGGACCGTTGCCCGCCTGGGCAGCGCCGGTGGCTCCCAGGACCGGGCCGGGTTCGGCCTGGGCCGCGCGGAACGGCTCCACCCCCGCTCCGGTGTTCCACGCGTAGTCTGGCCGGTTCTCCGGGGGCCTTGGCTGCTCGGGCGAATCCGGCTGAGGCGGCACCAGCCCGGCGGCGGGCACCGTCCGGGCCCCGCCGGGGCGGCCGCTCTCACGGCCGGGCCGGGCGTTCGGCTCGTCGGGCGGCGGAACCGGGGGATGCAGCGCCGCCGCCTTGGGACCGCCCGGCCATTCTTGCTGCGCTATCTCCTCCCAGGACGGCAGTGCCGAGCGCACCTGCTCGGGGATGGGCAGTGAGCCCGCTCCGCTGTACGAAGGCGCGGGCGCCTGGGCCCAGGGCAGTTCGCTGTTCGGTTCCGGTGCGGGCTCCCAGGGGGGCCGGCCGGATACCTGCTGCGGCGACCGCGGCTGGCGCGGTGACTGGGTCAGCCGGCTGCTCATCCGTGCCGCCCCCGCGGCGCCGGAGGTCGGCTCCGGGCCGCTTGCCGCCTCACCGGCCGGTGGCGCCGGCGGAGCCCCGTGGAACGCACTGCCCGGAATCGCCGTGCCGGCCGCGGCCTTGGCGGCCGGGTCTCGCGAGATCATCGCCCATGGCGGCAAACCGGTTCCGGCGGCAGCAGGCTCAGTCATGCCAGGCGTGCCCTCCCCGGTGGGGGAGGCGTCCTGCGCGGTCGCCCCCGCCGCCGAGCCGAGCCCTGCGCGCGGTCCAAGGCCTGCCGAGGATCCAATGCCAACGGACAGCCCGAACCTCCCCGAAGGATCGCTTGCTGCCGAAGCGCCGAGTCCTGCTGCGGGCCCAAGCCCCGCGGGAGGACTGATCCCTCCCGGCTGGCTGGTCCCCGCCGCACCGGGCCCGGCCGGAGGACCGCTCTCTTCCGCAGGCCCGAGTGCTGCCGGAGGGGTGATTCCGGCCGGCGGAGTGATCCCTGCCGCGCCGAGCGCGGCAATCCCGCCAGAGCCGGCCGACGCCGGGCCCGCGAACCCCGACGACGCCGATCCGGTGAAGCCAGAGCCGGTGAACCCCGAACCGGTGAAGCCAGAGCCGGTGAACCGCGAGCCGGACCCGGTGAAGCCAGATCCGGTGAAACCGGCCGCGGAACCCGTGAACCCAGAGGACGCCGACCCGGTGAAGCCGGACGCACCCGGTCCTCCGGCCGCCGGGCCGAGCGGCGCCGCGATGAAGCCGGCGGGCTCAAGCTGCGGCTCGCCTGCGTCGGCATCCGGCAAGCTGGCCCCCGCCTGCCCGCCGGCGGGTGAGCCCTTCTTCGCCGAACCACGCGCCGCGGACTTGGCCGCGACCGGCTTGCGAACCGGAGGCTGGACCGCCGCCCGCACCTCGGCGAGGCGCGCGGAGCGTGCGTTCCGCCGCCGCCATGCTGTGAGCGCGAAAATCAGCCCGAGCAGCAGCACGAAGACCACGCCCGCGATGATCGCGTCCTTGATCAGTGTGCCGCGGATGTTCCGGTGTATCGGGCTGCTGTGCACCGCCGGCTGACTGGGTGCCGCCTGGCCGGCCGCGCCCGAGGCCGCCGGCTTGGGCACGCTCTCGGCGATGGCCGCCGCGGCGACGAGCGCCCTGGCCGCATCGACGGTGCCGAAACCGGACCCGTCGGCCCGCCCGCCGGGTGGGTGGTACACCGTGCTCGTGGTGAGCGCGTGGGTGATCTGCGCCGGGGTCAGCGTGGGGAACTGGGCCTGGATGAGCGCGACGATGCCCGCGACCATCGCGCTCGCCGCGCTGGTGCTGTTGAGCTGCGGGTAGGTGCCGGACGGGCTGGCCGCGGCGACGCCGGCCCCGGCCGCGGTCACCGTGACGTACGGCTGGTGGCTGCTGAACGGCGCCTTGTTGAAATGCCGGTCGAAGGCACCCACGGCGATGACCCCGTGGTAGGCGGCCGGATAGTTCACCGCGTCGCTGCCAGCGCCGTTGTCGCCCGCGGGGGCGACGACGACCACATGCTTGGCGAGCGCGTAGTTGACGGCCGCGCGCTCGGCGGTGCTGCCGCCCGAGCCGGGCGCACCGGACGTGGTCACCGGGTCGAGGGGCAGGTCGATGACGTTCGCGTGATGCCGGACGGCCCAGTCGATACCGCGGGCAATGGCGTTCGGCAGTCCGGCGGCAATGGTCTGGTTGGACAGCGACGGGTCGTTGCTTTCCAGCGTCACCCGAACGGAGAGGATCTTGGCCGCTGGCGCGATGCCGATAATCCCATTGGCCTGGTTGGGACCGTGCCCGTGGCCGGCGATAAGACTGGCCACCTCGGTGCCGTGAATCCCCCAGAACCGCCCGCCGGGCGCCTCCCCCGAGTTGGTGTAATCACGGCCGGTGGTGACCGAGCCGGTTAGGTCGGCCTGCGCCGGGTTCACCCCGGTGTCGAGCACCGCGACGGTGACGCCGGAGCCGTGCGTTGTCTCCCATGCATTGGTGACGTGAAGGGTACGCAGCCACCATTCATTCCGGCGTGCCTGATCGGCAAGCGCGGGTGAACTGGATGCCGCGATAAATGCCAGGCTGAGTCCCACTGCGATGCCGACTCGCGCGCGATGGCGGAAACCGCGTGAAACGCCAGCCTGCGCGCGTTCGGAGAGACCATGCAGCACTGCGGTCCTCCTCCGGGGGTGCACCTGCGCATTCTGTCATGTTCATGGCTGTTTCGTGGCCAGAGCTGACGGCCTGACCGGGCTTGACCCGGGTTTTCCTTGCCTATTCCGGCGCCATGGCGCAGCCGTGGCGGCTAGCCCGGCGGTGCCGCCGCCAGCCGGACGTGCGCGCCGGGGGGGAGGCCCAATTGCTGCGCGGCGTCGCCCGCGTTGACCGCGAGCGAGATCAGCCCCGCGCTGTCGGTGAACGCGACCAGTTCGCCGGGCGCGACGGCCGCGAAAGTCTCCAGGTAGGGCACGGTGAGCTGGCGGCGGCCGCAGCGGACCACAAGCTGGGAGCCAAACCCGATCCCGATCCGGTCGGCGTCGGACGCCGCGATGGACAGCTGGACATTGCCGAACCGGTCCACCGACATCACCTCGCCCTCGGCCTCGCCGTCGTGCACGCGACTGGTCGGCGCGGGCAGGGTTACCAGATCGCCAGTATCCAGTTCGGTGCCCACCGTGGCGAGGTCCGTGCCCGCGGCGAGATGCGCCGCCACGGGAAGGAAAATGTCACGGCCGTGGAACGTCTGCGACACCGGGTGCAGCCAGAGTTCACCGTTGGTGAGCTGGAACGCGCGCCGCACGCCCCCCAGCGCCCCGGCAGCCCACGAGAGCAGCCCGTTGTCCGGGCCCACCAGGATGGCCTCGCCCGCCTCGACCGCGATGCCGCGGCGCGCGGTGCCCACGCCGGGGTCGACGACCGCGACGTGCACGGCAGCCGGCATGTACGGCATGGTCTGCGCGAGTACGGCGGCCCCGCGGCGCACGTCACCGGGGGGAACCAGGTGGGTGATGTCGATGATCCGCACCCCGGGGGCGATCCTGGCGGCGACTCCGTGGCAGGCGGCGACGAATCCGTCGTCAAGCCCGTAGTCGGTGAGGAGCGTGAGGCAGTCGAAGGTGGTCACGAACGGTGAGCGTACGACGCGCAGCCCGTTGCCGGAAGCCCTGGGTTCATCACAAGCCTTGCCGGCCGCTGTCGGAAGGCCGGTAGTACTGCCTACGATGGAGGGTCCGGCGGGGTTTCGCCGGCGGGGGAAGCGGTCACGGGAGGGCGTGAGGCAGATGACAGCACTGTCCGAGCGCGAGATGCGGGTCCTCTCGTTCGAACGGCACTGGTGGCGCCAGCCGGGCGCCAAGGAACAGGCGATCTCCGACCAGCTTGGGCTGTCCGCCACCCGCTACTACCAGATGCTCAACGAGCTCATCGACCGCCCGGAAGCGATGGCTGCGGATCCGGTCCTGGTCAAGCGGCTGCGCCGCCAGCGCTCGCGCCGCGAGCGGATCCGCTCGCCCCGGGCCGAGCGCGGGGAGGGCGGCGCCGCGTGACGCCACCTCGGGTGTCGATCCCCGAAGGTGCGATCCCCGAAGGAGTGACCTCCGAGGGCGCGGCCGGCCTCGCCGCGATCGTGGCAGATCCCGGCCACGCGCTGATCGCCCTTGACTTCGACGGCACGCTCGCGCCGATCGTCTCCGAGCCCTCCGCGGCGCGGCCGCACCCGGATGTGCTGCCCGCCCTGCAGCGGCTCGCTACCGGTATCGGCACCCTTGCGATCATTACCGGGCGCCCCGCACCGGTCGCCGTGGAACTCGGCGGCTTCGCCGGCATCTCCGGCCTGATCGTGATCGGGCACCACGGCTTCGACCGCTGGGAGGCAGGCCGGCTCACCTCGCCGCCGCCGCCGCCCGAGGTCGCCGTGGCCCGCGCCCGGCTGCCCGGCGTGCTCGCCGCGGCCGGCGCCCCCGAGGGCACCCGGGTCGAGGACAAGGGCCACGCGCTCGTGGTGCATGTCCGCCGGACCGCCGATCCGCAGGCCGCCCTGGCACGGCTGACCGGCCCGCTGGCGGAGTTCGCCGCCGAGACCGGGCTGGACTACCAGCCCGGGCGGATGGTCATCGAACTGCGGCCACCCGGCGTCAACAAGGGCACGGCGCTGACGGAACTGATCGCCGAGCGCAACCCCGCGGCGGTCCTGTTCGCCGGCGACGACCTCGGCGACCTGCCCGCCTTCGAGGCCGTCCGTGCCGCCCGGGCCGCGGGCCGCGCAGGTATCGCGGTGTACAGCGCTTCGGACGAGGTCAGCGCGCTCGCCGCGCACGCCGACCTGGTACTCGATGGGCCCAAGGAGGTCGCCGCCTTGCTGGCTGCGCTGGCTGAGGCCCTTCCTTCGCCGCCGCCTCCAGCGCGCTGAGCTGGGACGCCAGCCACCGCTGCGGTGGGCAGGCGGCGCTCGCCTGGGCAAGCAGGGCACCACGGCGTTTCCGTTCGGCACTGTTCATGCTCAGTGCCTCGTGCAGGGCCTGTGCCGTGGCGGAGACGTCGTAAGGATTCACGAGCAGAGCGCCCGGCGCCAGCTCCGCGGCCGCGCCGGCCTCGCGCGACAGCACCACGGCGCAGTCGCGCTCCGTCAGCAGCGGGCCCTCCTTGGCAACCAGGTTCATCCCGTCCCTGACCGGGTTGACCAGCAGCACGTCGGCCAGCCGGTACGCGGCGAGCGAGCGCGGATAGTCGTCGTTGACCTGCAGTACCAGCGGATCCCAGTCCTCGGTGCCGAACTCGTCCACGATCTCCCGCGCCATCCGCTGCACGCTGGCCGTGTACTCGCGGTACTCGGGCAGGTCGTGGCGGGACGGGTAGGCGAACGCCATGTGGGTGACCTTGCCCCGCCACTGTGGCCAGGTGATCAGCAGTTCGCGGTAGGCGGCAAGCCCACGGACGATGTTTTTGGACAGCTCGGTGCGGTCGATCCGCACGATCAGCTTGCGATCGGCCGCTACCTGGTTAAGCGCGGCCACGTGCGCCTGCACGTCGTCGGCCGCGGCCCGGTCGCGAAGCTGCGCCGCGTCCACGCCCAGCGGGTGGATGCCCACCGTGGTGGTGTGCCCGGCGTGCCGGACGGTTCGCGCGGCCCGGTCCACCTGGGCGCCGAGCACGGCCTCGCAGCAGTCGAGGAACGCGCTGGCCCAGCGCTCCGCGTGGAATCCGGCATGGTCGGCGCCGAGAATGCCCTCGAGAACCTCGCGCGCCACGTCGTCGGGCAGCAGCGCGAAGTAGTCCGGCGGCGCCCACGGGGTGTGCGAGAAGTGCGCGATCGCCAGGTCGGGGCGGCGCTGCGCGAGCATGCGGGGGACCAGGGTCAGGTGGTAGTCCTGCACCATGGCGCGAGTGCCCGTGCCCGGTGGCCCGGCTCCGTCGGCGAGCGCGTCCGCGAACGCGGCGTTGTAGGCACGGAACGAATCCCATTCCCGGCGGAACGCGAGCCCGAACAGGGGCTGGTTCGGGGTGTCGAAGAGCAGGTGGTGGATGAACCACAAGGTGGAGTTGGCGACGCCGTTGTAGGCCCGGTCGAACACCGGCGCCGGGATGTCGAGCATCCGCACCACGGACTCCGGCCCGCCCGCCACCGCAGCGCCGGCGCCGAGCGGCCCGTCCAGTTGCCCGTCGGCCGCGGCGCGGGCGGCGGCCCGGTCGGCGTCGTTCAGTGCCGCGCACACCCACAGCACCTCGGCGCGGCCCGCGAGCGCCGACAGCGCCGCCGCCACCCCGCCCCCGCCGCGGTGGCTGGTCAGCCTCCCGTCGTCGCCGAGGCTGAAGGACACCGGCCCCCGGTTGGATGCGATCAGTACCCGGCCCGCTGGTTCGGCGCTCATGGAACGTGAGGTTAGGGCATCCGACCGTCACCGCCCGGTCCCGGAACTCGTTTGCCGCCATCAGTTAAAGTTGTGAGCACAACTTCATAAAGCTCATCCAGAGGGGTGGAGGGATACGGCCCTTTGAAGCCCCGGCAACCACCGTGACGGCGAAGGCTACTTGTCGGCTTCGGCCGACTGCGCCAGAGTCCGCAGTGCTAGCCCAGGGGGCGACCCCTGGAACCCCGGGCGATGGCTGGGGTTGATGTTCTGGGGCGACCCCCTGGAACCCCGGGCGATGGCTGGGGTTGATGTTCTGGGGCGACCCCCTGGAACCCCCGGCAT